>Ga0182021_10002312_pt1 | contig 22143 bp, 24 predicted proteins | sample 612E3MmetaG_FD_120493 | JGI IMG/M metagenome (GOLD analysis project Ga0182021, IMG submission 120493) | Permafrost microbial communities from Stordalen Mire, Sweden - 612E3M metaG (Illumina Assembly) | ecosystem: Environmental > Terrestrial > Soil > Wetlands > Permafrost | place: Sweden... | reverse complement strand
TCGATGATTTCACCCGCTTGCAGACGTTTTTTGTGGTCATTTAACTTTTTCTGGTATTTCTCCACAAATACGCTATATTTCTCATGTATTTTATCGAGGTCCCAGCACCAATTGATGATGCTTGTTGGATGGGCTAAGCCAGCTTGTTTGGCGTTAAATATCTGAACACGGTCTTTGATATTCAACTTCTCCGCCAGTTCATTCACCTCTGCAGTCATATCATACGGTGAAACCCAAGTAGCTTCGCTCAAAGATCCATAACCTAACCAGGCAAGTTCGCGCCGAAATATATCGCGGGTCTCCCGGGTTTTTTCCGGTATCGAGTACGTTACAATATTCCAGTTACCGTCCCACTTTGTTGTTTTTCTTTTGAAAATACGTCTGGCACCCTCGGTCAAGAGAGTGCGTCCGCGGTTGGTTAATGAATAGTAACTTCGCCGTCCAACCCGCCTTACTTTTATCAAACCCTTACGGGACATACGAGAAATTGCCGACCTGACAGCTTGTTGGGAAAGATCAAAATTAGCGAGAAGTTTTATTAACGTATCAATCCCGATTTCTCCTCCAAGGTGGAGGATATAATCGCCATAGAGGGTCAACACCACCTGTTGCGGGTGATACGTCGAGGCACGAGAAATACTTCGTCTATACGTCATTATCATATCTTCCGCTAATATGTCATTTTTTTATTAAGCGTTTAGTTAACGACCTATTCTCTAACGTTATTGTATGCCATTGGGACAAAGATTGTCAATTGATTATTAATTAACATTAAAAAGTGAATAAATGTAATATTTATTGTTTGGAAGAGCTGGTTCGATGTAAACCGTTAAATATTAATATTTATCAGCCGCAACGTCTGTAGTTGATTATGAGTTGGCAGTTTCGACATTTCTATTATTACTTATCGACCCGCCACCCATTGGTGTAAACATCAAATTTATTTCCGCGAACGGAGGCGATGAGAGTAATGCCATAATTATCTGCTATTTTCACGCCTAAGCTTGTCGGCTCGGATATCGATATAACTATAGAAATATCCCTTTTAGCGACCTTGTGCATGATTTCTGAAGAAACCCGACCACTGGAGATTATTGACATGTTATCAGTGTTTATTTTTTCGAGCAAGCAATTACCGAAAATTTTATCGATGGCGTTATGCCTGCCGATATCTTCGTGGAACATCAGTATCATCTGCCTGTCACACAAAGCAGCACTGTGCACCCCATGTGTCGATAAATAAAGTTCAGAGCGGTGTTGAAACTCCTGTACTAGATTAAAAACTTCATCGGTCGATATTTTCATCCTGGACCCTACCTTCGTTACAGCGATGTCGGCGTCGCTATAAAACGTAGCCCCGCCTCCACAACCCGAAGTAATCAGCCTTTTGGCGAAAAACCGGCTATCAGGGTCGATGGCTTTTTCCGTCTCCACGCGCACAATCCCCTGCCACTCATCCACTTCGATCTTTTTAATTTCATCGATGTTGTTAAGTAAACCTTCAGAGACAAGAAAACCTACCGCCAAATATTTCAGGTCTTTCGGAGAGCACATCAGTGTTACCAGCTGCTGCCCGTTCAGAAAGATGGTAAGCATAAATTCCCGGGCAACTACCTTTTCAATGGGGCTCTTGCCTTCTTTAGTAAGCCGTAGTGCCGGAAATTTCTCGGAGTTAGTCTCCATCTTTGTTTATGCCCCTTACCTTGTTGACTACTCCAACAAAGGAAACAACATGCTGCGTGAACTATTTACTTAGAATGAGATCCAGTCTCTTAACGTCGCTAACACCTTTAAGCGTCGAGACCATCCCGATGGTCGTGCCTTTGATAATCTTACTGGTAAAAGCATTGATGGGAATTGGAGTTCCGTTCAGATTTATTTCGACAGTGTCCTCTTCAATCATCAAGTTCAACTTTTTTATTTTACCGGTGCCCTCAAGGGCTTCAATCATACCGCTGACCGTATGATCAATAAATCCGGCGACAAAATAGTCGGTTCTAATCGGAACATCATTAACTGTGAGAATTAAATTAACTGTCATTATAGCCTCCTGTATATCAGGTGTTTTCCGGATTTGCCTTATTATATATACTTTGAATTTTATATATCAAGGAAGAGGAGAAACCTCATGGATTTCATAAACTGAGATAAGGCGCTGATTAAGAAAACCCCGTGTTTGATTTTAAAGAGACTCGCCAACCCAAAACAAGTATGTTCCCGACCCTATATTAAAGCTTATATATTTGTCATCTCGTTTCCCCGGGGTTATTTCTGAAATACCTTGAATACAGGCGCCATTTTTATATATCTCTACACCGCTTTCTCGAACAACAGGATTTTTTAATCCTGAGATAGGGAGGTTTACTTCTCCTTCGCTATTCACCGGTAAAATAATTTCCATGACCAGATTTTTCTGCTCCCTCTTCCAACTCGAGGACACTTTTCCACGGATAGTATTTACCGAAGCACTGACATAGTTGAGGTCTCCAGGGAAATAAGGCTTAATAATGACTTTTCTGAAACCGGTGGCAGATGGGTCCTGGTTAATGCCCGCTAAAACTCTATAAAACCAGGCATCGATACTGCCAAACATAATGTGGTTATGGGAGTTCATGCCTCTTCCAGCCATATATTCCCACCTTTCCCACAGCGTGGTGGCACCTTCTTTTATCATATAACCCCAGCCGGGATAGGTGGTCTGTGTCACTAACCTATAGGCCAGGTCGGCACGCCCGTATTTAGTCAGGGTATCTAAAATATATCTCGTTCCTAGTATTCCGGTACTTACGTGGCAATCTTGTGTGATTTCCACATTTTCGAAAAGGTTTTGCAGTACCGCTCTCTTTTTGTTTTCAGGGACCATCTCTAAGTAAAGCGGTAAAACGTTAGGTGTTTGAGTGTACAAAAATCTTTTTCGATAGACTTTTCTATCATTCAAGGAACACAAATCGAAGTGAAGGAACGTATCCGAAATTTTAGAGTTGTAGCTGTAATAATCTTCTTCCAGATATTCTTTATTAAATGCCTCTTTCGTTGATTGCGCTAAGGTAGCATATTTCTTCACATCGGCGGATTTTCCTAAAACCCGGGCAATATTAGACAAGGTGAGGGTATCATGGCAATAGCACCAACTGGAAACCAATTCCCCGGGGGTATCTAGTGACCGAAACTTGCCCGGCGGACACCAGTCACCGTATTTACTGAATTTTACCAGATGACCCTCATTTATCGTAGTTAAATAATCAACCCATCCTTTCATGAGGTGGTAATTTTCCTCAAGAATCCTCTTGTCGTCATAGTATAAGTACAAATACCAGGGGATAACGATGCAGGCTGTTCCCCAGGGTGGGTCTGCTGGATAATGTTGCCAATAAGGAGGCGCAACATCAGACAGGCTGCCATCATCTTTCTGCGATTCCCGAATATCCCGCAGCCATTTGGTATAGAAAGCAGCCATGTCAAAATTAAGTATTGACTCTTCCACGACCAATTGAGCATCACCCAACCATCCCATTCTTTCATTTCTTTGCGGACAGTCCGTTGGAATACTCATTAAATTGCTTACTTGTGTCCAGAGAATATTTTCGTGGATTTTGTTAATTAATTGGTTTGAACATTGAAATTCTCCCACTGGTTCAACATCAGAATGGACTACCATGCCCTCGACAGTATTGAGATCAGGTGTTCCGGGGTATCCGGTAACCTCCACGTAGCGAAAACCATGATAAGTGAACCGCGGTTCGTAGACCTCAATCCCTTTGCCTTTCAAGATATAGGTATCTGCAACAATGGCAGTTCTGTATGGTATTACATTTAACATGCCATCAGAATGCAACAACTCCGCAAACCTCAATTTTACTTCAGTACCGCGTTGTCCACTAACAGTCAATTTGACCCAGCCCGTGAAGTTTTGCCCGAAATCATAAACACAGACATTGCGCCGGGGGTTGGTCATGACTATTGGATGGATGTTATTAATGGTTTTAATTGGCGGGAAGGTCCCCTGTGAGACTAACTGCCCTCCCGGTGATTCGACTACCACTGCCTTTTTCCACTGCGAATCATCGTGCCCAAAACTATCCCACCCCAGCTTTTCCAGCCTGCCATCATAGATTTCACCGTTATAAATGTCGTTCTCTATTATCGGACCTTTTGAAGTCTTCCAGGTCTCATCGGTAAGTAACTTCCTGCGCTTTCCATCCTCCAGCTGAATTTCTAATTGTAAGATAACTTTCGGCAAAGCGTTTTTGTATGACTGGACGCGTTCCAAAACTCCGGGAACGGAGGACCAATCCTGAGCATATCTGCCATTACCCAGCATTATGCCAACGGTATTTGCACCTTTTTTCAGCAAATTGGTAATATCGTAGGTAGCATACAATGCCACCTTTTCGTAGTCAGTTTGCCCCGGGTCAAGTTGGTGGTCGCCGACTTTCTTACCATTTATTCTGAATTCATACCAACCAAGCCCACAGACATAGGCTCGGGCTTGCTTTATGTCGCCTCCAATTACAAACTGCTTATGGAGAAGGTCGCCGCCGCCAATCCAACTGGCTTTCCAGTCGCTTTGAACCAACAGCCCCATCTCAAAGGTAGCTACTTCGCTATAGGCACTTACTTGTCCTGCATTATCCCACCACTTTACTTTCCAGTAGTAACGTACTTTGCTCTCCAGTGATTTTCCCCCACATTCCACATTTACGGATTTGTCAGATTCAACTTTACCGCTATCCCAGACATCACCAGCTTCGTTGTCCAAATTCTCGCTGATACTGGATACAAGTATCCGGTAAGCTGATTGTATACGGCCGCGCTCGGTATGATTCAAAATCCAGGAGAGCCTTGGATGAAAAACTTCGACCCCGATAGGGTTAATCGCGTATTCACAGCGCAAATATGTTGGTCTTTGTATTCCTAGAAGATCTTCTCCTCTATAAAAGGACATATTATTACCCTCGAAAAAGTATTCTGCTCAACCTTAAATTTTTGGGATTTTCAACTTTGTGTTTTCTCGCGGACCTCTTAGCAAAGATGGAATGATGGCAAACAACACAATTATTCCCAAGATAAAGCAGGCATGATTTATGGCTCTCAGGAACTGCGGCAGTTCATTGAGATTATTAAGTTGAGTACTGCTCACTATCTGGGACAGTTTAGCATAAGGCATTATCAGTGACATCAGCAGCAAAGAAAACGGCACGCTTAGAACTCCTCCCGTCATTGTGATCGTCATTCTGAATCCATTTGCAACTCCCCTTTTCTCCGCAGGAACTGAGCCCATTATTGAGCTCATATTCGGCGAGGCAAATAGTGCCGCTCCCAGACCGAATAGCACCAAACTGATTAATACTGCACCATAGGATGAATCTTGATTCAGCGTAGAAAACCAGAATAACGCCGCGGCATTTATCGCTAAACCTACCGAACTTAAAATCCGGCCGCCATATCTGTCAGCAAGCCTTCCGCTTATTGGACTTATAATGAAGACTACGACTTCCATCGGTATGAGCAAAATACCTGCTTTCAAAGCACTGTAACCCAGTATCAATTGAAGATATAATGACCGCAGAAACGGCCCGCAACCGAATGCCAGAAAGTTCAAGAAAGCGGCGATCGTGCCGGCAGCATAGGCTCTTATCTTGAAAAGGGTCAAATCAAGTGTCGGATATTTTTGTTTTAACTCGACAAATATTACCACAATGAAGAATGCCAATCCTCCGGCTAAAATAGCTATATTACGTGCGGAAAGGGGGTCTCCAATAGTTAAAGCCAGCAGAATTGTCGAAAGGCCAACACAGTACAAAATTGAACCGGCAAAATCGAACTTTTCGCCAACTGGTTTAACACGAATCTCCTTCAAACGCAGATAGCCCCAAATCGTCCCGAAAATACCTATAGGCACATTAATCAGGAATATTGACCTCCAACCCAGTGTCGTTATCATCACCCCGCCGATAGTAAAACCTGCAATAGCCCCGACGTTCATCGCCATGATATTTGTGCCGAGGCCCATACCGAGCTCTCCCTTTGGGAAAGCATCCGTAATAATAGCGACGCTATTTACCGCGAGTAAGGCGGCACCCGTCCCTTGCAGAAACCGGGAAATTACCAGTTGTTCGCCATTTTGAGACAAAGCACAAAAAAGTGAACCTACTGTAAATATTGCAAACCCCAGGTTATAAAGCCTAACTCTGCCGAACAAATCCGCTAAACGACCGAGTACCAATGCCAGTATCGTCATCATCAGAGAATAACCGGTGATAATCCATATTCCATGAACGATTGTGGCGTTTAATTCCTTTAAAATTGTTGGGAGCCCGATTACTACAATGTTGGAATCCAGACTAGCCATAAAACTGCCAACAATGGTGACGGACAAAGCCACCCATTTATAATCCATTTTGAATTTCATAAAAACTCACATCATAAACAATATATTTTAAGGTTGCAACTTTCGGTCAATTTACTCCATTATCCCCAAATTGCGTCCATAATTTTCATTCTCATTATACCCCGTACCGGCAAGAACGATGCCACGAGCGATACACTAAGCATTATAATAGCCATGCGCAAAATGTCCGGTAAACCAATGGTGAGATACACCGCCCCAAAGGGAAAATGGAACGGATACTTCATTTCAAAGGGGCCCACCAGAAAAACAAAAAACAGAATTGCGAAGATTATCGCAGTTAAAGCATAAAAAACAGCTCGCACTAGATAAGAGAGAGTAATTGAGCCGGGAGTGATGCCAATGGCCCGCTGAACCCCAATCTGTCGCTTCCTGTTTACTACATCAATATAAGTCACGATAAAGACCGTGATACCAGCAATCAATAAATTAATCACATTAAGAATTACATTTATAATCCTAAAGCTATCCGTCAGACTACGCACAATACCGGCATAGTCTTCCCATTTTAGCACCTTCAAACCGCTCTGGATCCTTGCAATTTTATCGATGATACCCGGTATATTGGCATCTGTCTTGACTTTAACATGAATCGACTCAGCAGCATCTGTTGTAAGTGGGTTTACCGCCTCCATTTCCGCCTGAGAAACAAAGGCTTGAATATCGGTTTGAAGAAACTCCGTGTTGAAAATGCCTTTAACAATATAATTCATCTGGACACCGTTAGCATATAATACAGTGACCTGGTCCCCGGCATGAACCTTCAGCAGTGAGCGGGCGGACAGTTCCAGATTTGGTTTATCTGCTCCCGCCAATTGAATGCCCAATACTACTTTGTCCCGGTCATCAGGGGAAAGATAACTACCCTCTATCATTGATTTATTAATCGCGAACACTTTATCTTCCTGGTCAGGTTGCACTCCGTAGATTATTGCATTGGTGCGTTGATTCTGGAAGACCCACCACACCATCAATAGCTTTAATTTTATTAACCGTATCATTCGCATCACTCAATAGCGGTCGCGCCGTATTGGATTCCACAATAATATCACCGCTATACGTGTTTCTGAGCTGACTATTGGCACCGGATACGAGACCCTGTAAAAGTCCCGGTATGAAAAGTGAGTTCAAAGATATTAATGTCAGGATGACGATAGTGAGCAGGATAACACCAACGTTGCCTCGCTTTATCGATGCAAATGACAGCATACCGGCAACCCTGAATGATTTAGTCATGGGATGGGGCGTCCCCTTCTACTATTTTCCCATCGCTAAGAGTGATAATAGTTTCGGCATATTTCTTGTCCGCCGGATCGTGAGAAACAAAAACAATCGTCACTTTCAGTTCTCGATTTAATCGGACCAGTGTTTCCATCACCATTTTACTTGACACAGTATCGAGGTTGGCACATGGTTCATCGGCAAGCAAGACTCTGGGATTATTAATCAGCGCGCGGGCGATGGCTACTCTCTGTTGTTCTCCACCGGATAGTTCTTTGGGGTAATGCGTCACTCTATGCCCCAAACCAACCAGTTCTAACAACTCTCTGGCACGACCTTTGTAGTCAACAACCGTATTGAGCATCATTCCCGGCAGGTAAACATTCTGCAGTGTCGTCAGCTCACCAAGTAATGCATATTCCTGAAAAACATAGCCCAGATAGCCAAGTCGCAGTTTTACTCTCTCACCCTCAGACAATTTTGTGACATCTTTTCTATCAAAGATAATGTTACCCGATGTCGGATGGTCAATCAGCCCCATCTGTCTTAAAAGTGTTGATTTCCCGGAGCCGCTGCGGCCCATAATTGACATCATCGCCGCATCAGGAACAACAAAAGAGACCACGTCTAGAGCGTTGACCCTGACTTTGCCGATGTTATATATCTTGGTGAGTTTCCGAATTTCGTACATAAAAGTCGTGAGATATTATAACTTGTGCCGGGTAAATCGATATTGTTGCCTCTATAAATTCCTACAAGAATTCTACCATTATGCCTGCGATGACACCAAGTATTAAATACTAAAATAATATCAATATATAATATATTTCTATAGTGTTATATTATTATAGACATTATATTTAAGGAAAATTTAGTTTGTTTATGAAGAAAGCGGATTTCCGTGCTTCAATCCTTATCGCGATAAAAGAAGAATTCTCAAGCCTTTTTAGATTATCCTTATATAGAAATGCCATTTACCTGATGCTGAATTCCGCGATGTATGCCTTGACTGGGTTCTTTTTCTGGATCGTTGCCGCCCGGCTTTATCCTCCGGAGGTTATTGGTTTGGCGTCCTCGGCCATTGCTGCCATCGGGCTTTTATCGCTGCTTTCCACCGCCGGTCTGGATTACGGGCTTTTAAGATTCCTGCCGACCGCCGGGGGCGATGCGCAGGAAATATTCATACCCCAAGCATTTCTCACTTCTTTAACACGGTCTTCGGCATCCCAGGCCGTGCAACTAATAATCCAGTAAAACTCCTTTGGGAACCAGTCCATCGACGTATCTTCCCACAAAGGAATTGCCGGTCCCGTCACGCCAATAACGGTATCATCGTCAAAGGCTTTCACCATGTTCTTTGCCCAATCTAACTGAAGCAGGACATCATCATCCACAAATGCCATAATGTCTCCACTGGCTTGTTTGATAGGGACGTTTCTCGCCGCCGATAATCCCGGTTCCCCATCATTATGTAGCACCTTTAATATTATTCTCAATCCCGTAAGAATAAATTTTCTTTATTAAGTCTTTCGATCTTTCTACAACGAAGAGAGTCTCTGTGTGGAGGTGGGTTTGCTCCTTAATACTATTTAGTAGTTCGTAGATATCATTTAGTCTTTCGGCTGCATAAGCGGTGATAACGATAGAAAGTACATGATTGTCAGTCATGGAACCTTCCTGGATGGCGAGAAATCACTTCTTTTCACTCCCTTGATTTATTCTTCTTCGATTTGTCGATGTCATCTCTACTATAATTGTGAATATTCTATTATGATTTAGATTCTAACACGGCTTGGTAAGAATGTAAATAGTTTTTCAGAAACCAGCCGCTAGATTCTAAACCGGAGAAGGCAAAGGCGGATAGCAAACATTAATGAGAGTAACATAAACCATATTTAGGTTCCGTTTGATACTCTAAATAAGTAATCAGGGTTCGCGTGGAAAGCAGAGACCGATGATCCACCCGTCACCGAAATGATATCCTAGACGTCATTTCTACTACGTTTTGCTTCTTCGATCGCCCTCCGACGGGGACTATCGATTAGCAGCTTAATTGGTATAAACACAAATACGGGTACCGCGTATCCGAATAGCAACCATTGATGAGAAATACCCAGTAGTAAAGCTATGATCGCTCCGCCTATGCCTAAACTAATATTCGAGTTCTTGATAAGTAAGAAAATAAGCCCATAAGCAACTAAACCGAAAACAGTCGGAATCGGAAATAATACCAGCATAGTTCCAAGCGAAGTTGATGTCCCTTGACCTCCTTTGAAATTAGCAAAAACAGGAAAGTCATGGCCCAAAATAGCTAATATTCCGGCTATCATTTGCCAACCTAGATTCAAACCAAGGATATAAGTAAGAAAAACGGGTAATGCGCCCTTGAAAAAATCGATTATAGCAACCCTGACTCCAAACTTAGGACCTAACTGATGAAATGTATTACGAGCACCCATGTTGCCGTCTCCGATATTACGTATGTCCACATGTTTGATGCGCGTTGATATTACCAATGCCGTTGGAATTGAACCTAAAAGATAAGCGGCAATTAACACAAATGTAGTTTTACCGGATAATAACACCCGCTTCTCCAATTAATTATCGGTGAAAGAGTAAACATGCATCGGATAACTAGGTATGTTTAGTTTATCACGCTAAGGAATAATATGATAGACATATAGGTTTTGGGTAGCGCTGTAATTTTTAAACAAAAAGAGCGTCTGGTGAGAATCAGACACTCTTAAAAGAAAGTGAATATGGGATTAATTTATTGATTTTAACCATTGGGATATCAACGGGGTTGTTTTTACGTCAATATTGTGGAAATTCCGGGTTCTAACGGCACAATAATCGCCATAATGATATAAATCCAGAAACCGAGTAAGCCGCAAGACAAAGATGCCACAGCTACCACGCGGATGATAGTTGGGTCGACATCAAAGTATTTGGCCAAACCGCCGCAAACACCACAAATTTTGCGGTCTGTGCGGCTGCGATATAATTTATTTGCCATGTTATCCTCCAAATCAACCACTTATCGTAAATTAATCAAGTAAAAACCATTTACCTAACGGCGACTTAAAGTAGAAATTCCGGAAACTTCAACTCTCCCCAATTTCGGACTATCGCCGTAAACCAATGTGGATACTCCGCTAACATCGACGTCCAGTGTTCCGTGTACCTCAACGTCCGCAGTACTAGCCCCTTCAGCCATGACGGAGGCGTCCTCAACAATAAAATCAGTAAGTGCCGCATGGCTGGCACCGATTACATTTGGCTGCATCATAGATGCGGAACCGGTCAATTTTATATTACTGGCGCCGGTGACCTCAAAATCACTATTATTCGTTATCAAAGAACCAGAAAGATGACTGAAACCAAGTACCTTGATATCAGCGTCAGCTGTTTTCAAATCGTTGATTTCCATACTACTGACGCCATTCACTTCTAAATCAAGGTTTCCATCTGATTGAAATCCGGACACTACTGCCTGGCAGGCTCCGGTTATAACAAGCGCATCCAATTCCGGCAAAGAAATCGCCGCATGCTGAGTGATACTCACAAAGTGTTTCAATGATTTCATGCCTATTCGTAAAGTATCTCCAGTTATAGAAATATCCAGGTCATTAAAAATGTTATCGTTCATGGTTACGCTGACGCTGTAAGTATCGCTTCTGGTTACATCTACTTTAAAGGCGTAACTTACTTCTATTCGTTTAAAATCGGAATAATCGAATTGTCGGGTCTCAATGTTTTTACTTCCCACTACACGGTTGTAATCGATACACCCCGCCAAAGAAATTAAAGATACTCCAACCAATATCGCTGCAATCCCGAGACTGATAAACTTTTTTATCTGCATACTCCCTCTCGATTGCAGGAAATTAAGACGATTTTCCTGCCGTCATACCCGTTATTTTTGCTTTCGGTCTAAACTCATCACGCGAAATAGCGATGAAAACTACCGAGCCCAATCCAAGTATCCAGGCAGGGAAGAAAGCTGCAATGGAACCTGCCAGCGCCAACCCCCAACATTTACACTGTAGCGCAAAAATACCACCTAAAACCGCCAGGATGCAACACAAAAGGAGAGGGATTGCAATTACTAAAAGTATGGAAGTAATATTGATTGGAAATCCATTTAATCCCCAGTTACCGATCCAATTTTCTGTATAGTTTATTGCTGTACTTGCAATAAAAAGGCCCATACTGGCAAAAAACGCAATCACCCCGCCGATTATTGATAGAATACCACCTGTCGCAGATTTCCATGTTTCTTCCATTGTTCGTACCCTCCAGTTCTTGTTTTACAGCTTATTTCTGTCTGATAGTGCTATCATACGTTGAAAAAGACACCTCATACATCACCTAAAATGTTTATTTCGTCCTCCTCCTTAAGTAGGATATTTCGATTGCTTATTTACTCCCCAGGGATGACAGCCGGAAGGTACAAACCGGGTATATTGATATTAATACAGACAGGACACATGGTTAATAAAATTCAAGCAAGACTTGAGTACGTAGGCTAGAGGCCAGAGGTATTTCGCTTCAGCGAATGTATGAGGTTGTTATCGGAATTGAGGCAGTTTTAGCATTGAGAAACGGATAAGTAGTATATATTGAATTGCCTCCCTGTTTATGTAATTCGATTTCAAAAAATAATCAACCCCCAGGGGGATGCAAAATGGCTGTCAATCGATTAATATTAGAACCGTGAAGATTTTAAAAAGAATCCTTAAGTGGTTTACCTACCACCCCAGCGGTACGGATATACTAATCACGCTGGCATTCGCTGCTTTGTCGCTGCTTAATGTGTTTGTAAACTGGGGGACAAACTCCCAATTATCTTCAATTACCGCTATTGTATTAACCTTACTAGTGGTCATGCCGCTCATTTTCAGGAGACGTTACCCTCTGGGTGTGTTGATATTCATGACCTTGGCCGTTATCACTTTCCGGGCATTCAGCATTCCGGAAAGTCCCTTTATATTCTATGCGCTTTTATTAGCATTTTTTACGCCGGTGCCTACGGACAACAGCACTCTCGGAATTGGGTTCGCGGCGCTTCTTTCTTGCTGGTTATAGGATGGCTGACCTATTCGATATTTTTTCAGCAGCGTGGTTCTGACGTTCCTACTCAAACCATTCTGTACCAATTATCAGTGTTGTTATTGAATGTATTCCTCTTCGCTGCAGCCTGGTGGATTGGAGAAGTGTTTCGCATCCGCGACCAGCGGGAATTAGAATTACAGGAACGGACTAAGCAATTAGAAAAGGAAAGGGATGAAAATGCCCGTCGCGCCGTTATGGACGAGCGGGTACGTATTGCCCGTGAACTCCACGATGTAGTAGCCCATCATGTCAGTGTAATGGGTATTCAAGCAGGCGCAGCGCGGCGTATCTTAAAACGACAACCGGAAAAAGCCAACGACGTACTTTCTCAAATCGAAGCGTCCAGCCGTCAAGCCGTCGCGGAATTACAAAGGTTACTGGGATTCTTGCGTGAACAAAATCAGGTTGATGATATTTCACCGCAACCAAGCCTTAAACAATTAGACATTTTATTTAATCAAATGCGCCTCACCGGTCTCTCTATTTCATTCAAAATCGAGGGTGAGGAAATGCCTTTACGGCCGGGTGTTGATTTATCCGCTTACCGCATCGTCCAAGAGGCTCTGACCAACACGCTAAAGCACGCTGGACCGGTTAGTGCTGATGTCACGATAAGATATATGAGTGATGCTGTAGATCTGGAAATCAAAGATAACGGAAACACTCCGTTATCTGAATCTAGCCAAGAAAACAAAGGCAGAGGGTTAATCGGTATGCGTGAACGTGTCAGTCTACACGGTGGCGAGTTCCAAGCCGGTAGGTTGCCTGAAGGTGGTTTCATTATAAAAGCTAAATTACCTTTATCAGCATGGAGTAAATGAGTATCAAAGTACTGTTAGTTGACGACCAGGGAATGGTTAGAGCCGGCATCCACATGATTCTCGAGGTGGAAAAAGACATCCACGTGGTTGGCGAGGCAGAAGACGGCGCGAAAGCTATTATGTTAGTCCATAAGTTAAAACCGGTTGTTGTTTTGATGGATATTCAAATGCCCTTAATGAACGGATTAGATGCTACCCGACAGATAATACAGACTCCCGGAAATACTAGCCGTGTCTTGATTTTGACTACTTTTGATCGCGATGACTATGTTTTTGAGGCATTACGCGCCGGTGCCAGGGGCTTTATTTTAAAAAACGCTGCCCCGGAAGACCTAATTGAAGCAGTCCGCGTGGTGGCTGATGGAAACGCATTACTGGCTCCCTCAGTAACACGACGTATCATTAACGAATTTGCACAACGAACCGCACGAAATGACTTGAAGAATAAACTAAGTAGTCTTACAGAACGTGAAATTGAAGTGATGCGCCTTATTGCCAAAGGCAAAACAAATTCCGAAATTGCAGCTGATTTGTTCGTGGGTGAAACTACGGTGAAAACACACATTTCCAATTTGTTCACGAAGTTGGATTTACGAGACCGTGTCCAAGCAGTGGTTTATGCTTATGAAAGCGGCCTGATTCAACCTGGGACAGAATAGGCACCCGGGAAGCCGAGGAGACCGTCGTACCAAAAAACATGGAGAAAGAGTACACTTAGAATGACAATCAAATATCAGGCGGCAGGAATGGATTCGTTTAAAGGGCTACAAGGTGGGTTCAATAAGACCCTGATTGGACCGGAAGCTTCATCTTTGCTGATACAGGTCTCAGGTTTACTCAAAGGTAAGCATATTCGGGCTTATCTTGTAGGCGGATTTGTGCGTGATGTTTTATTGGGCAGAGACACAGCCGATATTGATATTGCCATTGATGCCGATATCCTGAAAATCGCTCCCCAACTGGTAGATTCACTGCAGGGTAAATTTGTCCTGCTCGACGAGATAAATAAAATCGGGCGCATAATTATTAAAGATTGGACCATTGACCTGGCTTCTTTTTCTGGTGATATCGAAGATGATTTGACCAGACGTGATTTTACCATCGACGCCATGGCCGTAGATTTACGGCAATTGTTGTCCGATAGTTCTGAGCCAGCCTTGATTGACCCCTTTAACGGTCAAGCCGATCTGGATAAGGGTATTATCAGGCTTGTTACTCCCACTGCATTTAAAGATGACCCGGTGCGCTTGCTGCGCGCCTTGCGTCTGGCGACTGAATTTGACTTTACGATTGACCGCAAAACCGAGATTGAGCTTAAGCAGGTTGCCTCTTTAATTGCCGGTGTTCCCGGGGAAAGAGTCAGGGAAGAGCTTTTACGCGTCTTTAATCATTCTCACGGCGGGCAGGTTTTCCGGGACATGGATAAATTAGGATTGCTGACGGCTTTAATCCCTGAATTATTGCCGCTAAAGGGAGTGGCACAACCGAAAGAGCACTACTGGGATGTCTTTGAGCATTCGATTAATACGGTGAGTGCTGTGGATTTCATCCTGCACCAGGGAGTTTGGGAGTACCATGATAAGAGCGTGTTGTCACCGGTGCCGTGGACATCGTCGACAGCGGAATATTTTGACCAGCCGGCGAATAACGGCAGCACACGAAGGTCGCTGGTCAAATTAGCGGCGTTGTTGCACGATATCACCAAGCCGCAAACTAAGGCTTTCGATGAAAACGGCCGGATGCGTTTTTTGGGACACCCTGAAAGCGGTGCAGATGTCGCCGCAGGGATTCTGGAAAGGCTCAGATTCAGCACTAAAGAAATTAAACTCGTCACATTGATGGTGAAATATCACTTGAGGCCGACGCAAATGAATCAGGATGCTTTGCCCACCAGTCGCGCGATTTACCGCTATTTTAGAGATGTCGGGGATGTTGGTATCGATACCTTATATTTGAGTCTGGCGGATCACCTGGCGACCAGAGGGCCTGAATTGCTGCCCGACCAGTGGGAATATCATACTCAGTTGGTGGCTTACATTTTGCAGGAACACTCTAAACAGAAGAAAGCAACACCTCTAAAACTGATTGACGGTAACGATTTAATCAATATCTTTGGCATGAAGCCTGGCGCAGCGATGGGAGAATTGCTGGAATCAATCCGTGAGGCACAGGCTTCCGGTGAACTGACCACCCGGGGAGCAGCATTGGATTATGTAAAGAAGTATTTTGCATGAGAGAAAACAATCTAAAAGCTTATTTTCTGAATACCTGAGATAAAATACCACACGCCAAATCCCACCAGCAGCAAACTGCAAACGGCAAATATCCATTCCTGTAATCTCAAACCCCACAGCGCTTTGGTGCGATATATTAGCACGGAAACGAATGTTAACCAGACAAGGTCGCAGGTCCAGTGCGTAATAATCAATACGGGTAAACCGACTGTGCCGAAGGCGATAAATTTCATCACCAGCATACTGCCGACTGTCGCCCACCACAGCAAAAATAACGGGTTGATGGCGCTCATCACAATCCCGGCTGTTATGGCTCCGTATTTTAAGTCCTTACCGCTCGCTACGACTTCCTTGCGGGCGCGAAACATGTTTATACCCAACCAGATGATTACTGCACCGCCCGCTAAACTCAGGCCTATTTGTACTGCATCACGTTGAAAAAACTGCGCGAATCCCAAATAAATGAGTAAAATAAGCGGCACTTCGACAATCGCGTGGCCGATGGACATTTTGGTCCCCGCCCAGGGACTGTGGTAGCTCTTGGCAACCGCGACCGCAAACATCGGGCCGGGCATCATCACTCCGGATAGAGAAATAACAATCACACTGAAAATAATCGCCAGCACAGGAATACCTCTGAATAGCATTGTAACATAGTGGCAGTTTTAGAGGCATTAAGACTAACAATAAATCGCTCTGTATCTCCCTTTTGCGAAAGGGAGAAGTCTCTAAACACACAAAGGTCAAGCTTTTACTGATAACAACGCATTGACTTTGTTTGGAATTTCGAATTTAGAATTTGTTTGAATCTTGATTCTTGAAATTTGATTATTTTCATTCTTGTTGGTGTTATACTAGGATAAAGTAAATCACCTCTACACAGGCGGGATTAAAATGTCTCTTGACCTAAGCAAAATAGTCGACCAAATCACCAGCATGGTAGCCACTCTGAAGTCGCACCGCGACAAAAGACAGCAGCAAATGAACCATGCGGTGGATATCCTCCACAGCCAGTCCAATAACACGGAGCGGCTGGAGAAAAAAATCGAGGCCAGTAAACTTACCTGGCTGGTAGCCCACCTTATCGAGCCGATTGACCGCTATTATCAACCTCAGCCACTTCCCGATGAATTTATCGTCATTGCCACCGACGGCTCACACATCGATGTCGACCGGCACCAGCCAACACATTGCTACTTGATTAATATTGGCGGCGTGGTTTTTCGGTACGGGCCAAGGCCAGATGCAATGCTCGATAGTGTCCCCCATCTTTATGCCAGCGATGAAGAACTCTCCATTACCGCGTCTGGGATGCAGGGCCGGGAACAACCCGTCGAAGGGACTTTGTTGGGCATTAAGCGCAGCGTTGAAGAATGCAAACGGCTGGCCGAACTGGCCGCGGAATTACCGGCAGGCAGCCGGGCTGTCGGCCTGATTGACGGCTCGCTCATTCTCTGGAATCTGGAGGCTTACCCGGATTTTGTGAGCGATATCTTACTGGAGAAAGGCTTCCTGACCTATCTGGAACAAATCCGGCAGCTCAACGAGGCGTGCGAAATTCCTATCGCCAGCTACATCAGCTATCCGCGCAGCAGCGACGTGGTCAATGCGTTAAAAGTGGCGCTCTGTCCTCGAGAAACAGTGGACAGCGATAAGTGCTTCGAGTGCAAATCCAGAGAATGTGATTTCGTGGCCGGTGTCCGCGACCGCGAACTTTTTACCGCTCTTTTGACACCGGGTGAAAGGTCGGCGCTGTTTATCAGTCCGTCAAAAATCCAGAAGCGTTACGGCAAAAACATGGTACATTTCTTTTATCTCCGGCTGGATGAGGAAATTGCCCGTATTGAAATCCCGCAGTGGGTAGCACAGGATGAAAAACGGCTCAACCTGGTGCATACGCTGGTATTAGAACAGTGCCGCCGTGGCCAGGGATATCCGGTAGCGCTGGGGGAAGCCCACGAAAAAGCGGTCATCACCGGCGCCGACCGCGACAATTTCTGGCAGATGGTGGAATCTTCATTGATTGCAGAACATCTGCCAACACTGGGGTCAGCCAAGAGCAGGAGTAAGAAAACACACTGGGTCTAGCAATTTATTTGGCAGTTCCGCTAAATCTACAGTCCCGTATGCAGGAAAGTCAACTTTGTGTCGTACCGGACTTGCTGAGTTCCCGATTACCCGGTTCATGGTGATGAATCAGAGAAAACCGGCGGTGACTTAATCTTCTGTCCACCGGACGGCCGCCTGTCAGTATATGGAATAACTCCGAAGTCGGAACGGTGCTAACTCTGCGAACCTCTTTTAACCCGGGCCGGAAGATAATCGAGGCAACCCCTCATAATTTCCCCGAAATCAGGAAAAGACTCAGTACCTGATAGCCTCCGAACAGCGCTCCGAGTCCGGCAGCGAGTCCATTACCGCAGTTGAAATAGGCAAGATACCTGGTCCTGCTCTCGGCGGCGGTGGCGTCATATAGACAATTAAGCGAGCACAGGTTAAAACCGGCCCAGGCTAAGGCGGAGAAGGCCTGGACTACACCCAGAACAACCAGATTGGTAGATAGGAGCCACAGCAAAGGTATAAAAGGAACCAGGATAGCGGCCACCATCATCACCTTCAGGTTACCAATGCGATCGGCAGCGCGTCCCCAACCGGGCATAGTCGCCAGTGTCGCCACTGACGATGCTGTACCGAGAATCGCGAAGGTAAAGTAGCTGAATTTCAAATCATGAAGCTGATACACGGCGAAATAGGGACTGGCGATATTGACCGCAAAACTCATACAGAAAATAAATAGCATATACCTTGCCTAGATTTGTCGACCATAAACCCAGTGAGGCGTAATTGGTTTTTATCTGTTCTTGCGGCTTGGGCTTCTGCGGTATCTCAAAAAGTCTGGTGGGCAGTCCGCAGGAGATAAGTCTGGCAATACAAGCGGCTCCAAAGAGAATGGCAAAACCCCACAGCTCTTTGTGCGCCAGAAAAGTCAGGAACACCCCCTGCGGCCATAAAGAAGACCGTGTTGGCAAGAGTGGATAGACTTCCCCGTAGACTAAAATATCTGCCCCGCAGATGTTCCGGCACGACCTCCGCCATAATGCTGCCCCAGACAGGAGAAACCAAAGCCGCCGAGATCGAGTAAATAGTCGCGAATAGAATCAACCACCAGCCGTCGCTAGCGCTGGGGAAAAAAGTGAGGCCGAGCATCGGCAGGAACATTAGCCCTTGCAGCAGCGCAAAAACCAGCACCAGAGACTTGCGGCTTTTAAAGCGGCGTAGAAGCGCCACGTCCCCGAGTTGTGCCAATGAAGCTAAAAAGCCCGGTACGGAACAAAGAATACCTATCTGGTAATTCTGGACTTGCAGGGCGACTGCAAAAGCGACGATGTAATTATCGCCAAAGCCCATCACCGCACCGTAAGCCATTCCCTCGGCGGTGGAAAATTTCAGGGCATTTTCAACTTTCTGAACAATTGCTTTATCTATACACATTTAAGCTAATTTGCTAATCAGTTTACCTGTACGTGGGACAGACCGTCGGGATTCTTTGTGAACAGCTATAACGACAATTATAACATGTCAATTCCGGCTATTCAGAATCCAGTTTAACCAGATTTTTAGCGACTTTCCGGGCATGGCGGAGCAGACCGCCGGCACGGGCAAACACGCTGATTATTAATTCATAATTCAGAATTACATCTCTGCGGAACTTGAAAGAAATGCCCGCAAGAGTATAATATAATTCACGTAGGGTGCTGCACCCATCAATTCATCTTAGTGCCCCAGTAGCTCAGTCGGATAGAGCAACGGTTTCCTAAACCGTTTGTCGGGGGTTCAAGTCCCCCCTGGGGTACCAATTTGTGAAGCTAATATACTGATTATGTTAACTATGAAGTATTTCCAATATTGCGTTTTGCTAATCTTTTGCTAATCTTAGAATTGTGCTTGTCGAATGACTTCGTAGTAATTTTACGCGAACCTGGGATCAAAAAGTAACTAGAAAGATTCTGCAATATCGTCTAAGAAATCGGGGGGAACTCTTTTTATTCTGGGGCCGTAGGCCTTGATTTCATTTTTTAATGCAGAATACGGAATGAACCTACAAATTGTAGAAAGAGGTTGTTTTAACCCACGAGAAAAAGTAGGTCTTTGTATTTCTCCCATTACATCGTTGCGTCTTTCATCAGGAGCAACAATAAACAAATTTATATTTATTGCGGGTACTAAAGTTACTAAATCAGACATGCGAAGTAAGCCAGAATAAATTTGGGTCGTGTGTTCAATTTCAAAAGCGCTAATTACCATATCTTCTTTCAACCAAAGAACATCAATTCTTTCAATGACTTTTGTAAAGCGTTCATTGACTTGTATTGGTAAACTAGAAAGTAACCCAGGAATATCTTGAAATTGATTTCTTGCAAATTGCTTATTTCTGTCATTGTTTGCTACCCACATGTGTAAGCCAAGATCTGAACCTAATTTTAATAAAGTCCATTGGATTTCCTCATGAGTAATTTTGGCATCATTATGTTCAATCGTAGTTTGTTTAGAGCCGTATGTGACTGATGTTTTATCCATTATTTGAGTATGTTTAGTGCTCTCTGGGATAATTTTATGCCAGTATTTCTTGTGGTCATATTCTCTCCGCATGGGGTGCCTGTTAGCTTCGTCAATCATAGAAATGATGATTTGAGCGTCATTCGGTTCTATTGACGCTGGCGAACCTCTTAAAAAGCCACTCTAGGCATTAACGGACTTAAATTTATTGAATTTGGACAGATCATTGGTCATGATTTGAAGGGGAACTCCGTTTTCAACATCGAGTTTATATATAAGTTTAACTTCAAATCTGATGGGGAATGAATCATCTTCCCAAATCTGGGTGACGCTTTCGAGCCATTCCTCGAAAAAGCCTGCAAGAACATCCTCGAGTTTACCGATGGTGCCGTTTACGTCTGCATGTCGTCATCCGAACTCCATACTCTACAGAAAGCCTTTATCTCCGCCGGTGGCCACTGGTCAACCTTTGTCATCTGGGCCAAGAACACTTTCGCTATGGGGCGGTCTGATTACCAGCGACAGTACGAGCCCATTCTCTATGGCTGGAGAGAAGAAGTCAATCATTACTGGTGCCGGGACCGTGACCAGGGAGACGTCTGGCAGGGAGACAAGCCCTCTTCCAGTCCATTGCATCCCACCATGAAACCGCTGGAACTGATTGAAAGAGCGATTCAAAACAGCAGCCAATCCGGGGACAAGGTGCTCGACACATTCTTAGGGTCGGGCAGTACGCTGATTGCCTGTGAGCGGACCGGCAGAGTTTGCTACGGCATGGAACTCGAACCTCTTTATATCGATGTGGCAGTGAGGAGATGGGAGGCTTTCTCCGGAGAAAAGGCCAAGAGAACAGAAGAGGTGAAGTAATCGTGGAACAGACACTATTGCCAGATTGTGTTTCAGCGGTAGAAATAAATCATGAAATAGATTCAAAAAGGCATATTTATTGCTTGATTTCAGGAGTTTTTAGAGTGATGTATATGATACCAAATAATATTAAGGAGGCTGATAATGCCAATCGAAAACAGAAATCTAACCAAGGGAATCAAACTCACGGGTCGATATCACAAACAGACTTACTCCTGCGAAGTCGTGGAAGATGCGGAAGGGAAACTTCGTTACCGGCTGGAAGATGGCCGGGAATTCAAGAGCCCATCGGCGGCTGGGAAAGCCATCACCGGGCACTCCTGCGATGGGTGGGTCTTCTGGAGCATGCAAACGGAAGAGAGTGCTCCTACACCCAATGTAGAGAAATCAGAGACTGCTCCTCCGGCGAAGACAAAACAGAAAGAGGAATCTGTGGCTTCAACTACTCCCAGTGCTGCCAAGACCGACCCGAAGAAACCTGGGGTATTTCTGGTGCCCAACCAGAAGGGAGTACCGGAAGGTCAGATTCGCTGGTTCTGCCGAGAATGCGGCAAGAGCTTCATCGCATCAGCAGTCGAGATACCCGGGGTTTGTCCAGCAAAGCATCAGGCCAGCTAAAACTACCTGAGAAGCGAATAACCTCCAAGAGGCAGGCTCCCAGAGACGGGAGCTTGTCTTATCTCGCTGAGGTCACCACCACTCTTTTTGTCAGCAGAGGTGACCAATGGTGACACGGAGATTATGCGCTTTCCGCTTTCCAACCGGCGAACCATGCCACTCGCCCCCACTGCATGATGGTGATTACTGTCTGATGCATTCGCGAGAGCATGCCAAGGAAGTCCAGGAAGCACGCCGCATCGGTGGCTTACATCGCAAACGAGAGGCTACTCTTTCGGCTGCGTTTGACTTTGCGGGACTG
>Ga0182021_10002311_pt1 | contig 22145 bp, 21 predicted proteins | sample 612E3MmetaG_FD_120493 | JGI IMG/M metagenome (GOLD analysis project Ga0182021, IMG submission 120493) | Permafrost microbial communities from Stordalen Mire, Sweden - 612E3M metaG (Illumina Assembly) | ecosystem: Environmental > Terrestrial > Soil > Wetlands > Permafrost | place: Sweden... | reverse complement strand
TGTTACTATTCCTGGAGCCTTTGGATCTACCAATATAACTTCAAACCACTTGTGTTTTCCATCTTCGCCTACCCAGTAACTGTTCAGAACTTCCATGTTTGGAAAATGCTTCGCTGTACGTTCTTCAGCAATAAGCCTGATGCTTTTTGCTGGCTTAAATTTTTTGACACCCATACGTTTGGGTCGTCTTCCAGATACTGGACGTTTCTTTCTCATTCCGCCTCTACGGACTTTTGTACGGGCAACTACGATGCCTTGTTTGGCTTTATAGCCTAATTTTCTTGCCTTGTCAAGCCTTGTTGGATGTTCAATGCGTAGTGTAGATGGTTGTTTTCTCCATTGCACTAATCTTTCGCGCATGAGTTCTTCAACGAAGGATTTTTCTGGGGCAGACCATTCTTCTGCTATGTACTTATATGCCATGTATCAATTTCCTCCAAATGTATTCTTTGCTTACGGTTCAGCCTTACGGCCACATACCTACGGACATGATGTCCGCCAGCAATTTCACATCATAGTGCCCTGCAATGAAATAAACCTTTCCCGCAAAAATAGGTTCTAAAGACACCATAAAGACTTTTATAAACGGCTAACTTTAATTCTGAGTTAAATTTGACGCGAAACTTCAAAATGATGTTTGCTTGGTTTATAAGCGTGGGAGCCCTTGATGTACGAGAAGGAGCTTTTTTTGTTCTCTTGGCTGATTCGGTTGAGTCACTGATTCTTTTCAAAGAAAAATGTGAGGGGTAAAAAACTTTGTACATTAAGAGCGGAGCGTCGGCTCAGAAAGAAAATAATCAAGAACGTTCACAAGTAGCTGAACGTGTAATTCACCCGATAGTTAGTGTCGGTGACCAAAGAATGTGTCCTGAATGTAGATCCATAGGTTCTGTGATTTGGGTCTCGCAAGACAAAAAGACAATGGGTGTGCAGTGCCACAAAAGCCACCTAGAAGCAATAAGACCCGTATTCCAGATATGGCGGAAACGTGACTCGTTCGACCAAGACACGGAAAAAACACCGTTTACTTAACAGCAGCAGCATAAAACTGCCTAATTTTTCTATCTTCTCAGATATAGTCGTGCACCTGTCGTTAATGATTCCGTAATCTGTAATCGGTAAAAAATCTAAACACAAAAAACGCTTTTTTATATTTCATCAAAGAGAAATAAGTGCTTGTGGTTGTGTATTTGTAACACATAATGCTTTTATCATGTTTTTGAGAGTTATTTAGTATTAAAAATTTTAAAAATGAACCATATGGTAAACTGTCCTAACTGTGAAAAAAAAACTCGGCAAACCAGAAAAGAAAATTGAAAACTCTTACTTCTGCTTAGCCGTTTACACGTTCCCGAAATGCGGCCACCATTTCAAGAAATCAGGCTAAATCTTTGGTTTCCAGTTTCGTTGACTTAGCTCAAAAATACAGCCCTAACGCCTATGGAACTACCTAGCGGTTGTTGTTTCAAGCAAGTGACAACATTATTTTATGTTATTTTGAGCGATTACTTGGTTTACAAATAGGAAATAGCTAAGAGCCCATTGTTAGGCGGGTCAGGCTGTTGATTTAGGATAAGGCGCTTCTGCCCTTTACTTTTACGCTTTATCTGGGTTAGCACTTGGCTTGTTCCGCTTAACAGCTGCTTTTGCCCCTTTCAAATTTAGCACTCGACATCTTTTTTCTGCCAAGTATTAAATAGCTTAAGCCCTTTTCAGGCACTGGGGAACGCATGCTCAGAGAACAAGCAGTCGCTTTACTGAAAGAACTAGTCGCTGCAGATTTGATTCATCCAAATTGGATGGCAATCGGAGAAAAAACATTGAGTCATTATGAACTGCGAGTTAGAGGCGAAATCAAAAGTTCCAATCGAAGAATTCCTTCAAAAACGTAATTTGGCTTTGGAACAAAATAAAGAAAAAGATTACTTCACAATTTACAAAAAGCCAAACCCATAAAAGTAATTTTTAAGCTCTCGTTCACCTGCTTCTCTTAAACACCTTTGCGACATCTTCAAGCTTTGAGCCCAAAATTTCTATGTTGTCAATGTTTCCCAGTCCTTTTTCGCATGCTCTTCTGATGTGGCTGATTTCTTTAGGTTCAAAACCCATGACTCTCGCTGCGGTTGCATCTGTGGCTACAACATCTTTTCCTGCAATTATTAAATCCATTTTGACAGGTGTACCATCAGTTGGGCCTCTGCCTTCCATTGCGACGAAACCATCTATAACTGTCAAAGCAGGCTTGATTACGGTGTTAATATCCACGACGACGCTGCTTATGCCTCTGGCGTGATATTTGGCTTTAAACTTGTCAGGCAAAAGACCAAACATGTTTTTCATGCCTAAAGTGACTTTGGTTGCCATGTGGGTTTTGAGTTTTGCCGCGCTAATTATGGCTGATTCTGTAACGATTTTTGGTACAGTGATGCTACCCAAAGTCTCGCAGCCTGGGATTGGAATTTTGACTTTTTCTTTTTGATACCTCAAATTTAGAAATTGTACGCCATTTTTTTCGCACATTTCTTTCATACCTGTTGCTTCGAACGCTTTGTCGGCGTTAGTCATAGTTGCGTCTGATTCTACCACGAAGACTTCAAGCGGCAAATCTTTGAGCTTCATTATTATCGCTTCAACAACCATTGGATCAGTTGTCCCGCCGGTCTCCCATGTCTTGGTTGTAATAAAATTAACTTTTATGAGAGCTTTCTTGTAGCCTGACAGGCATAATTTGTAGTCGATCAGGTCGAGGGCCTTGAAGACGGGTTCATGTCCTCGTTCGCCTTTTACAATTGCAACCGTTGATTTCTCCATTTACAACGCCACAAGTCTATTAGCTCAATTAAGGTTTAAAGTTTATCTTGATTTAACATTCCACCATCGGAAGAAGAAGACGACGTTCAATGACTTTCTTTTCTCTTGATGAAAATCTTAAGAAAAACTAAAGAAGCGGAAGAATAATAAAGCCAGTAATTAATCCGGCGGCTAAGCCCAGCATAATTGGGAATGGCAAACCGGGGAAGATTCCTTTTTTCTCAAGCATGAAAAACGTTATGATTGAACCCGCTAAAATACCGACAAGCGCACCTATCGTCGGCAGAATGTTCATGAAATTAAAAAATATGGCGCCTGTCAGCACCGAATAAAAAACTAAGTCGCCTAGCCCCATCTGTATATCCTTAAATGAAAAGCTTAAGCCTTGCAATTCATCAAGCCCTGAAGATTCAGCGATTTTTCCTACTGCACCACGATATACCGCAAAAACATCATACACTGCCAAAAACGCCAAAATCAAAATAACACTATACAAACCACCGAACTGAAGAAGTGAACTACCAAAGAAAATACCTAAAGCACCGCCAACACAAATTACCGCCGCATTCCTTGCTACTCCGCCAAATCGAAAGATAGCAAGATCAAACAATGCCGTAAGGACTAAGGACAATGATATAACCAAATAAAAAGTCCAAGCAGGAGAATTGGAAAACAGCGCTAGCAAGTAAATCAGTGACAACAAAAGTGAGGCAGTTGTCATTGCTACGATAATTAAAGCTTTGATTATTCCTTTGCTTTTTCTCTTAAGCAAAATATAAAATATGCTTGCGCTTATGGCGACAAGGATTACAAAATATAAACCATTAAAAACTGGCGCTCCTGGTGTATCTGAGCTTATAGGTGTTGATTGAGGAATAAGCTCGGTTTGATGAGGAGCAATTAAGTAAGCGCAGCCTAAACCAAAAATCAAGCTTGCCAGTATCGGCAGCAAATAAACAATTTGAAACTTGAATTTATCGTCTTTTTTTTGTTCAGCCACGTTGCTTATACCCTATATTGCTAATAGATAGCGCCGCTTGCAAATAACATTGGTCACACAATAAGCTTTGCTTTTTATCTGTATCAAAAATAGAATTAGAAAAATGCATAACACAAAAACTTCGCGGACAATGGCGCACACCAAACGCGTGCCCCAATTCATGAACCGCCTCTTTAAGCACCCTCAACATAAAAACCGAGTCACTGGCGTTTTCTCGGTGAAACTCGGGTTTAAGTCTCCAAAGAGAAATCAACGCAGCCACTCCAGGTGTATAAGCTTCACCGAAAACATAATTTAAGCCCGATGCAAAAATGTCGGCATCAACCACGCCTAAAACCCGTTGGAACTTGTTTTGTTTAGATGCGAAAATTCGGATTTCATTTAATATTGTGCTTGAATTGTACTGTTTACGTTTCCTGTCAAACGCATATTCAGGAATAGGTAAAGACTCCTTAATTATTGAGTATTGGATGTCGGGATAAATTTTAACTAATCCATGCCCAAGCTCAGTCAGCACGTTGGAAGCGATTTGACCAATAGGTAAAATACCGATTTTCATATATTCAGCCTAAATTTCGTAGGTTTCTCCAGTTCGTGGTGCTACGGCGTCTAAACCAAGTTCGGTTTTCGCCCAATTCGCAAACAATTCACAGTTGCCTTCTGCGCCATGAACACAGAAAACTTTGGGTTTCCCGCCCAGACGGCGCAATCCTTCTTTGAGTTGGCTTGCTCCACAGTGGGAAGAGAAATCAAAGTGCCTATACTGGGCCTTAACTTTGCGAACTGTGCCATCAATTAAAGTCTCACCCTTGTCGAGCAATTGTTTTCCAGGTGTACCTGGAATCTGATAACTAACTAGAAAAATCGCGTTAGTTGCTTTCTTTGCTATTTTGGAAACGTAAAACTGTGATGGCCCGCCTTTCAACATTCCTGCAGGTGAAATAACAACGCCTGGATCTTTAGCTGCCTTGCGTCGATCTCGCCAGCCATCAACCCAATCAAGCGAGTGCATTGCATTCATGAAAAGTTTAGGGTCTCTTAGAAATTCTTTGTAGTTCATCATTATCCTGCTAGCTTCCCTGGCCATTCCATCTAAAACTATAGGGAAATCAAAATGATTTGCTGACAAAACACAAGCAATCTCTTGTGCGCGTCCAACACCGAATGCTGGAACCAATACAGTTCCGCCTAACTCAACAATTTCGGTTGCAGCCTCAACAAAACTTTTTTCAAGTTCAGGACGCAAAGTATGATCTTCACTCGCATAAGTGCTCTCAGTGATAACGGCATCGTAATCGCCATAATCCATTGTTGCGCCCTTCAACATTTTGCTATCCTCCATGTTGTAGTCTCCAGTGAAAAGAATTTTTTTGCCATCTGCCTCAACTTGTACTTGAGCGCTGCCGGGAGTATGGCCAGCATCAAAGAGTTTAATTTTCATGTCTCCAACGGTTTCTTCAACACCAAAATCTACGTGCTTGCTGCTACGCATCATAGTATTGAGTTCAAGATACTCAAATGGCAAATAATAACTTGACAAATGAATAAAATCTTGAATAAGAACCTGAGTTAACTCTAAATTAAGTTTGTTTGTGATTAGGGGTTTTCTATCATTTATGTAGAAGATCGGGATGGCGCCTGAATGATCGAGGTGGCTGTGAGTTAAAATTACGGCATCTAACTCTTTGGGCGGAACATGCATTGGAAAACCAGGTTCACGATCAAGCATGACACCGTAATCTAACACAACTTTACTTTTCTGTGACTTAACAACTATACCAATTCTGCCTACTTCACGGGCGCCGCCCAAAAATCCAATTTGCAATCAAACCAATCCTTGAGTTAAAGTTATCAACGGTTAAAAATGGAATGCGCTGTTTTAAAAATGTATTGACCCATGAACATGCTGCGTAGATACAGCTCCTTTCTTAATAGCCTTCAAAACAGCATCAACGCTAAGAGAAGTATCAATCTTGGAGCAAACACTAAACAATTCTGACATCTGATGTGCATCGCTTCCAGCGGTGCCGGGTAAACGCATGCTTTTAGCAAGCTCTTTTGCCTCATTATTCGCCGCTGTATTGGATCCGCCATTCAATACTTCAATTGCATCAACCTTGTAGTTTCTTGCTAAATCGCCCATACCATACAGCCTGAAAGGATGAGCAACAATACAAACGCCTTCGATGCTTTTTGCAAAATCTGCAACGTTTTCAGGTGTCCAAGGCGTTGGAGGCAATTCGTCAGTACCTAAAATAAGCATATCACCCTGAGGTGTAGTAATTTCGCAGCCCGGAATAATCAAGATATCAGGGTAAACTGAAGCTAACTCAATCGTAGCTCTGCAACCCCGAACGCTATCATGATCAGTAACTGCAGCTACTTTGATGAAACTGTGCGCTACCAATTGATCAACCAAACTTTTAGGTTGAACAACGGAATCCGGAGAATAAACAGTATGAATATGTAGGTCAGCATATAGAGGTTCTATGAAAACATCCCCATCAATACTCAAATATTTGTAATTTGCATTTTCTTCTTTCTAAACCTTAACGCAGATAAGCTTTAAAAGTTTTCAGATTGAACGAAAATTCCATGGTTCACTTTCGAAGAATTTTAAGCAAAATGCACCAGCGAATTCCTGAATATTGCTTTCGTTATTCGAAGGTCTTTAGACTTTTCTTTCTAAAACTCAGCGTCGGTTTCGCTTTCGATTTTTGCTTTATTTACTTTACTGAGCACAAGCACAGACACAAGGACTGCTCCCATGACCCCTGCAGCTATAATTGCATACATTGCTTGTTGAGATGAACTTACAGGTGGAGTTTGTTTCAGGGAAAAAATAGTTGCCGTCGGGCTTAAGGAGGGATCGGGTCCGCTCTTTATGGGGGTTGAATAGGGTGTTGGACTTGGTGATGGAGGCGGGGTGGCAATTGACTGCGGTATTAGTGTTGGTGGAGGAGTTGAAGTTGTAGTTGGCGTGATAGTTGGCGTTGGGGTGGCTCCCAGTGTGGGATTTGGAGTATCTGTTGGTGAGGGCGATGATACCGGCGTGGGTGAGGGTGATGGACTTGGTGATGGAGATGGAGATAGAGTTGGAGTGACAGTTGTTGAAGGCGATGGAGAGGGCGAAGGAGATACATTTTGTGAAAATGTTGCCGAGATAACATTTGAAGCTTGAACTTTAACGAAGTTGTAGGAGCTGACGTTGCCTATTGAACTCCCATTTACCGTAACATCAAGAATCTGATAGCCCGCCTTAGCTGTTATCATGAAGCTTTGACTGCCGCCATAATTCACACTTACACTTCCTGTTGGACTGATTGTTCCGCCTGTACCAGCAGAAGCGGAAATAATAGGATTCACCGTAACAGAAACGGCGTTTGAAACAGGAGACGTAACGAGTAGAAGCACTATCGGTTACCTTACAAGTAACCGAGTACAAACCAGCCGCCCCGCTAAAAGAGTAAGTTGAACTTGTAGCGCCTGAAACTGAAATGTTTCCCAAAAACCATTGGTAATGTATTGCGCCTGAACCGCCAGAGGAAGTAGCTGTAAATGTTTGAGGAAGGCAAGCGTTAATTGGAAGCGGACCGACAGGAGCAACATTTACTGTTGGCGAAGCAGTTACGGCCATAGCAACGGCATTAGAGGCTGCAGAGGTAACCGGAATATAAGCACTATCTATCACCTCGCAAGTAACCGAATGTGAACCCATTGAAGAAGTATAAGAATAACTTGAACTGTTAGAGCCAACCGCAGCACCATCCACATACCATTGATAAGATCGCGAACCTGAGCCTTCGCTCGAAGTTGCAGTAAACATCTGAATCTGACCAGCATCCATTGTAAAAGGTCCAACAGGAGCAACGCTAACAGTGGGTGAAGAAGACACGACAACTGTCGCGGCGGTTGACTGAGCCGAAGTTGAACCTAAACTATCAGTTACCGTCACTGTAATGGAGAAAGTACCGATGGAAGCAGCAGAATAACTAAATGCTGAGACATTCTGACCTGACTGAGCTACCCCGCCAACATACCATTGATATTGAGTGTAAGAACCAGAACCACCACTAGCAATTGCAGTAAAGATCTTAGATTGACCAACATCCATTATCCAAGAAGTAGACGACACAGCAACCGATAGACCAGCATTAACTGTAACAGAAAGCACGGAAGAAGTCACCACAAGTTGAAGATTAGCGCTGTCAGTAACTTGAAACTCAAAACCTACAGCCGTTGAACTAGAAGTTACAAAAGAAAAACTTGTTGAGCTCGTGCCGACAGCAACGAATGAACCGCCTGGAGCTTTTTCAAGCCATTGATAAGTGTATGGCGAGGTTCCAGTTACTGGAATGGGAGAAGTCAAATTGCTAGTTTGGCCTTGATTAACAGTACCAATTAAAGTTGAAATAGTTGGAGCAACCAAGGCAGAATGCACAGTAACTGTCACCTCGTTAGATGGACTGGGGATAGTTCCTATTTCGTCTGTGGCTATCACATAAATCGAGTAAGAACCTGAGGCAACAGGGGTAAAAATAAACGATGAAACAATGGTGCTTTGAAAAACAGAATTAACATACCACTGGTAAGAATAACCTCCGGAACCGCCACTGGCAGAAGCGGTAAATGTCTCAGTTTGACCTAAATCCATAGTCCATGAAGCAGGCGACAAACTTACTACATGCCCAGATTGAGCATTGACTTGAAAACTCACTAATGCGCAAAATGATAACGAAATTAAAACAGCGATTAAAAAGATGATTCGTTTATTCATGTTCTTTAACCCAATTTTCTATATTGAATCAGTTTGGGTTAATTTTCCATTTTTTTCAACGAGCGATACAAGCGATTAAAAATAAAGTTATGGATTTTTATTATCCGCAGAATAGCAGCAAGTGGCTGCCCGTTTCTGTTTTCAACAAGCAAACTACAATGTTATCAATAAAAATTAATGTGGTCTCAAGGTGAAGCAACAAAGCGCAAAATACAAGGATTACTTGCGTGATTGCCCTTGGGAACCATTGAATGGGTTGCCTATTTGCTCAACTGTTTCTTGAAAATATCTTCTAAACGAATTAGAATCTCTTTGCGTCTCGCCACATCGGCATCAACGCAATCAAACGCTAAGCCCTTCGCTTTGCACACGGACTTGCAAGCTTTTTTAACGGTGTCTTTCCAAGGTTTAGGATCGTTAAGAAAAACAACACTCGCATACGCAGTTCGTTTAATGTATTCTTGAGTTTGTTCTGCAACGTAATCAACGGTTTCTAAATCAAGCGGCAAAGCTACCTCGTGCTGGCTGAGCGGGTAAACCTCATCAAGCTCCAACGGCACCACACCAAACGGGGCAGAGTAAACGCAAATGTGAATCATCTCAGAAATCTCGCCTAAACTACGGAAAAGCTGACGAATCTTCTTAAATTCAGGAGCTTTATGAAATGGTTTATTTCGGGTTTGTGGCACCAAAAAAAGAACTTTCGCATTGCGTGGCGGGTCATGTCGTTCGCTTAATCGTTTTCGATAATGTGTAATTTCTGGACGTGCAAGCCCCACTGAGTCAAAATAGAAGAAGCCGCTGCTTTTCACCGTTGGGCTATATTTTTCAAGGAAGTCAGCGTTGTTTTGCAGCTTTTTGAGGGCCGAGAGCAATGCTGGGTGACCGTGAACTCGCATTTCAGTGTGTTCCCATAACCTGCCGTCTCTTATGGCTTGTTTGATACGTCTAATCTCTGCTTGGCAAACGTAGAGGTTATGTTCAGCAAGGAAAACTTCCTGCTCTTTTTTGGGCTTTGATTCAAGTCCCCTTGGCGTTTCCGAAGTGCATTTGGGGCAATCACAGGAGAAATAATCAAGCTCATTTAGCCGCGATGTTCCGTTCTCGGTCATGTAACGGTTTTCACGAGCATACAAAACATATGCTGCAGAATCAAAAAGGTCACAGCCCAAAGCCACTGCCAACGAGAACATCGCTGGGTGTCCAGCGCCAAACAGGTGTAGAGGACGCTCTATAGGCAAGCCTTTTTTCGCTGTTAATATCATTTCAGCTAAAACGTCGTAGCGGTAGCTTTGCATAACTTCGGTTGGGCTTCCAAGCGCGTGGATTTGGAATGGCAGTTTTCCCATTTCAACCGCTGAGCTAGCGACAAGGTCAAGGTGTCTTCCGCCTTGTACTGGACCAACCCACAAAATATCGTTACGGGTTTTGTCTTTGAAAAATTCCTTGGCTCTTCGCAAGGTCTCCGCCACAGTAACTTCGGCTTGTTCCTTGGTTATTTTCCAGCCTGTTGGTATGTCAAGCATGGTGGCGACGTCGCTTCCGATGCCTTCTTGGTAGGCTACGATTTCTTTTTGGCTAACTTCAACGCCCCCATAAACGAGAATTTGGTAGGCTCCCGAATCAGTCATTATCGCGCCGTCGAAATCCAAGAATTTATGCACACCTTCTTCAACGACTTTGTCGCCGTAGCGTTTGTTGAGTATGTAAGCGTTAGTTATGATTGCTTCGAAACCAAAAGTTTCCTTAAGGTGCTTGGGGGTGACAAGCTGAATGCTGGGGTTAATAACGGGGTAAAGAAGGGGTGTTTCCACTGTTCCGCTTTTGGTTTTGAGTTTGCCTATTCTGCCAAGCAAATCTTTTTCTTTTATTTCGAAGCTCAACATTGAAACCTAAACAAGAAAAACGCCTCGCGTATTAAAAACACTAGCATAGCAGAGCATTGAAAGATAAGCAACAATCATAACTTTTCCACTAAATGCGTCTTGCGTAGGCTGTCTACAGTTTGGATAGGGCATCCTTATATGACATATTTGTCTAATACCAGAAGTGAGATGCAGAAATCATGGTTTGCTCAATAGACATCAGCGAAAAACCAAAACTAAACTATCCAATCCTAATTGAAGGCTTACCAGGCATAGGATTTGTAGCTAACATCGCTGCACTACATTTAATAAAAGAATTAAAAGCTAAGCGGTTCATCCAAATCTTTTCTTCATCATTTCAAGATTTTGCCGTGACCACCGAAGATGGCGGCGCACTTTCGCCAATAAATGAACTCTATTACGTTAAACGTGAGGATGGCGGACGCGACTTAATTATTTGGTATGGAAACACTCAGGCGTTGACGACTGTTGGGCAATACGAGTTAGTTGGAAAAGTTCTTGATTTAGCGCAGGAGTATGGGTGCCGATTCGTAATTTCAATCGGCGGCTTCAAAAAAGACGAAGCTCAATCTGTACCGGGGATTTACAGCACTGCAACTGATGAAGAAACTATGCAGAAGGCGTTGGATTTAGGAACCAAAGTGATGGTTGGCCACGTTTTTGGCATCGCTGGATTATCTGTTGGCTTAGCAAGAATTAGAGACATGAAGGGCTTCTCGCTTTTGGTGGACACGCCTGGCATGAACCCGGATGTTAACGCAGCCAGATACGCGTTGATGATGCTTAGTAAATACTTGAACCTAAACGTTGATCTGTCAAAACTTGAAGAAAGCGGCGGAGAAATCAAGAAGGTCTTAGAGTCATTTGGTATTATCAGAACAATAACAGAAGAAAAGAAGAAAGAGGAGCAGCAACTGCGCTGGTTTATTTAGGCTTTGACTTCGCTCATGAATAATTGGTAGACTTTTTGCACTCGGTCAGCGGCTGGACCTGAGCCTTCAATTACGCCTTTTTCTGTTAATTTTACTTTGTCCATTACCCAAATGAACCCTTGGTCGTCGTATAGTTTAACCATGGTTGGGAAGACTTTTTCAAGTCGGTTGGCTAAGGCTTTGAGGTCGAAAGGTTTTTCAGCACTTGAAATTTGAGCAACTACGTTACCGTTTAAGAAGACCCTGTGAACTAACTTGCCAGATTCGTCTTTGGCATCAGCTATGCTTAGACTCATGTTGTCAGGATTAATTCCGATGAGGGTACCGTTGAATGTTTTTCCAGTCGTTGTAATTACAGACACAGTTTTATCTGCTAACGCTGCGATTTCAGTGAAATACTTTCTTTGCGCTACAGACAACTTTTATTTCTCCGATAATGTAACGAAATTGCGCTACCACTATTTATCTTTGATTTAAATAGAAACCAAAAAACACAGAGACAGGCAGCTTAATTCACAAATTGCTTTTTTCTAGCAAAATTCCCTGAATGTAACAAGGACGGTTGGGTTGGTTTTGTATCTGTGTTGTCGTTGTGTAGAACTAACTGTCTGTTATATTCCTATACCAGAATGTTTCTTATACCACACTAAACTAAAACAAGATGGTGCTTAATAAACATGAAAAGGTCATCAATGGCAACAATTACAGTTTTCATAATCATCCTCTCGATTTTAATTGTGATCCCTTTTGCAAATGCAGAGTGGACAATGTTTCGTGGCGACCTCGCTTACAGCGGCGCAGGACCAAGTAACCCGCCCCTTTCACCCGCCTTGCTCTGGAAATACACAACAATAGGCTACGAAGTTTACTCATCTCCAGCTGTGCTCAATGGTGTTGTCTACATTGGATCAGACGATGGAAACATTATGCATTAAATGATTCGAACGGCTTTCGACTGTGGAATTTCAGCACTGGTTTCTGGATTGATTCTTCACCAGCCGTGGTAAATGGCACAGTTTATGTAGGTCAAGGTTTGGGCTACGTTTATGCCATAAACGCTTCCGACGGCACCCAACTTTGGAATCACAGAACAGGTGGTCCAATTGAATCATCTCCACAGTCGTCGAAGACATGGTTTACGTAGGCTCAAACGACGGCAAAATTTATGCCCTAAACGCATCCAGCGGTGAACAAATCTGGAATTACACAACTAACAACTTTGTGTTTTCCTCTCCAGCAGTAGATAAAGGTGTAGTTTACATAGGTTCAGAGGACAGCAATGTTTATGCGTTAAACGCCACCAATTGCGTCCGAATCTGGGCCTTCTCCACAAATGACCCTATCGAGTTGAGCCCAGCTGTGGTTAACGGAGCAATCTACACAGGTTCATGGTGCGGCGATGTTTATTCCCTAGATGCCTCTAAAAGGACCAAGCTATGGAATTACACTACTGGCGACGGAGTTGATTCTTCACCGCCGTCGTAAACGGCGTAGTCTACATAGAGTCAAGAGACAACAATCTTTATGCTTTTGATGCAATTAACGGCTTGAAGCTTTGGAATTATACAACTAACAGTGGTGTAGATTCGTTCCCTGCTGTGGTTGGAAATTAGTTTATGTTGGTTCATATGACAGCAGCATTTATACTTTAGATTCTGTTACGGGATCAAAAATTTGGAGCTACGCGACTCGCAGCGCCATTTATTCTTCTCCAGCTGTTGCGGACGGTGTAGTCTACATCGGATCAGATGATGGAAATGTTTATGCTTTTGGTGATTGGGATGGCGTATCGCCAACACCAGCACCAACTTCAACGCCAACGCCGACTCTATCCACTGCCCCTACGGATTCGCCGTCACCCACGTCTTCCCCGCCTCCAACCACAACTCCCACCGCATCTCCTTCACCAACTCCTTTGCCAACCCCAACTACAACATCAAGCACTACGCCAAGTCCAATGACAACCCCAACGACCGATCCAACATCAACAACTACTCAAGGCTCATCACCGACACCATCGCAAACCTCACCGACAAGTTCGAACACAACTCACGATCAAACAGATTCCGCATCCTCAAAAATTCCGGAATTTCCAGAAAATCTGATTGGAATTACGATAGTTGTTTTGTTAATCGCGGTCTCAACAGCGGTTATAATTTCAAAGAAGAAACGTTGGGCAAACGACACAGAGAATTATTAACAGCCCACCATTTTTTTGATTTCTGTTTCCAGGGAGATCAAACTGATCCTCCCGGCGCAAACATCACAAACCTTTTATCGCTATTAAGCAATCAAGGGATTACTAGAACTTTAAGGAAGAAATCGCAATGGCTGGAGAAACTGGAGTAGAACCCGGTTCTGATTGGAAAAATTTCGTATGTAAACACTGGAAAATCAGTGTTGTATTTGTTATAGCAGGTATTTTGGTTTTTATCGGCGCAATCTACGTCTTTCTATGGTTGACAGCAGATGCTCAAATAACAGGGTTAGTACCGTCAACTCTGGGTCTTTGGACAATGGGAAATGTAGTATCATATATTTTAAATCTGATCGTTTGGGAACTCATACTCATTGGAGTGCCAGCAATAATAGGTGCAGTGTTAGGTTGGCAATGGTGGAAAAGACTACCTGAACAAGAAAAAAAGGAATATAAACTTCGAAGGAAAAGCTCACGCTCTTCAAGAGCAGGGGGAGCAATCTCACCAATGTTGTTCATTGCGTTCGCCATCAAAGTTTATGTGGACGGAAACTGGAATGTTGCAATCTCAACCTACACTCTCGACTACGTAGTTGGCTCAATAGTTACGATACTGATCTGGATCGTAGTTATTTTCGGAATTCCAATTGCTATTGGACTCATTTGGTGGATACACCATGTGGTGAAGAAAACACCTCAAAAAATTCCAAGTCAATGACATGTAGTTGCAGAGCAAGATAAGAGCAAACAAAAAACATATTAGTTAATCACCGCTAACTGGAGTGTTCGTGAAAAAATGAAAAATCTAGTTATTTGTTTTTCTTATCATCATAAAAACACTGAGAAAATAGCTTCAACCATCGCAACTACTCTTAACGCAGAAATGAAAACGCCGCAGGAAATAAACCAAAACGACCTAGCCAGCTATGACCTCGTCGGCTTCGGCTCAGGAATCTATTTTGGAAAACACCACAAAGTCCTACTTGACTTTGCCGATAAGCTGCTTCAAGTAACCAACAAAAAAGCCTTCATATTCTCCACAAGCGGTCGAAAAAACAACATGACCAAATTCCATAAACAACTTAAAGAAAAATTACAGTCCAAAGGCTTTGAAATTGTTAACGAGTTCAATTGTACCGCATATGACACTTATGGACCATTGAAAATAATCGGAGGCCTAAACAAGGGGCATCCGGATGAAGAAGACTTAAAACGAGCACAAGTCTTTGCTCAAAGCCTAAATCAACTAAATGCCTAGGAAAATAGGCACCTCAGCTACTTTTTTTCTTTATTTCGCAGTTCTGTTTTAGGAACGCCATAGTGTTTGTGGGTAAGTCGCGTTCAACCATTAAGTTTGGTCCAACCCAACTGTTCGCGCCGACTTTTACGCCTGGCATAAGTAATGATTTGATTCCTGTTTTAACGTTGTCACCGAGAATAGCTCCTAGTTTTCGTCTGCCTGTGTTGACAAGCTGGTCTTTAACCATCATTTTGATTTGGCCATCATCAAGTCGAAGATTTGCCGTTACTGTGCCTGCTCCAAGGTTACATTGTTCTCCAAAGATGCTGTCACCGACATAAGACAAGTGCCCCACATGGGTTCCGTCCATGATGATGCTGTTTTTGATTTCGCAAGCGTTTCCTATTCGCACTTTTTTGCCCAAAGTTGTACCTTGACGTATGAAGCAGTTTGGTCCTACATCGCATTCCTCATCAATAAAGCATGGCCCTTCAATGTAGGCGCCAGAGCGTATTCGTGCTGTTTCAGCAACAGAAACTGGACCAATAAGATGGGCACCTTGCTCTATTGTTCCTAAAACTTGGTGGTCCATGCGTTTGAGAGCCCAATTGTTAGCTTCAAGCAAATCCCAAGGCCTGCCCACATCAACCCAGTCATTTTTTGAGAGTTCAGCGGCCAAAACTGTTTTGCCCTCTTTAGCAAACAATGTTACAGCGTCTGTTAGTTCCCATTCGCCTCGGATTGAAGCTTTTGTTTGTTTTATAATATCAAAAACTTGTTTTGAGAAAACGTAGATTCCTGCATTAGCCAAATTTGATGGCGCTTTGCCAGCAGCGGGTTTTTCCACGATTCGCTTAACATGTTTTTGCTCGTCATATTCGATTATTCCGTAGCTTTCAGGCTTATCAACAGGCACAACACCCATAACTGCCGCGGTTTCTCCATGTTTGAACTTTTGCAGCACAGTTTTTACGGCATCTTGACTGAAAAGTAAGTCTCCGTTTATAAGAACAAAATCGTCATCTACATATTTCTCAGTTTCAGCAGCGGCGTTTCCCGTTCCAAGCACAGCTTTTTGTTCAACGTAGCTGATTATTAAGCCAAGTTTTTCTCCGTCGCCAAAATACCCGCGGATTGAATCACCCATATAATGAGTAACAATTATTGCCTCAGCTATCCCAGCGTTTTTTACTGCTTCTAAGCAGAATTGCAGAATTGGTTTTCCAGCCACCTTGATGAGATGCTTGGGGCGCGTCGCTGTGATTGGCAAAAGCCTGACGCCTTCGCCAGCCGCTAACAATACCGCTTTCATTTCAACTCAGCCTCAACTTGTTTCCTTATTATTTCTGTTGCTTTTTCAGTTATATCATTTGCCACTCCAGAAGACTCTCCTTCAACAGTTAAGCGGATAAGCGGTTCCGTTCCTGAACCTCTAACTAGCAGCCAACCATTTTCCAGTGCAAGTCGGACGCCGTCAACCGTTGAGAAATCAGTGTAGGTTGGAAAAGCAGTTTTTAGGGCATCACCAATATTTGTTACTGCCTGGTATTTATGTTCATTTTTGCAGGAAATATTTTCTCGGCGAGTTATGTACTCAGGAATCATAGAAATGAATTGGCTTAAAGTTTTATTTTCTTCTTCCAACGCCTTCAACATCAAAGCTGCCGAAAGTGGTCCATCAGGGCAAAAATGAAGTTTAGGATGCACCCAAGCGCCACAGGGTTCGCCGCCGAAAACTGCCCCAGACTGCTGGATGGCTTCTGAAATATAAATGTCGCCGACCTTAGTGCGTATGACCTTGCCGCCTTGCGCATGCGCCATCATTTCAACGCACATTGAAGCCTCAACATTTGTCACTACTGTTCCTCCTTTGCTTTTCTTAAGTGCGTAAGCGCCGTATCCAGCGAGCGAGCGGTCAAAGTTGACGAAATCGCCCTTTTCATCGATGAAAGCTACTCGGTCGCCGTCGCCGTCAAAAGCGATGCCTGCATCAGCACCAAGAGCTTTTACAACGTTTGCTAAATCGCGGAGTGATTCGGCTGTTGGCTCGGATTTTCGTGCTGGGAAATGTCCGTCTGGTTGAGCGTTAAGAGCGGTGACTTTGCAGCCCATTGCTTTGAGCATGTCTGGAGCTACTTTATGGGTGGCTCCGCATCCTGGATCAACAATAACATGCCATTTCTTGCCAAGAGAAACGACTTTTAGCGCCATGCCCATGTAGAGTTGGATTGCATCGATGGACATGGTTTCGCCTAAGCTTCGCCAGTCAGCCAACCGAAAAGTGCCTTGCTGAACAATTTTTTCCACAGCATATTGGTTTTCGTCAATATAGGATAGGCTGTCGCCTCTGAACACTTTGATGCCGTTATACTGTGGCGGATTATGCGAGGCAGTCAGCATGAATCCTGCATCAGCACCTACCGTTTGTGTAGCGTAGGCTAAAGTCGGCGTTGGAACAACACCTGCTAAAAGCACATCTGTTCCGCTTGAAAGTAAAGCTGAAACTAGAGCATCTTCAAGCATGCGGCCTGAAACTCTGGTGTCTTTGGCGACAACTACTTTTTTTGCTTTTACATATGTAGCCACTGCTAAGCCAACCTTGCAAGCCAAAGTCGGAGTTAAATCAACGTTTACTAATCCTCTAACGCCTGAGCTTCCAAACAGTTTAGCCATAATTGCTCATCCTTACCTTGAATTTGTTGAGAAAGATGCTTAAAATATTATGCCATTGCCCTTTACATATTATTCTTAAGAAAACTGGCAAGTTTATTCCAAGACGGATGTTTTCCTTCTGCATCGGAGAGATAACAAGCTGAAACCGCATTAGCAAACGTCAATCGCCCCATGTCTGATAGGCCGTTCCAGTCGCCTAAAATGTTACCGGCAGTCCATGCGTCACCTGCACCAGTTGCCCGCAAAGCGTTAACTTTGAACGTTGGTGCCACAACCTCTGTTTTGCCCCTCAGCGTCGCTGAAAATATCGTGGTGTGTAAATCAATGCGTGCTGTGATATGTTTGGCTAAGATACGAGCGGATTCCATTGCCAACTCCGAGAATCCCAGCTGTGCCTTTCTTTCATTAAGTGAAGTATCAAGCTGGCTAGCATAAATGATTGCTTCGTTTTCGTTGACGCTTAAAATGTCAATTTGCCCAGATTTCAAAGCCTTTTTGATTAATTCACCGATTTTTTGTCTGTTCGGTGAAGGATCAGCCGTGTCATAGTAAGTTTTGCTTTTGCCTTTCTTTGCTCTGCCAAAAACAGTTTGAGCCAGCTCGGTGCCAAAGTTTAACGTGCCAGCCCAATTGAACAGACAAGTGTAATCGGCATCTTCAATAACAGCAAAATCGCTTTCGCCCAAGTCGTTGGGTCCAAAATTTGCTAAAGATCCTACCTCACGAACCATCACATTGGTTTTTTCGCTTCTATTTTTGAACTCCAATGCTGTTGTAATTGAAGCTTTGTCACGAATTTTTACATGCGAAAAATCGATTGAGACATTTTTCAGGTGGTATTTTATCTGTTGCAATCCGTAGTCGCTTGTGCAAACAATTGGAGTAACCGTTGCGCCTAAATTTGCAAGGACTGAGGCTACGTTAATTGCGTTTCCGCCTCGCAGGTCAGTTTGGGGGACGCCATCTATGCTGCCACCTTTCCGATTAACCACGTCAAGGAGCTTTTTTGAAAATTCTTGTACATTCCAAGGCAAATTTACGAGCCGGTCAAGAAAAAAATCGGGCAAAAGCGCTATTTTGCAGTTTTTTGGGTTTTGTTCTGAAAAATTTTGAAGTTCTTGTTTGATGTTGCACATGTTGGTGAGAGGCTCCAATAGGTATATTTCCAAAAAGATTAATATCTATTGGGGACATCACCCGCAAACAATTTCCCTTTTTTCTTATTTCTAAATAAATCCTTAATATGAAGTATGTGGTGACATCTCGCGCATTTTCTCTCTTTTTCTATCTCTTAGTCATTTACTGGTGAAGTTAATCTTTTGTTGCTTCTATAAGATTAAAGTGACAATATCTCCCGTAATCTCTTTTTTTTTCTAAACTTAATAAATCCTTAACAAGAAGCTATTGGAGAAATCTCCCGCAAAAACCCTTCTTTCTTTCCTGTGTACGATAGTATAGCTCTTGAGTGAAGCTCTTAGAGTGAGGCGGCATTCCAGGGGATTCCAAGGTCATCGTTATGTACTTGCAAGTCAGCCTTTCTCTATTTTCTGTAGCCCGTTCTTTCAAGAAATTTGCAAAATTATCGATTGCTTTCGCTCTTAGTTCAGTCACTCTTTCTTTAGACAATCTAACTGCTACCAAACTTTTCCAATGATGTTCAGTGAATTTATTAATTTCCGGGTATCTCTCCAGCTAAAAACTTTTCTTGAGAGCATATCCCGTTTAGGTTACGCCAGTTATAATGAAGAATTGTTTTCCATTTGCACGGGTCTTCAAAGATACTGACACGATAAAGTTTAGCCAAAAAAAAGAAGTATGCCGCCCGTTGAACTCCAAATCTATCGGTGCGGGCTCTTCCAATTGGCAGATGTTTCGGCAATATCACTATCTAAACGGCAAACTGGGCGCGGGCGCGCGCTAAACTTATATTACAAAGTAATTCCTAATTACTCGTAGCAAATCTAAAAGGGAAGCTATGGAATGGGTTTTTTCAGAAGAAGGAAAGACAAAAAAGACCAAGATTATTGGAGACGCGAAGGTCGTAATCTCAATGCTTTAGGTCGCTTTAAAGAAGCTATACAATGCTACGACAAAGCACTAGAGATAAACCCACAATACAACGATGCTTGGGCTAACAAAGGTGTCAGTCTTGAAAATTTAGGTCGTTTTAAAGAAGCTATTGAGTGCTTCGAAAAGGCACTATCGATAAACCCACGAGATATATTGACTTGGAATGAAGAAGGTGCCAGTCTTGAAAGACTGGGTCGTCATAAAGAAGCAATTAGGTGCTTCGACAAGGCTCTATCAATAATGCCAAAATATCAAGATGCTTGGACTAACAAAGGTCTCAGTCTTGAAAGATTAGATCGTTTTGCGGAAGCCATAGAGTGCCATAACAAGGCACTAGCGATAAACTCAAAAGATTCAGTGACTTGGAATAACAAGGGTTCAAGTCTTGAAAAATTCCGGCATTCTGAGGAAGCAATAGAGTGCTACAACGAGGCATTAAGGATAGACCCACAAAACCAGTGGGCTTGGAATAACAAAGGTATCAGTCTTGAAAGCCTGAGTCATCATGAAGAAGCTATAAAATGCTTTGATAAGGCATTAGGGATAAACCCACAACATCAACATGCTTGGAATAACAAAGGCGCTAGTCTTCAAAAACTGGGCTGTTTTGAGGAAGCTATAGATTGCTATGATAAGGCATTGGGGATAAACCCACAAGATCCAAAGTCTTGGAATGACAAAGGTGTTAGTCTTGGAATGTTGGGTCGTAATGAAGAAGCTATAAAATGCTTAGACAAGGCACTAGAAATAATGCCACAATATGAAGATGCTTGGTCCAACAAAGGCGCCAGTCTTGAAAGATTAGATCGTTTTGCGGAAGCCATAGAGTGCCACAACAAGGCACTAGCAATAAGCCTACAAAGTTCGAGATTTCGTAAATTCGGGACGTTTTGAATTAAAATCTAAAACTTGAATGCACTAAAACGTATGATTATTTAAATAGAATAGCACAATTGTGCCAAGTGCTCGGGGCTTTGGGTTATCTACTTTTCAAAATAGCGGTGCCGGGATAGGAATTGAACATCCATAAGTAAAAAAAAATTAAATGTTGTTTCATCAACTTTTTAATTAATAGATGCTTCTTGGAGACTTGCGCCAAAATAGTTTGGAAACAATCTTAGACCGATCAGAAAATAATCCATATGTGCATGCTCAAAGGCTTTGGGGACCTTACGGATTCTATGCAATTCTTCGCGAGCATGGCTTTGATCATCTCTTACCTAAAGAATACATAAAGGATTGTCAATGCGATGCCTGCTTTAAGCTCTTCACCAACCAGCGTATAGTCAAGGCGCTGGATGAATTATGTGGGATAGTGAGATGTCAAAGATAATTGCCTATGGACGAGCAGCATACCTCGAAGAACCCATCATGGCACAAGAGCTGGGTCTTCCTATGGAAACCTTAACAGGCCCGCCCTCAAATGTAACCTAGTGAGTAGGAGCAACAACTCGGCTTGAACTACATTTTAACATCGCATAATTGCCAATATCAAAGAGTGCTACATAAGACAGGTATTTTCTCTTGCACCTCATTTCGAGCAATAACAAAGTAAAACACACTTAGAATACACAAGTTTTATTTGCTAAAAGCTACAATATAGCAATCGTTGTCTTGTTTTGTGTTGTCTTGGCAGCGTGCTATCTGAATTACGCTGTGGGTGTTGTCTAGAAGAAGCTCAATCAGACTCAGACGCGATTAGGTTTGAAGAAAAGTTGCAATTTGAGGGGGACAGCCAAAGCTGGAAACGGTCAATAGACGCTTAGAATTGTTAAAGCTCGAAGGATTAGGTTTTTCTGAAGTTGAAATTGTGAAGGAATTAAGCCAGAAAAACGCGTGTTCTGAGCGTACTATTTACAATGATTTTGAGTCTCGGGCAACTTGGCAGCCAATCTTGCAGGGAGGCATTGAACCGAATGAAGTTTTGTTGAAGGTTGTTAATCGTTATGAGCAGATTTATCGTCAGGCGAGCATGCGTTTTCTCACAGCGTCAAATGAGTTGGCTAAGCTTGGGGCCTTAAACATTATGCTCAAGGCTAATTCTCTTCTTAATGAAACTGCGGTTTTGCCTGAGGTTCTTGGGCGTTTAAGGGAATTAGAGGATAAGGCGTCGAAGGGAGTGTTTGTGCCTTGAAGCCCTGGCGACTAAAACGGAAAATAGGAACCTTAGCTCAAGAGTTGGACAACTCGGCCAAGTCAGAGACAACAATTGACATTAACTGTCTAACTGAGCCGGAGAGGGTGCTCTTCGAAAAGGTCCAGGAGATTATGGATAAGTATTCTCCTGCAATTCCCCCCCAAGATGTTATTGAAAAAAACGCGGATTTATGGTACAAGGGCTTGGAGATTTTCGGGAGGCGAGCTACGGAATTGTTTGTTGAGGTTGTTCCAGCCTCCTTTTGTTGCGATGAGCTAGAAATATGGTACTTCAAGATTTACTTCTACAATTTTATGCAGGATTGGTTAGAAAGCGTAAAGGCACTGCGTGAAATGCCAAAGGAGCGATATAATGAGCTTCTTTGTGAACGCCGAGAAATGGGCATGTTAGACAAAGTGTTT
>Ga0182021_10002310_pt1 | contig 22149 bp, 17 predicted proteins | sample 612E3MmetaG_FD_120493 | JGI IMG/M metagenome (GOLD analysis project Ga0182021, IMG submission 120493) | Permafrost microbial communities from Stordalen Mire, Sweden - 612E3M metaG (Illumina Assembly) | ecosystem: Environmental > Terrestrial > Soil > Wetlands > Permafrost | place: Sweden... | reverse complement strand
GCTGGCGGCGGTGTAGCTGGGTTTCGTCATGTCTTGCATCTCGGTATCTCCTCTTGTCGTGAATAGCCAGACGTCATTCCGCCCCCACGAATCGCTGGTCTCTCGCCCGAGTTCGCGTTCACCCGGCCAGTGCCAGAATCCATGGGCATCGATGCTTTTGCGTCAAGAAGCAATACCATCCTTATTAGCGTTGTACATATGTATGGGCAACGCATAAAGCTTCACCAGGATCCGCACGTCCAGGTGCGTTCCTCGTCGCGGCATCACCGGACGATCCGCCGCGGAAGAAAGTGGAACGCCGATTCTAAACCCCGGCCACAAGAGCGCCGACAAGAGCCTGCGGAATGGAAGAGCCGTATGTTCGCGGACTATCTGAGGCACGCGGTCAAGCTCTTGAGCCATGAATCGGCTCCAGTTTCCCAGTGGGCGCAATTCGCGACGAGTAGCCTTCTCTTTCTCGCCTGCCGAGGCTACGCTGGAGGTTCTGCCTGCCCCACAGATGCGCAAGGAGATACGCATGACGCTCCGATTTGGGACGCAATTTGCTGCAATCGCTTTGGTCGGTTTCACGCCCGCGCTGGCCCATGCGGCCAAGCTGGTCAGCGTGGGCGTTCTTGACCGGGACTACCTGGTGGTGAACGTGCTCGACGGAGAAGTGGCACACGAGCCGGAGAAGGTCACGCGCTACACGCCCGAGCTCGATACCACGGCTGCGACGCTGGCGAGCAGCTGGACGGTGAAGTCGACCGCGGACGCTGGCTACGCGGGCGCGGGCAAGAACCCCACCGCGATCTCACGCAAGAAGAAGATGAGCGGGCAGTCCCAGGGCGCCTGGGTGGGCAGCGACTACACGTACGAGTACACCTACCAGCACTCCATCTACCTCAAGCTGCCAGCCTCGCTTCAACAGGGCAACGCGTACACCCTGGAAATCGCCGCCGCGACGAACCTCGACCGCACGTCGGTGCCATTCACTTTCGACGTGTACTCCAACCCCTCCGAGGCGGTACACGTGAACCTGGTCGGCTACACGCCGGACGCGGCTCACAAGTCCGCCGACCTCTACCATTGGATGGGCGACGGCGGGGCACGTGACTACACCTCTTTCGTGGGCAACAAGGTCTATGTCTACGATGTCACGAATAAACAGTCGAAAGAGGTCGGAGCGGTGGTCTTCTGGAAGCCGAGCGGCGCAGATGTTGGCGGCTACAACGTCATGCGCTCGAGCGTATGGACGGCGGATCTCTCGACCATCACCACGCCCGGAACCTACCGCCTGGTCGTCGACGGGGTGGGGGCAAGCCAAGATTTCCAAATCGCGCCTGGGATCTACGCCGATCCCTTCCGGGTCTCGGTGCGGGGCTTCTTCTACATGCGCATGGGACAGAACAACGATGCCAAGCTGACGCCCGCGCCAAGAACGCCGCTCTACATTCCCGACACCAGCCCTGCGAACACGAAGGTGTATCTGACCACGATGAATATCTGGGACCCACAGTTCGCCACGTTTGCCGGCGGTGGCGACGCGTGGGACGCCCCCAACTCATGGGCCGCTTTCCGCCTGGCCGGCAACCCGACCAACCCGAATGCCTGGGGTGGGCACGCCGATGCGGCTGATTCGGATCGCCACATCGGACATGTTCCGATCATCTATGACATGCTTCTGCCCTACATCCTCAGCAAGGGCGCTCTCGCCGACGACGACACCGGCATCGCCGAAAGCGGCAATGGCATCCCCGACATCCTCGACGAGGCTCGCTACGAGGTCGACTACTGGCTGCGCCTGCGCGACGGCACCGGCTACGGCAGCGGCGTGACCAATCCCAACAGCAACAACGAGTTCTTTCAAGCCGGCCCCGCCGCCATGTCAGCGTGGGCCAACGCCGCCAATGCCGCCATGCTGGCGGATGCTTTCCGCCTTGCGGGCAATACCACCCTGTCCGCGCAGTACACGGCGTCTGCGGTGGAAGCCTACGGCGTTGCGGGCACCTATGCCGACCCCATGCTCGACCAGACGATCACCGCCGCCGGCAGGGGCCGCGACCTCAAGATGATGGCTGCCGCTTTCCTCTACAACCTGACAGGCGACCAGAAATACGAAGCCGTGATCCAGACCGAGAGCGTGTGCACCACCGCCAATTCGGTCATTCTGAATACTGCCACCAGCCAGATCTGGGGCACCGCCGCCTATCTGATGACGCCGCAGCCAGTCCACTTTCAGACCCTGTGGAACAATATGAAGGCGTCGGTCATCGCGCAGGCGAAGGCCAAGGAAGTGGGCAACATCGACAAGCGGCCCTCGCGGCGTGCAACCGACGAGGCTGAGATGTACTTCCGCACTATCCAGAACGTGCACCACACGCTCATCGCCCACGCGGTGACGACCGATGCGACGGAAAAGGCGCTTTTTCACAAGGCCCTCGCGCTCGAGGCTGACTGGAGCCTGGGCCGCAATCCTCTCAACATGATTGAAATGGGCACGGCGTACACAGGGCTCGCTGCAAAACGCAGCGTGAATTACATGTACACATGGGGATCCGCCGACAACCTGCCTGGAGTGGCCCCCGGCCAAACGCCATACTTGAACCTGGACGACTGGAGCACCATGATCATGTCCAAGCCGTCTGCGTTGTACGCGGGCTCCTACCCGGCCGACTTCAAGAACACCTGGCCCATCGGCGAAGGCTACTTCGACACGCCCTTTGTTTGGGCACACTCGGAATACACGCCCCAGCAAACCATGCGCGGCAAGATGGCGCTTTATGGGTACCTCTACGGCATCAACCACGGTTCGAGCACAGGTGGTGGCACGGGAGGTGCCAGCGGCAGCGACGGGGGCGCGGGCAGTGGCGGCGCCGCAGGCGGTGGCGGGGCCCTTGGCACAGGCGGCGACGTAGGCGGCAGTAGCGCAGTCGCGGGTGGTGTTTCGGCGGCAGGCGATGACGGGAGCGGCGGTATGGGTGGCGGTGGTGGGAGCACGAAGACAGGTGCGCAAGCTAGTGGCTGCTCATGCTCGACACATCCGGGCCGCCCTGTCGGCCCTGTCAGCCTGCTGGCAGTTGCAGCACTGCTTCTCTGGCGCCGCCGCAACCGCCACAAGAGCATTGGGGTCTGAAGCGGTGCCCGCCGGGCAGGCCTTGCTACCGCAGCCCGGCCGTCAGCTCGTCTGCCCCGACTCTCCAGCGCGCAGCCCAGTTCTAATCTTGGGTTTCTTCGGCCGCAGCGATGCCCTAATATTTGCGCTTTCAATCAGAGGAGCTGTCGATGTTTTTCACAAGCACCCGATCTTTCGTTACCGCCGCCTGTGTCGTGCTGGCCGCGTTGACGATGAGCTGTTCCGGAAGCTCAGCCGGCCCCAGCCCGACCGTCGACGCAGATACCACGGGCGGCAGCGAGGTAGGCGAGGGGGCGGGCCTGGCCGGGACAGTCACGGACAGAGCGGGCATTCCAGTGGTCGGCGCCAAGGTGGAGGTGGGCGGTGTGTCGGTCTTTTCCGACGCCCAGGGCAAGTACGCCATTGCCAGCCTGGCACCAGGCGAGGTCACGGCCAAGGTCACGCAGGCCTGGTTCCAGCCCTTTGAGCAGAGCCTGACCCTGACAGATGGTGGTCCCACCGCGTGGGACGTGACCCTCGACGAGATGCCGCTCAAGGTGGACCCGGCCGATCGGGCACTCGCGGGCACGTACAACCAGAGCTTCGACTGGACCAAGCAGACGATCTCAGTTGCGATTGCCGAAACGCCCACTCGATGTGCCTTTGACAACGCCATCTACTTTCACAACCCGGCCCTGTACCGCGACACCAGCGCCCAGCCGCCGCTTGTGCTTTCGCCCCAGCCCGCAATCATCGCGGGCAGCGCCCAGAACTTCAGCTTCCCGGTTACCAGCGGGGCCAACCTGGGGCAAGAGGCTCTGGACCTGACCAGCATCGTCGACGCGATCAAGGACACACCGCTGGGAGTCACCGAGCCCACCGATTACATGATGTGGAACTCCATGGTGAACTGGCTGACCGAGTGGAACGCGCAGAAGTCGGTCACGCTGAAGCTGGTGGGACTGGCGGTGCGCCAGCAGGGCTGGGGCGGCAATGCCATCCGGCCGCAGGAGATCGAGAAGGTGTTTCTGGATCCGGGCAACAAGCTGTGGGTCAAGGTGGTGTTCGAGAACTTCGTGCAGCTAGGCGCGGGCATCACCGACGACGATGGCGACGGACGCAAGGAGATCTACGCCGCGGTGGCCAGCGCGCATTACACCAGCGAGATAGTGGATGCGCTGGTTAATACCTACGCCAAGACCACTTTCTCGACCCACGGGCTGAGCAAAGAGGTCAGCAAGAGTCTCAACGAGCTGTACTCCACCACCGGCGCGCAAGTCGAACGCTACATCGGCCAGCCCTTCGATGTCCCGGGGCTGGGGACCATCACCTACCCGTTCGTGGTGCTGCGCCACGCGGGCGGACAGAAGAACGTGATTCTGATGTCCGGGGCGCTCTGAGATTTACGGTTTTTCGACTAGGTCGGCCTTCAGGCAGAAATAGCGGGTGGACTTCCGGTCGGCGGCGAAGAACTCGTCCACCACAGCGCCCTTCCAGACATCGCGCACCTTGGCGGTCAGGGTCATCCGGTGCAAGGCGCCCAGGTCGAAGCGCCTGAGCGATCCGCCCACGCGCTTCTTCATGCCGTCGTCGATCTCAGGGCGCGGGCGGCGCGGCTTGTAGTGCGCGACCAGGATGGTCTGCTGGTCGAGAGGGCCGCCTTCGACCAGGTACTGCATCACATAGGCGTAGTCGTACAGCTCGTCAGGGGGAAACTTGCCCGGAATCTTCACCAGGCGGGCGGTGACCTCCACGGTCGCGGTCGCTTCCTTGGTCTCGGACGATGCGCCGAAAGACAACCCGCACAGAAGTGAAGTGACGGCAAGGATCAGGTGGAGCGTCTTGCGCGTGGACATGAATGAATCTCCTTCAGTCTACGGCCTCGCCATCCGGACCAACATCGAAATCATCCTTGTCGGTGGCAGCGCTGTCCTGGTCCGACGCATCGATACTTCCACCCCAGCCCGGTTTCAGTCCCCTCTTCGTCGGGGAAGTTCTCGTCGGAGGTCAGATAGTACCGCAATTCCGTGAGGATGGGCTGCCCGAAAGCCCTGATACTGTCGAGAACGCCAAACTGCTCGCCAGGGCGGCCCATTCTCGACATGAGCGCGTTTGCCATCGTCTTGACCTGTCTTCGCTGCGCTCAATATACGTCGTTGCAGAAACAGCGGAGTTCGCAGCCGTCGCATTTTGCCGGGCGGTCGGCTGGTGGCGGGAAGTCCTGGCACTCAACCATCTCTCGAATGCGCCTGACAACATCTCGCGCGGCGGCACGCAGGTTGGCATCGAACATCTTTTCCCCCCCTCGAACGGCGCTGCCCCGTCGAGCAGCATCGCAACTCCGCGCCAGTATACGCGCGCGGCCCCTCCCTCGACGCCCAGCAACTGCGAGCGAACCTCGGACACGCAGTCGGCCTCGATAGCTGCCGCCGCCGCGGCTTGCGTTTCAAGTTGTCCCGCGATCTCTTGCAGTGCCTGCGACCGTTCGGCATCCACCCCTGCTTCGTACTTGTCGAAGTATCTGAGCAGCCGCGCCTGGTTCTTGATCTTGCCCGTCACCACGGCGCGCGCGAATTCCAGTCCGCGTCGGTCTGCCAGCGCCGCCAATTGCTGCCGCCGCGTTTCCACCGTGGCCACCAGTGCCGACGACGAGAGCAGCGCGTATGGCGTGCCCGTCGGCCCGAGGAACGAAATCCGAATCCCGCGCGCCACCGCCTCGAAGATGGCGCCTGCCGATACCGTCACGCCCCGCGAAGGCACGACGATCTCGCTCACGCGGAAGAAGGGCTTCTCGTCGATGACCTTCCCCTCCTTCTTCACCACGAACCGTTCCGACGTTTTGCCCAGCATGCTGCCGTACACGACCAGGGACATGGTTTGGCTCATGCTGCCAGGGTACGACAGCGATGTGACAGGGTCTGTCACACGAGAATCAGATTGTCGGGGGCTGCGCGGTCTTGCCGATACAGCACCGCTTGTACTTCTTTCCCGAACCGCAGGGGCAAGGTTGGTTGCGCCCTATGGCCGAAGAAGCAGCGCGCCGTTGCGTCTCGGCCTGGGCCAAGATGCTGGGTCCGGCCGCTCTCATCTTGGCTGCGCGTTTGCCGTAGACTTCCAGGCTTGGATAGCGCTGCCGGATGGTCTGCCACAGTTGAACCAGCACAGACTGGCCCTCGAATCGAGGCCGATCCGGACTGGCCAGATCCACGACGATGGATCCCACGTCACGATCGCCGCATTGCACGGCTAGGCGAATTTCAGCACAGCGACAGCCGGGTTCCACGCAGTAGACATCCAGAACATCGAAGCGGCGGCCGTCGATGACGTAGGCATCGATACGTCCGTGCACGTAGGCTTCGTCGAATGCGACGAGTTGCTTGCGTCTGAAGTCAAGAACCTCCATGCGATCGAGTGGGCGAAGTCCCTTCAGTCGCAGCACCTGATTGGAGATGTGGTCCAGCAGTTGACCATCGACCTCTTCGCGCAGCCAGGCCAGCGCGGATTCATCCCGATAGTCCGCGGCAGCATTCTCGGCAACCTCGATGTGACCCGTGTCCAGATCCAGATTCGCAAACAGGACGCGCGCATTCTCGATTTCGCTTCCGCCCATCGGGCTGTCCTTTGGAAAGGAGAACCGGATCACACCTCCTTTCAATTCGACACCGAAAAGCTGGCCATCCACGCGGTACACCATCAAGTTGACCTCGCGGCAAGGACAGCCCGCGTTCTGGCAGGCGTTGACCACGACGACCAACCCCACTTTCGAAGTGCCATCCTGGCTAGTCCGCCAGAAGAGCAGCGGGCCCTTCACCGGAAGCTGGCGGCGCTTGCGCGAATCGGCTTTGATGATGGACACGGACAGAAGATAGTGCCGACGCGAGACACGAGGCCATAGAAAAGCGCACGCGAGCCCGTGACAGCCCAGCGGCCGGTCAAGGCGCCGAAGCTCGTAGCAGGGCGCCTACCGCCCAGTCATAGTCGGGCCGCGTGCCGTCCCACAGCGGCAGGTTGCTGTCCGGCCCAAGGTCCAGCCCGCGCTCGGCGGCCCACTCATGCAGCGACTCAAGCGCCCCCCCAACCACCACCTGCCGCGGCGGCTCTGACGTCAGCGCGTGGCCGTCCGGCGCGGTGAATGCCAATTCGCCGTCTTCGCCACGGACCACTGTCCAGCCACCCTCGTGGACCAGGTGGTGGTGGAAGGTGCACAGCAACGCGAGGTTGGTCACGCTGGTCTCGCCCCCGTGCAGCCAGTGCTGGATGTGGTGACCGTGCAAGAAGAGCGTGTGGGTGCAGCCCGGGAAGCGACAACCACGGTCGCGCAGGGTCAACGCGCGTCGGATCGCGGGCGGAATGGAACGCGCGCGGCGGCCGATGTTCAGCCCGGCACCGTCGCCGGCCGCAGCCACCATGCCGCAGTCGCAGGCGATGCGGCGAAACGTTTCCGCGGAAACGCGTGTCCCGTCGTCCAAAGTGGCAGCAACGACGCCGTCGGGCGCCAGCGGATCTTGATCCACGTGAACCATGACCTGAAAACGTTCGCCGCCGTTGCCGGTTGCGAGGTTGCCAGCCAGGAGATTCTCGGCCAAGGCCACCATGCCGTCGGCGCGCGAGGGCCAGGTCGAGCCTGGCGCTTCCGCGGAAACGTCCGTCCCGCCGTGCACCACCTCGCGCGCCCGATCAAGCGCGCGCAGGACCAGGTCCGCCTCGTCGGGTGCCAGCACGATTTCCAGCTTCACCATTCCGCCCGGCAGATCCCGTCGGCGAACGCTTCGTTCCTCGGGCGCCAGCGCTTCGTCCGGGGCCAACGCGCGGCGATACCCGCGGCAGACCCGTTCAAGCTGCGCGCCGGTGGCCACCACGGCCACCTCCAGCAGCTTGGCTTCGGTCTCTGGCGTAGCCACCCGGGTGAGCGCCCTCGTCTTGGCGTACGACAGCTTGCCCACCCGCAGCGCCTCGTCGATCGCGGGCAGCTTGCCCAGCGCCCGAGCAACCCGCACCTTCTCGCGCGCCGTTGCCGGATCCAGCCCAATCCGCCAGCCCAGCCAGGAGGCACAGGAGGCCGCCCCCTGTTCGTACCACCCGCCCGCCTCGTCGAATTGCCGGATGCAGGTCAGCAGCCTGTAGGTAGCCGCATCCAGGTGCGCCGCCAGAGCCGCTATCTCCCGACTCAAATCCTCTACGGAAACCATGCCCGATAGCTAAACATATGTTCAGGCTGTCGTCAAGTTGAAAATGCGATATTTCTCGGATACTTATATATGGCAACATGTGCAACCATAATGGTTGTAGGAGTTGGCGACCATGAGCGAGAAAGTTTCGACCCTTGAAGTGCGGCAGCGGCTTGGTGACATGCTGAATCGGGTTGCCCTGCGACACGACGAGTTCGTGATTGAGCGAAAGGGTAAACCGCTCGCGGCACTCGTTCCCGTAGAAAGGCTCGATCAGATGCGCCAGATCGCTCGGCGCGATGCCCTCGCGTTCCTGGATCAGCAGAGGGGCTCTCATCTGTCGAACGCCAAGGCACCCGAGCTGGCCCTTGCGGCCCAGGGTTGGGCCCGCGGGGCTGGCAAGTCAAAGCGACCACGGAAGTAAGTCGTGATTCGCGCAGTCCTCGACGCGAACGTGTTTGTCAGTGCTGCGGTTCAGCCCGAAGGACCACCCGGCCAGCTCTTCAGCCTTCTCCTGCGTAACGATGCCTTTGTGTTGGTCATATCGCCGGCTATCGCCACGGAGATCGCGGATGCGCTCCGATACCCTGCGGCAGGGAAGTGCATTCGTGGTCCTATCGACGGCGGCCAGTGGCTCGACAGCATCCTGCTGCTGGCAGACCTTGTCGACGATGGCAAGTTGCCAACCCGCGCCTCGGTAGATCCCGACGACGACAAGTACCTCCACGCCGCAGTGGCCGGCCGGGCGTCGGTGGTCGTGTCGGGAGATCAGCGCCTTCTGGAATTGGGTGAGTACAACGGGATTCCCATCGTGCGGCCAAGGGCGTTTCTGGGGTTGCTGGAAAAGGCGCGATAGCAATCAAAAAGGTGCGGCCGGGATTGAGGACTGAGAGGGGATAGGCCAACTACGACTGGTCGTCGCGGAAGGTAAGGTCGAACCCGCGGGCGGTGCTGTAGGGGGCGTTGGCGAAAGTCCCATCGACGATTCGGTCAGCGCGTCGCAGTCGGTGGAACTGCTTGGCACTGATTGGGGCGTGCAAGAAGCTGGCCCGCAGGGGCTCCTCGCGCAGCCGCCGTTCGTACTCCGCCATGTAGCATAGGGGAACGACCTCGGTTCCGTCGAAGTTCTCAAGAAACTCATCACGCAGATCGCGATCAGAGTTGAGGGGACGGTTCACGGCGATCACCGTGTCGCGGATTCGCCGCACTCGCCCGGCCAAGTCCGCAAGATAGGAGTCGGCGATTGGTGCGTAGCAGGCATCGACCCAGCCCTGCACGTCGCCTTCCTCCACCACTCGACTATCCGCATCGGTAAACTCGCGCAACACGGCCATGGCTCGCGCGACGATCTCGGGGTCGTACACGCGGTTGGCTTCGTCGCCAGTCTGCGTGCAAACCACGACGTCGCGCTCGCCACCCCTCCGCCCCCTATTCACGCGGCCAAAGCGCTGGATCAAGGCTTCAATCGGTGCCGGATCAGAAAAGAGCACGTCGAAATCGATGTCCAGGCTGACTTCCACGACTTGCGTGGCCACCAAGACGCAACCAGCGGCTCCCACAATGCGTGTCCCAGTACCGACACGAGCCGCCAGCCCATTCTCCTTCGCTGCCCGATTTTCGGCGGTGAACCGTCCATGCAGAAGGGAGACCTCGCCTGCGCCGCATCGGGCGCCCAAGCTATCAAAGAGAATTTGGGCGCGGGCAACCGTGTGGGCCACCACCAAGACCGCTTCGCCATCTCGATAGCGCTTCTCAATAGCCGCCAGACTCTCTTCCGAGAGCAAGTCTCGTTCGGCCAGACATAGTCGGTGTCTGCGAAACGCTCGCTGAGTCTCCGGGCTCGCCGTCACCTCGCGGAGATTTTCACCCAAGGTGTCTGCCAGTACTCGCTTCAAGACAGTCGGAAACGTGGCGCTCATGGTCAGCACGCGCGCCCCCAGTTCATGCACCAAATGGCGGAGCGAGGCGAGGATCAGCGCCAGCCTTTGCCGGTCGTAGGCGTGCAGCTCATCGAGTACCAGGACGCCCTCGGACGCATCAGTGATGATCGCCTCGTGGCCCTTGAGACCGAAAAAGCCGCGCACGAGTTGGTAGGGCGTCAGAAGGCGCGCGGACGCGGTCATGAGACGGCCGAGATCCCTCTTGTACCGGGCCGTCTTCTCCGCATCGGCTGGTTGGTAGCCCCGCCCTGCCGTCAGATACTCGTAGATCGGGGCACTCGCGTTCCCGTGCTGCAGAACAACCTGGTCGTCTTGAAGGCCGTAGCGATCCTGAAACCGGCGATACATGGCATTCAGGCTGGCCCGATAGGGAAGGATGTAGAAGAGGGGCAAGGCGCAACCGGCCGTCTCACGCTGGCGCGCCCACCAAAGAAGAGCCGACTCGGTCTTGCCGCTTCCGGTGGGCGCAATGAGAAGCGCATTTCCAATAGTGGTCGAGCAAGCCGTCTGATTGTCCATGAGCTCGCCCCGAAGGGCTGGATTAAGCCGAGCCATGCATGCCGCAACCGAGGAGATTTCGGACAAGTCGGAGAGCTTGACGTGGGCAGAGCCGGCGTGGTCGGCAAGGGTGAGGAGGCCGCGCATTGCCATTGCGGCCAGAGCATGAGGCTCGGTGGCGTCAGCCTCCTGCAGGGTACTGGCCAGAGTGGCCACCGCCTTGAAGGACCGGCCGAGCGCAGACGCAGCGGGAATTCGTTTGAGGGCCGGCAGTAGGGCCAGGTCAGCGCTTGTCAGCATCGCATTTGCGTCAGCCAGTAGCCACGTCCATAGGGCATCCTCGTCGCCAGCGGAGAGCTCAGCAGGAAGCGCGGGGCGAGCATTGCCCGCAAAAAGGTACTTGGCCTGGATGCCGTCAGGCCCGTCGGTGCCTCCCTTGGGCCACGTATGTCTCGCCCAGGGAGATCTTTCCTGTGGCTGCGAATCCCAAGGCCGCGCCCGCGCCGTTGAATTGATGTGGTCCGGGGACTACAGTCGGGGACGTGAAACGGCCAGGATTGCTGCCAGGATTCGCCTTTTTCGGGCTGTTGCTTGCCCCGACGGCGGCCCAGGCCCAACTTCCGCAGGGCTATCTGGTCTGGTCCAGGGGCACGCCAGAGGATCCGGGCAGCCGCTGCATTGTGCGCATGACCCTGCCCGACATGGGTGACCAGCACGCCCTGACCTCGGGCGAGGACGTAGAGCCGCGCATCAGCCCGGACGGCAAGTGGGTGGCGTACGCCAAGGCGAAGTTCCCGGGCGGCTCGGATTATCACGACTTCACCCTGTGGCGGCCCTACATCGTTTCGATCCACGGCGCCGATGCGGGACGCAAGGAGATCAAGATCGACGACGATGGCGCTTGGCCCAGCTGGGGTCAGAACGGCGCCTTATTCTACAACCAAGCTGATGGCACGCAAAGCCGGATCATGCGCGTCGAGCTGGACGAGCGAGGCCTGGTGGTGCGCAGGCAAGTCTGGCTGACAACCAAGGACGTGTTCCCCGAGTACGCGGAGCTGAACGAGTGCTTCGTGGCGCCCGACGAGACCTGGTTTGCCGGACGCACCCGCGGCAACGTGACCCAGAACGGGGTCAGCGCGTTCGTTGTGACTCCGAAGCTGTCGTACCTCCTGGCGCAGTCCGGATCGATCGGTTGCATGCCCTTTGTCGCACCCAGCGGCGATTTTGCAATCATAGCGGGCGCGGGCCTGGGCATCCGCTGGGGGGCAAGCCCGCTGGCTGCCAACCGCCAGGTGGACCAGCTTCTGATCCAGCCGCTGTCGGCGAGCCACCTGGCTTACCACCCCGGCATCTCCTCCGACGAGAAATGGGTGCTGGCCGCGCAGGGCACCGACACTGATCACAATGCGGGTCGCTACGATCTCTACATTCACCCGCTGGATACGGCCAGCATGACGGCAGGTGCGGGGCAGGCCTTGACCTCTGATGGTTTCAACGGCTGGCCTCATCTGTGGGTGGGAACCCCCGGGCCGCCGCCCGCGCCCCAGCCTGCCATCGCGGAATTCCACGCATCCAGCTACACCATGGCGCCGGGCGAGATCGTGACCCTGACCTGGACCACGTTCGGCGCTGATAATGTATTGCTCAACGGCACGCAGGTGTTAGCCGACGGCACCCTGGATGTTTCGCCCGCGATCACGACGGAATACAAGCTCTCTGCCCAAAGCACTGTGGTGAGCGACAGTGACACACGCACGCTCTTTGTCGTCGTGAACCCGACTCCTTTGCCGGTGAGCATCGACAGCTTCGCGGCCACTCCGCCCCGGATCACTAAGGGCCAAAGCACGGTCTTGAGCTGGCAGGTGAGCAACGCCACCACGCTGGACCTGGATGGCGTGCCCGCGTACCCGTCGGATTCGCGCGAGGTGAGCCCGCTGGCGACAACCCCCTACGTGCTCACGGCGCGTGGCCAAGGCGGGCCGGTGGAGGCGCAGGTCACGGTGGTGGTCGACGAGCCCAAGAGTGGGCTTCTGCCTGATCGGGGCGGGTTCCTGTGCGCCCTGGGCTCTCGCGGCGCCGGCTCGGCGAGCGGATGGCTGGTGGCGCTGGCCCTGACCGCGGTGGCGATCTGGCGTCGACGTCGCCCAGGGCAACCCCGCTTGTAGTCGGCATGCGCGGCCAGCCCAGCGAGACCGTGCAGGTCTGGGCCGTCTCGGCTCTGGCCTCTGCCGTGGTGGCGTACGTGGCCTGTTTCTCCCTGATGGACACCGACATCTGGTGGCACTTGGCCGCCGGGCGCCTGATGGTGAAGGAGCGTCGGCTGATCTTCGCCGATCCCTTTGCCGCAGACACCTTGGGCGCCGCTTGGGTGAACGTACACTGGCTGTTCCAGGTGCTGGTTTTTCTATTGTATCGACTGGGCGGGATTGCAGCCCTGGTGGTGGCGAAGGTCGTGCTTATCGGCCTGGGCGTTGGTCTGGGCGTGCGAGCCCTGTGCGCACGCCTCGCGCGCCCGCTGTGGCTGCCGGCTGCGTCCGCGGTGGCGGGAATGTTGTACCCGGCGCGCCACTTGATGCTGGCGCGGCCCACTGTGCTGACGCTGGTGGCGCTGACCCTGATGTTGCTCGTCGTGCAGCGGGTGCGACGCGAGGGCCGTCTGCGCTGGGCGCTTCTGTTGATCCCCTTGCAGGTGATCTGGGCCAACCTGCAGGGGCTGTATCTATTGGGGCCGGTGGTCATCGCCTGCTTCGTGGTGGGCGATGCGGTTGCTGCGGCTCTCGCCACCCGTGTCCCGTCGCTGCAGCGGGCCCCGCCCCGTCGGGTTTGGTTGGGCCTGGCCGCGTTGATGCCGTTGCTGCTGCTGGCGTCTGCGGCCACACCCAATGGGCTGCACGGGTTGCGCCTGCCCTTTCTGCTGTTAGGCCGCATCGACGCGGTTGCGGGCCAGGTATTCTCGCGCGAGGTCAGCGAGAATGTTGCCCCTTGGCTACTTGAGCGCACCGCTCCGGGCGTGCTGTCCGCGTTCAAGTGGCTGGCCGCGCTCACCTTCCTCTCGTTCCTGCCCACCCTGGCCCGCGGCTTGGCCCTTCACAGGCTTTGTCTGGTCACGGTCTTCTTCGGGCTGGCCCTGGTGGCGAATCGCAATGTGCTGCTCTTCCTGTGGGTCGCGGGGCCCATCGTGGCCGAGAATCTGGCAACCCTGCTGCCCGCGGCGACAAGTCCCGTGCACCAGCGCGGCTGGTTGCGGCGCCTGCTGGTGGTGGGCGCGTCCGTCGGGTTGGTCGCGATCGTTCTCGCTCGCGCCCGGGAAGCGCGCGGCGAGCCGCCCATCAACCAGCTGGCCCCGTTTCGCGTGCCGGAGCAGGCGGTGGATCACTTCTTGTCGGGCGGGTTGCTGGCAGGGCCCATCTTCTGCTCGGATCGCTATGGAGGGTATCTGGCCTGGCGGCTGTATCCCGCCGGGCGCCCCATGATGGATGGCCGACTGGTGCTTCGTTCCGCCCAGCAGTACGCCGAGCACCTTGTGCTGGGTGAGCACCCTGAGAGATTCGACGCCTATCGCCGGCGCCACGGGATTCGCACGGTGATCCTGCCCACCGCCTACCCCGATCGGTTTCTGCCTCTGGTTGCGTGGCTGTATCGCCAACCTGGATGGCGCCTGCTATTTACCGACGGAACCCAGACCCTGTTCGTGCATGACGAGGATGGGCGCTGGTCCGGCCGCGGGTTGGACCTGGCCGCGCCCGAGACGGTGCGCGAGATCCGCCGCGAGATTGAGACGCGCTATGAATCATGGCCCCAAATCCACGACCGGTCGCAGTTGCACCTGGCGCGCCTGCTGGCCGAGGTCGGCGCCACTGGCCCAGCCGACGAGATATTAGCCCTGCTGCCGGGAACCACCGCAGCGGCACTCCGTGCGCGGGTGGCGTACCGGGCCGGTGATGTCACACGCGCCGAGCAGATGGCCAAGACGCTGCTCGCCCGCCACCCCGACGAGATCGAAAGCCTGTGCCTGTTGGCCCTGCTGTCACACGAACGCGGCGACTACGGAGAGGCGCTCGCCTTGGTCAAGCGGGCGTTAGAAGTGGATCCGTTCCATCCCCTGGCGCAAGAGATTCTTGGCCAGATCCAGCGCGACCTGGTGCCGGCGACGCAATGACAGCACTGTTTGCGTAGCGTTCAGACGTCGACCGTCAGATCGAGGGAGATCTCCAGCTTGAGCACCTTCGAAATCGGGCAGCCGGCCTTGGCAGCGGCGGCCGCTTCCTCGACCTTGGCCTTGTCCGCGCCGCGGGCCTTGACCGTCGTACGCAGCGCGCTCTTGGTCAGGGTGAGGTTTTCGAGAGTGATTGCGCAGGTCGTGTCGATGGCCTGGGGGGTGATGCCTCGCTCGCCGAGCTGTGCGCTCAGCGCCATGCTGAAACAACTCGCATGGGCCGCGGCGATCAATTCTTCCGGGTTGGTGCCCGGCTCGTCCTCGAAGCGCGCGCGAAACCCGAACTTCAGGTCCTTGAGGACTCCGCTGCCGACGCTGAATCTGCCCTGGCCATCTTTCAGGCCCCCGCTCCAGGTTGCACTCGCATTGCGTTTCATCGGATCTCCTCCCGCGCTGAGGTCCGCCCCGACCACCGCGGAATTGCGGCATCGTGCGGCGGCACCTTGGTTTGATGCCAGTCCTAGCACTAATGCGCCGGGCACGTTATGGCCGATAGTCTCCTCGCCGAATCGCCTCTTCCATCGTTCGCTGGAACGCGGCCAGCAGGGCATTGTGGCTTCAGGTATCTGAGAGAATCGTCCATGCACATGGTGGTGGTCCCTGGTTGGTCGTGAAGTGGACGCCCGAAAGTATCACGGCCGCGCATTCGGTAGAGCGGCTTTTGATCCCGGGCGTCCTCACGGCGCCGCTCGGGAGGCGATCTTACCCCGGCCGGTGGTAGTGGCCGCTGAGGTAGCGGAGGACCACGCGCAGAACACGTAGGCCATAGCCCACGGGATTGAGATAGGAGATCTCCTGGCCGTAATGGGTGGGAATGGGGCGCTCGCCGATGGCCAGGCCGCGTGCGCGGGCGCAGGCGATCACCTCCAGGTCGAAATCGAACCCGTCGCTCAACCGGGCGAACGGGATGGACGCCAGCGCACGCGGGCCGTAGACCAGGTAGCCACTGTGGTAGTCGGTCAGCCCCGCCGCGATGGTGCGATTTTCGAGCGCGGTCAGCGCCATGCCGGCCAGGTACTTGTAGCGGGGCATGCCGCCTGAAAGAGCCGTGCCCGAGGCGATGCGCGAACCCTGCAGCAGGTCGAGGCCGTCAGTCTCCAGGGCAGAGAACAGACCGGGCAATTCCTCGGGGGCGTACTGGCCGTCGGCGTGCACGCAGGCCGCCGCCTCCACCCCTGCCTCGCGCAGCGCCTGCAACCCGCGCTTGACCGCGGCGCCGTAGCCCCGGTTTTGCGGCAGGTCCAGTACCTCCAGGTTAGCCACCGAGAGAGCGCGCGCCACCTCGCCGGTGCGATCGCGGCTGCCGTCGTTGACCACGCGAATGACAAGCCCGTTGTCGAGCAGGGGGTGGGGAATCCGCGCCACCACGCCGGGCAGGGTGCCTTCGGCGTTGTACGCCGGGATCAAGATTCCCAGTCTCACGGCGCGGCCGCCGCCTGGGCGGAACCATCCGCCACGCGGTCGCGGTAGCGGGCCACGTAGTCGTCCACGATCTCGGGCAGCATCTCGGCCAGGCTGATGCGCGCGCGCCAGCCGACCCGTGCCTCGATATGCGCCAGATCCGGGATCCGGCGCGCCACATCGTCGTATCCCAATCCGTAGTAGCTCTGCGCCGAGATCGGCCGGCAGGGCAGGGCGGGATCGCCGCCGTGGCGTGCGGCGTAGACGGCGATCATCTGTCGCGCCAGCTCGGCGATGCTGACGTCGTTGCCCGCGTTCCCCAGGTTGAAGATTTCGCCCTGGCAGCGGCCGGGTGCGCGCAGGATGGCCAGCATGGCGTCGCAGAAGTCGCGCGCGCTGGTGAAGGTGCGGCGCTGCTGGCCCCCGTCGACCAGTGGCAGAGGCTCCTGGCGCAGCAGGGCCGCCATGAAGCAGGCCAACACGCGTGGGATCCCTTCGCCGTCGATCCCGGGCAGGTAGTCCATGCGCGGGCCGATGATGTTGAAGGGGCGTACGATGGTGAAGGGCAGGGCGCCGCGGATCCCCTGGGCCCAGATCCAGCGTTCGAGCAGCTGCTTGGCGCAGGCATAGCTCCAGCGCTCGCTCTGCACCGGGCCCAGGACCAGAGGCGTGGAATCTTCCTGGAGTAAGGCTGACGGATCACCGCGGCCGTACACCTCGCAGGTGGAAAGGTGAACCAGCCAGCAGCGCTTGCGCGCGCACAGTTCGACCAGGGGAAGCAGATCGAGAAAGTTCGCCCGGATCACGTCCTGCGGAATCTTGTTGTACAGCGACGGATTGCACAGCGCGGTCATCGACACCACGACATCGCAGCCGTGAAGCGCAGCTTCGAGCAGGGCCGCATCGTCCACTGACCCGGCTACGCAGTGCAGCCGCGTATGTTCGATGGTGCGACGCCCAAGCTTGTCAAAGCAGCGATCCAAGATTACCACGTGGGCCCCCTGGTCGAGCAGGGCAGCGGTCAGGTGCGAGCCCAGAAAACCACCGCCGCCCAGAACGGCAATGCGTCCCGGCAGTGCGCTGGCCGCGCCGGGCGGCGGATCTGCGGAAGAGACGGCCATGCCCGACTTATAGACTGGAAAAGGGATGGGGACACACCCAGTCCTTCTGTCGTGCCCGCCAACCCGGGGTTCTGACCTGCGCGAGGCGCGGGGATTGCCTGCGGCGCGGCACGGTGCGACGCCTGGAGCAGTGCCGAGCCCCCCCCAGCAACCCCGCGGGATTCCGCCGGCGGGCCAAGCTCGCCGAAATGTGACCACGCCGTGACAGCACCGTGACCGGAAAGCGGATACCAGCAACAGGAAGGTGCACCATCCGTCTCTACCTAATCAATCCAACGAATCCACTGGTCAGCTGTGTCACGGCCAAGGAGAATCGCTGGAATCGGTACCGAATCTGGAAGCCGCTCAGCCTGATGGTACTGGCCCGGGTGACACCGCCCGAGTGGGAAGTCACGATTCTGGACGAGAACCTGCGGCGGACAGACTACTCGACCCTGCCTCGTCCTGATCTGGTGGGCATCACCGCGTTCACCTCCCAGGCGCCCAGGGCCTACGAGGTGGCCGCGTATTTCCGCAGTCTGGGAGTGCCGGTCATCATGGGGGGGATCCACGCGACCATGTGCCCGGAGGAAGTCCTGGCGCGGGTGGACTCGGTCGTGACCAAGGAAGCGGAAACCGTTTGGCCACGCGTGCTCCAGGACGTACAGGGCGGCCGGCTGCAACGTCAGTACAACGGTGGACACATTCCCATCAGTGACTTCGTGCCCGCGCGCCAGGATCTGCTGCCCGAGGGCTATGCCTTCGGAACCATCCAGACGACGCGCGGCTGTCCGTTGAACTGCAGCTTCTGCAGCGTGACGACGTTCAATGGGGCCCAGTACCGTCAGCGTCCGGTTGACGATGTCGTATGCGAGTTTCAGTCCATTCCGGAAAAGCGCGTGCTGGTGGTGGACGACAACCTTGTCGGCACACGCCCCGAGCACATTGCCCGCGCCAAGGAGCTTTTCCGCGCTCTGGCCAAGGCCAAGATGGGCAAGGAGTGGATCGCCCAGGCCACCATTAATTTCGCTGACGATGAGGAACTGCTGTCGCTTGCCCATGATGCCGGCTGCGGGGGCGTGTTCATCGGCTTCGAGTCCCCGACCGCCGACGGCTTGCGCGAGCTGGGGAAGAAATTCAACCTGCGCCTGGGCCGCGACTTCCGTGCCTCGGTCCGCCGCATTCAGCGGCATAGGATCCTGGTCATGGGCTCGTTCATCATCGGCTTGGACGTCGATGAAGTTGGCATCGGCCAATGTATCGCTGAGACAGCCAAGCAGTACGGCGTGGACAGCTTGAACGCCCTGTTCTTGACCCCCCTGCCGGGCACGCGCCTGTGGGAACAGATGAGCAACGAAGACCGCATCACGCTCAAGGCTTTTCCCGGAGATTGGCGCTACTACACCCTGACCTTCCCAGTGGCCCGGTACCGGCGCCTGTCGCCCGACGGAGTGATCCAGGAGATGATCGACTGCAATCGGCGTTTCTACTCCATGGCGGGTGTGATACGCCGGGTGTGGGGTTGCGTGTGGGAGCGCCGCATGCCCCTCATCAACCTCGTGGCGAATCTCTCCACGCGGAACAATAGCCTGGTCGAAAGCCGGGCCTACGCGGCCTTCCGGAAGCATGTGCGCGGCTCTTCGCCCGAGCCGTGCGCCCCGATTCCCGCTGAGCCGTCTCCCGGCGATGGAAGTTCGGCAAGGGCCCTCACCCAATAGGTTCGAACCGCCGGATCGTCGTCACGGGAAGTGTGATCGACTTGGGCGCTCGCCTCCTGACCGAGCTGAGCAACGGCAGCTCCCGGCATCTTCCGCGGCGCCTCGCCAGGGACGGCCTCTGCCTTGGGCGCGCAAACGTAGCGGCTCTCACGTCTGCTGTCCGTCGAGAAACGCACGTGCCGACATGATGAGTGGCCTGCCACCGGGCAGATCCGGGTCACCAGCGCCGCGCTATCGAGGTCAACATCGGTGCGGCGCTATCGGTGCGGCGCCATCGCGCTATCGCTAACATCGTTTCAGCCTAGCAGATCTCTGCCTTGGCACCGGCATCCTCGAGCTTATTCCTCGCTGCCTCAGCCTCACCCCTGGAAACGCCTTCCTTGACGTTCTTGGGCACGCGGTCCACCAGATACTTGGCTTCACTGAGTCCCAGTTGAGTCAACTCGCGGACCACCTTGATGACCTCAATTTTCCTGGGGCCGGCTTCTGTCAGGACGACCGTAAACTGGCCGTTCCCCAGAGTTCGCCGGTGCTGTCGGAAAGACGGCTCCAGCCGGGTCGCTCCCGCCGCCTTGCAGGCGCGAGTGAAGTAATCGAAAGCACTGGTCGACTCAGCCGTCGACTTCTGTAGTTTCGCCCCGCCCGCCGACGTCTTGGACTGTGTGGATGACACCGCGGACGCGACGCGCGCCTCAATCGCGCTCTTCTCCCTGAGAGCGTCGGCCTGAACGCCCGCGAGTTCCGAGACCAAACTCGATACCTTGCCGTCTATCGAAGTGAACTTCCTCTTCTGCATGAGAACAGCAGCCCCTATGCCAAGGATCACTCCGAGAACGGCCCCGCCACCCATACCGAGCAGGATATCTTTGGGCGCCCCAACAGCGCCGCCCGCAATGCACCCCGAGATTCCGCCGAAACTCATGGCCAAGCCAAAAGCCTTGTCGAGCGTGCTGCCCTTAGGTATATCTTGGGCTTCCCGCCTCTCTCTCTCCATCTGCCTCAGCTGCTCCTCGATCGATGCTACGTAGGCTCTGGCCCTTGCCTCTATTCGCCCGATCTCTTCCCGCGCTTTCTGCTGTGCTGCCCATGCCTCCTGATTTCCGGTTGACTCCAGCTGCCTGCTCTCCAATGCTGCCGCACTACGGGCGGCTGCTGCCAACGATTCCGCAATTTCGAGGGAGTCGGATACGGCCGCCCGAAGCCTCACGTAGTCCTGGCGGGCCACAGCAACAGCAAGCTGGCTTTCTGCCTGCCTGATGGACTCATCCGCCCTTGGGAAGTGCGACGCCAGTATCTTGAGTTGACCCTGGACAACTGCAGCGATCGTTTGCTGCTCATCAAGCGTCTCTTGAAGCATGCGTGGCAGCCCAGGGATCTTCGTGGCCAGCCCCTCAGCCTGCGCGCAGGCAAACCAAACCGGGTTGACGTCGATGGCCTTCTTGAGAAGAACCGGTGCTCGCGGAATGGCAGATTGGTGGGCCCCACCCGCGCGGCACCAGGATCCGATGGTCCTGACCGCCTCGTATGCCGCCAGGCCCGGTTGCTCGATCGGACCTCTTGAATCCTCGATTGCCGCAGCGTCGGTCGCATGCCCCAGAGCAGCCTCATGCTGGCCGACAGTGGTCTCGGCCCTCGTGAGCAGAAGCAACGCTTGCTGCTTCATCATGTCGTCGCGCGCATTGCGAAGAGCGTACTGGAAGTCAAACAGCGCCTTGTCGAGCTGATTGCGTTGAACGTTAGCGAGGCCACGTGTGACGTACAGGCGATAGTCGAGGGGGTTCTTCTCGACCGCCTCGTCGAGCAGCTTGAGCCCTTCGGGCAACATTCCCGACGCCAGGCACTGCCGGGCCATTTGCAGCAGTTCCTCGGCGGCCGTCGAACGTGGGTTCTTGAGCGCATCGTGCACGCCCATCAGCACGTCGAGCTGCATCTTGCTGACCCACATCTGTTCGATGTGAGCCTGGTCGACAGCCGACCTGAGATCTGCCAGACCGTCTTCGATACGCCCCAGCGAGTCGACTGCCGCCCCGGCCACTTTTGCCACGCCTCGTAGCGCATCGGCGTTGGCATCAATGGCTCCCTCGATGCGGCCCAACCCCTCGGTCTGGCGATCGGATGCCTTCCGGATTGCCCTAGTTGGACACTCGTTCGTGAGATGAGCGCCACTGCAGTAGAAGCATTCGACTGACATGGTGTCCTTCTTCTCGCGGGCTTGCCCGAGTCAGGTGGATGGCTTCGTCGTGCGCCGCCCTCGCGACATTATCACAGCTGCGTGCGCAGACATTCCACACTGTTGTGTACGCAGGCATCACTAGGCGTGCTGTCGCCACCGGCCCGCAGGGGTACCTTTTTCGTCGGAGTCCGTAATTGAGTTGATCCGTCGCGCATGGCGCCAAGGAGGGTTAGGCAGGGGGGGCGGCGGTCGCGAACTGGCGGTGCACCAGGGCCAAGGGGAAGGGGGCAGATTGGAGTTGGGCGGAGCGTGTGTAAGGCAGATTGTGCGTTTGCCGTCGGCAGGGCAAGCTACGCCCGGTGGCCGTGGGGCCACTTCTCTGGCAGGCCGGGCGACGGGTTGTGATCAGCGGACGCCAATGGGCCGCGGCCGCGAGCACTCCACTATAGATGGTCTGGTGTTGCTTCGGGGGCGGCACGGCACTGGCCAAGCGGGCCAACGGCGCGAGCGCATCCATGTCGAGCGCGTAATTCTGTCCGGTCTTGAAAGACCTCACCAAGGTTGACCTTCTTCTCGTGAGATCCGCTACAGACGACCACGATGTTGTGGGCCGGCGTCCGGATCTCCCACTGCGATCGGCAGCGAATATTCGCCCTCGGCAAGCAACTTGCGCGGCGCCATTGCCGACAATGTCGGCATGTCCCTTCCCCGCGCCATTGTCCCAGGCCGCCGCTACATGATCACCCGTCGCTGTTCCGAGCGCCGCTTCTTCATGCGCCCGGACCGCGAAACCAACAACGCCTTCATCTACTGCCTCGCCCTCGCTGCTCGCAAGGCCAGC
>Ga0182021_10002309_pt1 | contig 22155 bp, 10 predicted proteins | sample 612E3MmetaG_FD_120493 | JGI IMG/M metagenome (GOLD analysis project Ga0182021, IMG submission 120493) | Permafrost microbial communities from Stordalen Mire, Sweden - 612E3M metaG (Illumina Assembly) | ecosystem: Environmental > Terrestrial > Soil > Wetlands > Permafrost | place: Sweden... | reverse complement strand
CCTCCATTGCCCTATCAAGACCTTAGCCTCTTCAAGCGTGGTAAAGATCTCCCGGTTAAGCAGTTCATCCCTTAACTTGCCGTTAAAGGATTCGATATAACCGTTCTCCCAAGGGCTGCCGGGTTCAATAAACAAGGTCTTTACTTCCAGGTGATTAAGCCACTTTCTTACCACTTTGGCTGGATTCTTGTTTGTCACGCTTAGTAAGTAATACCCGCTTGGAAAGGCAATAAATTGCATAACTTGGTTGACCGCTATCTTATATAAAAGCAAACGGAATTAAGCGTATCTACGGCTAGACAGACATCGGGAAGATGTGAACACGATAGGAAGCTACATGTGCTTATCAGCGCAGAAATACGCGATCATAAATTGGCTAGTCAGACATTGTTACTCGCATGATTTCAGGAAGTACGCGAGTAGTAAGTTAACCTGACAAATCTTTTACAGGATTCCGGGTTCGAATCTCGCCAGTTCCACCATTCTGTTCAAAAGGTAAAACTTTCGAGAAGACCTTTGCTTTAGTATTTTAAGGCTCGGTTCGAATCCCTCCGGTTCACCTAAAGGGACAATACAAATCTCCCTGTTGTAACGATAAATCTTTATTGACTAACGGGAGTAATTTCTATAGTCGCATTTTCACTTTTCAATACGTGTAAATTAAATTCTCGCGGAGAAGATTTTCCATTGTCAGCAACTGCCGTTAACTTAAGATAATAATCACCAACTGGAAGATAGTAGTAGTTAATGGGATTGTTCTTACTATCAACGTAATCTCGAATTTCCTTTAGCATTAAGCAAGTTTCGAGAGTTTCGTTATCCGACATAGTTCGGACTAGCATGAAAGAAGTCTGAGTATGGGGCAAAATTTGTATAGGTTTGTCCATCAAAGCAGAAGGATAAGAATAACCTAGAAATTTATAGGATCCGTTATCGGTGGTGCGATATTCAATTTCCAGATAGCAATTTGTAGCAGTCAAGGTACCACGGTTCAATACGGTTATGTATTCGAAATGTGGACTCTTCAACTGGTTTTGTTCAATTTGGTCAGTAATTTCAAGGTTGGGACTACCAATGGTTAAAGGTTGGTTGCTTAAGGAAGCGATTCCAATATAGGGTGAAGAGAAATATATCCATCCAACAAGTGCTATTAAAAGTGCAATTGACGGTTGTAGGATATTACCCCAATCTTGCTTCTTAATAGCTTTTGCGAAGAAGAAAATTGTGGCAAACGATAAACCAATCAGTAAAGCTAGTAAAATATTATGGATGTTCATAGTTTTAATTTAACACCTAAATGAGAGGGCCGGCCATCGCCATACTGGGCAAAATACGTTTCTCCACAATTCTACCACTGATGGCCACATCTTTTAAGTTTGATAGATAAGCCTATCTGGTACGACGCTGAGCACTAGGCCTGGATGGTTGTGTCATTCGAATCCCCTCGGCTGGGCCATTCGGAACAGTTCGCGAACTCCTTTTTGAGAAGAAGGGGCTGATTCCGGCGCTACAACAATTGCTTGCTGAAACGGATAACACTCCGTAATTAGAATCCGCACGGTTGGGATAGAATATGGAGTAACGATTCAATCAGGAATTATTGCTCTTCTCGCTAGCGTTTTCTATTATTTCCTTGGGATAACCAAGATATTTAAGTAGGGCAACGGCGTTTCGTGTTGTGGCTACTCCAGGTTTGAGCAAATAATCGAATTTCAAACCAGTTTCATCAACATTGTCCGTGAAATGGTAAAATTCACATGTATCATTTAACCTGATAGCAAGTTCTTGGTCGTGAGTGGCGATAATTGCCAGGGTATTTTGCACAGCCAAATAGCGAATAATTGCTTCCGAAGCATGGAGCCGCTCTATAGAGTTCGTGCCGGATAGCAATTCATCAATAATACACAAGGTAGGTATTTTCTTATTGAGACTCTGAATGGTTCTCAATATCCTCTCGGCTTCAACATAATAGAAACTCTTACCGGCCATCAGGTCATCTGTGCGGCTGATAGAGGTGATAACCCGAAAGAAAGAACCTCTATATGAAGAGGAAACGGGTGTAGTTATGGTCTGAGCCAAGAGCACATTATTTCCGATATTTCGTAAGAATGTGGATTTCCCTCCCATGTTCGAGCCGGTTATGATAACGACGTTTTTATTGAAAGAAATTGAAGCCGGGACGGGGGCTTCCAACAATGGCTGTCTTGCCTCTCTGACTTCTAGATGAATACCATCTTCGATAAACTCAGGTTCGGCATATGTGGTTAAGCTAGCTCGATACGATGCTATTGATTGAAAGGCATCTAGTTCACCTAAGGTTAGATATAATTTCCGTAAATCAAGTATACGCCAGGACAGTTCATCGGCAGTATTATAAAAGGCTCTTACTTCGAGCAAAAAGAAAATATTCAGGTACTCTAAGATAAACCCACTTGCAGGGTCACTGTAACCTTGATTTGCTGGAAACAGGAAGCGCGCCTTACTGATTATTCCCCGTGTGACTTTGGACGATTCGGCTAGTTTTGTGGTGTAGCTTTTCAGGTCCTCGCATTTTATAGACGAAAGCCTCTTGGCTGTTTTGATACAGCTTATCAGATATGGGAAAGAAATAGTCTCTATGTCCTTCTTGCGTTTAATACGATAATGAATTAAAAGATTAATAACGAAAATCATTACGGGAACCATCAAAATCAATACGATATTATCTGACCAGAATGTTGAATGTGTGACCACCGATGATATCCACAACGGGATAGGCATAATTATTGAGACTACAGCGACTAACGCCATTATGTGGAAAAGGGCTTTAATCCGGCTTTTTGGAAATTCGTCTCTCCACAGTAATGTGAAAAGGTCATTATGGCTAAATTGGTGACCAAGGCGCAGGAGAATAGTCTGGATTCCTTCCCGCTGCTCCTGGTTATTCTGAAAAAAGCGAATTACCCGGCTTCTCTCATCTAGTTTCTCTTTATCGAAAAGGGGCTCTCTCAACATCCGGTACAGGACGGCTTCGCCGGGGTCAGTATATGTTCGGTCGATTTTGGCATAAAGTTGGTCCATATTGAGGTCTTTCCAGGTTTGCTCATCAACATAATCATTGCTCTTGTCACCGGAATATATATGGTCAAACAATGGTCTGATAGTCTTGAAATCCCTCTCTTTGGCTATCTGAGTTTGACTCCAGTCTTTTCGTATCTGTAAGAGATATCTTAATTTTCGCCGTAAGCTCAACAAATAAAAAACAGTAGCAACCAGTGGTATTAACAACAGGAATCCTAAGGTAAATGAATTGTTTATTGTGATGCCGAAGTATATAGAAGCTACTGCAATAGCAACTGAAATCATTACTAAGACTGATAGTAGGTTGCCGTATTTAGCTATCGAGTGCTCAGTATCTGTAGTATCCATTTGTTCTATACCTCATATGCTTTCTACAAATTATATATCAATTCTTTAATATTTGACCACTCAACTAAAGTTGCAGTTGTGCTCTTTGCTGCTTTGGCGCTGGGGTTCTTCACCATTGCCATTTGCCTAACCAACATCCCCGGAAGAGAGGTGACCGTACGCGGGTTGGCTCACGAGAGAACAGCACAAACTATCTGCGGGCTATTCCCAATCATCTGCTGGCTAATGATACCGGAATTTAAAGTACATAAACCTTGGAACAAACTGGTTAATTATACATTGATAACCTCACTAATCGGGCTGGTTTTGGGTATAATCGGCACGACGGTGATGATTAACAATGCTCCATATTTGGGAATCATTGAAAGGTTGATATTTTTAAACGCAGTCATCTGGATGATGGTCATCGGGTTTAACATCATTCTGCAAAACCCGCACAACCGGGGCAGAGGAACAAAAACAGCAAAATGCTGCCAATCTCACTTCTAATACAGTAAAAGAGCAGTTTACAAACAGGGAGGATAAAAATGAAAAATAATTTAGATTTACCGGTAAATATTCCTGCAATATCGGCTATACTCAGTCCGGATGTCGTGTGGAGTGAACCAGATAATCCGTTATCCCGCCGCGGGAACCAATGCCAACAAATGTAACCTTGAAGTTGTGTGAAGGGATCCGGAAAGAAAAATATAGCCTTGACTGGCGAGTCCGATTTAGCTAGTATAGAAAGTTTGGCTAAAGTGATCAATAATAACGTTCTGATTGTAGAATAGATTTAGTTGTTTTACGAATTGCGGTGCAACTATTTCAGCGTGAGTCCATCGTTGTTAGATGGCGTTAGTATATTGAATTCTCACGAATGTCTTTAAATAAACCCTTACAAACGAAGACTAGTAACTCGGGTTATCTTTTCTATTATAAAATTGAATATCACAATAAGAAATGTGACTTTTCAATTGATTATTCTGGAAAGAGAATTCCGACGCTATAATAATAATGTCTTCGTTGCAACGAAGTAGCCTCAGCAGCCCGTACATGATTCAGCCAGTCGGAAATTAAACCGAATACACCCGATTAGAGGCCTATTAGATGGCATCCATACCGTGTTTTTACTGGTTAAAGGGCATTTCCATAATAAAAAACATCATCAATGAAATCCCCCGCTGGCTATTTTCCCCAGTATAAGTAACAAATTACTTAACAAAACACTCTTTTGACAAGGGAGGCTGTCGATTTAGGAAATTACGGCATATGCTGGGGATCTCGGCTTCGGTTCCGATGACTGTCCACTCCGAAAAGGTTATGTCTTGTATGAAGCGAGATATAGTGCTAAAATCAACCTAACCAAAAGGAAATCCTTTGGGTTAGTGGGTGTAATGATAAAGACTTCTTTTTAGTTATCATTACTCTTGAATATCCTCGGCAGCATGAGCGTCGTTGGATAGTAAGGAGGTGAAGATATGGTTCGTTTCCTCCATACCAGTGATTGGCAACTTGGCATGACTCGCCATTATTTCTCAGAAGGAGCCCAGGAGCGTTATAACCAGGCACGATTTGATGTAATCCGCAATCTGGGGAGAGTCGCTAAAGCAGAGGGATGTCAGTTTATGGTGGTCTGCGGAGACGCATTCGAGTCCAACCAAGTCGAGCAAAAGACGGTTGTACGAGCGCTGGAAGCGCTCAAAGACGTACCAATTCCTGTCTACATCCTGCCCGGTAACCATGATCCTCTAAACGAGGTTTCGGTCTATCGCTCCAGCGCATTCGCCCAAGGGAAACCATCTCATGTTCATTTGATTGAAAACTCAATACCAATTCAAATTGACGAGGACGTTGAACTCGTTGGCGCTCCGTGGCTGTCGAAGCGAATGCCGGTAAACCCCTTTGATGAAGTAATTTCGGTACTTAAACCAATGGCTGGAATCGCTAGGGTTGTTCTTGCACATGGAATTGTCGATTTATTTACACCAAAGAAGGATGACCCCGGGGTGCTTACAGCCGAGAAACTCGAGCAGGCTATTAATAAAAAGGTGGCCTCTTATATCGCATTGGGTGACCGTCATACTTGTACCAAGGTGGGTATGGGAGATTGTGTCTGGTATTCGGGCACGCCAGAGGTCACAGACTTCGGTGAAGATGAAGCTGGCTATGCCTTGGTCGTTGAATTGGATGGCGATAAAGTAATTACCAAGCCAATTCATATTGGCCAGTGGAAATTCATCGAGAGGGATCAGATTTATATTAATACGGACGAAGATATTAAAGCGCTTCGCAAGAATTTGGAAGATGTGGAACATAAGGAACAGACAGCCATCAAGTTGAAACTGGTGGGCTCCCTCTCATTATCGCAAGAATCAGTTCTACAGAAATCGGTTGAAATAGCTAGGCAAGTATTCGGCTCTTTCCAGCAGATTGATGATGCTCTAACAGTATTGCCTGACGATGCCGATTTTTCCGGATTGGGGTTCGCAGGATTCGCTGAAGAAACCGTCAAGCGTTTAAGGGAGAAAATATTAAAGGAGGGCGTCGATAAAATGACTGCTCGCGATGCTTTAATATTACTCGTACGGCTAGGCGGAGGTGTATCATGAAATATATCCGCTTGCGGATTGCTAATTACCGCGGTGTTTCTGAGGCAATAATAGAATTTGCTGGAACAGGTATTACCCTCGTACGGGGGCCGAACGAAGCCGGAAAGACCAGTTTAGGTGAGGCAATTTGGTTGCTCTTTGAACACCCAGATAACAGTAAGCACCACGATATATTGGCTATAAAGCCAGTTAATCGCGATGAGGGGCCTGAGATCGAATTAGAAGCTGAAAGTGGACCATACCAGTTCACCTATTTCAAGCGTTTCATTAAGAAACCGGAAACCCGGTTAACTATTACGCTGCCAAAGGCAGAGAGCATACCCGGCAGGCAGGCCCATGAGCGAGCAGGCGAGATATTCAGGAATACCCTGGATGTCAATTTGTGGAGGGCTTTAAGCATCAAGCAAGGCAGTCAGATCAATCAACCTTTACTTGAGGGACAGACTTGGTTATCGGTAGCATTGGATCGAGCGGCTGGGGGCTCTTCTGCCGACCCTCGCGCGGAAAACCTTTTCGAAAAGGTTCACACGGAATATCTGAATTACTTCACCGAAAACAAATCGGAGAGAAGGGAAGTTACTCAATGTCGCAACGCCATCAATGAAAGACAACTAGCCGTTCAGAGGATTCAACAGTCAATCAAGGACCTCGAAAAAGACGTAGAGCATGCAGTCGGACTTAAAGGAGAATTAGTCCAACTCAAGCACACTGAACACGCCATTATGGTTGAAGTGGATAAGCACTTAGAAAAGATCAAGGAGATTGAAATATTAGAGCGAAGGCTATCAGAAGCACAACTTAAATTAGATGCGGCTGAAGCGTTGGAAAAAGCAGCTCGCGGAGACAAAGTTGCACGTGAGAAGCTCGTTAATGAGATCAGTAATGCTACGAATTCGACCACTAAGATGGGTAAGTCTGAAAAATCAAGCTTTATGGCGCTCAGCCAAGCTAAAGAGGAGTTGGGGAAAGCGCAAAATGCTTATTCTGAAGCAGACAAATATTTGAGGGAATACCTTGCATTAGTTGGTTTGCTGCAGCACGATTGCGATTATTTGCGGGACAAGTTGGACCTTGAATTAATGCAAGAGCGAAAAACACGGGTCGATAAGGCCAGGAATAATTCTGCCGAGTCGAAGATAGTGCTGCAAAATAATAAAGTTGACGAAAAGGCTATGCTGTCAATTGAGACGGCTTTAAAAGCTGTGATAAGCGCCGATGCGAAACTTGAAGCCAAAGCTCCTTCAGTCCTGCTGCGTGGGTTAGGCGATTGCCAAATAACTAAAGATGGTGCCAGCTTCGAATTAGAAAATGGAGAGGAGCGTTCTTACGTTGTCCCCGACAAAGTCAAGTTCACGTTGAACAGCAAGTTCGAGATAGAGATAACAGCAGGTTCCAGTATTGATACGCTTTCGAGGAAGGCAGAAGAGGCGCGGGAAACGTTGAAGGATATATGCGCTTCGGTTGGAATTGCTACCGCTGAAGAAGCCAAGAAGGCTTTTGAAGATAGGGAGAGGGCTTCCAAACAAATTACGGCCTTGTCACAGGTTGAAAAGGATGACCTTCGCGACCTTTCCTATGATGAATTGGCTCAACGGATTTTGGGATTGTCGGCAAGCGTGCCAGCTTACCTGCCAGCACGGGTATCAGCCCCTCTCATACAGGATAACCTTGATTTAGCAAAGGCTGAACTTACAAAAGTGCAGAAAAGACGTCACTCTGTTGAAAGCAACTGGGAATCCTCAAAATTAGCCTACGATCAAGCAAAAGAAGTCCACGAGAAACGTAAAGTGCTCTACATAGAAACGCACGTTTTGTTGGAGCGTTGCAAGGAAGATTTAGCCGGACTGGAAAAGAAGCTTAAAAGCGAACGAGAGAATGCCCCTGACGAAGGAATCGATATAGCCTTGCACGACGCTGTGAATAACGTGTCCAAATCTCAGATCGATCTTAATACCCATGGAGAATTGCTCAAAGCACTTAACCCTGAACAGGAAAAGGAACTTGAGCAGACTGCTAGAGACTCTCTAGACAGAATACGGCGACGTATGAAAGAAGCGGAAAGGGAACTGGTGCAAGTTAGCACGCGCTTGAAGATCAGCGGCGAGGATGGCCTTTCTGGTAAGCTCAATGATGCTATTTCAGCACTAGAGAGTTCGACATACAATTATAATTCATTGGCTAAACGGTCTGCAGTTGCTAAGCTGTTATACGAAATCATGAACGAAGAACGTGAAAAGGCGCGCCATGCCTATGTTGCTCCACTAAGAGAAAGAATTGAGGCACTCGGACGACTCGTTTTTGATGATACATTGCACATCGAGATAAGCAACGATCTGCAAATTACCAGCCGTACTTTACAAGGTGTCACTGTTGACTTTAATTCTTTGAGTGGGGGAACTAAAGAGCAGCTTTCCCTCATCTTCCGTTTGGCCTGTGCGATGATTGTAGCCAAGAATGGCGGTGCACCAGTGATGCTCGATGATGCACTTGGTTATACCGATCCAGCCCGATTACACTTGATGGGGGCAATACTTGCCAAAGCGGCTAAGGAATGTCAGGTCGTCATTTTCACATGTGTACCAGACCGCTATAGCAATATTGGTGCCGCCAAAGAGATTGTCATGACTGGATGATTTTGAAACATTGTTGAATTAGTCTCGGATTTTGTAATAAAACCAAACTCTCATACATATGTGGATTTGTATGTAAGTATCTAGAGCAGTAGCTAAGCTAGTGATAGAGTTACTGTACGGAAAGCAACCGTCATCATCGCCGTTGAGAATTTCATAAATAAAGCAAAGGTTATCATGGAGATCAAGTAAGCAGATGAAACGTCAGCGAAATACCTTTTTTACAATCGTAAAAGCGGTTTTAGCAATCTGGATTTTATTCCTTATTTTCGGAACATTATCTTCAGCAATTGCAGGTGATGGTGTCGGCATCGCTATAGGAATCATTCTTCTTCTAATATCCCTTACCTTATGGCTAGTCCTTGCTCGGTCGAGTTCCAAGCGTCTTCAGAAGGGTAAACCTGGGACTCTTGATAAAATCTCAACTCAGGGAGGAATACAGCAAAACTCACCATCAATTCCTACTGGCAATTCCACTGAGCAAGATCGATTCGTTGAAATAGTGCAAGGTGGCAAACCAGAGAAAAAGGTTCCTGCCATAACGGTCTCAATCCATTATGAAACCGGAGGGTCCTTATTTCTTAAGGAAGCTCTCCGCTTTCATGACCAAGAAGGATATGCCATCGAACCGGTTCCATTCATGCAATACTGGCCAACCTATTCAGCATTGAACCCAGCCCAGAAACGGTGGTACTTTTATTGGCGTTCGGAAATTAGACGAGGAAACTATCTTCCCACCGACCAAAGTTATATTATTCTGCATGTTTATGAGACTCTTAACCTTGTTGAATACCCTGACCCGGATTTAGCAGCTCAGCGAATATGGTCGTTGTGGCAGAATTATCGAGCACAACATCCCAAGTTGGATAATTATCTACCTGACTGGGGCGGCGATTTACTCGCTTTTAAAAAAGATGTTGCCACGGGACTGGCATGGTGGGGAAAAGCGTTATCTCTGATTGAATATTCTCCTGCCCAACTCAGCAACTTGATGATACATCAAACGGTTGAGGCAGGTAATTCATCTAAGATACCTTACAGATTATGGCTAAAACTAATGGATTACAGGCCACGTAACAAATTTTATCAGGAATATAACGCTAAGGAGCAACTGGATCAGGCTTATGAGAAGTCAATTCTAATTGCTGATGAATATTGGAAACGTATCAAAGGGCAGTCCCTTCTTTTTGAGTTTACTTCATCTGCTATATATCCCATACGCAAACCATTATTTATATCTGCTTTGATAGGATACTCGCATCCAGAATCGATTGAATGGGGAAGTAGCCGCGTTTATCTGGGTGATGCTCGCCTTTGCGAGCATTTAAACTCCGTTGTGAAATACACTGAAAACCTCCTTCGTAAAAAAGTTGGCGTCTCACGTAAACTTTCTGGTGTCGTATTAGACGCTGGCCTAGCGAAAGTATTATACGATGCCTTCATACCTGGTAAACCGGCAGCGGAACCTTTCACGATTAAGATTGACCAAACACGCGTGGCTGCCTTGCGGAAAGAAAGCGAACAGGTCGGAGCACTGTTAGACACCGTCATAGAAGAGCAAATTCCGGTGCCTGCCAAGCCACTTTATACTGACTTGGCGGAAATGCGACGATTATGGGCTAAGTTAGACAGTAATGACCGATCAATAGTGCAACGCCTTTTTCATAACGATGTTACCTCAATCGAGATGTTAACAAAGTACTTGGCTCCAAATGCATCTTTACCTCATACTTGGATTGAGAACATTAATAAATATGCTGTTGACCTGCTTGGGGACAGGCTAATTTACCAGGATGCTACTGGTAAGCTCAGTTTGGCTGAGGATTATCTTGATGAAATGGGGGTAGTAGTTTTTGAACGGCCTCCTGAGCCAAATCAAGAGGGAAGTGCTGCAGAACTTGTTGATTCACAATGGTATCTATTTTTCGCTAAACTGTCCCCAGTGGAAATTACTTTAATTCATATTTTCGCCGAAAAAGGATGCTTGGCAGAAGCCACTATTGAAGAGATTACCCGTCCATACCAGATCATGGCGAATGCTGCACTAGACAACCTTAATGAGAAAGGTGCAGATGTGTTAGGCCACCCGCCTCTCTACTTAGATGGTGAACAATGGATGGTGGAGACTGATGACCTTCCAATTTTGCGCCGGCAACTTTCTATTACGGAGGACAAGAGTAATGCCCATATATAAACGTGAGGCCACGATCATTTTGAATTCTCTCAATGCTGGAGTAGTACCTCGATTTGGACTACGCCACATCGCTGTCGGAAGACTACGAGAAATCGCTGCTATCAAACAAGATCTAGATTGCATACGCGAAGGCGGTTCCACTGTGCGTTTCGTTATCGGACGATTCGGAAGCGGTAAGAGTTTTTTGTTGCAACTAGCGCGCTCCTATGCTTTGGAAAATAAATTTGTGGTAGCAGATGCGGATTTCTCGCCTGAACGTCGCCTTTGCGGCTCGGATGGACAAGCTTTGGCGATTTACAGGGAATTAATGAAAAACCTGTCTACCCAAACAAGGCCTGACGGGAATGCATTACCTGCTATTATCGAAAGATGGATTTCTAACATTCAAGCTACAGTATCTACCAGGACTGGCTTAACAAATACAGCACCTGAACTGGTCACAGCTGTTAAATCTGAAGTCATGAAGACTATAAATAATATGCAAGAGTTAGTCCATGGTTTTGATTTCGGGACTGTAGTAAGTTCTTATTATCAGGGTTACCAGGAAGGGAACGAAGAATTAAAGAAAAATGCCATCCGATGGCTGCGGGGTGAGTTTAACACTCAAAGCGAAGCACGTGCAGCTTTAGGGGTCCGTTCCATCATTGATGATGATAACTTCTACGATTATTTGAAAGTAATTGCCCGGTTTGCCCATGATGTAGGTTATTCAGGTTTGTTGATCTGCATGGACGAATCCGTGAATCTTTATAAGATTACAAACAGCGTTGCTCGCAATAATAACTATGAAAAAATATTGAGTATTGTTAATGACTGTCTTCAAGGCCGCGGCGGTTATTTTGGCTTCATCTTTGGCGGCACACCGGAGTTTCTCGAAGATCAGCACCGGGGACTCTTTAGTTATGAAGCCTTGCGCACACGACTAACAGTCAGCAAATTCGCGAATGGTGACTTACAAGACTTCTCAGGACCAGTAATCCATCTACCGCCGTTGACTCCCGAAGAAATATTTTTGCTATTACAGAAAGTTCAAGATATTCACCATGAGTGTATGTCGGGTAGTCGGTCTTTGGAAGAAGCTGCGATACTGGCATATATGGAAGAATCGTTACGCCGCATTGGTGCTAAAGAGTTCTCCACACCACGCGATCTAGTACGTGATTTCGTCAGTTTGCTTAATCTACTGATGCAGTACCCGGATAAGAGCTTGCAGGAAATAATTAAAGGGTTACCAACACCTGCCGCTCAAGCTGAAAATACTTTTTCTGCCTCACCAAAAGACAAAAACAAGGCTGAGAGTAGTGAGCCGTCAGAAAGATTCACTGACTTCAAGGTTAAAGGGTAATCAAGATGATTGAAGCGTCCTTCGAGCGTCTTGCACCTTTTCTGCGTGAGTTCATTTATACAGAAGCTTGGGAAGGTTTGCGGCCGGTTCAAGTCGAGTCAATTCAGGCCTTAATGGACACTGAAGACGATTTGCTAATTATGGCTGGAACAGCCGGCGGGAAAACGGAGGCAGCCTTTTTACCCATATTGAGTCTTATTCAGCCGGATCCGATTGGTTCTGTGCGAGTAGTCTATGTTGGACCGCTACGTGCATTGATCAATGACCAGTTCCAAAGAATGGAATCTCTTTGCGAAAAAGGGGGGATACCTGTCCATCGTTGGCATGGAGATATTGATAGCAGCCATAAATCCCAGCTTATTAAGAATCCTGGAGGTATATTACAAATCACACCTGAGTCCATCGAAAGTCTGCTAATAAATAAAACGGATAAACTGCGTCGCTTGTTTGGGGGTCTGCGTTTTATAGTAGTGGATGAAGTTCATGTATTCCTTGAATCTGATCGGGGAGCACAGCTACGCTCACAGTTAGAGCGACTTTCAAATTATGCAATATTGGGTCGTCCTCGTCGGATTGGGCTTTCCGCAACTGTCGGAGATATTGAAATCGCCAAATGCTGGCTTAATCCGCTAGCCCCGGAACGAGTAAAAATAATTAATCCGCTGGGTGTCACAGTTTCTACACGATTGAGCCATTTGCATTTTGCGCTTGCCTCAGCCGACCTTCCACCAGAACTGGTGGACGATTTATATGAGTTAACGCGAAATCATAAAAGCCTTATTTTTTGCAATAGCCGGTCCAATGTGGAATTGGTTACCTCGCAATTAAATCGGCGCTGCCAACATTATGGATTAAATGACCGTTATTTACCCCACCACGGTTCAATAAGTAAGGAAATACGAGAAGAAGCCGAAGCACGAATGAAAAATAGCGAGTATCCGGTTTCTGTAGTATGCACAAACACACTTGAACTGGGTATAGACATAGGGCAATTGGACTTGGTGGTGCAAATTGATAGCACGCATTCAGTAATGTCTTTTATTCAAAGGCTTGGCCGTAGCGGGCGCCGCCCTGGAGAGCCACGCGTTATGCAAATGTACACCTCTGAAATGGATTCGGGAACCAACGTGCCATTTTACCAGCGTTTGCCATTCGGGTTACTGAAAGCTCTAGCAGTAACGGATTTGTTTTTAGAGGGTTGGATCGAGCCACCTTTACAACGGGCCCAACCTTACAATGTGCTCTATCATCAATTACTCTCCAGGTTAGTCGAAACCTATGGAAGCACACCACGAGACTTGATTAACTTCTTCTTGAATACACGTGTTTTCCCGGGTGTTGTGCCCGATGACTATTCATGTCTGCTTCAGCAACTAATAGCAATAAATCATATAGAACAAATGACAAATGGAGACTTGATTTTAGGGTTAGCGGGTGAGCGCATTGTACGATCCCGTGAGTTTTATGCTGTGTTCCAGACACCACCTGAATGGGATGTTCGTTATAACCAGCGAACAGTTGGTCGCATTAGCCCTACCCCAGACCTAACGCCTGGCACTTGCTTGCTTCTGGCAGGACAGGTTTGGGAAGTGAAGGAGATTCTACCAAAATCAAAACAGGTACTTGTGACTCCCGCCAAGGAGGCACGTAATATGATGTTTGCAGGGAACGGTGTACCTGAGATGCATCCGAAAATCGGCCAGCGAGTTCATGAAATCCTGGGGCGCAGTGACATGCCGCAATATCTGTCTCAACCAGGGCAAACCGTATTAGCAGAAGCACGGCGGATGAGTGCAGAGATTAATCTCGGAGAACGCTCCATTTTCGAAAGCGAAAAAGAGTGGATTATCTTTCCCTGGACTGGCACTCGAGCTGCCCGAACACTTAAGTTTGCTTTGCAGCGAGAGGGACTGAAAGTATCTTTTCCTGTTATATTATTTCCATGGGTTATGTCCGTGAAGCGTGAGTGTGACTGGAAGGCGTTGCAGGACAAACTCAGAAAGCTATCCAACTCAGATATATCCGCTGAATCAATAGTGGCTGATATACCCATCGAACTCCTACGGATACATAAATATGATGAATTTTTACCGGAATCATTACTTCGTTCCAGAGCAGTAGGAGAGTGGGCTGATTGGGATGAAGCTCGGCAAGTACTAATTCGGTTAGCCAGTATTGGGACAGTCCAATGATTACTTGAAAGGGACTGATATAGCGGTCCTTTTGCAGAAATAGTCGACTCATAAAACGCACTGTAAATCGGTCGATAAAAGAATTATTATTTCTCTTGTAAAGTGAATTATTCGAATTAATGGCAATTGAGGTTGACATCATATTAAGGGCAGATGGATTTTTGTCATTGTTATAATTCGGTTAATAGCTTCAGATATCGGGAAGGAACGACATTTAATTGTATTAGTAAGGCAACTTTATCGGCATAACCTACAACAAGGTTTCCTAGAGAAAATCCAATCCGTTAAACCGTGTTTCAGGCAGAGAGAAGGCCTCATTGAACTCCCCGTCCACAATTCTTGTACTTTACTAAATAGTCAATTGTAAAGTAACTATTCGACAAGTTATCGCGCCTATCACATTCAACCTTCATCTGGATATGTTTATTCGGAAATCTAAAGAACTCAAATAGCAGAGTTTTTTTAACAGGTGCTTACATGTGGGTGATAAATCGCCCAAAGGGCGTCAAGAAAGCTTGAATAATAAAATGCCACGGACTTGCCCGGGAGTATCTAATGTTATTAATTAGGCGATATTTCACTTCCTCCCCAATAGTATCCATTCGCTAAAAAAGGTTTTACTGGAGCCTCATTATAGACCATCCCCCAAATATATTGACAGAATAACAGAATGATGGTACCATTGGCGCAAATGAATACTTCGGATGGATCCATGAAGCCAACTACAAAAACTACTTTATATCTACCTGAAGAGCTGCATTCAGAAGTCAAAATCGAGGCAGCCAAGAGGCGAATCACCATGACAAAGTTGATTATTCAGGCTATTGAACACGAATTGGAAAGACTTAAGAATACCAAGTAGCCCGTTGGAGTAAATTCCGCTGAAAGGGTTTAGATGGGTGGAGGAAGGATTGGAGGTAATTAAGAGGAAGGAATAGACCTCGAGGTAATCATTAACCTTCAGGCCAACTATCTTAGAAGAGGCTATGCAAGTATGAGCGAGACCTTTACACAATACCTGGATAAATGGCTGAAACAGGCTACCGAGCAGGGTTTAAACAACCCATTGGTCAAGATGCCGGTTAAACGTTTTCGTCTCCTCCAGCCGTCAGAATTCGATGGTATTTCAGCAGGTGGTACGCTCATAATCGGAACATTGAATGACCCCGTTGCACGTAACCTGTACAAAAATTACAAGGCACGAATCAGAGAGCGCGGAGAACATTGCTCATTTATCTCTTGTGGTTCTATTGAAATAACCATCGCCGGAGCGATGGGCCAAAAACCCAGGGTTGCATTATTCCCTATCTGTCTTAAAAGAGCTTCATACGAACTAAACGGGGACAAGATTAAAGTCAGCGTCTCTGACGAAGAGACCTGGATTATAAACGTGGTGCTAAAAGCCCGTCTCCGGGACTATGGGATATCGCTAATACCTAGCATGGATGAAGACCCTTTAACAACAACCAGTTGGCTTAAAGCGCAGTTTGGGAACCGAGCAACGGTCAAATCAGACTGTTATGCCGGATTGTTCAGCAGCCAGCATATGGTCCTTCAAGAACGGTTGAATGAGCCGCTTTTGCGCCAGGCTCTAGCCAAAAACCCTGTCATACAGGCTAAGATTGGTGGTAATAGAGTAGCATCGGTAGACTTGAGAGAAATAACGGATGACGGTCTAGAAGATTTAGGCTTGGTCCTACCCTGTGATGACCATCAGTTGCGCGTAATACAGCTTTCTAATGAAGGGTGTTCTTTACAGGTTGAAGGTCCTCCCGGAACTGGAAAATCCCAGACTATTGCCAACATTATCAGCAACGCCCTCTATAAAGGCCGCCGGGTACTTTTAGTATGTGATAAAAAAGCGGCTATAGTCCAGGTGGAGGAACGGTTAACAAACTGCGGACTTAAGCCTGCGTTACTCAACCTTCATGATGAAGACCTAGATAAAAAAGAATTCCTCAAACAAGCAACTGAAGGGTTCTCTTCAAGTATGTATTCTTTGGGAACGACCAAAGTACCCATTTATCCGTTTGACCAGTTGAAAGAGACCCGTCAGACTTTAAATGAACGTGTAAGATTTGGCCGCAACATTGCCCATCCTTCTTTGCAGGTAAGTAATCGAGAAGCTCTCAACGGCCTGATACAGCTCCGCAAGGAACTAGAGGATGTCCCGAATATCTCCATTGAGAACTGGCAATCCCTGTCAAAAGAACGGCTGGATAAACTGCTGAAATCTATCATGGAATGGCCGGAATTTGCCGGAATCGTCACTGACTCGAAGAATATCTGGAATCGAGTCCGCTTTGAGACTTTTGATTCCAACTTTAATGCTTCCAGGGAATTAACGGACATCATCCATGGCATTTTAGAAAAGATAGCCAGGATGGATGAATATAGAGAAATGATGTCCGCGATAGGTATCGAACTTCCACTTGAATCAGATGACGATATTACCGCCGTTTATAACCTAGTAATGGCAATTCTAGAAAAACCGGAGTGCCATCCTAAAATTATAGGTAACCCGAATCTGACTATTCATGAACTGGACATTCTTAATTCAGAGTGGGACAAACGTCGAATACTGGTGGCGGCAAATTATCCTTTAGTATTAGACAAGATTTGCGGCCCTGATGTTGAGAACCTTGCTAAAGTCTTGCTGGATGATGAAAAGGTAAATACTTGGCAACAGCTATCTGAACGCGAGGAATATCACCTCAACTGCCGTACAAAGATAGAAAATGCTCAGGACCAGTATCGCCGACTATGCAACCAGATTGGGCTGGTCTATTCTCCTTTGTTGAAAGTACGCCGAGCACAATACCTGGCTGCTCTCGATCTAGGAAAATATGGCGGACTGATTCCCAGCGCATGGTGGAACGCATCGGTTAAACCAGTCCTGCTGGTTAGCGGCTGGCAAGGCAAACTACAGGCATGTATCGAGCACCAAAAAGCAGCTCCCTTACCATTGCACTTTACTGCGCTAGAAAGAATAGATGAAACACGCTGGAAGTATATAGATTCTCTAGCTGAACATGGCTTTAACTGGATTACAGGACTTCACAGGCTGGTTGATACTCAGAGATGCAAAGTTGCTCTGAAGCAGGCATATCCTAGTATCCCTCTTCATGGTTTTAAGCAATGGCATGATGTAAGTATACATGCAGGAGCAGCCCGGGATAAGGTTAAAGCGTTGCGTACCGAGGCTGAAGGCCATGCCTTTCTAAAACAAATAACGGAAAATTACCTGTCTATAGCTCATGTCGCCGGCGACCAGTCTGAACATTTAGCAAGCCATGAAGACATCGGGCGACTGAACAAAGCTGCGGTGCTGGTCGAGAAGTGGAGAGAACGGAATGATTTATTTGAGGTAAGTAGCGCCCACTGGCAGACGTTCTGGGAAGTGTCAAACGCTCACCTTATAGTCCAGATTGAAAAAGCGCTTTCAGATCTGGACAACATTGTCTTGCCAGATATGCAATCAGATAACTTTGAGGAAGCACTGGAACTTATCGACGGTTCGCTTGACCGTATACGTCACTTCTTAGAGACGTATGAAAAGGCAGGCGGAGACCGTTACCAATCTGTTCTGGCGTCTTTCAAGGCTCAAAAAGAGTATTCCAGTTGTACAAATAAGCTTGGTGCATTAGCGAAGTACCTAGAAGTCCAGCCTGACCGGAATGATATTCCAGATTGGAACTATCTACAAAAAGTGCTCACATGGCGAGACCTCTTTCAGAAGTTGTGCGGCAAGCAAAAGCTGGACATTGATAGTGCCTCGGTGGTCAATCTTCAAACTCGACTGGAGGATCACCATAAATCCTTAAAGCAGACCTATAGAGAAATGGAAGCCTTTTTTGAAGATTGGCCTGTAACCGTAATCGATTATAAATCATTCAAAGCGACTCTCCAACAAGTCCTGGATGAGATGCCAAAATATCAGCTCTGGCTGCATAAGAAGAGATGGCAAAAGAAACTAGGCGCATTCCCAGAGTTGAAATCCCTTTGGGACAAAATGGTAGAGAATAAGGTACAACCTGATTGTGCGGAACGTCTTTTTTGTTTCAATCTGCTAAGGTTATGCAACCCTATAGCAGAGCCACAGGGTCCAGAATTGAAACAAACGCTACACTCGTTCCAGGAGCAGGATGCAAAACTTGCAGACTGGGTGTTGGACCATCTGAAATCACGTTTAAAAGGCTGGCTGATTAGTGCCGCTTCAAATTATGCCAGTAGTAATACTGAACTTCGACGTTTAGCAGGATTGATGAAAATCAAGGGGACCATACGTGAGATTATTAAGGCTCATTTTGACTACTTAATTGCTGCTAAACCTTGCTGGATGATGAGCCCGACATCACTGGCAAACTTGATAGAAACGGATGTCTTTAGTAACCAAACACCTTTTGATATGGTAATCTTTGACGAGGCATCACAAATTCGTGTACTTGACGGTTTGTTATCGATGGCTTTTGGGAAGCAGGTCATAATTGTAGGCGACCAACACCAGTTGCCGCCAACAGATTTCTTCTTGAGTTTCGCTGATACTGAACAGGAAGGAGAATCCGAAGACTTCGGAATTGCCGAAAGTCTACTTGAAGAGTTTGCCGGTGTTTTCGAAGAGGATAAAACTCACGCAATGCTCATGTCTCACTACAGGAGCGAAACTCCGGACCTCATCCGTTTTTCTAATGACTGGTTCTATAGCCGCGAACCAGGAAAGCCTGGGTCCGGCAAACTGGAGATGTATCCACCAGCCCACATTAGCGGTATTGGACGGCGCTTACATTACGTTCCTAATGCCGACTATTCAGAGGTTGCAGGACAAAGAAACAACCCAGCTGAAGCCCGAGAAGTTGTTAAGCTTATTGAACTCCATGTCCGAGATAATCCTGACAAAACTCTTGGTGTCGTAACTATGAATATTCCTCAGATGGATCTTATTGAGGATGATATACGAGCGGCGTCGCAACAGGTCAGGACTTTCTGTTCAGACCCTGCAAAGTTTTTTGTCCGCAACCTTGAACAGGTGCAAGGTGATGAAATGGATAGGATTATTCTCAGTTTAACATACGGGAAAAACCCATCCGGTCAGTTTAACGCGTCAGTATTAGGTCCATTAATCAAGTCCGGAGGAGAACGACGGTTAAATGTCGCCATAACACGTTCTCGGAGCGGTATGACTGTCGTTTCTTCTCTAAAATTAGCAGACCTAGCTACTAGCAGTGCACAAAGTAACGGTTTTAGGTGCTTAAAAGCGTTGCTTATGGACTTGGAGAATTCTGAGCGGACCAGAAATTACGGTATTACCAGTATAAGGTTCGAAAAATCCAACAATGGAGTTAATAACCAAGTTCATTGTGAATCTCCGTTTGAGGAGCAAGTAGTAGAATTTCTGGAAAATCAGGGCTATGACTTGGAATGTCAGTATGGTGATGGCCGTTACAGGTTAGATATAGTTGTTAAAGAAAGAGGTAGATATTTGCTTGCCATTGAATGTGACGGCGCAAGCTATCATAGCTCACTGGTCGCACGTACTCGTGATAGAGCTAGGCAAAACATTCTCAAGCGCCGCGGTTGGAGTATTCACAGGGTTTGGAGTACAAACTGGTGGTATTTTGAAGAACAAGAAAAGCAGGCTATCATAGATGCTATTAATTCTGCTCGCGCAGGAATCCAGAATGGATAATATGGCAAGGAATGCTCGTGTTGAGAGATACTGACTATGACGGTACAACGATTCTTCCTCGGCTGGGATAGGCCGATTGCCGAAAGCATTTCTGGTTTCATTTTGTCTAAAGAGATCGGCGATCCGGTCGACCTTTCTAGAAGAATAATTGTGGCACCGACCCGCCTTGCCGGACGAAGATTAAAAGAATCTCTCCTCCGGAAATGCGCTGAAAAAGATTCGGCTTTGCTTTCCTGCCGGATTGTCATACCACCCTTTTTCATCCGTGATGACGAGCATGGAACTGCTAATGACCTGGCAGTCTCCGTCGCTTGGGTAGAGGTATTGCGGAATATCAACCTCGCTGACTATAAAGGGCTATTCCCCGTTCCGGTTAAGCAAGACATAAACTGGGCACTTTCCACAGGACAGATGCTCCAGGAACTGCGCGGCTCCCTCTCAGATGGATCTAGTCGGATCTCCGACATCGATAAAAGCGGTATAAATGGAGAACCCGAGCGGTGGCACGACCTTACAACATTAGAAATGGCTTATCTGACGCAAATAACGAAAATGGGTTTGAAAGATCCCTTTATAGCTCGGTTGACTAAATCCGAGAATCCGACGTTACCAGAAGATGTTAGTGAAATTATCCTAGCGGCTGTACCCGATCCCACCCCACTCATGGTTAACGGGTTAAAAAAGCTTTTGGACAAAATAACTGTTGATGTACTAGTGCACGCTCCGGAAGAAATGTCGGATTACTTTGACGATTGGGGTCGCCCGCTCACGGACAAATGGCAGAGTTATCATATAAATGTTCCCGACCCTGACTCAAATATCATTCTTGCAGAATCCCCAATGGCCGAAAGTAGAAAAACTCTGGAGTTAATCGCTGGTGAGTCTGGTCGTTTTGGTGTTGACGATATTGCAATCGGGGTGCCGGACAGCGAAGTCGCACACTACCTGGTCGTTGACCTCGCTGGGAAAGGCATAACCGCTTTTGACCGATCCGGGGAAAAGCTAGGAGAACACCCTGTTTTTATTCTGCTTGAAGCCTTTTTCAAACTCAATAGCGAGAGAAAATACACTGACTTCGCCAGTTTCCTCAGGCACCCGGATATATTGGACCTTCTGAAAACGAAACATGGCATTTCACCTTATAAATTGCTTGAAGAGCTGGATAAATTCCAGAACCAGTATCTCCCGATGAGTTTCAATGACGTTGTGAATAAGCTTCTTGAAATTACTTCGGGGCAGACCAGAATGACCCAGGATTTCGACAACCTGATGAAAGGAGTGGAATTTACCCGGCATCTAATTGATTCTTTTCTTGCTGTAAAAACTGAAACAGGCATAAGGACATTCTTAAAAACGGTGTACAATACGAAAAATTTGAATCGGGAAAAAGACGAAGACGCCCGGTTTATGGCCGCCGCCGAAGAGATTGGCGCCGCGCTTAACGAACTCGGAGAAATACCTGATAGCCGTATTAAAATTGAGAGGAACGAACTATCTCAGCTTTTTCTAAATATTCTTCGGGATCACCGCTATTACCATGACGTTGGTAAATCGGCCATTGACCTCGAAGGGTGGTTGGAACTATTTTGGGAGAATGCGCCGTTTTTGTTGGTCACCGGCACTAATGAAGGGTCGATTCCCACCAGGAAGATATTCGATGCCTTTCTCCCGGATTCGCTCCGGCGCGAACTTGGACTAAAGTGTAATGACGATATTTGCGCCCGGGATGCTTATATCATGGCTGATCTGATTGAGTCGCGGCGGCAAGCAGGGCGCACCGTATTTATCCTGGCGAAACTAAGCCAGGACAGCGAACCGCTCAAACCTTCAAGGTTATTATTTCACTGCCCCGATGTGGAGTTAACACAACGTGCCAAGAAACTATTTGCAGCGACTCCTTCTATCAAACAGAGTTACCCTGGAACAGTCAGCTTCCCCCTTGATGTGAAGTTACCTAGTGATACCCCAGGTGAAGTGATTAGCCTGAAGCAAATGTCTGTTACCGCGTTTAAGAGTTACCTTACATGTCCTTTCCGCTTTTACCTGGCGGAAGTACTTGGCATGGAGGAACTTTCCGATGAGAAAGGGGAGATGGACGCCCTCGATTTT
>Ga0182021_10002308_pt1 | contig 22158 bp, 21 predicted proteins | sample 612E3MmetaG_FD_120493 | JGI IMG/M metagenome (GOLD analysis project Ga0182021, IMG submission 120493) | Permafrost microbial communities from Stordalen Mire, Sweden - 612E3M metaG (Illumina Assembly) | ecosystem: Environmental > Terrestrial > Soil > Wetlands > Permafrost | place: Sweden... | reverse complement strand
GCAAGTGGACCGTCGAGCAGGAATTAGAACTGGAAAACGGTGAGCGGCTTGTGCCGTATGCCGCCACAAACAACCTCATTCAGCGTGATTGTGTCGTGCTGCCGTCAGAACCGGTCGATCATGACAGCAAGGATGCATTGCTTGCGGATATTGTGGCGTACCTCCACCGATACGTGGACCTCTCGCCGCTTTTCGAGCGTATCGCCGCCCACTACATCCTTCTCACCTGGGTATACGACGCTTTCAACGAACTCCCGTATCTGCGTTTCCAGGGTGAATATGGGAGCGGGAAGACGCGCGCGCTAATCGCGCTCGGTTCCATCGCATACAAGGGGTTCTTTGCCTCCGGTGCATCCACGGTATCGCCGATCTTCCACACGCTCGACAGCTTCAGCGGAACGCTCATCCTCGACGAGGCGGATTTGAGATTCTCTGATAAAACAACGGACCTTGTGAAAATCCTTAACAACGGGACCGTGAAGGGTTTGCCCGTCCTCCGCACGCTTCAGAACCGGCACAAGGAATTCAACCCCGCCGCGTTCAATGTCTTCGGCCCCAAGATCATCGCCATGCGGGGCAGCTTCCGAGACCAGGCGCTTGAGAGCCGCTTTCTCACGGAACAAATGGGTCACCGCCCGCTTCGTACGGACATCTCGATCCAATTGCCGGATTCGCTCAAGGCCGAAGCGCTCGAACTGCGCAACCGCCTTCTGCATTTCCGGCTGACCAACCTCCTTGCGATCAAATGCGACCCTTCCCGGCTAATCGCCAATATCGATCCACGGCTCAATCAAACAGCGCTCTCGCTGTTGTCGCTTGTGGACGATGTCAGTCTGCGCGAGGGCTTTTCTGGCATGCTGCGGGCCAAACAGGCGAAGATCGTCGCAGTTCGCGCGCGTAGCCCCGAAGCCCGGACCCTCGCTGTGATCACGGCGGCGTTCCAAAATCCCAAGTGCGCAACCGTGTCGCTTCGTGAGATTGCAGACGCCGTCAACGAGAATGGCGACGAGCTCGACGACGTGATCTCAGCACGACAGATCGGCTATGTACTGCGCGCCAAGTCCATCCCGCTTCGGAAAAGCAATGGCGCCGTCGTCCTGGAGCGGAGCGCCGTTGCGGCCATGGAAGCTCGCTCGGGTCCGTAGCCTTGAAGAAATCCCCAGTTGTTTTCCAATTCATGCCACTTAGAATCAAAAAGTCGCCACATGGGCTCATCTCCTAGAGAGATATTTCCTAGTACTGCATGATTATCCATCACCTGAGACCATGCGGCGGCAGCACCGTATGGCGATACACCACAATCTATTGCGCAAATACCGCAAATCCGCTCACCTATCGCAGCGAGAGCTAGCACGTTTGATCGGCCTTCGCTCGCAAGGGGTCTTGTCGGAGATCGAGGCGGGGTTGAAACGCCCGGGTCTCGACGCGGAAGTCGCAAGCGAGATCGTGTTCGGCTCGCCACTCCGCGAGCTATACCCGGACCTGTACGCGAAAGCGGAGCGCGACGTGCTCGTCAACGCGCGCCAATTGCATGGCGAACTGGCACCTAAGCCCGCCCGGTCCCACGCCACTGCGTACCTTGCTGCACTCATTAGCCGCCTTAGCGGCGCTAACGCTCTCGTATGAAACACCTTCGTCCGTACGTGCTCGGTGTCCATCCCTCCGCGCGCGGATTCGGCTGGGCGCTTTTTGAGGGTCCGCTGGTCCCTTTCGACTGGGGAACGGTTGATATCCGTAACGACAAGAACGCCCGGGCGCTCGCCCGCTTCGAACAGCTCTTGGACAGATACCAACCGAGCGTCGTGGCTCTTGAAGCATTCGAATCGGAACACGCCCAGCGGTCAGGTCGCATCCGCAAACTCTGCCGGGGCATGATAGGCAGAACCGAGGCCCGCGGCATCAAGGTCCGCAAGTACACCCGTTCCCAGATCAGGAAGACATTCTACGCAGAGAACGCACGAACCCGCGAGGAAATAGCGGCGGCAGTGGCAGGGCGCGTGGCGGTTCTCCAGCCGCGGCTCCCGAAGCCGCGCAAAATCTGGATCGGCGAGCATCCCAACATCGCACTGTTCCAGGCCGCCGCCTGTGCTCTCACGTATCTCACTGGCGAGCGCCCTTGACGCCATGAAAGCGGACGCGCCTGGGCGGAACTCCCGCGCATCCGGGAACATCGGAATCGTCCGGTGCTCCCGCCATGCGCAGGAGGCAACCATGCACGGCACTGTTCCTTCAGAATCCAAGTCCGATGTGTTTACGAGCATCACGAGCAAGATCGTCTCTGCAATCGAATGCGGCACCCGGGACTTCGTCATGCCCTGGCACGGGGGAATCATCTCGCCCGCGTTCCCTATGAATGCCGCGACGGATAAAGCATACCGGGGCGTGAACGTAGTCGCGCTCTGGGTGGACGCCATGTCCAAGCGGTACATCTCCGGGTACTGGGCCAGCTACAAGCAGTGGCAGACGCTCGGTGCCCAGGTCCGCAAGAGTGAGCGCGGCTCGATCATCGTCTTCTACAAACCGCTCGACCAGCCCGAGTTCGGTATTCAAAACGCAACACCGGGCGAAGAACAAAAGGGAGGTTTTCGCTTCGTCGCGCGGGCCTCCCACGTCTTCAACGCCGAACAAGTGGACGGCTGGATACCGCCCATTCAGGAGACCAAATCCATTGTCCAGATCAATGAGGAAGTTGCCGCCTTCATTGATGCCATCGGTGCCGATGTTCGGCACGGCTTTGCGATGGCACGATACCGGCGAGACCTGGATTGCATCGAGATGCCCAATCCCGAGATGTTCGTCGGCACCGCGACCAGTTCCCCAACCGAGTCGTATCACGCCGTCTTGCTGCACGAGCTCGTGCATCATTCAGGCGCGCCGCATCGCCTCAACCGGGAGTTCGGCAAGAGGTTCGGAGACAAGTCGTATGCGTTCGAGGAGATTATCGCGGAACTTGGGGCTGCGTTCCTGTGTTCCGCCTTCCGGATCACCAACGAACCACGGCCCGACCACGCTGCATACGTCTCATCGTGGATCGACATCATGAACCGCGACACCAGAGCGATCTTCTCCGCTGCGAGCCGTGCGCAGGAAGCCGTCGAATACCTCATGGTCACGGCTTCGGAGATGACAAAATCAAGATGATCCTCAGAACTGTTCTTTTCCAGCCCCGGCAACAGCCGGGGCTGTTATGTTCATGGGACGGAACCGCGGAACGTCAGCCGCCAATGTCCGGGAGCGCACCTTACCCGTGGTCCTCACCGGATGCGTCAGATTCTCGCGCCGCTGCCGTGGACTCTAAATCAACAAAGCGATGCTGGCAGCATCGGGCCACGAGGGATCGTAAGCGGTGGTTCCAGGTCATGGCGTGGGCCTTGATCCAGTTACAGCTACTTTTCCACTGTTGGGGCAAATCAACGGCGGCGTAACACCAAGGACACCCGCGCGATGATTGCATCTCGAACTTATTCTAGTCCGCTTTTACCGAAACCGTAACTCCATCCCCGATGGGAATGATCGCTGTGTGGAGGCGTCTGTCTGCGATAAGGCGTTCAGTGAATGCCACGACTGCTTTTGTTATCGTTGAAGTTCGAGACTCTTCATGCGTATATCCGGGAATTACCCTCCCATGCCACAACATGTTGTCCACAACCAACACGCCACCAGGCCTGAGAAGGTCAACAAGCCGATCCAGCAATGACTCATATTGCCGCTTGTCGCCATCCTGAAAAATCAAGTCGAACTGGCCGGTCAGCCTCGCCAGTATTTCCGTTGCCTCCCCGACATTGACATTGACGCTCTGTCCAACGCAGCCCCTTTCAAGATTGGCTTGCGCTTGCGCAGCTCGTCGAGGATCTACCTCGATTGTCGTCAACATCCCTCGCCCTTTGAGTGCCCGTGCAATCCAGAGGGCTGAATAGCCAAACCCAGTCCCGACCTCCAAGACACGCTTGGCTCCCAAGCCCATTGTCAACACGTGGAGTAGCATTCCTGTTTCGCGCCGTACGGCCGACATGTCGGTTTCTGTTGACTGCCGTAATACATCGTCAAGCACAGCGTCACTCAACTGGTCGTGCGAAGCAATGTACTTGATGATGGCATCCGGAACGATTTCGCTCATTTCGTCTCACCGTTAGTGTTGAGCGCTTGTGGTCGAACATTTTTCGGCGACATTCCTCGCCACGAAATGGGCCACGGGTACGCAAACGATATTCCAGTCCGCTCTCTCAGACGGCGCCCAATTTTGTCCACTTTTCCAACCAGCCAATCCTCATCGACAAACGTCGCTCTTTGCCCCGAAATGACAATACGGCCATCGACGATTACAGTGTCCACGCTCCTGCCGTCCGCAGAATAGACCAGATTGTTCACAGGGTTGATGAGGTTGCGCCATTCCGGCCTTCTCGTGTCGAACAATACTAGGTCTGCCTTCTTATTGACCTCTAGAGAACCAATTTCCTCACCAAGACCCAGTGCCTTCGCGCCTTCGCACGTGCCCATCTCAAGCGCTGTCTCAGCCGAGATCATGCTCGTATCGCGACGCCCGTCCTTAAACACCAACGCGACCAGATACATCGCTCGCATGGTGTCGATGCAATTGGCGTTATTCGCAGAATCTGTCCCAAGTCCAACCGCCACCTTTCGCGACAGCATCTCGGGCAGAGGACACCTGCTCGCAAAGGCCTCACCGAGTTTCATTGCAGCGGCCGGACATACTATCCCCCGAGTATCCGTGGAGGCGATCTCACTGACTTCTGATGCGTCTAATCCAGTTAGATGAGCGAGGGCCACGTTGGGCCCGAGCACCCCCCATTCTGCGAGACACACAACTGGGCGGTGTCCAAACTCCTCGACAAACCTCAGGATGTTTGGTTCGGCAAAATTTTGGTGGAGAGTTACACCAGTTGAGTATTTGTCGGCGAGCGCCTTGGCCGCAGTAAGTAGCTCTTTGCTAGCCAGCCGGGCCGAAAACGGCATGGCCCATGCATGTACCCGACCATCGCACTTTCCATTGTACCTAGTTATGCAATCTTCCATAACGCGAATCGCATCGTCGGTGCGCCGCATGGGCAACGGGATGTTCGTGTGGCGATCAAGAACGTGTGTACCGACGACCGCACGAACTCCCGATTGTTCGTAAGCGTTGAGACAAACATCCAGGAATTTGGTGCTTCCTGGGTCTAGAATGCAGGTAGTGCCGTACTTCAGCAGTTCTGTAATGGCAAGTAAACTTGTGTAGTACTCCTCTTCCTCCGTCATCTCCGCCTGAAGGCGGAACACGTACGACACATATTCTTCTCGTGTGAGACTATCAGGAAACAGGCCTCGCACCGCGTGCGCATAGCTAACGTGTATGTGGCCGTTGCAGAGACCCGGAACAACGACCATGTCCGATGCATCTATTGTCGTCTGCGCTGGTGTGAGCTCTAAGGTGTCGTCTGAGGTTATCGCCGTTATCCGATTACCAGAGATGAGAATCGTTCCGTCTCGAATGATCTCACGCTCATGATTCATCGTCAGTATGAATGCAGCATTCGTGATCTTGATCGAGGCTAAATCCATGGTGGCCTCTTTGAACAACTTCAGTCACCGAGCAGACATCGCCTTGGTTTAAGTGGCCGTCCAGCCTCCATCGATGGACACAACTGATCCTGTCATAAATCTGTTCACCGCTGTGGCGTAGACCAGTTCTGCGATGTCCTGTGAGTTGCCCACATATCCGGTCGGATAAAGCCGCTTGAATTCGTCTTTTTTCTCCGGCGGCATCGAGCCTTTGCTGTCAAAAATACCGGGCGAGATGCAGTTGACGCGTGCGCGACCACCAAGCTCGACGGCTAATGACCTCGTGAATGCTTCCAAAGCACCGTTTACCATCGCCTTTGCATGAGCACCGCTTCGACCTTTTCGCGCCACGGCGCCAGAAATTAAAATGATCGACGCGTCAGGCTCCATACCAGCTTGCAAGGCCGCTTGAATGGAGCGGATGCTACCCCATAGCTTAGTGTCTGCAAACGCCTTGAACTCTTCAACGCTGGTTTTGAGCAACGGTCGGTCGGCAAAGGCCTCTGCCGCAGTGATTACCAAATAGCGAAAAGGACCAATGGATTTGAAAAAGTCAGTCAGCGATTTGTCATTTGTGGCATCCACGACTGCGCCCCTAACATTCTTGCCTAACGCCGAAAGCGCTTTCGAGACCTTATCCCGAGTTCTGGAGCCAACAACCACTTCAACATTGTTTCTAGAGAATTCACGTGCGATACCGAGGCCAAGGCCAGAAGTGCCGCCAATAACCACCGCCGTATTCGCTGATCGCTCAGTCATGATGTTCTCCTTTGCAGCAAATTCTCACGCCCAATGTGGTCCAACGAGTTGGCGCCTCCCGGTTGGGCTAAGTCTTTAGGTCCCGCCATTGTCCAATCATAACATAATAAGTCGATCCGTGCTGGCGATCTAGCGCCTTTGAACCCTCACGATGGCGTCAATCGATAGGTGCGCACCCCACGATAAATGTCACCCGCAAGGTGGTGTTCGGCCTCGACGTATTGGCCCCATGGTAAGCGCGCGCTATCGTCGACAGTAAGGCCAAAATGCAGAATGCGATCACGAGACTCCGCGCCCTCGGACTCTCGTTCTCCCCCTATGTGAGAGTGCCCATGGTACAAAGTCGCTGACCAGCTTCCGCCAATATATGCACCGTCGCGACCACGGCGCTCTGTGAGGTTAACGCCGCCACCGAAAGCGACTCCACACGACAGATCGACGCCGGCGCCTTTTCCCCAAATCGCGCCAGCTGGCACAAATACGTAACTCGGCCAGTCCAGCTTGCCACCATCGCGGCCAAATCCGTGATCAATGAAAAATGGTCGTGCCTCAAGCCCGACATTCGCCGTCTGACCCATGCCAAATACTTGACGATAGAATGCCGTAATTATCTTGCGCGATCTCCAATCACTCGATGCGTTCTCAAGCGATGCCGTCAAAATGCGACACAACTCCTGAAGCGTCAGGCCGCTCACAAAACTCTGATTTCGATTCACAACATAGTCGCTAAGTTGGGTCGCACGACTGGGCAATCGCTCGGAAATGAATGCTGTGAACTCCGGAGCCGTTAAGACCCCCCTCTTCACAGAAGCTACTCTTCTGCGTGAGTCATCACTACCGACAATGGCCGACTCGCATTCGCCATCAACATCGTGTGACGCGGAGACGATCACATTAAGAAGCCTGAGCCCATACACGAATGCGTGCTCCTGCGCTTTTTGTTCCGCAGCACACCACAGGACATCGAGTACTGACTGCGCCGGCAGGCGGATGTGAGGATCGACTGTATCGTGCCAGTCCGTTATAAGTAGCGACAACGGCCTCTCATCGCATGGAACTAACGATTGTACTGCCTCCGTCACCAGATGGAGGTGCTCTTTTAGCCGTGCTTTCGGTATATCGCCGATACACTCTTGAATGAAATCGATTGACTGCCCTCGAACGTCCAGCGTCACCATAGGATTTGGCGAAATTACGGTCTCACACAGTTGCTGAAACGCGACGGCACCTAATGGCGTCTCGGCATTTTCTCGGAACACGTGCGCCAGCGCGTCAATTAGCCGGTGCCGCCAGCGTTGTTTTTCGGTGTTTAGCCAGGACGTGTGATGAAACTCTGAGCGCAACACACAGCCGAGCGTCTCTATGAGAGAGCACCCATCGGGTCTCGAACGGATCGCATCTTGCAGATAATCCTGAATCATATCCCTTACATCCTCGGCGCGTCCGCATTTCGCGCCAAGCCAGTTCATACCAAAACCGTTCAAGGACACTACGAGATCAATGGCTTGACGATTCTCGAAGAACGGGTTCGATCCACGCCTCAGTTCCGACACGAGCCATTCAAGTTCCCGTGCAACGATGTTTGCGTTCCTAACGAACGAAGGTTTAGACCCATAAGTCATCGAGTCCTCCGACATGCGATGAGTGGACGCAGCAATGTCCATCTGACGGTACGTGTGCGAAGAATTTCTGATGCTACCCAAAGGTAGTACGCGCCAAGGACAAAGGCCATTCTGACGTGCAGAGTCTTGGACTCCGCCAAGTCGCGCGCAATAGGGAGCTTGAATTTCGACGAATGAATCACTTTGCCGCTTCTTCCATCTGAATGCGCGCGAGCCACAGAGGCTCGTTCACTCGCCACCTCCATCAGACGGCCGGCCTGCCAAACTAGCCAGGAACCGGAACACAAGCAAAACCTGCCCCATTCATCGTACGACCAGCGATCAGCGCCTAGCTGCGACATCAACTGATAGATCGCCTTTCTAACGCTACGTGGGCATCTCAAATCCATGTTGAAGTCTGGCCTCAGCGCTCGTCGAGCACCATGCATTGAGATGCATGACTCATTCTGTTGAGTCAAAAGCGGCTTCTCTCCGGGTGGAGTCGACAAAATCGGTCCTATGAATAGCCACTGATAGAGCTTCGCGTAGTCGACGAAGGGATCGCCGTACTCAAGCTTTGCATCTATGAAACGCGCTCTTGTATCCGAAAGGATTATGTTCTCAGGTTTACAGTCTCCGTGAATAAGGCACGCAACATCTTCTTTCTTCCGCTTCAACGCACTGAGGCTTCGTAGCGTGACACGAAGTCCGGGGATTTCTGTCGGCGAGGCCCCTTGAATGCGCACGCGACACCCATTGCGATTGATTGCGGCGGCAAGGCTAGGAAAGAGGCGACTTAGCTGCCTCAGTCGAAATGCGATGCGGGCCTTGTGGTACGAGTCACAATACGGTGCCTGCGCGGTGTGGCTGACTGCTCGGATGGAATGCAAGGTATTGAGGGACTGCGCCACTGATCGCACGTAACCAAGCAACTGGTCGGTTGGATGCGTCGAGATGGCCTCGGCAAGAGTGGGCCCCTTTAGGTATTCCATAGCCTCTACGTATTGGCCGGACCCGCCGTACGACTGGACAAAATAATTGCGTGCAAATAGCGCCGTTACCCGCGGCGGCATTAGCCCTAACATCATCCGGTTGCGTTGAGATACTGACGCATCGTTGCCAAAAGCCAGCACCAGATATCTACGGACTTTGGCTATCTTCAGCGAATAGATGCCAACTGATCTTGCAAGCCCTGACGAGAACTGGTGTTCTAGGCGAATCTCGGAAGGCAACACATCGCAACTGGCGTTTGCGAATGATGACTGCAGATCGCGGATTGCTTTCACGTCACCCTCGCTGGGAACTTATACCTTTAATCCCGCAAGTGCCTTCGCTTTACTCATCACGTCAACTACCTTGCGATTAAAAGCAATGTCGCTGAGGTGTGGCTGACCAGCGGCGAACTTGGAATAGATGTCCCCCAAACACTTGGCGAAGAGATCGTCGGGAAATTTCTGGCTATTTGTTTGATCAGTTGAACCGTCTGAATTCCGACCTGCGTATTCAACGAATTCGCTCGTGTGATCTTCCCCGCTGACGGGGAGGAATGCTTCAACATACTCGGTTGAAGAGAAGCGGAGTTTTAGGACTCGTGTCCGTGTCCGTGCGTCGAGGTAGGAGATGAGGAATGCAATAGTCTGGTCGAGTTCGAGGACGATAATCCCCAGACCCATGTTTTGAATCACTTTGCACGGGTCTGTATCTTCCTCTCGATAGTGCATATGACGGGTTTCTGTGCGAAGCACTCGATAGTGCTGAGCTTCTGTGAGGTATAGTGCAGTTGCGATCTGGTGCGGCAGCTCTACGTCGATGACGGACTCAGGACTCGAACGACCCTGCAGCGTCGGTCTCTTTCGAGGTTTCGATAGTTCGAATTCAAGGTAGTGCGGTTTTTCACCTATGCTGCTAATTTTGCGTTTACAAAGCTCAACTGAACGACTGTAGAGGTATGGATTCACTATGGCGACATTAATGTCCTTCTGATCAACGACACGCTGCATTTCATCGACATCGACGATGTTGCCGGCGCAGGGTTTTTCGATGACAAACCGATGGAACCCAAGCGCCGCCGCCTGCTGCAATGTGGCGAGATGTGCGCCTTCGGGCGTGCAGACATGAACGACAGTCGTCTCGCGATCAAGTTTGGCGATTGCCTCGAGTGATGTTCCACAGACAAGGTTTGCCGGGTCATAACCGAAATCCAATTGAAGCTGCTGCTGCGCACGCGTCACCGCAGGTTCGTGCATGTCTACCAACGCCACGATCTTTTCGAAGTGCGAGCCATCACCAGCTGCGGTTTGAAGCGTATGGAGAATTGGAATATGCAAGCCGAGGCCCGCTCGCCCGAGGCCGACGATAGCAGCATTGAAATGATCTAAATCGCTCACGGATGGAACAATACAGCGATAGGTTGAAAACGCAACGGGCTCGAACCGCATGGGTTGAACGGCGTGAATTGTGCTTTGGACACTGATTAGAGGACTGATTTGATTCACGACATACTTTGAGGATGCGGTGCTGTGCTCGACAAAATTCACGCCGCTGGGTATTTTTGACCGCCCACCGGTGCGGCTAACCGCAACGGAGCGTCGACGCTCCCTTTCGAGGGAGTTGTTCGATGTTTCCGAAGCAAATCGTATCGAAGAAGGAGCTGAAAACGGTCTGTGGCATTCCTTATTCGCCACAGCACATCGCGCGGCTTGAGGCGGCTGGGAAGTTCCCTAAGCGGATACAACTTGGCCAGAATCGGGTGGCGTGGCTGCTGAAGGAGGTAGAGGAATGGCTCGACGAACGCATCGCTAAACGCGACGCGCATAGTCCTACAGACACTTCCTTCTAGGGGCTTTTGGGGGACCGGCTCGCTACCGGTCCCCGCTTTTTATCCGGATACAGGGGGCGATTGGTAGGGGGATACGGATGGGGATACAGCATCCCCAAACCAAACCGGCCAACAAAGTGAAGTTCTCTAGCCGAACCAAGCGTCTGTGCCGCGGCCGCGAGTGCCGGCCGCGCCAGACTATTCCTGAAATCTAAGCTTTACGGGCCCGCATGAAATATGGGAGCAAGGCCCCGGCTAAACGCCGTGGCCTTGCTCCCGTTACCAATCCTCTGAGGGCGCACTCGGGTCACCTTTGGGAGGTTGAGACGGACGGGGCTGCTCAGCCACCGAAGGTTTCGAGGCAACCAGAGCGTCCGTCGCCGTGCGCGTTTGGATGGCCGCCACCCGTTCGGCTGCCGGAATGGATACTTTCTCCCCGTTCAGCTCCCGCAGCCGCCGATGCGCGGCTTCGTCCATGCGGGGCTCGTGCTCCAGCAGCCCGACCGGTACCGGAATGGACACGGCGTTGGGCGTCACGTTCCGGATGTGCGCGGCAAAAGTCAGCCGCGGCTGCGAAAGAATAAAATCCGCCGTCGTGCGCATGTCCGAGGCCATTGCCCGCGCGTCGCTGTTCGAGACGCCGCCCGCGAACTTGATGGACGTATTGGCCGCGAGCGACGCTCGGAGTGAAGACGTTGCCTGATCCAGAAATTGATGCCCGAACACGCAGCCGCACTTGTACTTGCGAGCTTCTGTCAAAAAGTCATCGATGTTGCTGTCGAAATACGAGGCCGCTTCGTCCACCACCAGGAAGGTCGGCTTGCGCTCCCACTCGGGGATCACGGACCGTTCAAGGACGGCCTGGAGCACCTGGGAGATCATGATGCGGCCGAAATGGGCCGAGGCGCCCTTCAGGAAATCTTTGGCCGTATCGACAAGGATGATGCTGCCCTCGTTCAGCCGTTCGAAAAGGTCGATCTTGGTCCGTGGCGAGGTGAAGAGCCGGGCCAGCGTCGGGTTTTCGAGGATGGCGTTCAGGCGATAGCGGATTTGCTCCTTGGTCTGGGCAAACGTCTTGCTGGCGAAATCTCGCTCGAAGAAATTCCGCTGTATCGGTGGCAGCGCCTCAATCGCCGACCGGTACGGCGCCGGATCATCCATGAGCGCGATCATGTCGAGGATGGTGGCGGTCCGGCCCAAGGTCTCCGGCAACGACAACATCAGCCGGGCGACAAACCGGAAGAAGACCCCCTGCTTGGCCGTGAGGTCCGCGCCGATGAGGCCGGAGAAGACGTAATCGAAGGTCTGGATGACCCCGGCGACGACCTGCTCCTTGGTCGCCTCGTCGTATTGATCGAGCCGGTCGCGGTTCACATCGAATATGTTGATGGCAGGCGGCGCTTTAATGTCCTTGGGCGAGATGATAAGTAGCCGGTCGTGCAGTGCGCCGCCGTCCGGATTGAACACATCCAAACGGGAGAGCTTGTTGATGAGATCGCCCTGGCTGTCCACGATCACCAGGGATGGCGGGTCATCCGTCTGGAGGTCATGCAGGATTAGGTTCTGAATGAGCGTCGTCTTGCCCGCGCCGGAGCCACCCAGCACGTGCATGTGGCTGAAACGGTCTTCATGGGTGAATCTGAGCGGCACGGGCGCCAGGAAGAACTCATAGAACGGCGTGCCCATGAGATACGTCTCGACGATTTCGTGCAGCTGCTTGTCGTTTTTTGACGGATGCCTAAATGGCTTCTTCGGGTCCTGTGGATCGGCGATGCCGGACTCTTCGCAGATATTGAAATACATGCGGCGGGACACGTCCACGAAGAGTCCGTTATCGACGTATCGTTGCTGCCACAACTCACCAAACAGTTTGTCGAGAAAGTTCTTCGGCTCGGGAAGCAGATAAATGAGAGGAACTGTGAAGGGCGACGGGTCCCATGTCTCGGGCAACAAATTGGCGAGCGCGCCGACGATATTTGAGATACCGTCGCCAAGAAGGCCAATAACCCGGTCTTCGTGGGCCAGAAAGTGCTCTTTCGCCCGCAGGAAGTGACGCAGATCGACCAGCTCGTTCAGCGATAGGTGCACGACATCGAAATTGAGCGACGGCAGATCGAATATGACCTTCTCGCCGCTTATGAGCGCTGCAATCAGGCGGATAAAGACCGGCCGCAACGGTTCCGAGAGCCGGTCGCTCACGGTCGCATACACGTTCCCGCCGAACGTGATTTCGGCGTCATCCTCGGCATAGCGGGACGCTAGGTTGAGCGACCGAACGCGGTCGTATAGGCGGCGCGTGTCGTCCAGGTCGCGCGCCTTCTCGTCCGTGAAGCGACGGAAGAACGGCGTGAAAGCGGAGGGCGTGATGTCCATCAGGCGCAGGAGTGAAGCAAAAGAGCGATAAGAATGATGCCGCCACCGACATAGGCGATTTTGCGATTCACGGCGTCACCCCACAGTTCGCGTAGCTTTGCGCCAAAGTCGTATGCGGGTGAGTCGGAACTGGCGGTGGAGCTGCTCGCGCCGTACGAGGACGATGCCACATCTGGGCCAGAGAGCAACGGCGGCATGTTCTGCGCCACATGCACCTTCTCTTCACCGTTTTCGTACGTCACCACGAGTTCGGAGCCGTCGAAGGTATTCGCCACTTCGAGAAAGCGTGTCAGGTTCTTGCAGGCTGCCCGCAGCGTGTCTTCCGCTTCGAGCAGCTCTTCCAAGTCCTTACATTCGATGTGATGGCCGCGGCCGAGGCTTGCGACCGTGACGTTGAGCTGCATGTGGGCAAGCGCCATGGAGAACGCGCCCTTCACCAAGCCGCCCATACGTTGCCCAGTTGTGCCAGTCTGCGTTTGGTCGAGATGGCCTTCAGCGGCGGTAAAATGCTTTTGCGCTGCGCGGCTGTTGTATATGCCCTGAGAGCCGAGACGGTACCGCTGGATGTTGTGCTGCTCTTCGGCGGAATAGTCGGCTCTGATATCGAGACAGAAGATGATGACGTTCGTGATGCTCGTGCGCTGTGAGCGCTGGATTTTTAGTTGCAATGGACTGGCCCCCCGTTCCGATGCACCCATTGGTCGAGGGTAGTCTAAAACCCGCGGTTGTACGGAGAACATGCGACATCTGTGACAGGTCTGGCCGCGGACCACTCTGGGCCGCAGTATCGAAGACGCGACGCCGACGCTGCTGCGCGACAGAGCCGCGGCTTTGTGTGCGGTCCTATTCCGTATGCGTGCAAGGCGCTATCGCCGCGACGCGCGCCTTGGCAGCCCTGATGAATCCTGGGTCCAGTTCGACGCCGATGTACCGCCTACCAAGCGTTTTCGCGGCCACGGCAGTGGTTCCGGAGCCCAAGAAAGGGTCGAGAATCAGGTCGCCGGGCCGCGTGGTAGTCTCGACAAGCTGCTGAAGCAGTTCCACAGGCTTCTCATTGGGATGCGTGAGTCGCGCCGATGCGAGTCGCGGCACGCGCAGCACGGAGACCGGCCGTCTACCGGGAAACGCAAACCGTCCTTTCACCGCGAAGATCACGTTCTCGTGCCGCAAGCCAAAATCGCCGCGACAGTCGCCGACAGCGTGAACACCCTTGTCCCAGATCACTTGCGTTTTCGGCTCCATGCCCGCGAGACGGATTGCAAACCGGAATGCTTCTTCCGTGTCGTATCGCGTGAAGCAAAGCAGCACGCCGCCCGGCTTCAAGACGCGAGCTGCGTCGTGAAGCCACCAGATGTACGGCGCAGTGTCGTTCGCGATTCTGTTGAACCAGCGCGCCTTATCTTTGCGGCGTGTGCCGTGATAGCTGATGCCGTACGGCGGGTCCGTGATGATGGCGTCAATGCTGTTCGACGGAAGCTTCTTCAAGACCAGCAAACAATCGCTCTGAATGATCGTGTCGGTGCGAAGCGTTGACATGTCCATGTCCTCCGTTGGTGAGGACGGACCAGCTATACGAACCAAAGCTGCACGTATCCGAGCGCTATGCGCTGCCTCGCACTACGCCGTTCGCTCGCGCGCACCGATGTGCATTCATCACTTTTTGACCCGTGTGCATATTTGTCTCACCACCGCATAGCTTCGCATACCGGCATATACGCGTTCATCGAGGAACATCCGCGCACGTACAGCGACGCTCGCTCGGGTGGTATGCCGAGTGCATGACGCCACGCCGTTCCCGCATGCACCGCACCCGCACCAGTAAGCACCTCGCGCTCACGCCGCGCGACCTAGAGATATTTAAAGCCTTGTGCCGCTATCGCCATCTCCGCTCAACCTATCTGCACGCGTTTGTCGGCGGTGAATCCGAAAAGCGCTTCAAGGAAAGGCTCGGCGATCTCTTTCACGAAGGCTACCTTGATCGTCCCACCGAACAATGGCGCTTCGCTGACTCTCGCTGCCTTCCGGTGGTGCACGAGCTTGGAAAAGGCGGGCGCGAAGTCCTAACAGCGACAGCAGTGCCGGTGCCGGGGGCCATCATGTGGCTTCGCAACGGTCCCTATCGGCAGTTCGAGCACTCGCTTATGACGTGCGAAGTTCTTGCTTCCATCGAGCTGGAAATGCGCGAACGCCCAGACCTCCGCTTTATCCCGTGGCCGGAGATACTGGCGAAGGCACCCGAGGGTACGCGGCGGGCGGATCGGCCATATCAGCTGCCGGCTGGCGACGGGCTGGCGTCCGTCACACCGGATGCGATCTTTGGCATCGAGTACCAGCGCGACGGCCGCAAGGTGTTCCGTTTCTTCGCGTTTGAAGCGGACCGGGCGACCATGCCCATCGTACGCACTAGCGGGAACGGAACTTCCTATCTCTCAAAGCTTGCCTCATATCGCTACATCCTGGCCCGTGACAGTCATCGCGTCCGTCTCGGCATCCCGAACTTGCTCGTGCTCACCGTCACGACAGATCAGGCGCGCTGTGATGAACTTGTTCGCAGGTTTGACGAGCAGAATGGGGAGGGACCGCAGTACCTGTTCCGGGCAGTCGGGAACGGGTTTGCAACATTCGCCCGGCCTCTCCAAGCGCTACTTGTCCAGCCCTGGGAACGCCCGGGCCTGCCGCCGCTTCGCATCGATCAATAATTGAAAGAGTGCTACGACTTGAGTATCTCGTAGCAGCTGCATTTGCAGTTTATCTCGTCACCATCTGCGTGTTTCATCAGCGTCCGCTTAACGTGGCCGCGAACAGCGGGACTAAGCCGAGTATACTCGGTGTAACACAACAGCGACAGAACGAGATCCCGTACATTCTCGGAAAGCGCATGAGGATTCGCTACACGCGTTGCAAATTCGCTCGAACGGACGTTAAGACGCGTTTTGGCTTCTTTCCCGAGATAAGAATGTACGCGCGCCGCTCGTGCGGAATATTCCGGAGCAGTCTTTGTCCAAAGTTCGCTGAATACGGAAGTGGGTGCGTCGAGCACGACATAAAGCGGAACTCTTGCGGGCCAATTTTCGACAAAAGAGAAAAACGCACTGTGTGGCATCAGGTAGGCAACGTGAATTGCCAGCCCGGCGTCTGTCTTTCTTGCCCATTTGACGCCCTTCGTCTCCGCGGCGCCCCGTACTGTCGCGACGTTACAGTTGGTTCCGAGCGCCTCGATCTCCAGTTTGGCTTCATTTAGCAGGTGTTGGTCGGGATCGAGCAACACGACCTTAGCCAGTGGCGGTTTTGCCCTGAGGATGAACGCCTCAAGCATGCGCCCGTCGCCACATCCGACGTCGAGAACCGAAAGTTGAGACTTCTTTGGCCAACGCTGGCGCCCTAGAATGTGCTCTGCGGTCGCCTCAGGCTCGTTGCCCACCCTTCGGAAAGTCTTCCAGGCGGCCAAATAGTTGGCCATAGGCCATTCATCACGTGCGCTATTCATTTGCTAGACGGAACGGGCTGTATGATTTCAGGTTGCTGTCAAACTGATCGAAACCCTCAAACCGCTTAAGTATGCCGACGATCAGGTAGGTAATCGGCGTCGCGATGACCTCGTAGCCCACTTTCAAGATGTAGGCTGACACCATTACGCTGATCAAGTTTGGCATCGCAAAGACACCCAAGAAAGCAATTGTGTTGAAGATTACCGTGTCGACACCCTCGCCAAAAATTGTCGAACCGATTGTCCTGACCCAAAGCAGGTGACCACGGGTCCAAAGCTTCACTTTGGACATGACCACCGCATTGACGAATTCGCCCGCGAAGTACGCAGCCAACGATCCTGCTACGATCCTGGGGCTCATTGAGAAGAACTGAGCCCAGGCTTCCTGCCCGTGCCAGAACGCGGCAGGCGGAAGAATGGTCGACAGGTAATAAAGTCCTGCCATCACGACCTGACAGAACAAGCCGGTCCAGATGACGATTCGCGTCCGGGAGTACCCGTAAACTTCAACCAACACGTCGCCGAACAGATACGTTACGGGAAAGCAAAGTATTCCTGCTTGAACGTCGAACGATTGGAAATGAATGATCTTCACCGCCAACGTATTAGCGATCAACAGCATCGCAACGAATAGCATCGCCAGCGGCAACAGAAGCCGTGGCTCGTGCGGCAGTGCAGACACCTTTTCAATCTTGGTTTTAGAGCGCGTGCTCATCTCGGCTTTCCCCCAAACGCTTAGCGGTTGGCAAATAAAAGTCCCGAATCCACTTCTTCTTAGTTTCAAGGCTTAGGCGAATAATGTTGTCAACGACGGTTCCGTCCAATTCCGACCAGTCCCATACGTAGACATCGGCTTCAGCCAGAAGTGCACTTGGATCAAACGCCACGATCGGTATCGTGCAGTCGCTTCTATCGACTTGCCAGATGCTGAGCCGTGAGTCCCTTATTATTTCGGCAAAAGCGACTTCTGCCTGTTTTCCGCATTCAGACGCGTTCGAGTTTTTTCGACGGGCCATCTCAGTTTGCAGGCCAATTCGTGTACGCACTTCGAGAGACTCGACTTCGTTTTGGTCAGCAAGGATAAACGTGTAGCGGCCCGTGCCGTCCAGCAGAGCGGTAACCATCGCATTTTGAAATTCCACTGCTCTCGGGTGTCCACTACCCTCAAGTGTCGAAGGGTTTATGATGACGACTTCCCGAGCCCGTACTTGCCGGAGAAAAAGGTCTGTAACCAAATCTGGGCTGGAGCCGCCGTTGCCAGAGAGTTTTGCGCCGATGGCAACCTCAACCTCCATCGGCGATGGGACCCGATCCTTGGCCTCCAACTTGGTCTGAGCCGTCAGCTTGGCGACGGCCAACAGGTCGGCCCTCAGCTCCGCTGGGCACGATCTGCTATTATTCAAAATCTGGTTTAGAAATGTTGGGAGACTGCTGGCGCTGCCCCGGTACTTGGCGTCCGGCAAGGTGGCCACTTCACGCGCCAGTTCCGCTTGGCTGGCGAAGAGCGGTTCGCCGCCTTCCGTCCAGGGCTCAAGAAAAAGCTGCTTGAGTGTTGTCATCGTGGCGACCTTATAGACCAACAGCGGCGTCCCCCAAATCGTTACCCTGACGCAGTAATTGTCAATATTGTCGCCTTATGGCGCAAGGAAGGCCGTCACATAGGCGGCTTATTGATGACAATATAGCCGCTAATACGTTGATATCACAGCATGATAAAATGTGATGCGCTGAATCATTGTGTGTCGCTATGTGTCTGTAGTATACTTCCACGACAAAGGAAAGCCTGTGAGGTACCGGAAGTACCCCACAGGCCATACAGCCGGGTCTTACTGAGCGCGACACCCACCGGCTGCGGAGTAAGACTATAGGACCATAGTCCTATTGTCAAGTACCTTATAGTCCATACTCTGGATACCAACCGGGTGTCGCGCTCCGAAGGGGAGCGCCATGAGCACCTTGTTTTCACCTACCACCAACGCAGCACACGTATTCGTGGGCGTCAGGACCACCGCGGATATGATCCATGTCGGCGTCATATCGGGCCCTGACCGGTTTCGGTTTGACGCTTCGGCCAACAAGGTGGAGTTCACGGCCGGCATTATCTCGGCATTTCGGCCCCATGTGGTTGCCGTCATCGTCGAGCACGCCCATCCGACGGCCGAATTGGCATGCAGGCTGGCGCTGCAGAACGTCCCCGTCGCGCTGATCCTGAAAAGCCAGATCGAGCTGGCGGCAGATGATGCTGTTGTAGTTGCAGCCATCGCTCGCCGCTGGCAGATCGAAGGCCGCGCAATCGTTGATGCACAGCGTCGCCGAATCGAGGTCCTGCTCGATCAGCCGCCCGTTACGCGCGGACGCTGCTGGAGACCGGCGCTTTCCGCTGCCGCCGCCGCGTTGTTTGGCGTCGCGGCATGGCCCGCAACTGAAGTGCTGCAAACCCAGGCAGAGGTCGCCCCACCTTTTGGACTGATGGCTGCCTGACAACACGAGTGCCGGTGCGCTGATCCGATCTCGATCAGCGCACCGGAAAGGAGTCAACGCACAATTCTGATCGACGCTACGAACCTGTGCGCAAATCAAATGGCATCACCAACTGAAAATGGAGCAATATGATGTCCTACACCAAGAAACCTCAGACGACTGTCCTGCCTCCTGATCATTCGCTCACCGGTGCGAATGGACATGCCCCCGTCGGGCACCTTCTGCGCGTGGTCGAAGAGCACCATCAGGAGGTCTCGTCGCGGCTGGCTTCGTACTCTGAGCGCCGCAAGAACTTCCTTCAACGCCTTTTCCCGACCGAGCTCGACCGCGTCCTTATGGATGCCCAGTTGAATGAAGCCAGGACAGATTGCGAACTGGATCAGCGCATTCTCAGCCTCGCCTGTTCGATTAAATTCGAAGCCTGCAAGGAGGCCGCGGACACGTTCATCAAAAGCCTAAAGGTCGAAAATCGAGGCGCGTTTTTCGATTTTGTCAGCGCCCGTCTCCTTGAGCTTCAGGACAAACTCGAAAAACACCGCATTGAACTGGGCGATCAGATTCGGCGGAGATACTCGCAGGCGGAGACCTACGCCGACATGCCTGCCTATCAAGCCGTCTACGCGAAATCGATCCAGAACGAATTTGAGTCCACCCTGTTGTTCTTCGATGAACTTCTCGCCGGATTCCGCGGCATCATCAAGGAACGTGTTGCGCAGTTCGACCAAACGGCCATTCCCGCTTCTCGGTAGGCAATCGAAGTAAGGAACACCTAGTTAATCAGCTTTGGAGGCGAGAAAGTGATGCATAGAAACACGCATGCAATCCAGCGCTTCCTGTGGTGGGTCGCTGGGGCTGATGCGGAAAAGCTCAGCGACCCCCTGATGCCCAGAAGCCAAGGGCTTAGGTATGAAGCCATCGGCTTGGCAATCTGTGCGATTACGGTGCTCGCGATGGGCGGCTGGTTCCATCAAGGTAGTCTGATCTTCCTAAGTCGAGCGCACACTTATCCCATGGCGGTCGCGCTCGCGGTCGTCATGGGTTGCCTTATGTTTCTTGTTGAACGGCTTCTTATCGTCAGCCTTCATCCTGAGTTGACGCTGGACGGAAAACTTCTCGCGATCTTGTGGCGAAGCGCCATCGCGCTCATCAACGCGACTATCCTCATGCTACCGATTGCGCTCGGCTACTTTGCGAACGACATCACCATGATGTTGGACAATCAGCGGATTGACCTTATGCAGTCAAAGCGGGTCAACGTCGAAGACGTATATCAGCTGCCAGCGCTCTCACGATCCCTCTTGTCAACGAAGGACGCGGTTACCATGAACAGAACCCAGCGCTTGCAGTTGCCGGACGAAGTGCGAAGCGCGGTGTCAGCGAGCAACTCCTGCAAGCGCCAGTACACCGACATGCGCACTTTGTTGGTCCCTCAGATTTCTTCTGCCCTGGCCGAACAGACGACGCTGATGGACGGCAGAACAGCATACTCATCCGAGTCTACCTCCGCCCGGCTCCAGCAGATCGCGTCAGCTGTCGCACACTGGCGTGCCGAGCTCTCGGTCAAACAGCAAACCTGCGCGGGTCTTGCTGTGGTGGCGGACGGTGCCGTGCATAAGTACCAATCCGAAAAGGATAACGAATACCAAAGCCTATTGAGCCAGGAACTAGGCCAAGGTTCTCAACTCCAACACGCGAAGGGTGAGGCTGCATTGACGCTCAAGCAGTCCTACGCCGCTGTCGCGCAGTACACCATGCCAGACCTGGGCGCGAATGTCCGTGCACTTGCAATGCTCTTCGAAACAGACCGGACTGTGCGCGATATCTCTATCGCGGTGCTCATTTTCTTTTTCATGCTCGATGTCATGCCGATTGTCGCCAAGCTCACGATTCGCCCTACAGCGCCGTACGAACGGACGATATTGGCGGAAGAAACGAAGCTTGCAGCCGAAGCTGATGCGAACGCGGCCGTTGCCGTAGCACGGTCACGGATGAAGACGGACGAGGTCGACGCCGAACGAGCGGGGTTCAAGCGCTTTTGTGAAGAAGACGGCGGCAGGGTTTTTGCTGCCCGCGTGCGCGAGCGCACCTTCGCCAACGACAATGTCAACGCCATCATCTCTGGTTTAGATGCTGTAGCGGGCCTTCTGGAACGCTACCTTGAAACTCAACGCAGCATTGACGAAGCACGAGAAGCATACCCCGGCAGAGGGGATGTGGCAGAGAACCTTGATGAAGTCGAACGGGCCTTGAGGGCCAGGACACGGACGGCAGCGCAGCAACTTGGGGAAGGCGCCGACAGAGAAGCGGCCGAGTAGCAGAGACGCTGCTCGCCACGATTGATACGGAGGAAGAGATGCGCGGATGGTTCGTTATTCTGGCAGCCTTGTTGGTCCTGGTCGCCGTCGGAGGCTTCTATTACCTACACGGACACACCGCTGTGCCCCGGGCTGCGCCCTTGACAGTCAGTGAACTTCTCCAGCATGGCCCTGATTACCAAGGAAGGGTCGTGAGTGTCAGCGGCATCGTCGTCACGGGCGCTTCGGTGCTTGGTCTCGGTGGGTATCGGTTGCGCGACACGAACAGCCAGTTCGAAATATTCGTCTTCAGCGATACGGGCATACCCGCGACAAACCAAGAATCCTCTGTCACAGGCATCTTCAAGCAGGGCATCACTATGGGCGACTTCCGTAACGGGGTGATCATTCCACAAACGTGGTGCGATGCTGCCAAGGCTCGAAACACAACAACACGAGCTATGTCCGTTCTATGCCAAGCAGTCTGATTGGCATCCTGGTACGGCATCACACTGGCCGTGTGCCGCTCGGAATCCTTGTCTTCAACGATGACCTGCAGCCGCTTCTCCCACGCAACAATACCGCTTCTTCGCACTCGAAGCGGATTGCGGCACGATGCCTGTCGTGCGCTCAACAACGGATCAGACATCGTATCTCGGAAAAATTGCCGCATACCGCGAAATCATCATGCACCGAGTACACCGGGACCATCTAGGCATCCCCAACCTGCTCGTCCTGACGGTCACGACCAGCGAGCCGCGCATGGCGGACATCATGGACGCTTGG
>Ga0182021_10002307_pt1 | contig 22160 bp, 15 predicted proteins | sample 612E3MmetaG_FD_120493 | JGI IMG/M metagenome (GOLD analysis project Ga0182021, IMG submission 120493) | Permafrost microbial communities from Stordalen Mire, Sweden - 612E3M metaG (Illumina Assembly) | ecosystem: Environmental > Terrestrial > Soil > Wetlands > Permafrost | place: Sweden... | reverse complement strand
TCCCTCCTTGCGCGGGGACACTGCCTGCTCGTCGGCGTGCCGGGACTGGCAAAGACGCTGTTGATCAGAACCCTCGCGGAAGTGCTCGACCTTTCCTTCAACCGGATCCAGTTCACCCCCGATCTGATGCCCAGTGATATCACCGGGACCGAGATCATTCAGGAAAACGTGAGCACAGGGGAGAAATCGTTCAAGTTTGTCCGCGGGCCCATCTTCGCAAACATCGTCCTTGCAGACGAGATCAACAGGACACCTCCCAAAACGCAGGCGGCCTTGCTGGAGGCCATGCAGGAGCACCGGGTGACCGTGGCGGGACAGACCTCCACACTGCAGGAACCGTTTTTCGTTCTTGCAACGCAGAACCCGATCGAACAGGAAGGAACATATCCTCTTCCCGAGGCGCAACTCGATCGGTTCATGTACAACCTCTGGCTTGAGTATCCTTCACATGACGAAGAAATGCGGATCGTGACGACAACAACCGGCGAATACATCCCATCGCTTCAACGGGTGGTGACAGGCGACCAGATCGTCCGTTTTCAGCGTCTCGTTCGCCGGGTGCCCGTGGCGGAGAATGTGGTTCAGTTTGCGGTCAGCCTGGTTGCGATGACGCGTCCCCGTTCCGGCCGGGCCCCGCAGTTTATCCGCAACTGGTTGAGTTGGGGAGCAGGTCCGCGCGCATCGCAATACCTCGTCCTCGGTGCAAAGACACGCGCACTCCTCGACGGCAGACACACCCCCGACATCGATGACATTCGGGCAGTCGCCGGTCCGACCCTCCGCCACCGGATCGTTCCTAATTTCCACGCCGAGGCCGACGGTGTTACCGCCATGGAGATCGTGGAGCGATTACTCAAGGAAGCAGCGTAAACGGATCGTGTGAACGACCTTCCCGCCATTGAACTCTCATTCGCCATCCGGCCGTTTCTTGTCGTCCTGCTGACGGCCGCCACGGTTGCGCTCGCATTCTTCTTCTACCGCTTCACGCGTCCCGCTGTTTCACGCTCACGCCGCATTCTTCTGAGCGTTCTTCGCGGCGTTGCTTTGGCCGTTCTCCTCGCATTGATCTGCGGCCCCGTTCTCCACGTCGTCTTCGTCACCCGCCATCCCCCGGTTGTCGCCATCCTCGTTGACGATACGGAGAGCATGACGATGAGCGACCTGGCAGGAAACCGCGCCGATGTGATCCGGCATCTCGTCAAGGACGAGATCCCCCATGCTCTCCCCCGTGGCGTTTTTCCCCGCTTTCATGCCTTTGGAGCATCGCTGGGCCCCCCTCTCGACGGTCCGGCAGACACACTCTCGTTCAGCAGTGAAGTGACTGATATCGGCGCGGCGTTTGCAGCGCTCCTGCGCCAGCCCGAAGGAGACGACATTCGGGCCGTCGTTCTCGCCACAGACGGCGTTGTCACTGTGGGGGAGAACCCGATCCATGGCGCAGCCGCTCTCGGCGTGCCTGTCTTCACCATCGGTATCGGCGATTCGGCAGAGCAGCGCGATCTTGTCCTCTCCCGCGTCAATACGAACGATCTTGTGTATGCGGGCACCTCCGTTCCTGTCGATGTCGGCGTGAAGAGCAGTGGCTACGGCGGAGAGCGGGTGGAGGTGAGCGTGAACGACGGACCACGCATCCTTGACCGGAAGAGCGTGCTTCTTCCTTCCGGATCCGGAGAAATTTCTGTGCCGCTGGCATACACCGCCGGCACGGAGGGGGTTCACCATTATGCCGCCCGTGTGTCCGCCCTGCCGGGAGAACTTACCACCGTCAACAATCAGCGGCCGTTCACGGTCCGCATCCTCAAAAGCAAGATCCGGGTGCTTGTTGTGGCCGGAGAACCCGGGCCCGATCTCTCCGTGATCAGACAGACGCTCCTCGAGGAAAAGAACTTCACGGTGATATCACGGACACAAAAATCGGGCGGGGGGTATTACGAAGGGGCGTTGACATCGCAGGAATGTGATTCGACGGATTGCCTTGTCACGATCGGCCTGCCCACGTCCTCCACCTCCGCTGCAACGGTGGAGCTCCTGAGCGGACTCATTGTCCGGAGGAAAACACCTCTCCTGTTCATCGGCGGAAGGAACGTCGACAATACCCGCCTTCTCACCATGGCTCCCTCCCTCCCGGTGATCCCCGAGCGTTCCTCCCCGGCGGAGCAGGAGGTGGAATTTGTCCCCGATCCGTCCCAACGAATCAATCCTCTTCTTACCTTCAGCAATGCCTCCGACGTTGCACCATGGAGCGCGCTCCCCCCTCTCTATGCAACGCAGACGGCATACCGCTCCCGGGAGGGTGCAACCGTTCTCGGATCGCCGCGCCTGCATTCGGTCGTTCTCCCGCAGCCCTTCATCGCATCCCGCGCCATCGCAGAGACGAAGAGCATCGCGGTTCTTGGCTACGGCCTCTGGCGGTGGCGCCTGATGGCACAGGGAAATCCGGCAACAGCGCCTTTTCTCCAACAGTTTCTCTCAACGTCGGTGATGTGGCTGGTGTCGCGCGACATCGGGCGTGGGGTGCGCGCAGGACCGCTCAAGGACGAGTTTTCCCTCGGTGAGAAGGTCGACTTCGCCGCGCAGGTGTACGACGCAACAGCGAAGCCAGTGGAGAACGCGGTTGTTCATCTTTCGATCACGGGGACGAGTGGACAGATGGAGACCGACTTGCGCCCGGTGGGGAACGGCCGTTACGAAGGAACGGTGGAGGGACTGCCGAAAGCCGAGTACCGATTTGAGGCCTCGGCCTCCGTGGAGGGAACAGTGATGGGGCGAGACAAGGGATCCTTTACGGTCGGGGGACTTGCGTTGGAATTCATGGAGACGCGGATGAACGCGGATCTCCTGCGGCAGATCGCCTATCGTACCGGCGGAAGATTTTTCGCCGCAACCGAGGCCGCAGGGCTGCGCGAAGCACTTGACTCCGTCAAAACTTTTGCGCCGCGCGAAGAGCGGAGAAGCGACACCATCGAACTCCCCCATTGGGGAACGATGCTGGCAATCCTTGTCATTCTTCTTGCCGCTGAATGGACGATCAGAAAGAGGAGCGGGATGCTGTAACCAGCCGTTACTTCTTTCGAGCGAGAGGTTTTCTTCCCTTCTTCGATTGCACCTTCTTGGCTCCCCTCTTCTTCCCCTTCGCCCCCTGCTCCACAACCGGCGTCAGTGCTCCCTTCGCCGGTATCCCCTTCACGCCTTTGACCGGCGCCGTTGTTCCCTCTTCCGCGCCCATGGCTTTTGCCGGCCTTTCGGCCTCAGCACTGCCGCGAGTCTTGCTACCCGCGGGTTGTGTCTTCCCCTTTAGGCTTTTTTTTTCGCCTCCGAAGAGATCATCCGGCGTGTGCGGTTCCTCTTTCGACCGGCTGTCGGCCGGAGTTCCGTTGCGTGACTTGCCTCCGTTGCCGCCACCGTTTCCGTTGATCACGGGCTCCTGGTCTTCCGACACCACGGCCGCAACATCGGAAACTTTGTCTTTCCCCTGCAGCTTGATCAAGCGCACCCCCTGGGTATTCCGACCGGCAATGCGTACTTCCGATGCATGCTGGCGGATGACAATGCCGCCGCTCGTCACGACCACGATATCGTCCGTCTCCTGGACTTCCCTGATGGCGACCATAGCCCCGGACTTGTCGGAGGACTTCACGGTGATGATCCCTTTGCCGCCGCGGTGACTGACGCGGTATTCCTCCGTTTCACTCCGCTTCCCAAACCCGCCTTCTGTGGCGACGAGGATCGTCGTCCCGGTCTTCCGGAGCACCACTGCCCCCACAACCTTGTCCTTTTTCTCGAGCCGTATCGCCCGAACCCCCGAGGCGGTCCGGCCCATCGCCCGCACCTCGTTCTCGTGGAAACGGATCGCCACACCTCCCCGTGTCCCGATCACGATGTCCTGCGAGCCGTCAGTCAGCCGTACGGCAATAAGCGCATCCCCTTTGCCCAGGTTGATCGCCGCGATGCCGGTCCGCCGCGGATTGCCAAATTCCTGCAGCGCCGTCTTTTTGATCAATCCTTGTTCCGTCACCATCATGACAAAGAGGGGATCCTCAAAGTTCTTCACCGACACGTAGGACGCAATCGCCTCATCCTGTTCCTTGGCAATCAGGTTGGCAATTGATTTTCCGCGCGTTGCGCGCCCCCCTTCCGGAATCTCGAACACCTTCAGCCAGTAGCACCGCCCCTTGGTGGCAAACAGAAGAATGTAATCATGGGTACTGGCGACAAACATGTGCTCGATGAAGTCGTCTTCCCTTGTTGTCGCACCGGTGCTTCCGCGTCCGCCCCGGGTTTGCCGTCGATACCCGCTCACCGGAAAACGCTTGATCAAACCGCCGTGACTGATCGTGATCACGACCTGCTCCTCGGCGATCATGTCCTCAATGCTGAATTCCTCCGCTTTGTAGATGATTTCGGTCCGTCGCTCGTCTCCATAGTTCTTCTTGAGCTCGAGGAGCTCCTCCTTGATTATTTCCAGTTGCAGCTGCTTGCTCTTGAGGATCGTCCTGAGGCGCTCAATTTGCTTGAGCAGTTCGCGGTATTCGTCCTCGATCTTTTTCCGTTCCAGGCCCGTGAGGCGCTGGAGCCGCATGTCGAGGATTGCCTTCGCCTGAAGCTCTGACAGTTTAAACTTCTTCATCAGGCCGGTTTTTGCGGACTCGACATCCTTCGACGCCTTGATGAGCCTGATGACTGCGTCGATGTTGTCCAGCGCAATAACGTACCCCTCGAGGATGTGCGCGCGTTTCTCGGCTTCGTCAAGCTCATACTTCGAACGGCGGACAACAACGTCGTTCCGATGATCGATGAAGCGCCGCAGCATTTCTTTCAACGTCAGGATCTTCGGCCGTCCCTCAACCAGCGCGAGTATGATCACGCCGAACGTCGTCTCCATCTGCGTGTGCTTGTACAGGTTGTTCAGGATCACCTGGGCGTTGGCATCACGCTTCAGATCGAGAACGATCCGCATCCCCTCCCGGTCCGATTCATCCCGGATGTCCGCAATATCTTCGAGCTTCTTTTCGTTGATAAGGTCGGCGATTTTTTCGATAAGGTTTGCCTTGTTCACCTGGTACGGTATTTCCGTCACCACAATGCTCTGGCGTTCCCCTTTTCCTGTTTCGATGTTCGCCTTGGCACGGACGACGATGCGGCCTCGGCCCGTGGTGTACGCGCTCCTGACCCCTTCATAACCGTAAATGATCCCACCCGTCGGGAAGTCGGGGGCCTTGATAAACTTCATCAGCTTCTCATCCGTGAGGGAATCTTCCTTGATGAGCGCGATGCATCCGTCGACGACCTCATTGAGGTTGTGCGGAGGGATGTTTGTGGCCATGCCGACAGCGATGCCGCTTGACCCGTTCACGAGAAGGTTGGGAACGAGGGCGGGAAGAACGGACGGCTCTTTCAGTGTTTCATCGAAGTTCGGAACGAAGTCGACCGTGTCTTTCTGCAGATCCTTCAGCATCTCTTCCGCGATCCGCGACATGCGCGCTTCGGTGTACCTCATGGCCGCCGGCGAGTCGCCGTCCACCGATCCGAAGTTCCCTTGCCCGTCGACCAACGGATAACGCATGGAAAAATCCTGCGCCATCCTCACCATCGTGTCGTAAACCGCCGAATCCCCGTGCGGATGATACTTTCCGAGGACCTCGCCGACGATCCTGGCGGACTTCTTGTACGGCCGGTTCGCTGCAAGCCCCAGTTCCTGCATGCCGAACAGGACCCGGCGGTGCACGGGTTTCAATCCGTCCCGGACATCCGGAAGGGCGCGTGCAACGATGACCGACATCGAGTAGTCGATGTACGATCCGCGCATTTCATCTTCAATGTCAACGGGAATTATTTTCTCGTTCACGTTTGCCATATGTTCCCAGCCTGATTTCTGCCTGCCTGTTCGTTGCGTTTCTCAGATATCGAGATTCCGCACGTACTTTGCGTTCTTCTCGATGAATTCCCGCCGCGGTTCGACGTCGTCCCCCATGAGTATGGAGAACGTCCTGTCCGCATCCGCCGCGTTTTCAATGCTGACCCGCAGGACGGTACGAGTGTCCGGGTTCATGGTGGTGGCCCAGAGCTGCTCCGGGTTCATCTCGCCGAGACCTTTGAACCGGGAGATCACCACATTGTTTCCCACCACCACCGCTCCTTCCTCCGGCACCTCCGTTTTTTCATCGTCGTCCGGTTTCTTCTTCTCGGCGGCGAGCCTTTTCACGATCTCAATCCGTTCGTCGTCATCGTACGCGTAGAGTTCCGTTTTCCCCCGCTTCACTTTGAAGAGAGGCGGCTGCGCAATATAGACATGGCCGAGCTCGATGAGCTCTTTCATGTGCCGGTACAGGAGCGTTAACAGCAGAGTACGAATATGGGATCCATCCACGTCGGCATCGCACATGATGATGATCTTTCCGTAGCGCAGCTTCTCCGCGTTGAATTCCTCCCCCACTCCGGTGCCGATGGCAGTGAAGATGTTCCGGATCTCTTCATTCTCCAGGATCTTGTGAAGACGGGCTTTCTCAACGTTCAGGATCTTTCCCTTCAGGGGGAGGATCGCTTGAAACCGGCGGTCGCGTCCCTGCTTTGCACTGCCACCGGCAGAATCACCCTCGACGAGGTACAGCTCACAGTGTTCGGGATCGTTGATGGAACAATCGGCGAGCTTGCCGGGGAGCCCGCCTCCCGAAAGCGCATTCTTGCGCCGTGTCAGATCCCTGGCCTTCCGCGCCGCTTCACGCGCTTCCGCGGCGCGCATTGACTTGTCGAGAATCCGTTTCGCGTCTCCGGGGTTTTCGTCCAGCCAGGTCTGCAAGCCCGGACCGACCACCGATTCCACGATGCTTTTCACCTCGCTGTTGCCGAGCTTCGTCTTCGTCTGGCCTTCGAACTGCGGTTCCGGCACCTTCACGCTCAGCACGCCGCTGAATCCCTCACGGAAATCATCGCCCGAGAGGGACAGTCCCCCTTCTTTCAGGATCCCGTTCTTGTACGCGTACGTGTTGAGCGACCTTGTGAGCGCTGTCCGGAATCCGACAAGGTGCGTTCCTCCTTCGTGCGTGGTGATGTTATTGACATACGTAAAGATATTCTCGGCATACTGGTCGTTATACTGGAAGGCGGCTTCGACCTCCACCGTCCGGTTGTTTTCGTCCAGCCCTGTCCCTTGCACATAGAACGGTTTGCGCATGATCGACGGCCGCGTGGCGTCGATGTACTTCACAAACTCAACCAGTCCCCCTTTGTACTGGAATGTCTCTTCCTGCTCGTTCTTTGCCCGGACGTCGACGATGTGCAATTTCACTTTCGGGTTCAGGAAAGCCAGTTCGCGCAGCCTCTCGGCAAGCGTTTCGAATTTGTACATCCGGTTCTTGAAGATCTGGCTGTCCGGCATGAACGTGATCTGTGTCCCTGTCTTTCCCTTTTCTGCCTTTCCCACCGCTTTTACCGGTGCAAGGGGCTCGCCCCGCTTGTACGCCTGAAACCAGGTCTTTTCGTCGCGGTACACTTCCACCTCGAGTGACTCGCTTAGTGCATTCACGACGGAGACGCCCACGCCGTGAAGTCCACCCGACACTTTGTAGCTGTTCTTATCGAACTTTCCTCCGGCGTGGAGAACGGTCATGACAACTTCCAGTGCGGATTTCTTTTCCTGCTTCTGGAGGTCAATCGGAATTCCACGGCCGTCGTCGAGCACCGTGACCGATCCGTCCTTGTTGATTGTCACATCGATGTTCTTCGCAAACCCTGCCAGGGCCTCGTCGATCGAGTTGTCCACCACTTCGTACACGAGATGGTGAAGCCCCCGTACTCCCACGTCCCCGATATACATCGCTGGGCGGCGACGGACGGCTTCCAGCCCTTTGAGGACTGTGATGTCTTCCGCGGTGTACGAATGATCCTCGACAACGGCGGGTTTCGCCTTTCCCTTCATGTCCGCGTTCTTTCCCATTCCTGCATCTTCTCTGTGTATGTTTTGCGGGGGTGCGTCTCCCCGCAGAATCTTCGCTGCTACCGGAAGCGGATTTCCCTTATCACGGGTGCTCCGGCTCTTGCGTTCAACTTGCTGATGATCTCCATGCGGCGCATCGAGAGTTCTGACCGCCAGGAGGCGCTCCCGACGTGAACGATCAGGATGCCGTTCTCGATCCGTTCCGGGCTCGTGACGCGTGCGATCTGTTCTCCCACCACTTCGGGCCACGACGTCAGGGCATCGTACTGCTTCAGTGTCGGCGCGATTCCCAGCTCGCGCACAAACGCTTCAAGCGCTGCTCCCACGGCAACGGGAGATCCACCCCTCTGATGCCCGGCGCTACGCCGCCGGCCTGCACGTCCCGTGCTCAATGGTGAACCTCCTGTTTTTGTCGCCCCAGCCAATTGACCCGCCGAATGCCCGATCGTCCGTTGCGGTAATGATCGATTGTCCCATCGCGAGCGTGACATCGAGGATACGACGTGCCCGCCCTGTATCCAATTCGCTAAAGACATCGTCGAGCAACAACAGGGGCGCCTCCTGCCGGCGTTCACGCATGTACCGGTATTCCGCGATCTTCAGCGCCACCAGGATCGTCTTGTGCTGTCCCTGTGAGGCGAAGTGCTGGACATCGACCCCGTTGATCGTCAGATGAATCTCATCCCTATGGGGGCCCGCAAGTGTTATGCCGCGCCTCTGTTCCTCCAGGCGGCGCGACGCAAGTGCTGCGGCCATTCGATCCGTCATGCCTTCGGCTGTCGTCTCCGCTTCCACCGGGAACCCACACTCGTAGGCAAGATCCGGTTCCTCGGCATCTGTTGCTTCCCCCTCCAGGGGAAGAATGCTGCGGTAGGCATCCCGCACGTATGCGCGAAATTCCTCGACGAATGCCCGCCGACGGAAGGCGATCCGACCGCCGTAGCGTGCCAAGCTTTCCGTCCAGGGCTCAATCACCGCAGACGGGAAAGGACCGCGCTGAAGACCGTCCGACAGGATTCGATTTCGCTGCCGGAGGACGCGCCGGTATTCCATCGCATCATCAAGATATGCCGCCGCCACTTGCGAGAGCGTGACATCCATAAACTTTCGCCGCTCTGCCGGCCCGCCCGATGTGATCGCACCATGTTCGGGAGAGAGGATCACCACGGGAAAGCGCCCTATGACGGATGCCAGTCGGGCTTGCTCCAAGCCGTCCACAGCCACACTCTTGCCGGACGGTTCCCGCGTGTACCGGACCCCGACCCGATGTTCCACTCCCGCATCAGAGGCAATGCGTGCGTCGAGCGTGAATTCCTCCGCTCCGAAGCACAGAACATCTCTATCGCTCGCCGCGTAGAAGCTCTTCGTGAGTCCTACGTAGGAGACCGCTTCAAGAAGGTTCGTCTTCCCTTGGCCGTTCTTCCCCAGCACAGCGTTGATCCCTGAGGCGAATTTCACCACCGTGGCCGCGTGATTCCGGAAGTTCGTAAGCGTGATCGCAGAGAGAATCATGTGCGTCCTGCACGTAAGAGAACAGCGATCCCGCCGGAGGCGGGACCGTGAACGACATTCTCCGTGTGAACATACTTACGCGTTCAGGCGCACCGGCATCACGAGCATAAGGACGTCTTCCTTTCCCTCCCCAGCGGCGGGCGCCACGATGCCCGCGCGGGTCGGCGTGCTGAACCGGAAAGACACCTGCTCGCTTTCGAGGTGGGTTAGCATATCCGTCAGATACGTGGAATTGAAACCGATCTCAAGCGTGTCGCCGCTGAAGCTGCATGGCACGGTTTCCTTTGCCTCTCCGCCGAAATCGAGATCCTGGGCGGTGACTTTCACGCTTGAGGGAGAAATATCGAACCGGATCTGGTGCGTTGTGACGCTCGCATAGAGCGCGACGCGGCGTATGGAGGAAATGATATCGTCTCGCTTCACCGTCATTACTTTGTCGTTCTCTGCGGGGATAACACTGTCATAATTCGGATATTGCTCGTCAATCAGCCGTGACACGAGGAATGATTGTTGAAACGAGAAGCGAACATGCGTGTCACTGATGCTGATCGTTGTTTCTCCTTCGTCGAGCGAACGACCAAGAACCAGGAGCGCCTTGGCGGGAATTACCACGTCTTTCTTCAACACAACAGCTTTCGCCGGTTTGTGAATCAACCGAACCAGCCGGTGACCATCTGTGGCAACAGCCCTTAATTCCGGACCTTTCGCCTGCAAGAGAACGCCCATCATTGCTGGACGAAGTTCATCGGTGCTGACGGCAAATGCCGTTTTGTGAATAATGTTCCTTAGTGTTGCGTTATCGATTGTTAATTCAGCCGTTCCTTTGAACAATGGTGTTTGCGGAAAGTCTTTTGCTGATTCTCCCGTAAGACCATATTCACCGTTGTCAATGGAGACTTTTACCTTATTTGTCGTCGTGTCAATGTCAAAAGTTGCCCCCGTATCGGGAAGCGATCTCATCGTATCAACAAGTCTCTTCGCCGGAATTGCAGCCTTTCCGTCTTCCTTCCCCGTCACAGCAAGCGATACCGTCAGTGAAATGGCCAAATCAGTCGCGGTAATTGTCAAAACATCACCGGTCAGTTCAAAAAGCAGATTCTCTAAAATCGGCATCGTCGATTTTGTCGGTACCACACCCCCGAGTTTATTCAGCGTTCGCTGGAGTTCAATACTGTTAGCCGTAAATTTCATACGTGTTCTCCTGGGGTGAATCGGTATTTTATATCCGAAAGAGGAAAACCATCACAAAAATACAGAAAAAACCGGACAAATTCCAGTTTTCACGATCACTGTTTGCCGTGACGGTGGTGATATCTCTATTACTACTCTTTCTATTCTTTTTATATAGGAAAAAGATAAAGAGTAATAAGGGATGTCTATATGTTGATAACAATTTACTGTGACGTTTATCAGTATTGCTTGCTCCATGGTGGAAAAATCATCTCATGTAACACGTGAGAGAGAATGCAGTGCACAAGCATATCACCAACGCACAGGTGAAGGAAGACAATGAAGAAGAAAGGGGACAACGCGGATTGTTCACCACGCACTCACATGAAGTCACACGCAGTGCACAGCACGACGAACAGGTTATACACCGGAGCATCACACATGACCAATCATCTGCAGGCGGCGTTTGATTTGCGTGACGTTTGACAGGTATTTCTGATCGATGCGCATTTGGTCCTCGACGGATTGATACGCATGGATGACAGTGCTATGATCGCGTCCGCCAAAATGCAGCCCAATGGTCTTCAACGAGCAGTTTGTCATTTCCTTTGCCAGATACATGGCAATCTGGCGGGCATTCACCACCTCCTGCTTCCGCGTCTTTGCCCTGATGAGATCTTCCGGGATGCTGAAATACTCGCAGACTGTCCGCTGAATGGTTTCGATGGTCAACGGCGATTTCACGTCGCCGACGACAACCTTGAGAACGTCCCGCGCAAGATCAACGGTAATATCCCTTCCCTCAAGGGACGCCTTGGCCATCAGACTGATGAGGCAGCCCTCAAGTTCCCGAATGTTGGAGGTGACGTTCGTGGCAATAAATTCGACGACATCCTGCGGAAGGTCGATGCCTTCGTTCTCACTCTTGTTGCGAAGGATGGCAATGCGTGTTTCGAGGTCCGGTGGCTGAATGTCGGACGTGAGGCCCCACTGAAACCGGGAAAGAAGCCGGTCATCGAGCCCCTTGAGTTCCTTGGGAGGACGATCAGAGGAAAGGACAATCTGTTTGCCTAATTGGTGGAGCTCATTAAACGTGTGAAAGAAATGGTCCTGCGTTCGTTCCTTGCCGGCGAAGAACTGAATATCGTCGACGATGAGGATATCCATGCTTCGGTAGAAACCGGCGAATTCAATTGCGGTATCCCGCTGGATGGATTCGACAAACTCAACGGTGAACTTCTCGCTCGAGACGTAAATCACCCGCCGCGCCTTGCCGTTGGCAATGGCGTAGTTTCCAATCGCATGCATCAGGTGAGTCTTCCCGAGGCCGGTTCCTCCGTAGATGACCAACGGGTTAAACGATGTCCCGCCGGGGTTGTTTGCAACAGCGGAGGCAGCAGCACGGGCGAGCTGATTGCTGTCTCCCTTGATGAAGTTCTCGAAGGTGTAGCGAGCGTTCAGAAACGACTGAAAGGCCTCCGCGGAGCGATCTGCCGGTCTCTGGGGTTGTAATGTGGTAAAGGATGTCGGCTGCGGCGGGAATGCGCGCCGCTCGACCCGGGGCGCTCCCTGTGGTGGGATCTGGTAATCGATCTCCAACTGGGGGTCATCTGTCTTGACGGAATACTCCAGGTGGGCGTCCTTCCCCAGCACGGTCTCGATCGTGGCGCTGATGATTGTGTAGTAATGCTCTTCCAGCCAGTCATAGAAAAACTGGCTGGGGACTTGGACAGTAAGCCGGCCGCCCCGAAGATACAGGGGGACGATCGGCTCGAACCAGGTCTTGAAACTCTGTGTATTGACCTTCTCTTTTATCAGATCGAGGCAAGCTCTCCAGACATCGCCGGCCTGGTCTTCTTCAGAGGGATTAACAACAAGGGGAGAAGTTCCATCCATTTGAAAAACCAACTCGTTAGAGAGTTATTCACACGCAATAACAGGTTATCAACAATTTTACGCACATGTTGATGGCTGCAACAGAGGACAAGAGATATCAATATCTTATCAACAGATATTGTGGAAATCAGAAACCGCTGAATTGCCTGGTATTTCCGGAAGTTCTTTCCATTGAGAGCCGCTCAGGACGGGACTGCCAGCATAGGGTATCAACATCTGGAAGGGAACGCCGGGAGAGAGAAAACTTATCAACAGATTGTCAACGCACCCTTACGTTGCTGTACTGACTAAATGATAGCACAATCAATTTCTGTTCGCAAGAAGTATTTTTTGAGTTTCTTAAGCATTTGTTGTTAATGTGGCATATTTTTTATAACTTTGTTGTCCTCGAAAAGGAACGCCGCGGAAGACAGGGGCGAGTGTGGAAAATTTGAACCACCGTGGGAGTGATTGACGATGAGTATTACATTTCAGCCGCACAACCGGAAGAGGAAGAACACGCATGGGTTTCGTGCGCGCATGTCGACCAAGAATGGTCGCAAGGTGCTGGCCCGTCGTCGCGCTCGCGGCCGGAAGAAATTGACGGTCAGCGACGAACGGTAGGTGCGAAAGGCAGAGACACTGCAGGGCCGGGGTGCCTTCTCTTCCGTGGTAAAGAGTGGCGAGAAGTTGGATGGACGGTTGCTCCGGTGTTTCTTTCGGGTTGAAGAGAAAGCCGGAACGCCGGTGCGTGCCGGCTTTTCCGTTTCCAGCAGGGTGTACAATGCGGCCAAGCGCAACAGGATCCGTCGCCTGCTCCGGACAGCGTTTGATGCGGAGGCAGAAGTGCTCCGGGATGCTGCCGGATTGAAGACGCTGGCGCTCGTGTTTGTCTTTCGGGGGGGAAGGGACGAAGATGTGCGGCGGCTTCGTCTGAAGGATGTTCAAACCGACGTTGCCGCCCTGTGCAGACGATGTGCCGCCCGAATTGTCGGTTCGCGGAAATGAAACGCGCCATCATTGTTCTTCTCCGGGGATACCAAATCCTCATCTCTCCCCTGCTCCCGCCCACGACATGCAGGTTTACTCCAAGCTGCTCGCAGTACGCCATTGATGCAGTGACAAAGTACGGCGTTGGGAGTGGACTCTGGCGCGCTGCCAGGCGCATCGGCCGCTGCCACCCTTTTCACCCCGGCGGATATGATCCGGCCTGAATGACTCACAATGTCTGACCAGAGAGACCAACATGGATAAGCGATCGACATTCGGATTTGTCCTCATCGGCCTTGTGCTCATCGTGTGGATGTGGCGGCAAACGCCATCGACGCCTGTTCCCCATGCCGGCGCACCGGTGGACACGATCCACGCGGCGGATACCATCCGTCGCGAGAGCGTCCCCGTGCAACAGCCGGCGCCCGCTCCCGAGGAAACGACGCAAACCCCGCAGGGCCAATACGGAAAGTATTTTGCCGCGCGCGTGAGCGGTGCGGAGAAGATCCTTACCGTCATAACCGATCAGTACGTCCTTGAAATCAGCAGCAAAGGGGGGCTTGTCCGCACCTGCCAGTTGAACGGGTTCGCAACGTGGGACCACCACCCGGTGCAGCTTATCGATGATGACAAGGGTGGAGACTTGAGCCTGCTCTTCACTTCGGCAGACGGACGGCTGGTCGACACACGAAGTCTCTACTTCGATCTGCGGGAAGGGGCGTGGACGACGTACCGTTTGTCGGGGACCGATTCCGTATCGGTAACGCTGGTACTCCCCTCCGGCGAGAACAGCCGGCTGGAGAAGCGATTCACGTTCGCGAACGGTCGGTATTCGTTCGATACGGAGTTCCGGTTTGTCAATATGGCCGGTGTCATCTCCAACTATGAATACCAGGTGGTATGGGAGAACGGCCTCCGGTATGCCGAATATAACAGCGTTGATGAATCGAGTTTTGCGATGGGGTACGTGTACTCGGGCGGCGAGCTGACGGAAATCGACGCATCGAAGTTCGGCGAGGTCGTGAAACGCGACATCAATGGGTCAACCGACTGGGTGGCGGCAAGGAACAAGTACTTTGCTGTGGCGCTCCTGCCGGAGAAGGGGGTCTGCCAGGGCGCCTATATCGAAGGGATCCGCACGCACGCTGCCAATAACGGAGCTAAGGAAGATTACTCGCTTGCGCTGAAAATGCCCCTGAAGAGCGGCAACGAGAAGGCGCGTGTCACGGTCTTTCTGGGCCCGATCGATTTCGACATTGTGAAGAGCTACGGCCGCAACCTTCAGCAGATCCTCAGTCTCGGCATGGCGTGGATCGTCCGCCCGATCTCCGAATATGTGATGATCCCTCTTTTTCATTTCCTTCACCTCTTCATCCCGAACTATGGATGGGTGATCATCGCCTTCTCCGTGATCATCAAAATCGCGCTGACGCCGCTGACGCGGACGAGCATGAAGTCGATGAAGCGCATGCAAGCAATCACGCCGATGATGAACGAGGTCCGGGAGAAGTACAAAGACGACCCGACCAAGCAAAACCAGGCGATCATGAACCTGTACAAGGAATACGGCGTCAACCCCGCCTCCGGGTGTCTACCACTGTTATTGCAAATGCCGATCCTGTTCGCCCTCTACGCGGTCTTCCGGTCGTCGATCGCTCTTCGCCAGGCGGAGTTCATCCTGTGGATCCATGACCTGTCGACTCCCGATTTTGTGGTCAATCTGCCCTTCTCCATCCCCTTCCTGGGCATTACCGCATTCAGCGGCCTTGCGCTGGCGATGGGTGTGACGATGTTCTTCCAGAACAAGATGACCGTGACCGACCCGCGGCAGAAAGCGATGGTGTGGATGATGCCGGTGATGATGACGATCATCTTCAACAATCTTCCCTCCGGTCTCAACCTCTACTATTTCGTGTTCAACGTGCTGTCCATCGGGCAACAGATGTGGTTCAACAAGAAAGGGGCCGATGAGCCGTTGAGAAAAGTGGAACCGAAGAAGAACAAAGGGGGATTCATGTCCCGGATGACAAAAGATCTTCCGAAGTTGAAGTAGGCGCGGCTGCGCGCACAGGCATCGCGGCTGGCGCAGAAATCAGAGAGATCGGGAATGGATCCCGCCCCGAAGACCGGGGCGGGATTCTTTTTGTGCGTGTGGGTCACCTTCTCTTCCCGTCCGTCCGTTTGATACTCACGCCGGAAATTCGTAGGTTATCCGGCCCGCCATGAAGATCCGCACAACCGACACAATAGCTGCTGTAGCCACTCCAACCGGAGAAGGTGCCATCGCCGTCGTACGCGTGAGCGGTTCGGATGCGCTCAGGATTGCCGGCCGTGTTTTTCGCGGGCCGGAATCACTCGAGAAGGTTCCGACGCACACCGTCCACCACGGCCTGATCTCTTCGCCGCAAGGCGAAGAGATCGATGAGGTGCTGGCAACCGTTTTCCGGGGGCCGCATTCGTACACCGGCGAAGACTCGGTGGAGATCAGTTGCCACGGGGGAGTACTGGTGACGCAGAAGGTTCTGGGCGCCATTCTTGATGCCGGCTGTCGGCAGGCGGAGCCGGGGGAATTCACGCGACGCGCATTCCTGAACGGAAAGATGGACCTCTCCCGTGCGGAAGCTGTGGCATCGCTGATCGCCTCCACGAGCAACAGGGCGCACCGTGCTTCGCTCGAACAGCTCAAGGGGCGCCTGGCTGGAAGTATCGGCGAGATACGGGAAGAGATGATCGGTCTATGTGCGTTATTGGAGGTCGATCTCGATTTCAGTGAGGAGGGGCTGGAGGTCATAGGCCGCGACGATACCAGGCGGAAGATTGCCGATACCCGGAATCGACTCGTGCAGATGGCGGAGACGTTCAAGAGCGGCCGCATCTACAGAGACGGCCTGGTCGTGGTGATTGCCGGGAGGCCAAACGTGGGGAAATCGAGTCTCTTCAATGCCCTCCTGAGAGAAAACCGTGCAATTGTCACTCCGGTAGCTGGGACAACGAGAGATTATCTTGAAGAGAGTATCAGTGTCGGTGGACTTCTCGTCCGACTGACGGACACCGCCGGACTGCGGGAAGCGGAAGGTCCGGCTGAAGAGGAAGGAATCCTGCGGAGCAAAAGGTCGGTTGAGCGGGCGGACGTTGTGATGGTGGTCGACGACCCGGCGAAGGGATCGTCATCAGTCAAGGATCTTCTCCGCGACTTTGCTCTTGGATCGGAACAGGCCGTGGTGATTGTGAGGAACAAGATCGACCTCCTGACCGGGGTCGAACCACATTCGATTCGGTTTTCGGAAGGACCCTACCATGGGAATGAAGTCTGGCTGTCGGCGAAAAGCGGAGAAGGAGTGCAGTTACTCGCCAATGTGCTTGCTGAAACAGTAAAGAAGGAAAACCTCTCCGCCCATGAAGGCGTTCTCATTACGAATCAGAGACATTGGAGCGCACTCTCTGCCGCCGCGCAAGCGCTCGGTGCCGCCCTCCAATCACTTGAATCCGGAGCCGCGAACGAGCTGGCGGCGTTCGACGTGCGGGAATCGATTGCCACACTCAGTGAAATCACCGGTGAAATTACCAGCGAGGATGTCTTGAATTCAATATTTGGCCATTTTTGCATCGGAAAGTGAGGATGTTTCACGTGAAACGTGCAGGGAGAAGTGATGGAGAGTAAGTTCGATGTCGTGGTGGTGGGGGGGGGTCACGCCGGCGTGGAGGCATCCCTTGCATCGGCGAGAATGGGATGCACGACACTCCTGGTTACCATGGACCCCGACGCGATGGGCCGGCTGTCATGTAACCCGGCGATCGGAGGGACGGCCAAGGGGCACCTGGTGAGGGAGATCGACGCGCTGGGGGGCGAGATGGCAAAAATTGCCGACGCCACCGGGATCCACTTCAGGATGCTGAACAAGTCAAAGGGGCCTGCCGTCTGGTCGCCGCGCTCTCAGAACGACAGGGAGTCATACAGCCGCGAGGCGAAAGCAAGAGTACAAGAGCAGGCCGAACTCAAGATCATGCAGGCATCCCTCCAGGATATAGTAATCGAAAATGGAGAAATCTGCGGGGTGGTGTTGGACGGGGGAAGGCGCGTTGCCTGCAAGGCCTTGATACTCTGCAGCGGCACATTTTTGAATGCTGTCATGTTCACCGGAACTTCTACGACGGTGGGGGGAAGGTACGGAGAACCCGCCTCGGTGGGAATTTCGGAGCGGCTCGCCACGTATGGGTTCCGGACCGGGCGACTCAAAACCGGAACTCCCCCACGCCTGAGCCTGAAAACGATAGACTTCGGCCAGACCGAAGAGCAAAAAGGGGACGATGATCCAACCCCATTTTCATTCCAGAACACCAGGATCACCCAGCCACAGATCTCCATGTACCTCACCTACACGAACCGTGAGACGCATGAGACGCTCAAGACCGGGTTTGATCAGTCGCCGATGTTTACAGGGAGGATAAAGGGGGTGGGTCCGCGATACTGCCCATCGATCGAGGACAAGATCAATCGGTTTGCCGATCGGGAACGTCACCAGATCTTTCTGGAGCCCGAAGGATACGAGACCGACATTGTCTACATGAACGGCTTCTCGACCAGTCTTCCTGCCGAGGTTCAGGAGAAGGCACTTCGCACGATTCCCGGGCTTCAGCACTGTACAATGCTCCGTCCCGGCTACGCGGTAGAGTATGATTTTCTTCCACCGTACCAGGTGAACCACACGCTCGAAACAAAACTGGTCCGCGGGCTCTATTTTGCGGGACAGATTAACGGCACGAGCGGTTACGAAGAAGCAGCAGCGCAGGGACTCGTCGCCGGCATCAATGCGGCACTCAAGATACGGAGAGAGCCGCCATTGCTCTTGCGCCGCGACGATGCGTATATTGGTGTGATGATCGACGACCTGATCAATAAGGGGACAGAAGAACCGTATCGCATGTTCACCTCAAGAGCTGAGTACCGGCTGCTCCTTCGTCAGGACAATGCGGACTCCCGGTTGATGAGGAAGGGTTTTGCGTTAGGCCTTGTCCCTGCGTCAGCGGTGCGTCGGCTCGAGGAGAAAGAGCGTCGGGTTGCGGCGGCGAGAGAGTTCCTCTCTCTCACCCGGATCGCGCCGGCCGAGGCAAACTTCATGCTCACGTCATCAGGCAGTGAGCCGATCACCGAGGCAGAGACCGGAGCGCAACTCCTGAAGCGATCCGAGATTGGGATCGACTCACTTCTCTCTCTCCCCGTACTCAGGTCGGATGAGCGGATCCGCGTTCTCCTCGAAGACAGGGACGCACGTGAGCGGACACAGATCGAGACGAAGTATGAGGGATACCTGAAGAGGCAGGAAGAACAGATCAGGGAATTTCAAAGAGGGGAAGAGATGGAGATACCGCGTGACTTCGACTTTGCCACGGTGAAATCGCTGAGCACTGAAGGGCGGGAGAAACTCGTGAAGGTGAAACCGAGGTCGATTGGGCAGGCAGCGCGAATCAGCGGTCTGACACCGGCGGATATTTCCATCCTCATGATTTGTCTTGCCCGCTGATGTTCCACGTGAAACAACCTCTGAAAGCCGCGTAGATGGGGACTGTTGATTCGCCCTTGGCGGTTGCAGGAATTTGCCGGGAAAATGGGCTCGTACTCACCGATGTGCAGATGGGTCTGCTTGCCGACTTCGTCGGGCGTCTCCTGGAGTGGAACAAGAAGATCAACCTGATCTCCCGCCGTGATGAAGGAAACGTCTGGTTCAGTCATGTTCTCCACAGTTTGGCACCTCTTTTCTATGTGAATATTCCCGGGAATATCTCTATTTTGGATCTCGGGTCGGGGGGAGGATTCCCCGGAATTCCCCTGGCAATCGTCAGGCCGGACCTGAAGCTCACGCTCCTTGATTCGATCAGAAAGAAGACGATGGTGACTACCGACATCGTCGGCGCAATCAAACTCCCGAATATCGTCATCCAGACCGCGAGGGCGGAAGAGCTTGCGCAATCAATGGGGGGGAAGTACGATATGGTTGTTGCGCGCGCGGTTGCATCGCTCGCCGATCTCGTCCGTTGGAGCAAACCCCTGATTCGCCGGAAAGGCAGAGTGACGCCCGGTCAGACGGGCGTTCCTTTGGGGAAGCATCCATCGCCGTCGCTCCTTGCCCTCAAAGGGGGAGACCTTGATGGGGAAATTCAGGAAGTCAGGGTGAAAGTGCGACCCGTGCACATCGAAACCGTGGCAATGAATTTTCCGGGAAGCGAAGAACTCGGACTCGAAGACAAAAAGCTCGTGTTGGTGAGCCTGTGAATCCCTTATATCCGTTATTGCAATGACCGATTCGCACATCTTGCATGATGCGCTCGCAAAGCTCATGACGGAGCAGCGCAACCCCTCATCGATGGATCTCGACACGCGTTCCACGGAGGGAATTCTCCGGCTCATCAATGCGGAGGATAAACTTGTCCCCCTTGCCGTGGAGCACGAAATCCCCTACATCGCCGAGGCGGTCGACATTGTTGTCCATGCGCTGAAGAACGGGGGACGACTGATCTACGTCGGGGCGGGAACAAGCGGACGTCTTGGAATTCTTGACGCGGCGGAATGTCCTCCGACGTTCGGCACCGAGCCGGGACTCATCCGCGGAGTGATCGCCGGTGGACAGGCGGCGGTCTTTCGCTCACAGGAAGGGGCGGAGGACGACATCGAGAAGGGGCGCCACGACATGGATGCCCAGGAAATCACCCCGCGGGATGTCGTGTGCGGTATCGCAGCAAGCCGCCGGACGCCGTTCGTCGTTGCCGCCGTGGCACGCGCACGGGAGCTGGGGGCAAAGACGATCTTTCTTACCACGAACCCCCGGTCGGAATTCGACCTTGAAGTCGATGTCGCGATCTGCCCCGAAGTCGGTCCCGAAGTACTCATGGGATCCACAAGGATGAAGTCGGGGGCGGCGCAGAAGCTCGTGCTGACAATGCTGACCACCACCGTGATGGTAAAACTCGGGAAGATCTATCAAAACATGATGGTGGACCTTCAGCGAACAAACCAGAAACTTGTAGAGCGCTCCAAGCGGATTGTCATGTTGGCGACCGGGTTGAGCTACAAGAGGGCTGAGGAGTTGCTGGAGAGCGCCGGGGGACACGTGAAGACCGCGATCGTCATGGCCCTTGCAGGCGTTTCGGCGGATGAGGCGCGCAAGCGGATCGAAGAAGCCGACGGATTTGTCAAAGGAGCCGTTCCCCCGGGCCCATAAAGTCGGCGCGGGACGTTCAGTAATGGTTCACAGAACCCTTCCGGAGCCACGAGGAGACTCATTGCCGGGCGCTGGAGGGGCGGACTGCGTTTGTTCCCGGGGAGAGGACGATTCATCCTATGGATGGTACGCATCGAGATAGTATGGAGCAGTTGCGAAAGAATATTGAGGAACTTTCCGCCTTCAAGGAACTCCTTGCGGCGGAACCGGGATCGGTAACGATAGCCGGTGTGGCGGGGTCGCTTCTTGCCTGTATCGCGGCGGGGCTGCGCGACCATCTGGACCGGCAAATTCTGATTGTCGCGAGTGACGAAGGTTCGGCGGAACGCTTGAAGGACGATCTTGCCGTCCTTCTTGGCGGCGAGGCGGTACATCTCTTCTCCGGTACCGGCGCGCGTACAGCAGGGGCGGGGAAGAACGTGCCCGGCATGCGGGCCCTCCGTTCCCTCAAGAACTCGCCTTCTTCGGTTCTTGTCACCACACCGAGGGGACTTGCCACACGTCTCCCCGCGGCCTCGCAGTTTGACGCGCGCAGCATCGAGCTTGTCACGGGAGGGAAGACGGATCTCGCGGCTCTGACAACGGCACTCCGCGATTGCGGATTCCTGCAGAAAGATTTCGTGGAAATGCACGGCGACTTCGCGGTCCGGGGCGGGATTCTCGACGTCTACACATTCGCCGGGGAGAATCCGCTGCGGGCCGAGTTTGCCGGCGACGAGATCGAATCGATTCGTGAGTTCGATCCCCTCTCACAACGTTCGATCCGCGGGCTCCAGCGTGCCTCGATCCTCCCGGATCTCCTGGCGGCGGAGACGGCAACGGGGCAGCGGAACGCTTCGCTGCTGGACTATGCCGACGACCGGGCGATCGTCGTGATCGATGAACCGGAGTCGGTCGACGCGGCCGTGCGCGAACGGCCACCGGCCGGAATGGATGAGATGCTCACGGCCGAGCGAGTGAACGAAATCCTCTCTCTCTTCCCCTGCATCACGCTCCGTACCATCGCCGCTCAGACGCAGGCGATCGACTTCGGCTCCCGGCCGCAGCCGTCGTTCAATGGGAGCATCGCCGCCCTTCGGCGCGATCTGGCACAACTGCAGGACGGCGCATATTCTGTCACGCTCGCCTGCGACAGCGATTCAGAACGCGTCCGGTTGCAGGAACTCCTCGGTTCGATTCATGAGCATGATGAGCCGCGGGACGATGAAGCGGCAGAGGTTGATGTCGCGAAGCTCGCCTTTTCCCTCGATGCCCTTCACGAAGGTTTTCTCATCCCTGATGCCCGCCTCGCGATGTACACGGAGCACCAGGTCTTCGGCCGGCTCAAACGGCGCGGCGGCCGGCGCCAGCCGAAATTCAAAGGTTTCACGGAACGGGAGCTCCAGCGTCTGGTGCGCGGCGATTACGTCGTCCACAAGGATTACGGCATCGGAAAATTCGACGGCTTGAAGAGGATTCGCGTG
>Ga0182021_10002306_pt1 | contig 22162 bp, 20 predicted proteins | sample 612E3MmetaG_FD_120493 | JGI IMG/M metagenome (GOLD analysis project Ga0182021, IMG submission 120493) | Permafrost microbial communities from Stordalen Mire, Sweden - 612E3M metaG (Illumina Assembly) | ecosystem: Environmental > Terrestrial > Soil > Wetlands > Permafrost | place: Sweden... | reverse complement strand
CTCAAAGAGATCCAGAAGAAAAATCAAAACACCAACAAGAGAATTGAGACATTTTTACCCATTTCAAATGAAGAGACAACCAAAAACTAACTAATCATTATAGTAAATAGTTGATGTGTCCCATTCTCTGAATTTACTGATAGGATACCACCAAAATAACAGCAACCCCTAAACAAGACATAGAAGAATGTTTACATGAACCCTTGACTGACAGAGACTTCACAGAACCGGTCCAAGCCTTATTAAAAAAGGCGTTTAAAGTACAGGTAACTCTATGCAAAATAGTGACCCCCTTTAAGTGCCTTCAGCGCTTCCCTTCTTAAGAAGGCTTGAAAATATGAGGTTCTTTTTTCGAAACAAACACAATTTACCCGTTCCTAATCCAAAAACCAAACCTACTGTAAGAGCGCAATAAGGTACTTCTGGAAACGTTTACTCAACTTTCAATTCTTGATATAATCTGAGAGCTGAAACGCGACTTATATCTCCCTTAATATCTAAGTGTCAAGTGCATGGAGATTGGAAGAAATGCAAGTATACAATTCTGTTTCCAAGTCATGTGCTAATTGTGATCTTTGTAATCTTTCCTACTTGGTTTGTGACTTCAACAAACACGTAGTCTCTTGGGGGAAATGCTCCCATTGGGTACAGCATCAAAACACAAGCAAGTAGACAACCATTCAAAAGCAGCCTCGCCACTTATTTGAAAACTTAATGAAGGGACAAGGCAACATACTTGGAGATCTAATTTTACTTTATCTAAATAACCACAAGTCAATCTACACAAAACAATGTCTCATCTGAAAATAGGTCATTATGGTGGGCCGAGCCGGACTCGGACCGGCGACCTTTGGCTCGTAAAGCCAACGTCCTAACCAGGCTAGACGACCGGCCCACACAGGTGTTTAAATAAAGGACAGCATTGGTTAATATTAGAATTTTGTTTCTTGAAGCTGCAATTTACTTGTTTTTGCTGAATACAAAGAATTAGCTTGCAGTTTTGCTAGTTGAAGTTTTGTTTTGCAACTTCAATAGTAATGCCCCTTTTAGAAAAGTTTTGGGCACTTTAGAGGTATTTAGCTATCCGAGGTTTATCTTATCATCAGAACATATAAGAATCAAATAAATAAAAACAAACTTATCCACTCTATACCCGCCAGTTTCTGGCAGACCTTTGCCCTTACAATGTACATAGTGGGGCGACATAGGCGAACTATTTTGTTCAAAAAAAATAAGAGGGGATCTCGAAAGTCTCAGGTTTGATACTTCTTTGTCTGATTTGGTCATCTCCCATTGTTAGGTTTGGGCTGAGTCTTCTTTGATGAATTTTCGGTATTTGATATTATAATATGCAAAGGCGGCCATCAACAAGCTTGTGCTTAGTGCAAATACTATTTCTGCAATCATTCTTATCACCTATACATGCGGGAAGTATAGGGTTTCTTTTGGAGTGTTTTTCTTCGGGGATGTTTTTTCCATTTTTCCACCATGCTTTTTTGATATTGATTAGTCTTTAACTCAATATAAGTGTGTTTGGGATTTGTTCATAACTATTATGAAAAGCTGTATAAACAGCATATTTTAGATTCTAATAGTGCATAAACGTGCTTGCAATATTCAATAACATGAACACTTGACGAATTGCACGTGCTAAGATAATTTCTAGCAGTCTTTCCCTATCCCTTTTGCGACAGACCTTACCCAATCAATGTACATTGTATCGATTTGTCTCAAAAATTTTTTCCAGAATTTTTTGGGCTCATCCTTGGGAGTAACCTTGGCTTTTGAATGGAATAGGGGTTCCTTGTTCGACGGATTTTTGGAACTTTTTTAAGGCTTGATTTCGCGAAAGGTGACTATTCGACCCGCCAATTCAATGTACGTTGTATCTTGGCATTCGTAAGGCCTTCAATTTTCTGGGGTATAGAGAGAATAAGGCTTTCTGGAAAATAGCTTATCATCAGAACTTATAAAACAAAGCAAATAAAATGCGGGTTGACTTATCCTATAGCGCCCATATTTTGACAAGCCTTAGGTATCAATCAGTTGCAGTTCAGAAATTCTTTTCTGCACTGTCTCGGATAGCTGTTGCTTTATTGGTTCGTCAGGTGCTGTTTTGTCTAAATTGTCGATTCTCCCTGCAAGTTCCTCATCGCCGATAGTAGTTTTTAGCCACTTTTGGAAGTCGCCGCGTTCGAAGTGGAACCTGATTGATTGTATATCCAAATGCTTAAGGTCGCTTAAGAAAGAACAAAGAGACGTAGCTGTCTCGCCTGAATAATGTCCGTCTGGCATGAAAAAGTGGAAACCTTGCTCGTAAGGAACTGGGCTAAGTATTTTCTGTGCCTTTTCAATGTTCATAGACAAGGTAATAATCTCCAGATAATTATGGAGAGAAGACGTTAAAATTGTTTTAGGGCTTTAAGGCCTTCCAAAAACTAGGGGATAGAGGGAGAAAGGCTTGTCGACTTTTACCTTATCATCAGAACAAATAAAATACAATAAAAAAAACTGGTTGACTTATCCTATCGGGGTCAATCGTCGACAAGCCTTTGCCCACAATTTTTCGGTAAATTTTTTGACGCGACCACGCAAATGGACCTGGATTTGGTTCGAACGGATTGCCCCGTAGACATAGAGCAAATCGACCCGACCAACTTCCTCATCAAGAGCCGGAGTGGGAGGATATTCTGGGACATGGGTCGGATAATGTTGGAGTTGCGACTGCTACGACCACAAATTCCGAGGCGTTAAGTTCAAACGCATACAAGCTGTAGAGTCCAGAATCTCAGAGCTAATGCTTAACCCGACATACTTCGTCTCGCTCGTACTGGGGGCACCGAAATATCCTGCCTGGAATGCCACACAATGAACTCCATGCTACCTGTGTTCTCTCATCCTGTCGGCTTAGGGATTGTTGAATTTAATTGTCAATATTGCATTTGTGTTTATTCGGTGGAGACTCAAACAGAAATCAAGGTGATGAGTCATAGCAGACGAGTTTAAGATATTTAGTATGTCAATGTAATTTCTCAACTTTAAACCAGGCTAGAAAAGCTTATTACTAAAATGCAATAAACAAGACTACGAGGTTTGCCCTTGAGTCAAGCAAGGAATTTTGATTTTGATCAAGTTAAAGCCAAAATCGATGACATGTTTCAAAAATTCTTGCACAAACCAGCGGAACCACCTTCAACAATCAAGTTTAAGAACGACCATGTCTTCAAGTCAGATAAACAACAGAAACTCCAACAAGTTCCGCCTTGGGACAACTTTAAGCTAGAGGAAGACTACTTTGAGGTTGTCGTTAACGAGCTCTTTCTAGCCTATTCAAGCAAATTGTGGGTTCAAATTGATCCCACAGTTTTGGTCAATACAAAATTCGGATATGACCACAAAGATTTTTCAGTACCCTATATCGTAGGACCATCATCATTGAGTTTGCCACAAGGAGGCGTGGTTCCCAAAGGCGGAAAAATGGTTTTCAGCAATACTCCAGTTGCTGGACTATATCCTTACAAAGGCGGCAGACTAAATTTGACAATAGTTCTAAGTCAAGTTGGAACACAGAGCTATGCAAAAACCATCATTAAACTTGTTGAATCAGTGGCAGGCGCTTTAGATTATTCCACGCAACTTGGCGCTTACATAAAGATCGCCGGTGTTATCATAGACGGCATTGAGAGCCTCGCCGGAATTACGAACGGCTTTAATCCAGTTATGGGCTATACAACTCCTTTCAGCGGACCTGGCTATTATGCGCTAATCAATAAGCCACAGACACAAGTGGACTCTGATCAATTGTGGGTGGTCAATGATGAACTCAGGCAAGGCAAAGATCAAGATAGTGCCAAACCGTTCCTTGGGTCAGACACAGATTACGTTCTTTACAGTGTTAATGGAGCAAAAGCTAGAAATGATATGGAATTCCTTTCGTTCTACGCCTCCTACCAAAAAATTCTCGATGATGCGGCGAGAAATGATGATTCCAGCTGGAAGAGAGCAGTTACTGATATGTCAACGCTTTATATGACCATGTATAAGAGTCCAGATTTAACACAGACACAAGCTCTAGAGCTATACAATGCATGGAAAACCGAGATGACCCGTATTCACGACATGAATAATCCTCCTTCGGTAAAATCAATACCACCTAGTTCTGCCACATTTGCTCCCAAAGTGAAGAAACCAGAACTGACGGCAGAAGAGAAGAAAGTACTCAAAGAATCCTTGAAGGTTTTGTCTCTGCTAAAGAAGTAACTTGCACGAAGACCTTCCGAAAATCTGGGCATATAGGGAAGAAGGTCTTACGCGTTTTATCTTATCAGCACAGCAAACAAAAAACAAAATAAAATTTGCAGTTTGACTTATCTTATGCCGTCTAATCCGTGGAAGACCTAATCAAGTTGAAATTACCAGCTCGTCAACTTGATTAACTCTTTGTCTTTTTCAAAATATCCTCGACTTTAATATGCACCCGCAGTACTCGCATAATGTCGACGGCCATCTTGAGGAAATTTAACTGATCAGAGCTCCATTGGAATGCAATGTATTTTGACAAGGCCAAATACCAATCTTCATGTATTAACAAAAAGAACCAAAATCCAACGAAAGTTGGACGTTGTCTATGAACTTTTCTAAACCTTGATTAGCCTGGACCTTCGCGAACATAATATAATGGGGTTTTCTCAACTCTCTACTAAGGCATCATCTAAAACCCTGAGCTTTTCTTTAACACTTGGCAATGTCCTATTTGCTTTAATTCAGATGCAACCTTAGCCACATAGACCGCATTGGCAAGAGGAGCTGGATTAGCAATTGTTGTCTTAGAAGATAATGATGATAATGATGATACGGCTATGGGAATTGCGATTGGGTGTCATCTTTCAGAGACCACCCAAATTGTATAGTTTATTCTTAAACCATCAGCCATGAAATCAGCGCCGCTAAGAGCGTTAACAGGCACTATAGCAAAAACGGAAGATGGAGAAGATACTGCTGATGCTGCTGCGCAAGCATTTTGCACAACTGTTGCATCTTTCAGAAATATCAAAGAGTCAGCTTTGCCTTTTGCGGGAGAAGTTGTTGTTGCAATTGTTGTTGCAACTGCATGCTGCGCTCGGGTTGCAACTTCTACAGAATACGAACCCGAATTAAAACAACTCATCCTTTGCTGGAAGTCGAGTCTTACTTCGAAAAATCCTTCTGAAGAGGCAGATGATGTTGCTGTGTTGATTATTACTCGGAGAGCGTTTATCCATACTTGATAGTAGATTAGGATGCCCATGCTTGTGCTCACAGTGTAGATTAAGGTGAATATTGCGAAGGCAATGCCCCACTATTTCATCGATAGCAAGACGGGAATAGAGATTGCCCAGAGTACGATTTCTATTCAGTTGTATATATCTTACCAGTCAGCGTTTGCGATCAGAGTAATCATTAACGTTTATTGCCATTCAAAATGCAGCAGCAAAGATTACTGGTTGAACCATGGATTTTCTTCAAAGTCAGTTATTTGAAAAATTTAGATTTATAATTTACGGATAAGGAAAAAAATTCTGTAAATTGGTGCTGTTTGGGGTTGAAGGGGGAAATTTTAAAATGCAAAGCACAAGAGTAGAGTTAGCTATTGCGGAGAACCTTCAATTGGAACTGAAAAGTTTTAGAGCGCTCTTGTCTGCACACTACCAGTTAATCGGGGTTCTCATCGCCGCCTTCATAATTTTAGCTTCCATGGGAACTTACACCAACTGGGATGCCCAGACAGAGTTTGAAGCGGCATCCAGCGTGGTTACCCGCGGTTTTCCTTATGTTACAACTGGCTTAATGATTGATCAGCCGCCGTTTGCTTTCTATATGACCGCGCCAGCTTTGCAAGCGTTCGGTTTATCGTACGCGAATGGCGTAGGTTTTGTGTCTGCTTTGGGGCTTAGCTGCGTTGGGCTTGTTTACGCTTTAGGCACCATGTTATATGGGAAGAAAACCGGGTTGGTGACAGCGGCACTTTTCGGATTGGTTCCATGGCAAGTGTTCATGGCAAGAACCTACTTGATTGACGTTCAATACATGTTCCTAAGTTTGCTGTTCTTGCTTGTAGGGATTTATTCAGTTAAGCGAAAATCTGAGAAGTTACTGGCTGTTTCGGGGGTTTTGTTTGCTTTAGCATTCTTAACCAAGCTCTTTGCAATTTTCCTGCTGGTTCCTCTCCTGATAATGGTCTTGTTTAAGGGAAAGGAATTTGGTTTTACTCTGACTGTGAGGAAAATCCTAATTTTTTTGGCCCCTTCTTTTATTTTCCAAGCCTTGTGGTTTGGCGGGTTTGCAAACCAGAATTTTTTCGGTGTATATGTCGCCAGCGACTTCACCCATCCTGATTTAATTTCTAATCCTTCTTTGTCATTTTTGCCCAGAATTTTTGTCGAGAGCGCTGGTTGGTTTTTGCCATTGGCTGCTATTTTCTCACTTGTTCTAGCTGTTTCTTATAGGCGTTTGTTCGCGAGAACGTTTTGGGTGGATGCAGTTTTCGCCATTTCCATTCTGGCGGTTGTTGGAGTGGACCTGACTTTAGTGTTTGGCAGGCATTTGCTGGTGCCTTACGTTAGCGCTTTCAAATATGATTATGCGGCTTTGCCGTTTCTGTGTTTGCTAGCGGGGTCTTTAGTGTATAAAAGTGGGATACTGTTAGGTTCGACGAAGAAACGGAAGATTAAGCTGTTTCTTGTTGGGTTTGGACTTGTTTTATTGTCTACTGCTTTTGCGGAGAGCGTTTTGTTCCTCAATCACACGCAGCCTTTTCCGCTGATTGATTTCAAAGTTGATTTTGTCGGCAATTATTTTCCATTTTACATGTTAACGTATGTTGGCAACTATTTCCAAGAATCGCATTACATCGCATTGGCTGTAATTGCCATCAGCTTTGCAGCTCCATTCTTATTGAATAAGATGAAGAAGTCTTTTGTCCAATTATCAATTATTCTTTCCAATTAAAGTTGAAATCTAATTGTTTTTCGGTTGCCTTTTTGAAAGCAGAAAAACAACAATTGAAATAACCAAAAGCAAGCTAAGGAAAAGGAACATTCCCGCATACCGCAGGCTGGTTGCAAAGATAACTCCGCTGACTATGGGTCCAAGCGTTTGTCCAATGTCCATTGTAGTTGACAAGAACCCCATTGAGGCTCCTACAAGTGTGGCTGGCACTAAGTCGCAAACGGAGGGTGAGGTTGAAGAGAGAACCGTAGCAAACGAAACCCCGTAAGCAATAGCTAACAGGAGGAGCACAGGAAATTGGTTAGAGAACGGGAATGCCGCAATCAAAAAGCAGCTGGCTACAATTCCTACAACTATTGGTTTAGTTCTGCCAATCTTATCAGAGATTCGCCCAATTAAAGGTCGAGCAACAACCAACGCCACTATTTCACTGCCCGTGATGATTCCAACTGAAAAAAGATCCAACTTTACAACGTCAGTTAAGTATCCTACAAGGAAGAACTCAACAGACCCAAAAACAAAGTATTGAACCGCCTGAACAAAACTGACGCCTAAGACTTGAGTGTTCTTTATTATTGTTAGCCATCCGCCAAACATTTTTCTGGGCAACTTATCAGCAGGAACTGGTTCAGATCCAAAGTTTTTTCGCTCCGACAAAAACAGTAACGCAATCACAAAAGCAGTTACACCGGCAATTCCCACCGCAACATAGAGAGTGAAGAAGCTCTTTGAGGTGGCAAAAAGTATGTAACCGCCCAAAAACGGTGCCAAAGCTCTGCCCACTGCGGTTGCCGAATTAAAAAGTGAAATACGTTCGCCACGCTTGGTTGGAAACAACGTTGCAATTGAGGCTTCGGCTACTGGAATGAAGATTGCAGTTGCGAATCCATGGTAAAACCGTACAAGAGCAAGCGTCCACCACGAATTAACACCTAAATATAGGAAAGGAGCGGAGGCAAAAACGAAGGCAGCAAACAAAAGAACTTTTCGACGACCAAAAACGTCTGAGAGTGAAGCCGCCGGTAAACTGATTAGTATGCCAGGTATGGTTGAAACGGCGGCAACTACACCCAACAAGTCGTCGGGTGTTCCAAGGCTAGTGGCAAAGGGTTTTAACACAGGATTCTTCGACATCGTTGAACTAAGGATAGCAAACAAGCCCATTATGCAAATTACTAGAAAGAAGGCTCTTTGAGTCCATTTAGATCTAAGCATGCCACAATCAAAATGAAAGCGTGATTAAGAACTATTTTTTGTTTGCTGTCCTTGTGAAAAGAAGTGGTTTATTAGGGTTATTTTCTTTCTGTTTGAGGGTTAATTGTTGAAGGCAAGAGATTGAGCGTTTTTACAAGAATCCGGCGAAACGAATACTTCAAGTCGGCACTAGTTATTGGCTTAATTGCTGTGGTGATTTTAGGGATTTTCTTTGGAATACAATTCGCCCTTGGCACATCAGTTCCAATCAGAGTAGTGGAAAGCGGCAGCATGAGTCTTCCTCTTAACTTCATATCTGGACCGCCATATTCTTGGAACGATTTCTTACTAACCTTAGCGCACCCTTTTGACCGGACCCTTGACACTGGCGATATAATAATTATTCAAAGAGTTAACCCAAAAGACTTGAATACGAATTATCCAAACAGCGACATTATAGTATACCAGAAGCCTGGTGATCTCTCTGCTACACCCATAGTCCACCGCATAGTCGCAGTCGACAACATCAATGGCACTCTATACTTCCAAACCAAAGGAGATGGAAACGGACAAAAATGGCCCTCCGTACCACCGTCTTCAATGTATGATTCAAACGGCATCTACAATGGGCATGGACTAGGGGTTCCTCAGAATCTCGTCGAAGGAAAAGTGATTCTGCGCATTCCATACTTTGGCTGGATCACACTATTATTGAAAGATAACTCGTGGGGTCTACCACTAATCATTGCACTCATACTCTTGTTGGTGGTTTTAGAGTTCGTTATTCCAGTGTTCAGAAGAAAAAAAGAGACACAACAACAAGGACCTGAAATAAAGAACATAAACAATTAAAAATTAACCAAAAGGCATCCACCGCGCGCTTGTCGCAACTGTTTTATGTTTACTGTCTTTATGAAAAGAAGTGGTTTATTAGGGGTGTTTTCTTTCTGTTTACGAGTTAAATGTTGAAGGCAAAAGTTTGAGCGTTTTTACAAGAATCCGGCGAAACGAATATTTCAAGTCGGTAATTGTCATTCTTCTAATTGTTGCTGTGGTTTTAGGAATTTTCTTTGGCGTACAATTCGCCCTCGGCACTGCAGTTCCAATCAGAGTAGTGGAAAGCGGCAGCATGTGCGTTCCCTACGATGGTCTTTGCAATGGCTGGAGCCATCCGTTTGAACATACACTGCATGTAGGCGACATAATAGTGATTCAGAAAGTGAACCCAGCAGACATCAACGCCAACTACCCCAACAGCGACATTATCGTTTATGAAAATCCAAACGACCCTACATCCACACCTATCGTTCACCGAGTAGTGCAAACCTACAAAGTCAACGGCACTTTGTACTTCCAAACTAAAGGCGACGGCAACAGCGGCGACAAATGGCCAAATATACCTGGTCCTCAAGAATACGATTCCCGCACCCTCTGGAGCACCGGACAAGGCGTTCCACAAGACCTCGTAATAGGTAAAGTCGTTATGCGTATTCCATACTTTGGGTGGGTTACACTTTTCCTGCGAAACAATCCGTGGGGATTGCCAGTGGTAATCGCACTCATATTCTTGCTTGTATTTCTTGAATTTGTCATTCCCATAGTAAGGGGCAAAAAAAGTAAACCAGAGGAAAAAACAGAAACTAATGAAATCCCAAACGCTACTGCCGCGCTTTAACCGCTAGCTCTTTTGTCCATCCTCGGATTTCTTCCCAATCCCGCAACTCGTAGACACCCTGCGGCGACTCCTTGAAGCCATCCTTTTCCAACTGCGGTCTTAGGAAACCAAGAGTTCGTCGAGTAATTATGTTCATTTTGTTAAAGTCTAAAACGCCGCCAAAGAAACCCAAGCTTATCGGTTGAAGATTATACTTGGCAACTTTGTCTTCAAGTTCCATCTTTCGAGTTTTTGCCATTTCCTCAATCTTTCCTTCCCGCTCAGTGACTGTTTTCATAGTTGAAATAAAAACCGCAACCTTTTTTTGGGCAAGTTCTTGTTGGAATCTCTTTAAAATATCTTCAGCTTCACCTGTCCACCTTCCGAATTGCATACCGCTGCCAACGATTATCAGGTCATACGGGGAGATGTTTTTGATTTTCTCTTCTTTCGCGTTTACGACTTTAACGTCAAAGCTTTCCCCCTTGAGGACATTTGCAATTTCCTCAGAAGTGCTAGCGGTGGCTCCATACCTTGTGCCATAAACAAGCAAAGTTTTCACCAAATTTCACCTCCTTTAAGAATTAAGTTTTGAGGGCTACTTGAGACTTAACGCAAAAGCTTCTGCTTGCTTTAAATCATCTTCGTTTGGATGCCCCTTTTTTATGCCCCCAAAAATTTTGAGAGCCCCATAAGTGTCGAATCCCGCACAGTTAAACTCTCCAACAATATCGAAGCCTTTTGATTGAAGTGCCTCTCGAAGCTTTTGATGAAATTTTGATGTTTTTCCTGTTTGACCGCTGGTGGAGAAAATGAATGCTTTCTTTTTGGTTACAGCAGGCAACTTGTTAGCAAAATCAAGAAGAACTTTGTAATGTTTTCCAAAGGAAATTCCCGAACCAAACCCGATAAGGTCATACTCAGAGAAATCTTGCGGGCTAACTTCACCGGGCATTTTAACTTCAGCATCGAGGCTTTTAGCCAACACTGAAGCGATTTTATCTGTGTTTTTGTGGTGATAAGAGAAACAAACAATAAACGTTTTCATAATTGTCACGAGCATTTGAGTTTGAGTCAGCTAAACTATTATGCTTTTTGGCCATAGTCTTGATTGGTTAGAAATTAGTTTATATATTGAACTGACTTAATTTTTGTAGGGATAATTTTGGCTTCTCAAAAACTTTTAGAATATTTAAACAAGGGCATAGCCCGAGAACTCCAAGTCAGCATACAATACATGTGGCAGCATGTGCAGGTTACAGGCACAGACGGTGTCATAGTAGAAGACATCTTGCGAAAAACAGCCATCGCCGAAATGAAACACGCCGAACGTCTCGCCGAACGATTAGACTACCTCAACGGCATAGCCACCATCAAACCTGACCCAATTTTTGTACGCGGCAGCCTCATCGAAATGCTCAAACAGAACGAGCAAGACGAAGAAAAAGCTATCACACTCTACAAACAGGCAATTCAAGTGGCAGCAGAAGAAGGCGACTACACAACTAGACGGCTATTGGAGGAGATTTTGGCGGAAGAAGAAGACCATATAAACACATTTGGCAAACTGCTCGTCGGTTTCACTGAACCATTTACGCAACCTGGAACATCACAAATGGAATAAAAAAACCAAAAAAAGAAAAAGAACCGGTCTATCGCAGTTTCATAAGGACCATTTCCGCTGCTATAACCATGGGTTCCCATGTTTCGCAGAGCGGCGGTGCATATGCGGTGTCGGCTTTGGCTAATTCACGAACTGTCATTCCTTTTTGGATCGCAAAGCTGAGGCAGTTTATGCGTTGTGTGACTTCTTCTCCTCCGACGACTTGTCCGCCAACGATGCGTTGAGATTCTTTTTCTACAACGATCTTGATTTTTATTGGTTTGGCGCCTGGGAAATAATCGGCTTTCGTCTTGCTGCTTATGGTGCCGGTGACGACTTCGAGTCGGTTGCGGGCAGCTGAGGTTTCGGTTAAGCCTGTGTTACCAGCTTCAATATCAAATAATCTGGTTACTGCAGAAGCTAAAACTCCGCTGAACAAGCTGTAGTCGCCTCCTGCGTTTGCACCAGCAACTTTACCTTGCCTGACCGCGATTGTGCCAAGCTGAGCGCACATTGGTTTGTGGGTGATGATGTTTGGGGCTTCAGCACAGTCGCCAACAGCGTAAATGTCTTTTACGTCGGTTTCCATTCGCCCGTTAGTCTTAATTGCTCGACTCTCGCCAAGCGGAATGCCTGCATCAACGGCAAGCTTTGTGTTCGCTCGTACACCGAAAGCGCTTATGAACAAGTCAGCTTCGATTTTTTCGCCGCCAGCCATAACAGCTGTAACTTTTTCTTCGCCAAGGAACTCTTCTACGCCCTTGCTGGTGAGGATGGTCATGCCTTTCTCCTGCAGATGTTCTAGGACCAGTTTTGCCATGTCCGCATCAAGAAGCTGAGGCAAAATCTGCGGCAGCATTTCAACAATGGTAACTTTTAAGCCCCGCTCCATTAAGCCGACGCCGACCTCCAAACCGATTAAACCTGCACCCATTATGACAGCTGATTTCGCACCAGCTTTAACGGCTTCATCGATTTTTTCGCCGTCTTCTATGGTCCGAAGACTTAGTATACCAGGTTTTTCTTTACCTTTAATCGGCGGCATAAATGAGTCTGCGCCGGTTGCAATTACGAGGCTGTCGTAGGGCAAAACTTCGACAGCTCCCTCTTTGGTCGCTATGGTTACGGTTTTTTCTTTAGTGTTAATTGCTGTAGCTTTAGTTTCGGTTCGCAAGTTGAGCTTGAGCATTTGGAAGTATGCTGGAGCATAAACTACTAAATTGTGAAAACACGAAATTTGCCCACCGATCACGAAGGGTAAGCCGCAACGTGAGTATCCAGCATTCTTTTCTTGGGTGACTAAGGTCACTTCGGCTGTTCGATCTTTTTTGCGTGCAGCTGAAGCGGCTTCTACACCTGCAGCGTTAGCGCCGATTATAAGTACTCGTCTAGCCATCCGATTTGCCTTCAATTATTTACAAGCGGCTTGCGCTTTGTGCCATTCAACAGCTTTGTCAAAATCCATCAAATTCGCGAGTTCTGCTTGCAGGTTTGAGGGAGTAACAACGATTAACCATCCCTTTGTGTATGGATCTTCGTTTAGGGTCTCGGGTTTGGATTGAACTTCATCGTTAACTTCTTGAATAGTTCCGCTTACGGCTGCAACAAGGTCAGAGACTGCTTTAACAGATTCCAAGGTTCCATAGGGCTCACCTTGCTTAACTTCAGTTCCGACACTAGGCAACTCTGCGTAGACGATTTCCCGCAACGACTTCTGCGCATAATCTGTAATACCCATGCGGATTTTATCGCCTTCAACTTTAACCCATTCAAAATCTTTAGAGAAATAGAGACCTTCTGGAACTTCGTACGATTCAACTTTTACCATGACATGAACCTTCTAAATGTTACTAAGTTACCAGATTAGCATCCAACATAAAAGGTTTAATGAAAGAGAAAATGGGTTTTAGCGTTCTCGCTTACCCGCTATCCAATCTTCCGTCCATTGTCTGGCTTGGGAATCTGGGATTTGGATTGGCGGATGCTTAAACGCATATGAAGGCATACTCAACAATGCACCGGAGATTTTGCGGTCCAGTGCGATTTTGGCTGCACGTATAAGGTCGATAACGACGCCTGCGCTGTTGGGTGAATCCTCAACTTCGAGTTTTACGCTGATGTTTATGGGGCGATCACCGAATTTTCTTCCCTTGAGTGAGATGTAGCAGATTTTTTTGTTCTTAAGGAATGGTACGTAGTCTGAGGGACCAATTCTTGTTGGCAAAGCGTACGGAACAAGGCTTGTGACAGCTTCGGTTTTGCTTATACGTTTTGACGTTAAACGATTTTCCACTGTCATGTTTTGGAAGTCTGTATCTCCGCCCAGGTTTAGCTGGTAGGTTTCTTCAACGATAACACCGCGGTCCAAGCAAAGACGCACAAGATTTCGATGAAGGATTGTGGCGCCCACCTGACTTTTAATGTCGTCGCCTAAAACGGGCAATCCTGCCTTCTCAAACTTTTTGGGCCACTCTTTTGTTGGATCAGAGCCGATGAATTCAGGCATACAATTAACAAAAGCGCATCCAGCATCCATAGCGCATTGTGCGTAGAATCTTACTGCATCGTGACTTCCGACTGGAAGATAATTTACGAGAACTTGGGTCTTTGTTTCTTTAAGGATTTTGACGATGCTGTCTTTTGGGGTTTGGCTGTCGTCGTAAACGTTGAAGGTTTCCCTCATGTGGGGTGCAACGCCATCGAGGATCGGTGCTGGAGAAACTTTAACGCCCAAGTTTGGGACATCAGCGAATTTTTCACAGACGTTAGGTTTTATCCAAATGGCTTCGGAGAGGTCTTTTCCTATTTTAGCTTTGTTGACTTCAAACGCCGCGACAAAATGGATATCGCGTATGTGGTATCCGCCGTAGTTCACGTGCATGAGCCCTGGAACCGGTGTGTCTTCCTTTGCATCCTTATAGTATTGAGTTCCTTGAATAAGGGCTGATGCGCTGTTGCCAACGCCTATGAGTGCTACGCGAATTTCAGGCATGAAACATTAACCATCCGATGAATTGAGTTAGTTTAGGCTTAATGTGCGTCTACGCTATAACTTTTTCTAAAGAAACAATGTTTTTTCGGTTAGTTGTAGAGGAATACTGCTAAACACAACTACTTCCGACGGTTTGCATTGTTGGAAGTGTTTTTTGGCTCGGGTTTTGGTTTTTCTTGGTCATTCTTACTGTTTCAAGTCCTGTTGGAAGACGATGGGTTGTCACTGATTTGAGTTTTTCTTCTTTCAATTAGTGACTTTACCGCTTCAGCCAGGGATATGGATGCAGCTTGACGTGCTTCAAAGGAGTCATCGACTTCATCGGTGGCGATCTGTTTCTCTAAACTCTGCATAGTACCCATCATGACTTTCTTCTTTTTTTCATACTCCTGATTGAGTTTTTCCTGTTCATAGCCAGAATTCTGCTCCGCCAAAAGTAACCTTTGCTTTGCATCGTTCAATCTCCGGGTGGTATCAATCTCTTTTTCCTCTTGAGCCACCTTCTTGAGGAAATTAAGGTTACTCGTTTTGATTTTCTTCATTTCTCCAAGCTCTTCTTCTAAGTCTGCCACGTTCTTGGACAACAAGTCAATGGCGCTCTTTCTTTTTTCTGCTAGCTCCATACTTTGGCGGGCATATTCAGCATCGATATCAACAACTTTTACTTTGTCAACTAAAGAAGTCCCTACTGACAACGCCAACCTCTTCTTTGAAGCGTTAAGTTTCTGCGTAAGTTCAGCTTGTTTTTGCTCTTTAGCTAATTTCTTGAGAGGATGGAGGTAACTCGTCTTTATCTGTTCTACTTCAGCAAGTTCAGCTTCCAAAAGTTTCACGTTTCTGACTAAGTAGTCAATTGTGCTGTTCCCTTTAACGACGAGTTCTTTGGTTTGGGCTGCATATCCAGCATCAATCTGCCCCAATAAGTATCTGTTCTCTACCAGTCTCCTTGCCGAGACTTCAATTTCCGCTTCACTTAGGAGTCTTTTGGAAAGTTCATCTTCGATTTCACCAAATATCTGATTGTACTCCTTGGCGAAAGTTTCATCTGGACCTATAAAGTCGCTGGATTCAAATGATAGAATAACCTGTCGAAGATTCACCATCCAGTCATCAAAGTACTTGCTAACTGGAGATTGCTCAAAAACCTCATTACCCAGCAACCCCAAATTTTTAAAAGTCTCCTCTCCAATCGCGTCTATCTTTAGATTTCTCTCAACTGATAAATCTGGAGCCGAAGGCAACTCAAGAACTTCTGGATGTTTGGGCACTTCTTCTTGCACTTCATTAGCGGATAAATCTGGTAGGCCAAGAGGTGTTTCGACATTGATTGTCGGAGGCAGTTCGAAAGTTGGGAGTTGAGGTGATGCTATTTCTTGAACTTGTGGAGTATCCTGAACTACAGATTTCTGTAGCTTCTCGGCTGCGGTTTGATATAACAAGTTTTGGAATTTAGGCATAAAGTCGCCGATTACTGCGATCATAATGTCGCGATTTTTGAGTTCGCTCAGGTCCAGAACTTCTTGTTCTTCATTTTCATGCGTCAATGTCAAGTGTCCTGTGGGGTCTATCTGCGCTTGGGTAACCAAACCTAAAGAGAATGGAAGCACTGATGTTGAAACAGCTATTGAAGAAGCCAGTGGCTTCATATGTTTTTTCAACGTTTCCAGGAACCGTTCCACCAAAAGTCTTTCCTCAACGTTCAACTTGCCTATCTGCGCAATATCTTCTCCAATGCATTCAAAAAACTCAGCGATTTCTTCGACGCCGATTTGTGTCTTGTTTACACTAATTGATTTTGCGGCTGAATCCTCTTCTTTACTTAGTATGGTTTCCTGAGTCATGGCAAGCATGTCGCATTAGCGTGATCCAAAGAAAATACTGCTTGCGTGTCCCAGAACATACACACAACTCCAAGGCCTTCTCACTAATGCGCTTTTTGTTTGAGCACAGTCTTACATAATGTTTAGATTGAATAGAAATAATAATAACGAACTATCGTTTCTTCACAATCCACAATTATTTCGAATAGATAAAAAACATGACTTTTAATTGTCAGTTTTTTCGGATTTATTTTTGTTTTTTCCTTTTGTATCGTCGGTCATCAATTGCGCCAAAAGATAGGTTATGTAGCCTGAGAAACTTCGAATACCTTTTTGGATTGTGTATTCATTTTTGACTTTGAGCCATTCGTTGAAAAAGTAATCGTAGACTTCTGCTTTGACAGTTATGGTTTTGTAGCCTTTTTTGGGCATTTATTCCACTGGCGATACTATCTGGACGTACAATATTTAAGGTTTAAGAGAATAATTTACAAAATTGAAAATGTTCGAACCTTTGTTACACCATTAATTTTATATTGTTATGTACTTTAAAGTACGGACAACGGAGGTTGGGTTTTTTGCCACGAAAAGGCTATAAATGTATAACAATCAACGAAAAAATTCATGAAGATATTAAGAAGAGAGCTCAAGATACCAACCGCACAATGAAAGAGTATGTAGAGTACTTGCTTGCCAAAGATAAAGTCTCTAAAGAAAAGAAATAGAATTTTTCAACTAAATATATTGTCGCAAAATTAAAAGGGAACGGCCGACACCTAAATAGTCAACTGGTGAAACATTGAGCACAAACGAAATCGCCGTTTCTTATGAACCATTCAAAGAAATTGTAATTATGGAAAAAACCCGTTTTAACAGCCCCGAAGAAATCGCCCGCTTTACCTCCGTGATTGCAGGCGGCAAATTAGCAGGGTTATACTGGGTTGAAGGCGTAGTTTTTCTATATTTTCCGCTAACTGCTTCAACAGCAATTGTTGCTAAGGAACTGCTTGAGAAACATAAAGTCTACTGGACTTTTGTGGGTTACGCAATGATGCCCAAGTACATGCCGATTATTGAAACTAAGGAAAAAATGATTGTGCCAGTGGTTGAGATTACCTCGGATCCTATTTTGAAGTCGGTTGCCCTTTGGCTTAAGGAACTAAAGCAGTAAGGCTATGTTTTGCCAAAAATAGTTTTTGAGGGCACTGTTTTTTCTGGCGAGGGCAGGGGCAAAAAATTCGTTGAGTTGCCCTGGTTTAGGCGGCAGGTAGAGGAAAAGCTGGGTTTTTCTCCGTATTTGGGAACTTTAAACCTGCGTTTATCAATAAAAGAAGCTGAGAAAAGAATTTTGCTTGAAAACGCAGAGGGCTTAGTGGTTGAACCACAAACAGGCTACTACTCTGGATTGTTGTTCAAGGCAACCATCGATGCATTGGAGTGTGGAATCGTTATTCCGATAATGCCTAATTATCCAAGCAACGTCTTAGAAGTTATTGCACCAGTTTATTTGCGCTGGCATCTTAAATTGATGGATGGCAGCTTGGTAAATGTTTCCGTTAACGTTTAGAGTTGCTTGCTTTCTTGAATGCATCCATGTACTCGTCTGAGCAACCCGACTTTTTCAGATAAGAACCATAAGTTACCAACGCCTTCATGGCACGTGCCGCATCCTCAGGCGATTCAAACGAGGGAACACCAAGCTTGTCAAAGCGTTTGCGGGTGTAGAGAGCCATTTCTGTTTCGCCGATATCACACATAACTATGGGTTTGTTGTAGTTTTCCGCCACTTTAACAATGCCATCGATGTACACTTCTCGGAGCCCAGGCATGTGGTGAAGTCCAAGAAGAATTATGCCATTTATCTGCGGGTCCTGAAACATTAGGTCAGCAGCCATAACAAACATGTCATCAGTAACTGAACCGGTGAGGTCAACGGGGTTTGAAGTTGCTGCAATCTTTAAAATTATATTTTGATCTTTTAGTTCTTGGAATTTCTTCAAGGTATCTTCGGAGAAACGTTCCACCGTTAAGCCCAAAGCTTCGCATTCGTCTACGGTCATGACGCCGGGTCCGCCTGCATCGGTTAAGATTCCAATATTTTTGCCCATGGCTGGAGGTTGCATGGCTAAGGCTTTGCCGATGTCGAAGAACTCCTCCATGTCGCGTGCCCTGATTACTCCACCCTGTTCGAAGGCTGCGGCGTAAATTTTGTCGGAGCCGGCAATAGCACCTGTGTGGGATGCTGCTGCTCTTGCACCAGCGGCGCTCCTGCCTGACTTGATGATTACAACGGGTTTTTTGACTGTGACTTTTTTGGCTATTTTAAGGAATTCCCGTCCAGCCGTGATGTCTTCAAGATAAACAAGTATAACTTTGGTTTCTTTATCGTGTAAAAGGTAGTGAAGAATATCGGACTCGGTAACATCGCATTTGTTGCCAAAGCTCACGAATTTGCTAACGCCCATCTGCCGCCCAGTCAAGTAGTCCAAGGCTGCTACTCCGAAGGCACCACTTTGGGTAATCATAGCAATGTTGCCTGGCATAGGTCTTGGGGTTGCGACGACTTCTTCGCCTGTTGTTAGAATTTTTGTTTCGGGAAGGAACAGAGTGTCGATTCCTGTTTTTGAGTAATAAACACCTAAGCAGTTGGGTCCTAAAACGCGTATTCCGCCCTTTGTTGCTGTAGCAACCACTTGGTCTTCGAGTTCTTTATTTCCAACTTCTTTAAAACCTGAACTGATAATGATGGCGGTTTTAATTTTTTTAGCCGCTGCCTCCTCCATTATTGAAGGCACAAACTTAGCTGGAACAATGACTACGATTAATTCGATTTTATCGGGGATTTGACTTAGGGACTGGTAACATTTGAATCCTAAAATTGAATCTTCGTTTGGGTTAACGGGGTAGAGTTCACCTTTGAAGACGCCATGCTGCTTGTTGGTAGCGAAGTTTTTGAAAATAACGTGACCTGCTTTGTCAGCTTTTTTTGTAGCGCCGATTACCGCAACTGAATGTGGATTAAAGAATGCATCCATCTTCTGTAGTGTTTCTTCCATACCTCTTCCCACATATCGCTAAGTGCTTGCAAACCGCATTTTTATGTGTTACTCTTCAGAAAAGATTTTCATGACTCAACTAATTTAGTTGTTTTCTGCTGTATTAAAGTTATTTTATGGTTTTTCTAATGATTACTATGGGTTTGTGGCGGATTGCTTCCAGCATCTCCCAAGTCACGTCATTAACCTCAACGTGAAATCGTGCAGCCATATCCCACACAGTGGCTCCAGAACCTGGACCACGAGCTCTGTCGGCAATGTTCGTGATTTTCAAAGCTTCACTCGCCAAGAGATTGCATCCAGCCGCCGTGAGCGGCGTCGAGCTTTTCTTGAGCTTAAGGACTCGACCTATAATGAAAGTGGAACTCGCCCCAAGTGAATGAATGCCTTTGAGAGGTTTTGGCCGAGGAGTAAAAAAGAAACTTCGGAACTTGTAGGTTTTATCAGTGTCAGCAATTATTACACAAACATTTTTCTTCAGTTTTTGCTGGATTTGGTTTTTGATTTTCTCAGCTATTTCTTCGGCATTTTTCAAAGGTAAGCTCACATACGAGAAAGGCAGATTAGAACCGTCGATTCCACCTTCTGAACCAAACATAAAAGCCTGCCAAAACCCAGCATATTGCAAAGCAACCTGTTTGTGTTGACTACCAGACTCCAACGGATAATTTCGCAATCGCTTCAGAAGTCGTGGACCAAAACCAACTAGAATTCCAAGCGGGTAACCCCAGACAAAACGCATCCAGAAATGTGCCAAGACCTTCGCGGTCAAACCGGGTTTAATGGCAGCTTCGTCAACCATCTTGTCAAGAGCAGTAGAAATTGCTTTTTCGGAAACCACAACAAAGTCGCCGTCTTCAACTTTGCTTTCTATAGCGTTGATGATTTTATCATTGTAATTGCTATTGGGTTTCCAGTAATTGGTTGCTATGGCCAGTGCAATATACTTAGTCAATTATTGGGCACGCTACAAAAGCACAGTTTAAGTCTTGTCCTAATAAAGGCTTAATCCCGTTGCCAAACATCAATTGGATTGGTGTTTGTTCTAAAAGAGCGCGTAGGGAAAACCCTGATTGTTTTGGTACAGTTTTCCTTTTACTGGAATATAGTGTCCGCACACGGGACATTTCATATCACTCGTTAAGTTCCACTGGGTGATATTGAAGCTATTACGTTTGATGACTGCCGTATCACAGTTCTGACAGTACGTGTTCTCAGCCGCATGACCTGGCACATTACCAATGTAAACGTAATTTAATCCCTGGTTTTTAGCCGTTAGATAGGCTTGCTCCATCTCCTTCACACCAGTTGCAGAAACAGTAGTCAACTTATATTCAGGGTGAAAACGAAGCAAATGAAAAGGCGTGTCTGCCCCAAGATAAGTTTTGATCCATTTAGCCATTTCACGAATTCTATCCAAAGAGTCTCCGATTTTCGGAACAACTAGGTTGGTGAGTTCTAAGTGGACTCCGGCGAGTTTGAGTTCTTTGAGGGTCTCGTAGATTGGTTCAACACTTGGGACAGACATGACTGACTTGTAGAAGTCGGGGTCGCCTCCGCCCTTAAAATCAATGGTTGCTGCATCCAAATACGGAGCAATAATCTTCACTGCTTCTGGTGTCATGTAGCCGTTGCTAACAAAAGTGTTAAACAATCCTGCTTCACGCGCAAGTTTAGCGCTGTCATAGGCGTACTCCATGAAGATGGTTGGTTCAGTGTAGGTGTAGCTGATTCCTTGACATCCAGCGTTCTGCGCTGACTTTACCACTTCTTCTGGTGGAAACGGGTTACCTGCGACTTCGTGGTCTTGGCTTATCGCCCAATTATCACAGAATTGACAGCGGAAATTGCAGCCTGCCGCAGCAATCGACATGACCAAGGCTCCGGGGTTGAAGTGTGAGAGCGGTTTTTTGCTAATGGGATCAACCCCAACGGAGACGGCTTTTCCATAGTTGAGGGTGAAAAGGGTGCCGCCTCTGTTTTTTCTAACCATGCAAAATCCAGTAGAGTCGTCGCTGATTAGGCAGCGCCGCGCGCATAGGCAACATTTTACCTTGCTATCACTTTGGCGTTCATAGAGCATCGCTTCATGAAAAGACATAACAAACCACAAGACAATAGAGAATTTTTCCCTTAAAAGCATTAACTAGCAAACGCTTGCCAAGAAAATTCTGAGAGATCACAAGCAGCTCTTTCTGTCAACGTTATCGGCGACATACAAATGAAACAAATACTCAGATTACAACAGGATACTTCAAATCTACTTCTTAGTTAAGGGCAATTGTTGTTCTCACTAAATGTGGGCTAATGACTTTCTGTGACGTTTTGTGACGATTCCAGACGCAACCTGCAGACGCCGCAGAGCCTAAAACAAAGAAACAACCTAAAACAGGTCCTCCTAAAATCGCAACACAAGTGTTGTTGTCTCCTTCATTGAGAAAAAACTTTGTTCAGGTAATTTGAGAAATTAGAATAGGGAAACTATGATGAAGTCTCTTAAAAACAGATCTAAATCATAATTTTTTTAGGTTGAAACAGTGTGTTGTGGAAGCAGCTGTATTCGCCTGTGTGACACGCAGGACCTGTCTGTTCAACCACGTAGAGCAGTGAGTCATAGTCGCAGTCAGTAGAGACTGAAATGATTTTCTGTGTGTTTCCGGAGGTTTCTCCTTTTATCCAGAGTTCATTTCGGCTGCGGCTCCAATATGTGCCTTTCAAAGTTTTGAGCGTGTGCTCAATTGCTTCACGGTTAGCGAAGGCTTGCATTATCACTTCCTTGGTTTTAGCGTCTTGAACTATGACGGGTATGAGTCCGTTGCCTTTCTTGAAATCTAACTTTTCTAGCAATTCTTTTGT
>Ga0182021_10002305_pt1 | contig 22163 bp, 16 predicted proteins | sample 612E3MmetaG_FD_120493 | JGI IMG/M metagenome (GOLD analysis project Ga0182021, IMG submission 120493) | Permafrost microbial communities from Stordalen Mire, Sweden - 612E3M metaG (Illumina Assembly) | ecosystem: Environmental > Terrestrial > Soil > Wetlands > Permafrost | place: Sweden... | reverse complement strand
GTAAGCTCTACGCCTTTCGAAACACCCGTTGTTCCGCCGGTATATTGGTATTGCGCAATGTCATCAAGCGTAAGTTTGGTCTCAATATTATTAGGTTTATATTGCGCAATTATATCCTTCCACCGGTATACATTTTCGGCTGGTTTTACATCGGCGGCCAGATTCTTCTTCTTTGCCACCATGGGGAAGAGCAGGTTTTTAGGAAAGGGGAGGTGATCGCCGGAAGATGCGACCACTATCTGTTTGATAGAAGTCTTCGACCTGAGATCGATCATCCTGTTGGCCACCAGATCGATGGTTATGAGGACCTTTGCACCAGAATCATTGAATTGATGGAGAAGTTCTTTATCCGAATAAAGCGGATTGTTCATGACAACAATCCCACCCAACTTTAGAATGGCATAATATGCTATGACACATTGAATGGTGTTGGGCAAAAGGATCGCTATGCTATCCCCCTTCTTGATACCGAATTCGGTAAGGCATGTTGAAAAGCTGTCCACCATGTATTTCATCTTTTGATACGTTATTTTGTAACCCATGAAAGACAGAGCTATGTTCTTTGGATAATCTCTGGCAGCTCTATCAAGAAACTCGGGGACACACAGATTTTCATATTTAATATTTTCGGGAACACCCAACGGGTAAGATAACAGCCATGGCTTTTTTTCACTGTATCTCATTAGAAGCTCCTTTCAACCGGAATCAGTCATTTAAAAAATTCAAAACAATTTGATTAAATTCCTCCGACTTCTCGAAATTGGGTAAATGTCCAGACTGATCAATTATGTGAAGTTTGGAGTTTGGTATCTTCTCTTTGGCATAATAGGCATGACTTAGGGGAAAGCTTGCATCATACTTTCCCCATATAATTAAAGTCGGCGCTGATATCTGATATAAGCTGGACTTAATCTGATGAATCATGTCTTTATACGGTCCGAATATATTACAGAAAGAACGTAATATACTCAGGAGTGATTTCTGTGCACCCGGGAGTGACGATAATTTATAATAAAAGTCAATGATCGCCTCATCCAATATCTTTGGATCAAAGACAAGAGGCTTTAAAAACTCATATGTCATCTTTCTGCTTGGTCGGGTCAACAATTCTCCAACGATTGGCAAAGATACAACGCACATTGAAAAGGGCAGATCTGTCCCGAGCCCGCCACTGTCGACCAAAATGAGCTTATCGATTTTATTGGGGTATTGAATTGCGAACTTAAGGGATATGGCCCCACCAAGAGATATCCCCATGAGACTAGCTTTTTCGATGTTCAGCGCATCCATGAAATCAGATACAAATCGGGGTATAAATGTGAAGAAATCCGGATGTTGAATCTTATCTGAACGCCCGAATCCGGGTATATCAAATGCAACTACCTTATAATCTTTTGAAAGAACGCCGATATTGTGTTGCCAGATTTCTACGGATGTTCCGAACCCATGTATAAGGATGATGATCTTTCCTTTTTCACCAACAGACCAATAGCGAGTATTAATATCTCCAACCTTGATATATTGATCCTTATAGAGCATCATGGCCATATTCACCTCACAATAGTAATTTCTTCTATCCTTTTAAAAACCCTTCCTGTTCACTATGACACACAACAAATCCTACCCCTTGATCTTTTCGTTCCTTTTTAACTTAGCTTTAATAAAGAGTACCGGCAGTGATAAAATAAAACGTATGACCTTCCAATTAAGCATGAACCCGATCATCTCGAATATGTCTTCTTCTGTGAAATAGATCTTGGAATCCCAGGCTCCGAATTTTCCCATGGTAATAAGCCTTCCCTTTTCAGCGGTAACTTTGCTTATGGAAATTTCCATATCTCCTGCTGGTGATTTCATCAATGGCATAATGTTCTCTCCATATTTTTTAGAGGAGGCACAGATGCGGAGGCAAAGCTTCTGTACCTCCTCGAGGAAGGTATTATTCCTTTCCGTGCCAAACCTTCATATGATCCTTAATTGTGTCGGTCAGCATCTCTTCAGGATAGTACTTCTCATAGAAATCCAGATCCGGATGATGAGCGGCATAGGCGACCGGTAGGAATATCGGATCAACGAATGCCGGGCACCTTCCGTAAGTATCGTACACATAATTCATGAACGCCTTGGCCATTTCCTTGCTCTGTGCGTCGGGGATTTCGATTTTCTTTGGCATCTCCTTGTCCTTCCATGGAGACATACCGTGATAGTCCTTGCCGAAATGGCCTTTGGAACCGAATTTCATGTCGTAAAACTTGTCCACGGCCTCACTCATATCCTTCACATACGGCGGACAAAGTGATTCGATGAACCCGTCCTTGCCGACCGGAGTCGGCATCTTGTCCTTGCCGGTTATGAACCGGAATCCCAGACCGTTGGTGAGCGGGGTGCCTCCGAGGAGAATCAGGGTCACATAACCGCCGTAATGCCATCCACCAAGCCCCATGGCCGTAGCAGCCAGGGATATATTCATCACCATGTAGTGTGCGGTAGACATGCATGCATTGAACGCTGCCATCTCAAGCCAGCTCAAGGGGACTGTAGGTCCGTTCAGATAACCATTGTCGACCCACTTCTCCAGACCGCACATCCCACCCTTCCGGTCATCGACGATCTGCCATCGCTCAAATGCACATGATCCCAAAACAACATTCATATACTCATAGGAGACATCCACTATGGGCATAAAAGCGGTAGTCCCGGGCTTATTAGTATTGAAGTAATTACTCTTCATGAGTGCAATCTCGGGTATTTGAGGCCTGCCGTCTATCATCTTGATCTTGGCATCCTTGAATGAGGTTATGATCTTTTCCCGGTCCTCACGGGTCTGGAACTCAACATTCCGGGTGGGCTCCTTCGGCCTGTACAGGTATGCCCCCGTGTCATCGATATACATCAATTCCTGATGCTGGTCGTTACAGGGGTTCGGGTGTGTTCTCCCGATGAATGAATTCATAAAATGAGTTGTGTGATCGAGATCGGCCGTAATAGTGCCGGTAATACCATGGCCGGTCCAGCATAGGATTGCGGTTTCAAGTTCACTTAATGGTATCGGTTCTTTGTCGGATATATAACCGAAAGGAGCCTTTGTAATCTTGCATCCACGCGGAAGACGAAATCCTCGTCTTTTCGCCAGGGCTTCAAATAGGGAGTAGTTCCATAAGTTATCAAGCTTTTGTTTTTCGCTGGTCATGTTTAAATCCTCCATCCGATATATTTTCTATTATGATACCTTTTGTTATTATAGATAATCATTAAATAGTATACTTAGAGTATATACTTTTTCTATTCATAGAAGTCAATAGTTTTTTCATCATCCACAATAATAAGATTAACTGTAGTCAAGCATCAAGTTCCGTCGGGTTATGATATCAAAATTGTTCATTTGATATACAAGGCCGCAGAGGGATATTATCCTTCTGCGACCTTACATGAGGGTATTGCAGGTCTTACATGGAGGCCTTAAAAAGATCGATGCACTGCTCCAGGCTCGGCAAGATCGGGTTGAACATGGTCGGGAACTCGGAGAGCGTCACGACCGCGAGCTCCGGAATCGCACTCTTGGGCACACCCAACTCGCCTATGGTCAGGGGATGGCCGATATCCTTCATTATTTTAACCACACACTCGATGGATGCCTCGGCAGCTTTCTTCTTGGTCATCTTAGTTGTATCCACCCCGAAGGCCTCCGCAATATCTATGAACAGGTCCTCGCAGACCTCCAGGTTGAACCTCATAATATGCGGCAGGAATATCCCGCACAGGGCTCCGTGATGGGCATGGAACTTGGCACCCACTGCGTGGGCCATGGCATGCCCCAGGCACGTCATGCTCATGTTGATGGCCATGCCTGCATTGGCCGAAGCCAGGAGCATGTCGAGCCGCGCGTCTACATCATCCCCTTTATGCACAGCCGTACGGAAGCTCTTGGAGATGAGCCGGATAGCCTCGAGAGCTAACTGCTTGCTCATCATATTGCGCCTCGTGCAGATGATGGTCTCTATGGCATGGCTCAAAGCATCCATACCGGTCTTCGCCGTAATATCTTTCGGCAGACCCAGGGTGAGCAGCGGGTCCAGGATCGCCACATTGGGTGATGCCGGGTATTCCGCTAGGTTTATCTTACGGTTGATGACACGGTTCATGACCACTGCCATGTTCGTCATCTCACTGCCGGTCCCTGCTGTGGTGGGAATCGCGATGTGCGGGGTCACGGGGTCGTTGAGCGCGAACATCGTGATATTGTCGATGGCCTTGCCTCCCCGGGTTAGGGTGACAGCAGTGACCTTGGCGGTATCGATTGTACTCCCGCCTCCCAGGCTCACGATACAGTCCGCGCGTGCTTGTTTGCAGAATTCAACTGCCTCGTCTATTGTCTCGTAGCCTGAGTTCTCCACGACATTGTCGAAGATACCCACGCAGAAACTGCCCATGGCCTTGGCCACGCGATCCACTAGTCCCGCCGCTCTGATCCCCTTGTCGGTGATGATGACCGCTCTCTTAGCATTCATGAGATTGATCTCATAGGGGAGACTCGATATGAAGCCCGCACCGGCACTAAGCTTGGTAGGGTTATTGAAATGGAATGATTTGGCCGGCGGATACTGATGTAAGATACTGAATAGTAGGCAGCGTTCCTTCTCGGCCTCTGGGTTCATCTCGATCCGCTTAATCTGGGTGTACTCCTCAAGGCCAGCAGCGCCCCATTCACGGCCGAAACCGCTCTGTTTGTAGCCGCCGAAGGGGTTCGTGTCGCCGTAGTTGTGCCAGTCATTGATCCAGATTGTCCCTGCCTTGATCTTGGTTGCAAGTTCTTCGGCGAGATTCATATCCTTTGAGAATACGCCGCCGCCAAGCCCGAACGGGGTATCATTGGCGATCTCGATGGCCTCGTCGTAATCTTTGAACGGGATGACACAGGCCACCGGTCCGAAGATTTCCTCCTGGGCTATCCTCATGGAGTTCTTCACATCGGCGAATATGGTGGGCTCGCAGTAGAAGCCTCCTTTGAGCTTGGGGTCATCCGGTTGTTTGCCGCCGTACACCAGCTTTGCACCTTCCTTCTTGCCGATCTCAATATATCTCAGGATCGTATCGAGCTGTTTTTTGCTCACGATGGGGCCGAACTGGGTAGTATTATCCATCTGGTACCCGACCCTTAAACCCTTGGTACGGGCAACAAGCTTTTTAACGAACTCATCATACACCTTTTCATGTACGATGATCCGTGTGCCCGACTCACATATCTGTCCGGAATGGAGGAACGTGCCGCACATCGCCCCGTCCACCGCAAAATCTAGATCTACATCCTCGCAGATGATGTTTGGCGATTTGCCGCCGAGCTCGAGGGTGACTTTTTTGATGTTCTTGGCTGCCATGCTCATAATCTCCATGCCCACTTCGGTTGAGCCCGTGAAAGCGATCTTATCGATCTTCGGGTTCAAGCACAAAGCCCTTCCCAGTGTTGATCCGGGACCGGTGACGATATTCATCACACCCTTGGGAATCCGGGTCCTCTTGAGCGCCTCTATGAAGACCAGCATGGATATACTCGTGTCAGAGGCCGGTTTGACTACCACGGTATTCCCCATGGCAAGTGCGTGGATGCACTTGTACATGGCCGCCAGGAAGGGGAAGTTCCAGGGAACGATACCTACACAAACACCTAAGGGTTCCCTCCTGATATAATTCATCCCTGCTACAAAACCATTACGGGACTTGGGCAGGTCTTCCTGCCATTTGAAATCATAGGCCGCATATCGTGCAAGGTTTCTCAATCCACCGATGACTGTGATCACATCGAATGAGGTCCTCGTGATAAGGCCGCCCGAATCCATTGCCTCCCACCCAGCTAAGAGCGGAATATACTCATACAGGAGGTCGGAGAGCTCTATGAGTATCCGTGAACGTTCTGCCGGCGGCATACCGCTCCAAACTCCTGAATCAAAGGCCTTTCGGGCTGCATCAACTGCAGCATCCGCATCATCAGGTCCGCCATAAGCATATGTGGCAATGACTTTACCGTTACCCGGGTCCATAGCCTCGGCCTTTGTGCCGCCTATGGCATCGACCGCTTCTCCGTTTATGAACATCTTGAAATAATCCATTCGTTCCTCCTTTTCTCACATTTCTGGGGTTGTTTTTTATTTTAATTTACTGAAACGTTTTCCCTTCACTGGTTTTTTCCTGATACGTTTTTATAGCACTCCCTGTCTGATCATGCTTATTTGAACTGGGAGAAGTACTTATCAGCAATGTCTTTGGGGGGTGTCTTGTACATGCTCTTGCGGCTGATCCACGGGATGCCCGCCACTTTGAGACTGCCAAAGAGCTCTGCATACTTCACGCTTGCAATGCAGGGATCTACGAGAGGTATTCCATCGACGTCGTAAATACCATTGGCAGTAAGGACGGGGACCCATGCCCAGCACCCGAGGACGATGACTTCAGCCCCGTCATCGGCGCAGCTTCTTACGGTGTCCTTGAAGCTGTCTATTATCTTGCTCGGATCTACGGCGCTCCAATCCATCCTGGTGATTGCACGGATGGGGCGGTTATCGATCATTCTGTCCCTAAGGCCATAGGTGAGGGCATTTCTCAGTTGAATGTGCTGACATTCATAGTTCGGAACCACTATTGCAAATTTTTCGCCCATGGAACAGGCCAGATGCATGGCCGCTTCACCGCCTCCGATGACCGGAATCTTTACGATACCGCGTGAAGCCAGCAACGATGGGTCATAGAAACATCCCATGATCAATGCATCAGCGCCCTTTTCCTGCTCCTCGTACATCCCCATCAGCATGGTTGTTTCGCAGAAAAGGTGAAAAGCGTAATAGTCTCCATCGTCCACATGGGTCAGTCCTTTTCCCAAGTTCTTGTAGTCGATCTCCGTATCTGGATTCTTTACTTTCTTCGCGACGTTGAGAATCACTTTATCCGATCCAAAACTTTCAACAAGACCGTCTGTAAATGCGCCTAAAATGGTTATCTTCATTAATGTATCCTCCTGCATTTTTTATAGTAATATTCTACTCGTATACCTCTGACTCCAGCACCTTCATATCGTGTCCCGGTATGATTGATGCACCGAGCTTCGAAATTTTAACCTGTGTTTCATAATACTCTCTCAGGTTCACGAAGAGGCCGTTGGGCCAGGGCGGGTTATGGTTGATCGATTCGTAGAGGGGAACACAGTCGCCCGCCAAGAAATACTGTTTTCCCTTTGCTTGTACCAGTACACCCTGAAGTCCCTCGGTGTGGCCGGGAGCAAAAATGACGGATACTCCCTTTACTATCTCCTGGTCCCCGTCCACCAAGGTGTAATGGATCTCTTCCACGTATTTACGGATATATGCAACGGAAAGGAGCGGTATGGGATTCAGTGCCGATTCCAGTTCTTTTTTCTGTACGATGATCTCGGCATTGGGGAAGAGATCATTCCCTGCACAATGGTCCCAATGGAGATGGTTGTTTATCACGATGTCTATCTCTTCAGGGCTCACTCCAACCTTGTTTTTGAGGGCTGTTACAATCTCCTGGTCTTTATCCCTCACATAGGGGGCCCTTAACTTCGCCTCCACCGGGTCGTTCGGGTCGCTTCCTCCGGTATCTACGATGATCTTTTTCCCGGCCCCTTCAATGTAGAACGCCATGAGAGGGAAATCCATCTTGACCCCGTATCCGATCTTGAACATGAAACTGTCTTTGTGTCTGGTAATAGTTCCCACATGCAACGGATGGATCTTGATTGAAGACATGGCATCCCCCTTACGCATTCATTTTCTTTGATTGCTCCATGGCCATTTTTCCAAGGTTCTTCAGCATCCCGTCAATGCCACCGGCATCGATGATCTCTCGCATCTTATCGGGAAGCGGAGTCCCCTTGAAATGCAATCCGGTTGATTTGACAAGTATGTGTCCGCTATTAAGAGATATGCTTAGTTCTTCAAATCTATCTATCTTTCCGGCAATACCTTTCACCGCCATGGTCGGCAGACCGATAGCTATGGCATTTCGAAAAAAGATCCTTGCAAAATCCTCGGCCAGAATGCAGCTGACACCCAGATGCTTGAGTACCTGTGGAGCCATTTCACGGCTTGATCCACATCCGAAATTCCTGCCTCCGACAATGATGTCTCCAGGCTTCACCTCTCTGATGAAGGAGGGCTCAATTGCTTCAAAAACATGCTTGGCCTGTTCATCAAGAGAAGCCATCAGATACTGCCCGGGCACTATAAGGTCAGTATCAATATTGTCTCCCAAAACCCATGCTCTGCCTTGAATATTCATTTATAACCCCTCTCTCGGATCGGTGATCCTTCCATTCAAGGCCGACATTGCTACTGTTGCGGGTGAAGCAAGATACACTTTAGCCTCCATACTGCCCATTCTCCCTTTGAAATTTCTGTTAGTGGAAGAGATGCATGTCTCCCCTGATGCAAGCAGGCCTCCCTGACTCCCAAAACATGGACCGCACGAAGGGGTACAGATGATGGCGCCTGCAGCAGATAGTGTCTGAATGATTCCTTCATCCATGGCGTGTCTGAAGGTCTGTCTGGACGCTGGATATACATACATACGCACTGAAGGACTCACTTGTTTGCCTTTTAAGATTTCCGCCGCCGCCCTGAGATCTTCGAGCCTGCCATTGGTGCATGATCCCAGAAGTGCCTGATCGATGGTCTCTCCCACCATTTCCCGAACAGGCTTCACATTCTCCACTGAGTGCGGCAAGGCAACCATCGGCTCTAGATCAGTCACATCTATCTCGTATTCGTTGGCAAACTCAGCATCCGCGTCTGCTTCAAACGTATCCGGGCAATCAGCCCCTATGGACTTCAGGTAGCTTCGTGTTACGTCATCCACAGGGAATAATCCGAATTTCGCACCAAATTCCACGGACATATTGCTCAGCACTAGCCGGGAATCGATGGTGAGGTGCTTCAGCAGGTCTCCCACGAATTCAATCGTTTTGTACTGTCCGAACTCTGATCCAAACCTCCCCGCAAGTGCGAGACTCACATCCTTGGAACTGACCCTATCCTGGAGCGTGCCTTTCAGGTTGAGCTGAATCGAATGGGGTACCTGAAACCACAGCTCACCGCTTGCAAGTACATAAGCCATCTCGGAAGTGCCAATACCTGCCGCAGCAGCAGCCAGTGCTCCGTATGTGCATGTGTGCGAATCGGTACCGACAATCAAGTCTCCCGGTTTTACCAGCCCCTTCTCCACCATGACCTGGTGGCAGATACCTTCCCTTTCTCCATAATAATGTCTTATACCGTATTGCTTCACCATCTTACGGATCTTGGCATGACCCTCCGCCATACCTACATTCGGAGAAGGGACATAATGATCCATGATGACCACTACCTTCTCGGTGTCCCATACCTTGGTGATCCCTGAAGCAATCAGTTTCCCGCAGGAGAGAAGAAATCCTTCATGACACATTGCTCTATCTACCGGCAGTACAACATATTCCCCGGCTTGGACTGGCTTTCCCGCCTTTGAAGATAACAACTTCTCTGTCAATGTCTGTCCCATGAATATCTCTCTTTCCATCTCTCTGTGCGGATTCATCAATAGAAGCCCATGACTATCGATGTACCCGGTTATGATGTATGCCTTCATGCTCCTTGCATATATCCATGCTCAGGGGCATAATGTCGAATTTATCCAGATGTCTTCAGAGAGCCTCTTTCTTTACAAAGGCATAACCTTCCATCAACCGTCTGGCTGTCCGGTAGACGAGGATCTTCTTGACTTCAATCCCTGAGGATGTCTCGACTATCTCGATACCCTCAAGGTCGGCGCTTCCCGATGGGTGGCCCATTCTCACCATCCCCCTGGTTGTCAGGCCGGGTGAGGCAATCTCATTCACAACTGTCCCGGGGATCATTGCAGCAGTTCCGCAGCAGTTGATCATGGAGGCGGCAAATGTCTTGTGCAACTTACCCATAAAGATCATCCTCACGAGGAAATCCACCTGATCAGCTGTTACGTCCCGGCCTGTTACATAGTTTGTATAGTTCATCGAGGGCGCCACATATGTCAGCAGGGCAATGTTCTTGATCTTGGCCATGGCTGCCTTGGTAATGGCTTCGCTTTTCTTGAGCAGCTCGGCATCAGAATCTATTTCATCCGGAGATTCAGTACCCTTCAGACCTATGTCCGAAGCCTTCACAAACACACCCGGGTTAGCGACGTCCACAATGGAAACCGTTATCTTCCCCAATCCTTCGACATCAAGGATGTCCTTCGCGTTTCCCGTGGGGAGAAGACGCCCTGTGTTCGCTCCCACCATATCCGACCAGTTGAGCTCTATCTTTGCTGCCGTTCCTGGAACGCCATCTATTGCAAAATCACCGCTGACCTTAACCTGATTACCGATAACCGGAACTTTAGCCTCTATGATGCGGCCATTGTTCGTGCAGTGAATGCGGACTGTAGTTTCCGGTTCCGTGGGTCTCACAAATCCTTCGTCTATGGCGTAAGGCCCAACTGCAGCAGAGATATTCCCGCATACTCCACCATAAAGAATAACGGAAGAATCTATCGAGACCTGACCGAACGTATAATTTATGTCCGCATCCGGTCTGGAGGACGGTCCCACTATCGCAAGCTTGGAGGTCAGCGGATCCGCCCCACCGAGACCGTCGATCTGGCGCTTATCCGGACTGCCGAAAATGGCGCATATCACCTTATCACGCAGCACGATGTCCCTGGGCAGATCATTCTCCTTGAGGAAAACAGCTTTACTTGTTCCTCCTCGATAAATGACTGTGGGTATGCGTATCATTTCATCCATAGCGCTACCTCCATTGGATTATATTATGCCTATCTTATGAGATCAGCGATTACCGATATGTCATTCAACTGATCGAGATTCTTGACCGCCTCGATGAACTTCTTCCGCTTACCTGAATCAATATATCTTTCCGTCAGCTGATTGAATTTCACCTCTATCTCATCGAATGAGACCGGGTTCTCCGGGTCACCCTTGGGGTAGTCGACGTGCGAGGTAAGCACACGTCCATCCTTCAAGGTGGCGACCATAGTAGCAGGATAGTATTTGGGATAGACCTTCTCAGCCTCCGGATCCACCTCTGCCGTGACCAGACTCGCAACCCTCAGAATCTCCGGGTCGGTGAAGGTCTCCTTCTTGAATTCATCTATGCCGGTCTTGTTACGACATATGGCAACCGCAGTTGTGTAAGGAAGGCTGAACTGTGCATCGACATGTGTCTGTGGCTGATATTTCTTGTCATGGGGTTGAGTCAAAGCCTGCACAGTGAAATTACATGTCTTGACCACGATCTTTTCGACATTGTCAGCTCTGACACCCTGTTTATACAAGTCGACGGCACAATCTGCTATCGGCCCATTGAACCTGCAGCACGCATGCACCTTTATGCTGGTGTCCTTCATCTCCCATTTCTTGCCCAGATTATCAGTCATACGTGCTAAATCGTACGTATCCTTAAAGGAATGCGCCCTGATGAATCCCATGGTACCCTCGAAGATTGTTCTTGCGCCGGTAAAGTTCTGTTGTGCCAGCTCAGCGCAGATTATACCCGACATGGCCGGTTGACCCGCTTGAAGGGGCTTCTGCATGGAGCCCTCTGTCCCCCACTCCAATGTGCCTGATGCAAAGCTCCCCCCCAGGCCAAGCGCCCAGGATATCTGTTGTGGGTTCAAGTTCAGGACCAGAGAAGAGCCCATGGCCGCCCCGAACACTCCGCAGGTTCCGGTGGGATGGAAGCCCTGGTAGTAGCTCTTTCCTAAAAAGGCCTCACCTGCCCTGATCATCACTTCCAGACCGCAAACCAATGCGCGGATATAACTTTTCCCATCGATCTTGTATTTTTCGCCCAGCGCAAAGACAGCGGGCATAACAGCTACTGAAGGATGCATGGTTCCCTCGCGATGATCATCGTCATAATCATAGATGTGCCCTTTGGTTCCATTGATGAACGCCGCGTGCATGGCCGATGTCTTGAACCCGCCGGCAATGACAGAACAATCGGGATTCCCTCCCTGCGCCTTCATGACCTCGATAACAGCCTTTACCTGATGCTCTTCCTTGGAACGAACGGCACAGCCGAACATGTCGATCATATAGATCTTTGTCATTTTGATGACTTCCTCTGGGAGATCCTTGAATTTGACACCAGCAAAAAACTCAGCATAAGTCTCTGCAATCGGTTTACTGAGCTTCTTCTCAAAATCTATCTTTTCTGTTCCCATGGCACTTTCCTCCATAGTGAGTTGTTAATTGATTTTTTTAATTAATTTTTCAGCTCTGTATTTTACATCCTTGATGCCGCCTGCTTAAGTATACTGTCAGTATACGCGTTTGTTTTTTTATGTCGACATCATTTTATCAAGCTTCCATTATTTATTAACCTATATTAATCATAACCTTCCTTTTCTCATCATAGAAGGTATGTGTTATAAGTATACCATTGGCATTTTATTATTCCCTCTTAATGATTCCCTGGATAGCTGCGCAAACGAATTTACCTTACTTGCGACCACAGTTAAGGAGCACAGTAGTTATCTGCATAGAGAGAAAATAATGCAATAATCCTATTTCAAGCCTAATAAAATTTGACACATACCCTCCACAATAGGGAAAACAACTATGATTTTCTTAGAGTTTTTATCAGATACGGTTTGAGAAACTCTTTCTTTGTGGGTTCCTTCATAATATGGACCTCCCTACTAATTGTGGTTCTGAATTATTCATAACCTCGAAAAAAGCCATGCCGTTGAAAGCAGCTATGATATTGTAGAGTGCGCTTATCAGAAAGAATTTGCTGTACTTATCTTTTGTACATAGATCCATGCGCTCACCCTCCAAACTATGACTTCACTTCCACACGGATTTTTCATGCTGTGTATAGCCAGAAACTCGTGCTTCCTGATGCTCTTCATATATACGGCATTCACGCTTAAGCTGCGATAATATACGCACCACTTGCCTTACAGCGCCTCCAGTATTTCTCTCCGGTCCAAATTTAACTTAAGTATCAGGACCTTTTCTTTCAAAACATTATTCATAGTCTGTCTCTCTATATGTCTCTCTTAATTTTCGTTTCCAAAAAGCCCGGTGACTTGAGGGCAAGTCACCGGGAGGGAGGAGAGTATAAGTATCTGAGCTACTTCCTTATTTACATAACGCAGTAAACCCGCCCAGAGAAAACTGATTGCTATCGAGTGCGCAACCACACTTATAATCCATAGTGCTTAGCTGCACCGTAGCATGCTTGGTCCGCTCATCAACAATGATCTGTAACGGCATGGAAATAAAATTCACTGTCTTTGTTTCGTCCTGCCCCATACCCCAACCAAACCAGAGTGTTTTCCAGTAGTTTCCGGTACGGTCATAAATCACTTTCCAATAGGCAACATTGGTTTCCTTATCCACATAAATGATCTGTTTACCATAGTTATAGTATGTATCTTTCGGAATACCTTCAATTATCCACACAGGCCGTTTTGTCCAAGTCAGGCTATCGACATGCCATGGTGCGGCGGAGGTCCCTGGTTGCCCTTTCTTCTCATAGCTCCATACCATGAGGTCTTTATTCTTATAATCAAATACCCATTCGCCATTTTTATTTTGACTTATATGAACAGGTTTTGAGCCGATAAAACCGCCAATGACCTCTCCTTCACCTATAAATCGCCATTTGAAAGTATTGATGTTACCGTCATATCCGCCATAGGATCCATCATCCCTTGCGAAGTCTGAACCGAACAATGCATCTGAACGGCCTGCTGGGGTCATTTGTCTTACTCTGCGGATTGCCGGGACATAGCCGAAAAGCATATCATTTTTATCTGTGCGATAACGCCAGGTCATCATTGCTGTGCCGGCCATGTCATAAGGACTCGTAACGACTATCTGATTTTCTGACTCCATATTGTCATGGTTGGACCACGCTTTTGCCGGCTCATACCCATCAAAAGGTTTGCTGTACCAGTCAGCATAAATTGACCTTTCATAACCAGTTTTCCGTCCTATAAACTTGACATCCATTTTGGTCTTCAGTGATCCATTTACATCTCTTATATAGAGGGTATTCCACATAATCTTATCAGGACCGTCAGGATCAGTAATTTTTACACCAGGAAAAGGTATCCCTTTAATAAACTTGGGAGATTTACCGGTTGATACATCAACGATCGCCTTATTTGCAGTTAACTTATATTTCCCGATATTCTCTTTCATTGATTCCAGGACCCATGAAGGCTGAACGTTCCCGGGATCATAGTCCAACTTACCATACTTAATGACCATTTCTCCTGTCTGTACCCATTTAAGAGCACTTTCAGGCATAATACCTTTCAGTTCTTGCCAATTATCTTTATTGATGCTCTGGGTTTCGGCCGCCGGTACACTTGATGCAAAAACTATCATCATAAGCATTATCATAAAAATCGTCTTGAAATATCTGCACTTTTTCATAATTATTTCTCCCATATTTATTTTCGCTATCTAGCTTAAAAAACAAGACTTATCTGGAAAGTAACCTGTTGACGATCCCTTAACATCGCTACACTGACATCTCTATCCCCTGACATCCCATAGTATGCCAGCTTGAAAATCCATGGTTGAAATGATTTTTCAATAGAAGGTATATACATAAAAGCACCGCGAGGATCATATATAAGCACCAGTTGAGGCGTGAGTGTCCCTTCCATGTAAGATGTTGCTGTAACAAGAGTAAGTTTTTGATCGTAACTTGGCTGCGTAATGAATTCTCCTGATGGATAGCTCTCCACAGGAATCTTCATCCTACTGTCATAGCCTTGGTATTTTTCTGCAAAATACTGTAAATATAAATTAATCATAGAAGTATTATTGATAAGCCTGAACCAGAAATTCTTGTCCAAGCCAACCATGTAGCGAATTACATCCTTTGTGGGGACAGACCCTGTTACGAAGTTACCAAACAATGCAGGTGCATTAATTTGGGGAATGAAGACTGGCTCATCCCAGAAATAGGCAGCCTCTGTCCGGATAATAGCCTCTATATGCGGTTCAAAGAAGCTCATACTGGCACCGGATACCTGTTCGGTTTTATAAGTGAGATCCTGAGCCACATAACCCGTGACAGAAGGATCGATCGTCACGACTGGAGAAGGAGTGTCCATGATAGTCTGAAAATGTACAAGTGATATATTAAATGTATCATTGACTACGCCTGTTAACCGGGCACCCATACGGCTGTTCTGGAATGTTGTATCGGGATTATGCAGCCTCATCGGGACGCTTGAAGGCGGTGATGGATACGCATAAGGTGTCCCGGCGGGCGCAAAGGGTGCCAATTCTTGACCAGTCCATCCGGGATTTAAGAAACCTTCCATGGTAAGCGAAGAAACAGGACCTACTTTGCCAAAATTATAATTCCCCCGAATCATCCAGATGGGTATCCGGCGGGAATCCAGATCTTCAAAGGTCCCGCCGAATGTGTTGTCAAGAGGGTTGATCCTGTCCAGTACCTGGAAGATGTCCGTCTCACCAAATGAAAGGTTCTGTTTTCCAACGCGGAAAAACCAAGGGCCTTGGGCATAATCAACATAGCACTCCCAGAGTTTAGTTGACTTCGACATATCGTCAATCGCCTCTTTATTCGTTTCCCTTAACTGCCGTAACGTGTCAGGACCGTAATCATAAGCGCCATCATATAAGAAACGACCTACAATATGAAACTTCAGACCTGGAGTAGTTTCAGATGGTCTTAAAAGCACATCATTCAATTCAAGCAGGACAATATTCCGCTGTTGAACAAGGCTGCCCCTGGAAATTGCAGGAGAAGTATATCCCTCGGAGTTAGTTGTGCGAATAGAAACCCTCGATTGGATTTCCCCTTTCAGCTCCAAATCATCACTAATCGTATAACCATAAGCCATGTTATACATCATTACCATTGCAAACGACAAACTAACTAACAAACAGTATCTAACAATCTTCATATTGCCCCCCTTTTTATCAATAAATTCATCGAATAACCATAAGCCATGTTATACATCATTATCATTGCCCCCCTTTTTATCAATAAATTTTTTGTACTATTTTTTACTCTTGCTGCTTTGGATCGAGATAAATCATTCAAGGGGTAACATTCCCCCATTAACCTTGGGCTTAAATATTCTAACAAGCACTGGTATCAAAATGAGTGCATTGATCATATTGAGGAGCATTAAAATCGTGAGGAGAAGGCCCATTTCTGATTGGAATTTCATATTTACGAATATCATGAAGAAAACTCCTGCCAGCATTGTACTTTCAGTAAAGACAATCGTTTTCCCTGTCGTATCCATGGCCTTCCTGTTAGCGGCTGTATAATCTCCCATGTCTGCATATTCTTTATTGATACGAGCCAGAAGATATATTCCGTAATTGATTCCGATACCCACAGCAATCGCAGCCACAGGAAGTGAATTAATATTTACATCAATGCCGTAAATAAGCATGAACACTTCTGTAATGATCTGGGACACGGCAAGGGGAATAATCAGGATGAGCCCGCTTTTAAAGGACTTGAATGTTATGGTGCAAAGCAGGAAACATGCGAGGAAAACAACGATGAGAGATACCCAGTACGAATATTCCACTTCTGCATTCACAGCATAGAGGATGCCCAGGAGACCACCTGCAAGCCGATATCTTATCTTATCAGATTTGTGGTTTTTAATGTACTCACTGGCTTTTGCAATGCATTTCTTGATAAGATCACTGTTATAGGACTTATAAAAGCAGGTGATGGTTGCATTCGTCCAACTGTAATCCACATAGGAATCCATCTCACCTGGAGATGCGTTGTTCCTTATTATGTAGCCTATCTGGGCGAGGTCTTTGTCTTTTTTGGGGATCATTTCCCACTTGGGATTACCTTCATGAAATGTGCGGTAGACCCGTTTTATCAAGTTATTGAAGGTTAACGTTCCACCTGCACCACCCTCAGTTTCCATGTAATTTTGAAAGTCTTCCATTGATTCTAATGTCGAGTAATTCTTGATTGCGCCAGGCTCTTTTCCTTCAACTATAATAACAAGTTGGGTTGCACCCACGAAATTTTTGTTAAAGAAACGGAAAGATTCATTATATGCGTGTTTAGGGAAAAGTATTGCAGAGCCTGCTTCGGTATCGCCTATTTTAAGACTTCGAGTATAAATACCACCTGCAATCAAAATAACCGCCACGATACCTACGATAACCCAACGTCCCTTGCCTTCTGAAGGCATTACTAAAAGTCGGGAAATTTTGCTGTAGATTTGACCACTTGTTTGCCGCTCTATTTTTGCTGCCGAAGGCGGTTTTAAAAAAGAAAGTATGAGTGGATTCAATGTCGGTACGGTAATCAAGATGGTCATTACCCAGAATGAGGAGAAGAAACCTAGATGGCGCATGATAGGTATCGTAGCAACGGATATCAATAGGAGACCTATCGCATCAGTTAATGTAGATAAAGCAGCAGGAGAAAGCATTTCTCCATATCCATGAATAAGTGCCTGTTTTTTATCTCCAATCCTTAAATATTCTTCGTAGTACCTGGACATGCACTGTACAGAATGACTCATGAGCCGCGCAGATATTATGAGTGGAACTACCAGAATGAGTGGATCCAGAGAATAACCCAACATCTTTGCAAAACCAAGTCCCCATATCGCACTAATAACAGCAGAAAAGAAGGGAATGAATACACCTTGAAAAGTTCGGAAGTAAAAGAAAAGAAGAAGAAGAAGAACACACAATGTTACAATCAGCATTTTTTCAATTTGAGGTGCTAGACTATAGATGTAAGCATAAAGAGCAGGGTAGCCGGTAATGTATATGTTGTGATCTTTATCAGTTTCAGTCTTTTTAATCTTCTCGATCTCTTTGTAGACTTTCCCCGGATCCCAGCCTTCTTCCCAAAACCCGGCATAGATCGCTGCGGATTTATCATCAGGAGAAACATAAAAACCCCTTATACCCTCATTGCTATAAATCGAGCGTTTGAACTCTTGTAAACCCGATTCACTTCTTTCTATTCCAGGATGTAGGAGGGGCTTTAAAATTATACCCATCCCAGTCACTTCAACATTTTTAATCTTAGGATGTGTGATAGAGGCTAACTGAGCAGGATTACATCCCTCTATTTCCAACATATCTTGTGTAATCCGGTTGATCTTATCGATTGTCTTCCAATTATATATATCTCCGTGTTTGGCTTCTACGGCAATCACCATGACATTTGCGCTGCCGAACATACTCTGGTATTGGTTATAGAGCTTTATATAGGGGTGGCGAGGTGGATAAAATGATTTGAAATCTGTCGCAACATTAAGGTGCCAGGCATAAAAACCGAACACGGCAGTAATAACGAAAATCAAGAAGAGCATAAGCACTCTGAATCTTAAAATAAATGCCACATAACGCTCTTGCAATGTCATTTTCTTATCATTGTTGACAATTTCAATATCCATTCTAATGCTCCATCACCAAGATATTTCTTGACCTTTCAGCTGGAATATGAGCCCATGTGCCCCCGAGACAAAGCCTTTGATGGAACCGGCAGCAGGAGATGTCTTAACGTTACATAACCAGAATAGTTGAATCTGTAAGGGTACACTAAGAACCTTCCAAGTCTTTCCTGCATCATTGGTCATCAGAATCGTCCCACGATCTCCGACCGCATACCCTTCACCCTCACGCAGGTCGATTCCATAAATGGATTGCTTCTGTGCACTCTCCGAGCGTTTCCAGGTTTTCCCGTCATCGTTCGAATAAACGATGATCCCATCGAGACCTCCCGCAACGAATTTGCCGTCAAACTCGCTTAAACAAAATAAACTTTGCTCTGCTACAGGTGTACCACTAACCCAGGTGTGTCCTTGGTCACCTGACCTGAAGATACGTCCGTACTCTCCAACTATGATTCCACCTTTTTTTGTCATCCGCACTGCATAGAGAACTACGTCTTCTGATAGGTGGACATCTTTCCAGTTTTCACCGCCATCATCGGTGACGACAATTGCACCCCAATCTCCTACAGCGCATCCATGGAGAGGATCGGAAAAATGTATGCTGAAGAGTTCCTTATCCGTACCGCTCTTCTGTTTTATCCATGTCTTACCACCATCTTTTGAGTGAAGAATGATCCCTGATCTACTGGAAATCCATCCGTTTTTGCTGTCAGGGAAGCTCACCGAAAACAACCGCTCTGATGTTCCACTCGGGATCTTCATCCAAGTTTGACTATCATCGTTGGATAAAAATATTTGTCCTCTGTCACCAACAAGAATGTTTTGTTTTTCAGCTATAAAAGCAGAATCAAAGATGTTGTCTCGGATTTCTTTAGAGCTCAATTTTTTTGAATTCTCTCCAGCATAACACTGTACAGATAGAAATAGAAATGCTGTTGAAATTAGCGATGCTATTAATAAGTATTTTATCTTTCTCACTGCTGATCCTTTCATTAAATGATTGAGGTCAGGCACCTTCATTTGATCTGAAGTTGAATTCATAGTGAAAAAACAACTCAGATCTCACTTTTATATTTTTCCTCCAGACTTGAATAATATTGAAGTCCTAAGAAGTTATTTATTTCACTGAAGGAACTGATCAGTTCCTTAAAATCCTTTTGCTTGCCGGTTTCCTTTAATATTTTAATTTCCTGTGTACATCCGGCAATGGCACCGGCAAGACAAATACCTGGATAAAGGGCAATGGAATAACCCATATCTTTCATTTCCTGCACGGAAAAATTGGGGGTCCTCGGTGCTAAATTAAGAAGGAGTGGAATTGCAGGTAAAAGTTGAGGTATTTTTTCCACTTGTTCCCTGCTGACAGGCGCCTCGACGAAAAGGATATCCGCTCCTGCTTCAGTATACAGGTGAGCACGTTCGATGGCCTTGTCCAATCCTTCGATTGCCAAAGCATCAGTTCTAATAATAATGAGAAAGTTTTCATCCTTACGTGTATCCACGGCTGCTTTTATCTTTGCGATCATTTCATGCACATCAATGACCTTCTTGCCTTCCATATGACCACATTTTTTTGGCCATATCTGGTCTTCAATGTGGATAGCAGCCACACCAGCCTTTTCATATTCCCTTACCGTGCGAACCACATTAATGGGATTACCGTATCCTGTGTCCGCATCTGCAATGAGGGGAATTTGAACTGCACAGGCAATCCGAAAAGCATTCTCGACCATTTCAGTCATTGTCAAAAGCCCGATGTCCGGATATGCAAATTGAGAAGCAGCGGTTCCATAACCTGTCATGTAAACGGCATCAAAGTCATTTGCTTCAACAATTCTCGCACCCAGCGCGTCATATACGCCCGGGGCTTGGACGAACTCTCCATTTTCAACCATCTTCTTCAGTTTCATGCGTTTCATCTCTGTCATAATGCCCTACCTATCATTGTCATTCATGGAGTCGTTACAGGTATCAGACCTGGTTTGATTTTGCTTGGCTCTCAACTCTGTATCTTGAACAGATTCAATGTATGCCGTAATATATCTTGTGATTTTTCTAATCGAAAACATCTTGCCTTTTAAAAATATCCTCTTCCCCTTATTGGTTTGATTATATCCGCGCGGTATAGTCATTATTTGGCTGACCATGGTCATAATGTGCGAAAGCCATAATGCGGAACTGGTCCAGGCAGGTGAAATCTTTGACGCTGAAGTTGCCTTGGTGCCTCTCCACGCAACGCTGAAAGGTTTTCAACGGCATGAAGTCCATGACTTGGGTAAATACAAGCGGACCTGTGTATACATAAGCGCTCCTTCCCTGAAATATTCTTCGGGAAGGTTTACAGATTCCGCTATGCGTTTTCAAGTCGAGGACAAACATAAATGGCATCTTTCGTAAAATATGTTAAGCTTTTACAAATTTTAATTGCTAACTATTCCAGACATCAGTGAGTATACATTATAAATATTATCTGTCAACTTTTATTTTTTCCCCGATTAAATAATTATATAACTCATTATTTTTAATCATATATTTTATTTTAGGCATCTTGTTTATTCTTATACTAATAGTATAATATTAGGAGCTATAGTCAATAGTTGTGTAAGAGAAGTTAGGCGGCGATCCGTTTGAAGGTGGACTCTTAAATTGTGTCACCAGAGAATATAAATTGTAGATCACAATTGGTTAATTTATGAAGGAAGATCATCCAGCACCACCGCCAACTGGTCGGCTAATCGTTAAACGAGGTGGTCATAGTATCACACGACAAATCCCCAAACCTATTGACATGTACTGATATTTTTGGGAAAAATAACGCTTTCAGAAAATGGAAAGGTGATAAATATGACGCTCGTATGAATAGAGCTATCTTTGACATATTCGCTTATTATTTTTCTGTTTTTAAAAATGAACAATTATTTTTAAAAAAAGCAAATCTTATAAAGGAAAATTTTAATAAGTTATGCATAGAGAATGGTGACTTTTTAAAATCTATTAGCAGCAATACTAACAATATTATTGAAACATCGACCAGATTTGTCTTATGGGGACAAGCATTACAAAGCTTCAATCGATCTATGCCGGGACGTCTGAAATAATGAAGCTCATCGTATCCCGATATATGGGATTGTAGTGATTTATAACTTATTGGAGATGATCATGGGCGACACCCTCAAAAACGCCGAAAAGGCCATGAAACACACAAAGAGTGAAGGGAAAAACAACTATCACTTTTACTCAAGCTCGATGCATTCCTCGGTTCTGGCAGTTATGGTTAGGATAGATGCTCCGGTCTTCCCCCTTCCATTACGGGGTCGACAACTCCATTATGATTTTCGAGGCTACATCTGGGTTCGCTCGCGCTGCGACCCGTAGGTTTGCTCGACTCCCTAAAAGAAGCCTTTGTCAGGAAACTTAATACTTCACAGGTTACCCTTAACACCTCCCTCAAGCTACTCAAAATGTTTTTGCTTAATCTGCTTGCACCGTTCAAATACTTCGCGTTCGCGCCCATAATAAGCATCCACAGGAGTGACATTTTTCAATGACTCGTGATACCGAGTGATCTGCCCCAAATCCTTGTACCACATGTTAAGTTAGGATTCAGGCATTTTTTATTTCTCAATTCAGGTACGCCTCTGGCGCTGGAGGACGGTAATTCAAAGAACTGTGTGGCCTGAACG
>Ga0182021_10002303_pt1 | contig 22188 bp, 10 predicted proteins | sample 612E3MmetaG_FD_120493 | JGI IMG/M metagenome (GOLD analysis project Ga0182021, IMG submission 120493) | Permafrost microbial communities from Stordalen Mire, Sweden - 612E3M metaG (Illumina Assembly) | ecosystem: Environmental > Terrestrial > Soil > Wetlands > Permafrost | place: Sweden... | reverse complement strand
ATTCAAACAGTTTACCACAGCGATTACGCTGTGGTAAAAGATGTATCATTCATCCCCGCATTCCGGCGGCTACCTAAATCCACGACGCCGCCTCCATGCGGGGTTTCCTGATATAACAAAAATCCGCATGGGAGGCGGATTCTTTGATTTTGGGCAAAACATGTTTATTTTTTTCGCTCCGATTTAGGCAGTAATTTACCCTCGATGATGTCTAAGAATTCAACCAGGTCGGGGTCGTAAATATACTGTCTCATTTGGTCATAAAATCTGGCAACGGGAAAACTATTGTCTTTTTGATACAGTTGCAACGCTTCCATATAGGTCGAAAGCCAGAAAACCTGGTTGACGAAAGTCCCGGCGAACGTTATCTGGCGTTTGCATTGGTCCCAATAATTTATCAACTCGTTGCAAAAATCAGCATCCAACCCCGCGGTCAATTTTTTTAACGCCAACAGTTCTTTTTTGTACTCGCGCGCGAAGATCCTTTCTTTTTCCCGTTTTAAAAATCGCGGTTTTTGGAACACGCCGCTGCAACCGCCTTTTACGCATTGCTCGCAAGATACTTTCGCCTTGCAGGCATACAGGTTGCAGGCCTCATAGATCAGCGCCGTTTTGATCGCCTTATCAAGGGTAAACCGCCGCCCCGTACCCAGAAGCCAGGAAGCCATCGCCACCGAATAGGCGTGCTCCGCGACCGTTTCGGGATTCGCGGCTCCCCGGGAAACAAACTCGCGGCAGGGTTTGCTTTTTAATTTTCCGATCCTTTGCAAAAATCCCAGCTGGGGCGATGCCGGTTTCCCGGCGTAATAAAACTGGCCGATGTTTTTGATCAGTTCCAACAACGCCAGGTCGTCAACCATCGTATCAACCCTCTCCCACCAGCCGATCACGGGCGAATCCCCTTTGCCTCCCCAGTATTCAAGGGCCTGGAGCAGGGTCTCCACCTTGTCGGCCTGGCGGACAAACCGGCCTTCGCGCGTGTTCATTTTCTTGTATTCAAGCCAACATCCGTAGAGTTCGCGTTTCAAGCCGCTTTTTTGGCCGTCCAAAAGTTTTTCCATTACCTTTGATTCTTTGGCCATCTGGGCAGTTTCGCGCTTGAGCTTGTCGGAAACCTTGGTTCCAGCCATTTTGCGCAGGATCTTTAAACAGTTCAAGTCGTCTTTGGGCAGAATATCCCAGTCGGCGGCAATGTCGGTTTCTTTGATCTTGGGCAGCTCGTGGGCCAGTGCGATCTTTATTGCACGCCCGACATTGATCGCAGGTTTGGCGTTGCGGGCAAGCAGCCAGACAAGGATCGCCAGGCGGAACGAATGTTGCGCGACGCTTTCCGGGTTTTTTACGCCGCAAAGCGTCCAGCCATAGCGCGGCTTGTCTTTCAGCTTGTCGAATTCGGCAAGCGCGTCAAAAATTTCTGTCATAGATATTTTAATTCGTTAAAAGGAAGCCCGCGGTAGCGAGGCTTCCTCTTTGCTTTTTTTATGAAGTTGTATAGGAAATTTTTTTGATCTTATATACCGTCCTGGTCGGAGAATTCAATTTGATCTCTTCCCCCACTCCCTTGCCCAGCAGGATCTGTCCGACGGGAGACTCATTGGATATTTTGCCCTGGGCCGGATTGGCCTCCAGGGTTCCCACAATGGTAAATTCGTCGTCGTTGCCGTTGATGCCAACCAGCACGGTCGCGCCCAAGTTGATGATATTTTGTTCGGTCTTGGCCGGCGACTTGATCAGCTTGGTATTTTTCAGGATCGTTTCCAATTCGGATATCTTGATGTCAAGCAGTCCCAAGTCTTCCTGCAACGCCAAATATTCCGGGTCGATATCTTCCGAATGCAGGATCTTGGGCGCCTCGCCGCGCGTCTTCATCAACTTAAGTTCTTTTAAGTCTTCGTAGTCCTTTTTGATCCGTTTTAAGCCCTCTTTGGTAAGATAATATGTTTTTTCTTCTATCATATTCCTTTTTCATAAAAACTCCCTTGGCGGGAGTTTTTTATGTGTTGGTATTTATCTTTATCGACATTTGGCGAAAACTCCTTAACGCCTGATGTCCAAAAATAACATGACGCGGGTCAGACAATAAGTCGGAGTAATTCTTTTTCCTGTTTCGTTTTCCATTAATGTTTTTTGGCTCGATGTTTATTCATTGTATTCCACCTGTTTTTTTTGTCAATTCTTTGACAAAACTACAAAACGTTGGATAAACAAAACACTTACTCCAGGGTTTCGATCGATTCTTCCTCGGCCCCCCTTTTCTTTAGAATGATGACAACCGCCACGATGGCGACAATAACCAGGATCCCGATTATCAGCAAAACCAGCGCAACTCCGCCGCCGCTCTTTTTGATATTCGCGCAGTCGGGATCGGCATCGGAATCGGGCGCGGGCGGACAATCCGGATCGCAGACGTAATCCTGGGCGTTGTTGCACTCGCCGTCTTTTACCCCCATGGTGATCGTCGGGGTTTGCCCGCTTTGAGTTGTCTGGGGCAAATTCGCGCAGTCGGGATCCGCGCCAGGATCAGGCGCGGCCGGACAATCCGGGTCGCAAATATTGTCTTGAGCCATGTTACATTTGCCATCGCTAGTACCCATGGTTACTGTAGCGCTTGGCGGAGAGGTCGTTGTCTGATCGCCCGTAGTTTGGACCTCATATTGGAAATTAATCACTGTCGAAGTGTCGTTTTTGGCGCCATCCTTGCTTTTGCAACGGACGTAATAAATATACGGGCCAACATTGTTCAAATTGACATTGGCCTGGTGCAAAAGATTGTCGCTGGTATTAAACCCGTCCTGCATGGCGTCATAATCCATGTCCGCCGTCGAATAGCGGCAATCAGAAGCCACATCGGTATTGACCTGCAATCCCACCTGGGATTGGTAAACATTGGAATTGTTTGTCGGCTGGGTGCCCGAAATGACCGGGGCCTGCGCCTTGGTATAAGTAAAAGTTATTTGCGACGAAGCTGTGTCGGCGTTGCCGGCGGCATCCTTGCAACGGATATAGTAAACATAGGGTCCGGCATCGCCCAAGACCACGCTTTTGGTATAGGTTGTGCCATCCGTGGCCGGATCGAATGTATTGGCCATCGTATCGTAACTGATATCGGTAACATCATACTTGCAGGTAGCCGCCTCATCGGTTTTTACCGTCAATATTGCCGGCGTGGCCGTCACGGTTCCGGTCGGCGCCAGGCTTGCCGGATCAATCACCGGCGCGGTGGTATCGGCCTTAGGCGTTATCACCGGATTATCGGGCGCCAATGACTTATAATTGAAAGTGATCTTGGCCGACTTTCCCACATTGCCGGAATCATCCTTGCAAAGGACATAAAAGGTTTTGTATCCGTAACTGGATAGGCTGATATCATAAGTATGCGTCAACTGGTCGCCCGATTCGAACACCAAAGTCATTGCGTCAAATGACCTGTTATAAGAACTGAAGCGGCATTCGGCGGCAACATCGGTTACCACCGACAAAGTCGCGTATTCCTGGTATAAAGTGCCCGTGGGACTGGTTTTGGTGATCTTGGGACCCTGGGCGGTCTGGACGGGCGTCGGCTGTACTACCGTGGCGCTGCCGACATTAAATTGGATGACCTGGCTGGAGGAATTGGCGTTTTGCGCGAAGTCTTTACAGCGAACGTAATAAGTGTACGATCCGTTGGCCAGGGCACCCAGCGACGCGGTGTGCGACAAACCATCCGGAGATGTCATGACTCCTTCCATGGAACCGTAATCAACGTCCGTGGAATTATAACGGCAAGTGGCAAGATCGGCGGTATCAAGGGATATCGTGACATTACCCGCGGTAACCGTGCCGGCCGGAAGCTGGTTGGAAATTACCGGCCCGCCAGACTGCCCCAAAACCACCAATGCCAAAGCTCCATAAGCGAAGGCCGCGGTTACGGCCGATAAAACACCGGTAATTTTCTTTTGCATAAAAAATGATTACTTAAACAGGTTGAAAATACTTAAAACGTATTTTGCCGCCGCCGGGGAAAATTGCGTTGAATTCTGGGGATCAACCATCACCGAATCCTGCGAGGAGCGGTAATTGCCCTCACAAGTACAACCGGCAACGCATTTGGCGCCATCAAGGCCTTTCCACTTGGGACAACCGGGGCTATCGTCGCAATTCGCCGAAGTCTTCAGGTCGGCGGCGGTACAGCCATAACTATATTCGTCATTCAGCCTGAAGTAAGCGTGCCCCAGTTCGTGGGCCGCCAGGAAGGGATCGGCCGCCAGCATAAAAACGATGCGCGATCCCGGCAAAGAAATTCCGCCATCCTGGCCGCCTTTTTTTAAAACAATGGTCGCATCGGGATTGCAAGGCAGGGCAGCTTCACGGAACCGGACAGCGTCATTATCCATATCGGCGGACAGAGTATCGCTACAAGCCATATCGGAAACCTCCGCCAAGGTAATATTGAACTTTTGTTTGTTGTCGCTAAATTGCGTAACCGTAAACATTTTGTCGACAGCGGCGTTGGCTGCCGTCTCAAAAGATTGCATATCATTGCCAAAACCACAAGGGATGAAAACCACGTCCAGCTTGTCGGATGACGGACCATTGTTTAATATTTGTTTGCAGGCGGCGGCATCGCCGATCTTTACTCCCGTGACTTTTGAAGCCAGGGAAAAATCAGCATTGCCATTAACCTGCGAGAAATTTCCGGATTTATCGCTGGCAACCAATGTAATATTATAATTCCCGTCGGGTTTGGACGTTGTATCCCATTGATATCCCCATGTACCGTCATTGGCAGCCCCATCGCCGGAAAGGCCGTTGTCGTTTAGAGCCATAACGGCCAAATATTGCCCCTGGCTATCTTTTATCTGCGCCAAGGCGCTATCCACGCCGACATTATCGCCGATCCGGGCGGTAATTGTTTCGCTATCGCCCAGCGTTGCTGATTTTTTTGATATCGTCAAACCGGCAACCGCGGGCGGCGTCGAATCGCTTTCGATCCTGGTGTCGTAGCTTTTATTGACCGTGTAGACAAACGAATAATCATTGCTCGATACACCTTTATCGGTCCGGCATTGCACATAGTAGATGTAGGTGCCATCCGCTTGCGCGCCGATGTGGTTGGTATGGGTCAGACCGTCGCTGGTATTCATCGCGTTCCACATAAAATCCCATGGCAGGTCGTAGGGTGAATATTTGCAATTCGCTTTTTCGTCGGTCTTTACCGTTATGGTGGTATCCTTGCCGTCGGTAATTCTGGGCTGATAATCGACTATCTGCGGCGGATCGTTTTTGGCCGGGCTTTGCGGATCGTTTTTATCCAGCGCCGAGATCAGTGACGCGCCCGTGCCGGAAACCATGTCTTTTAAAGTTAGTGTGGCAAAACGCAATTCCAAAGATCCCTGCGCTAGCGGGATTCCAATCGGCCCGATATTGGACTTGGGAATACAAGACCAATCGGTCGGACAACCAACGCCATTATTGGCATAATCGGTCGTGGTCCGGGAAGAACCGCTGCCCGGGATACAAACATCCGCGGACGGGCAAAGGACTTGCACGCTTTTCCTCGTTACCGCGATAGCGGTAGCAACGATCGAGCCTCCGTCAGTCACGCCAGTCACGCTGATCGTATCCTTAGCGACAAATTTGAATTTTGTCGCGTCAACCGCTGATCCATTAAGTGTTATCTTGGCTTTCGTGACATCCGCTATCACATACAACTTATTGTTTGAATCTTTGACCGTGATCGAATTGCCATTGACTTGCGAGATTGTGGCGTTGATCTGGGTACTTGCCGGAGTCGTGGCTAGAGTTGTTGCCGGAGTTGTACCGGCGGCAGTAGTAGTGCCAGAACCAGCGGCACCGGATCCCTGGCTCCCGCCCTGCTCGGAAAATTCCTTGACCGCTCCCGGATCCGCGCCATAGCGAACGGAGTCGCAGGCCAAAACATTGGGGTCTTGAGTTACCCACAGTTCGCCGCTGGCATCGCCTTTTGCTTCTTCAGTGGCTTGGGTATCAACAACATTGGTTGGGTTGCCATTGGCATCCTTGAAAAAAACCTGGCCATAACCGGGGGAATTTTGAGTCGCGTCATAATAACCGTTGTATTTTGCCGCAGCTTGCGCGCCATACTGGTCCAATTTTGTGCCCGTTGAAGTTACGGCCACGCCGCCAGTCGGCGTTAACGCCGCCGGCAACGGCGCTGTCGTTTTGCTTTGTGTTGCCTGCGCGGCAGACTGGGCGCTGGATTGGTCCGCGACAGTCTGGATAGCGGCCAGCGCGGCTCCCGAGGATGTTCCGGTTAGATTGGCTGCAGAGCCAACATTATTAACGGGTAAATTAGCCACGTTCATTTGCGAAGCACCCTGCGCATTCAGTTGCTGGGTCGTAAGTTCGCTCGGGGCCGTGTAACTCATAATATGCAACGGCGTGTTCAAGTCGTTGGTCAAAGAACCTGTAGTATCGGTTACTTTTGCGGAATTGTTTTGTAACATCGCGACAAAATTATTGTAGTCTGACCCGCCGACAACGGCCGCACTCGAGGCCGCCGGCCTCTGCACCGCGACAGGAGAAGCCGGGGCTGTCGTAGCGGTACTGGCTGGTTGCTGGGCAGCGCTGGTTTGAGACACCCCAAAGGTAACCTTCTGCACAACGTCGTTCCTGTCATAGCTTTCAGACCCGACGACAACATCCTGTATTTGGCCGGCCTTTTCCTCGGCATCCGTAACCGTATGCGTGGCCTGACCGACAATATTGCCATTTATATCAACTTCATTTACTAAAACCGACGATCCTGCCATAACTGGCGTCTGACCCTTTCCATTGATTGTTGTTGACGGTATATCTTGCTGATTTTTTACATCTTTAGTTATATCCATCAGCTTGTCAGCCGAAACGGTCGCCGCCTTTTGGTCAAAGGCGGGCATTTTACCCCATGTCGTGGTAAAAACATCGCTGGTACCGTTAGTGCCCGAAGTCGCCGCGATCACACTGGCCTGAACGGCGGCCGAAACAACCGGCGCGCCATTCGCATCGGTCATTACCTGGCCGTTTTTATTGATTGTAACTCCCAATAACGATGTTACCGCGAGAGTATTCTCGTTTATAAGAATTGCCTGCGCCGCCGTTTTTGACGTTCCCGAATCGAAAGTACTGTCCTTAGGTGACGGCTTTGCCTGCTCCTTGGCGTTATACAATCCCTGTGCCACGGCCGTCGCGGCCTTGCCATAGGCGATCGCCGCGGTCGCCATGTTCTTGGCCAGATTGGAATCCGGCGCCAGCAACGCCAGCGCATCCGCCCCGGCTTGCAACCCCGTGGCTTTATTATTCATAAGATCGAATAACTGCTTTGCCGTTGTCCCCTCCGGACTGATAGTGGTTGGGACAGCTCCAGGTAATTCTGGAATCGAGATCGAAAAATTTTTGAATGTCAAGCCGTTGATATCGCCGTTGATCGCGGTCTTTGTCACGTCGCCCAATCCGGAAGAATTATTCGCGATCGAAGCCAGGTCGTTTAAGAAATCGCCTTGCGAGATCGCCGTATCCGACACATCACCTTTATAATCATCGCCGTACGCACCGAGCCAATCGCTAAATGAGTGGTCATGCTCCCGCCAATAATCCACGCATATCGGTTCTCCCGGCGGTTGGGGCAACCACTCAAGACACAAATCAAGATCTCCGTTCGGGGAAGCGTAGGCGTATTTCGGCACACTGCCGCCTGTGGTGATGCAATCGCCGTTAACGCAGGTCAGACATTTATTCTGGCTGCAGTTTTTGTAGGAATACCCGGATTTAACGATGCCAGCGGCATCGGTAACGCCGCAATCGCCATTGGTACAACTATAGCACTGGCCGCCCGCGCATGTCTGGATAAAAGTTGGCGCCGCCTGACTCTTTGACGTGGCATCATCTGCTATCCGGCAACCCGACAGGCCGCAAATAATGCATTTGCCGCTGGCACAGTTTTTGAAAGTGTTTTCCGGAGTGTCAGCGTTATCCGCCGCCGTCGCCGCGTCCGCTCCCTGGCTGACGCTGGCGATAAGGCTGGCGCCGGCTTTTATCAACAGCTGGGCGCTGGCGGCATCGCTTGAAAATTTAACATCAACCAGCCCAAAAACGTAATTTGGATTATTTTTGATCTTTTGGCCAAACCCGGAGTTTGATTCCTGGGTTACGCCCGCGTCGATCGTGATACTGCCGCTGGTTTGCGGCAAAACGGCCGGCTGTTTGTATGCCGTGCCCGAAAATATCTCGGCGATCGCGTAATAATCAGCCTGTTTTTTAACCGCTACCGGCGTGATCTTGGCGCAATTCCATTGTTCGTATCCGGAAATACTGATAGAAGCCAGCATATTAAACGAGGAGTCGAAAAGATCGACCGGATGGGTTCCCTGGAAAAAACCGCACAGTTCGGTAACATATCCGTCCTTTGCCGGAGTGAATTCATATCCCTGGAATTGCTGCGGGTCGATTGCGCCCGATAAATTGCCCGATCCAACCATTTGCCAAACATAATTACCTTGCGCCGCCGTATCCTGGGCAAAAGCCGGCGTCACATCAACCAGCGATGGAGCTAGCATTGCCAGGATGGTCAGCGAGGCCAACACCCGCTCCAATGATTTTAATCTTTTTGCAAAGCAAATGGTTATCATGTTATTTGTTATCAGAAGGATTGTTAATCTGTTTTTGACCGTTATCACCTTCGACCGGAGCTTGGCCTTTTCTCTTTTTTATCATCGTTACAGCCACAATCACCGCAATAACGATAATTATTATCAAAATTATCACGATTGGAAAGATCGGCATGCCCGTCTTGGCTTTTACCTGATCTATCAGGCTGGCTTTGGCGCAATCCGCGTCCTGGCCGGCGGCACAGTCCGGGTCACAGACGCCATCGGCGACTTTGTCGCAGAAACCATCCTTGACACCCGACCGACAATCGCGCGGACAGGTATTGAAGTTCTCGTTGGCGTCGCAAACCCCATCGCCGCAGGTATTGGCAAATCCGGAAACATCCACGAATGCCGCCAGCTTCTGGGACGGGTCATAAATGTTGATATTTTTTGCGGTCGAGTCGTAAGGGATTTCCAGCGACAGGCCGAATTGTTGTTTCTCGGTACAGGTCACTTTCGCCTTTGGGTCGGCGGCGTTGGCCGAATGGCAGTCAAGCGGGACCGAAATGAAACGGTGGTCGATCACCTCGCCCTGGCCCGTAACCACGTCGTAGCGCCAGCCCCCGGTCGGCTCCAAGCCGACATTGGCCGCACCATTGACCAAAGTAGTTCCCAACATCTTGGCCTGCCCCGTGGTCGCGTCATAACTCAAATTCACCAAATAATGTTGTATCGGTATTGTGATGCTATTACCCGCCGCGGCCTTTGCCGCCGGAGCCTGGGCCAGCGCCGACGAACCGGCAAAAGCCAGCAAGGCCGCGCACACAAACAAATATCTTTTAAATTTCATCATAGATGGATTATAATTTTTATTTTTGGAATTAAAAATGTGTTGAATCTCGCGTCCAAAGCTCAAATTTAAAAACTTATTTTTTCTTTCTGGCGATAAAAATTCCCGCGACCAGGATCACCGCCAGTCCGCCCACCACCCACCAGGCTACCGCCGGACTGGGAGCGTAAAACGTTGCCTTGCAATCAGGATCTTCGCTGGTCCCATGGTCAGACATTATGAAACAATCCGGATCGCAGACGCCATCGGCAACGCGGTCGCAGAAACCATCCTTGACGCCCGAACGGCAATCTTGGGAACAAGTGGCGTAATTCTCGTTTGATTCGCAGATATTATCCCCGCACAGCCTGGCAAAACCGATCGTATTGATGTAATAATTTTTCCCGTCGGGCCTAACAATATTAAGGCCGATGCCATTTTCGTAGTAAGGGGCGTCAATGGCAAAATTTGACTTACTCGTAGAAGAACAGCCGCCGGACAAAGTCCCGTCCTTGCCGGGAGCGTCCGAGCAGGTCGTCATCGGTATATCGAATAAAAATGAGTCCAATACTTCGCCTCCCGAAGCGATCACGTCGCAACGCCAGCCGATCGCCGGCTGTAGGGCCCGTCCCGGAGGCGGCGCATCCGTCAAGTTGATCTCTTTTAGACTCACCTCGTCATTGGCATAATTCAAAACAACGTGGTAGCTCTTCGAAGCGACGGCTGTTTGGGCCGCTAATGGATCCGACGTCGAAGAACCCTGCGCCAAAACCGGACCGGCAACCATAAGGGCCAAACAAACCAGCGTTGCAAACTTGTGGAATATTTTCATACGCTTTTATATCAATCATGCCGGCCCCCCGCCTTTGGCGGAGGGCCGTTGTTTTTAGTTGACCGTTACGGTCTTAACGTTGGTTTGCGACGACGCGTTGCCAAAGGTATCGGTGGCGCTCAAATCGATGTTATAGGTCCCGCTCCCGATGCCCGAAGTGTTCCACGAGTTGCCATAAATGTGGTTGGCAGCAACGCCGTCATCATTGACTCCGTCATCAAGCAAGGCCAGCGATGCCACTACCTGTCCGGCGGCATTGCGGATCTTGGCCGTGACGCTCGATACGGCTTGGTTATCGGTGACGCTGGCGGTGATCTTTACCAGGCTTCCGGAGCTGACAGATGTCGAGCTGACCGAGGCATTCGATATTTGCGGCGGCGTCGCGTCGCTGGTCCCGGAGTTTTGCACCCTAAACGAGATAACCGTCGAAGTGGTATTGGTATTGCCATTGGCATCGCGGCACCGGACATAGTAAGTATAATTGCCGTCATTCAAGTTGCCGATGTTGGCAAAATTTTGGATCAAAGAAGAGCTGGCCGGGTCGGTCTGCGCGTTCATGCCGTTGGCCATCGAATTGTAGGAAACATCATTAGTATCGAACTTGCACTGGGCATTTATGCCGGCCGGCGTGTTGACCGAAACCACGGTCGAGTTGGTATTGATCGTTCCCGACGGCTTGGCATTGGTGATCGACGGCTCGCCGCCATTTCCGGTCGTTGATTGGACATTGAAACTTATCCTCAAGGATTGCGTGTTTGCCTTGCCATTGGCGCTGCACCTTACGTAATAGGTGTAAACGCCGTTCTGCAGGTCGCAAACTTTCTGTTCGTGGGTCGTGCCGCCGTTATTTGAAAAGACGTAATGCATGTTCTCGTAGCTCCGGTCCCAACGATCGAACTTGCAGAAAGCGTTGCCAGCCGTCACTATGTGCAGGATCGGGCTGCCGGTGTTGATGTTAACGCTTGGTTGCGGATCGCTCATTTTGGGCGCCGATTGGTCATTGCCATAGCCAACCGATCCCAAGTCGGTGGCAAAACGGGCGTCAACCATGCCGAATGTCATGTATTTGTAGGACGTGATCTTGGTGCCAAACGGCTCATCGTCAAGCTCCCTGACACCCTGGACGATCGTATAACCGTTGTTATTTTTGGGGAAAAGGTTGTTCTGGTTTTTGTAATAGATCGGTCCGTTGTCGATCTTGGCAATCACGAAATAATTCTGGCCCGAAGCTACCTGCACTGGGCTGATGGTCTGGCAATTCCAGTTATTATTGCTCTGCACAGTCGCAGTGGCCAAATTTTTGGTCGAACTGCACGTAACCGCGCTGTTGCTTTGGTTGTTGAGTCCATCGCATTCGTACAATGAAACCTTGGAATTGCTGTCGGAACTGTCGAAAAATCCGCACAGCTCGGTTATCCAGCCGTCGGCAGATGGCGAAAACTGGTAGCCGGCGTTCCAATTGACATTGGAAAATTGCCCCAGAGAACCCGATTCCGACGACTGCCACATATATTGCGCGTTCTGGCTCAGATCGCTGTTGTAATTGGTCGTGTTGCTGCCGGTGTAGTCATAAGTGCTGTTGTAGCTGGAAGCATTGCCAAGCTTGGAATCCGGCAATTTGTCGGCGGCATCAACCTGCGCGCAATCGCCCGGCCCGGAAAGATTGGCGCTAAAAGCGATGGTCGCGGTTTGCTTGTCATTTTGGTTGGCGCTATTGACACAGCTTACCGGGTAAGTCTGGGGTCCGGCAACGGTTATCGGAACGGTCGATGAATGGTAAACGCTGTTGGTGTTGTCAAACAAATGGGTCGCGCCATCCTTGGTGTAGCTGCAGGCGGCGTTGATCGACGTCTGCACGCTGATGATCACCGACGATCCGGTAACGGTCCCGGTCGGCTGGGGATTGGTAATCGTAAGCATTCCCGCCCCGGTAAGGCTGGTGTTAAACGTAATCTGCGCCGAAACCGGATTGGTATTGCCGTTGCTGTCGCGGCAGCGGACAAAGTACTGATAATTCTTGTTGTTATCCACCGCCAGCTGGTATTGCTGGGCATACGTGTTGTTGCCCTGCTGGGTTTGGATGAATTGGTTGGCCGACGGCATCGAATTGTAATCCTGGTCGGTGGTGCTAAACCGGCAGGTGGCCGCAACAGCTGTCGTCACCGACAGCGTTACCGGGCTTGAAGTGACAACGCCGGTCGGCAACGGATTGGTTATCGAAATTGACGTATTGTTGTATTGCACCTGGCAGGGATTGTTGTTCTCCGCGCCGCTGGTCTCCGACGACTTGCAACGGATATAGAAAATATTATTGCCCGGCTGCAAAGCGGACAGCAAAACGTTATCGGTGAAATTCAATTTGTCGGTCGACTGCATCTGCTGGCCCGCGGCCACAGTCCCTTTGTCGGTATTCACGCCGTAGGCGCAAGTCGCGTTGGCGCTGGCTGTCGCCTTCAGCTGCAAAGTAGTACTGGTCGTACCTGTGCCCAGCGTCGAAGAACAAGCCGTGATCTGCGGGGCATTGGCGCTGGTATTGGTAAACTGCGCCGTGCAAGTCGCCGAACCGGTGTAGGTTTGCGTACTCCCACTATTATTACCGTTACTGTTATTACTATTGCTGTTACTATTACTATTGCCGTTGCCGCTATTATTATCACCAGAAGCTTTGCAGGTAATATTGAACGTGTTGTTGCCCGACTGCAATGAACTGGCCAGGATGCTGTTGTCGGTGAACTGCTCCTGGTTGGAGCCGGCCTGCATCGTCTTGCTACCCGACCCATTGGCGTTGTAGGTGCAAGTCGCCGGCCCATTGGTCGAAGCGCTGATATTTACAGTCGCGCTCGTGCCGGTGCCGCTGGCCTGCGCCGTGCAACTGCTCACGGTCAGCGCCGTTTGTTGGTTATTGTTGTTATTATTGTCGGATCCGCCACCCGGATTGGTCGGGCTACCCGGCACCTGGCCGCAATCCGCGGTCGCGGGCGCGCTGTCCAGATTTTTGCCGCTTCCCTGGCAATTGGGATCGGTATTCCGGCAAATAACCGTCAGCTTGGCATCGATGTTCCCCGAGCTACCGTATCCACTGCCGCTGTTGTTGTTATTATTACTGTTATCGCCACCATTATTGCCTTGGTCATCACTGCCCTGGATACCCATCGTCGATTGCAAAGTGCTAAGCGGGATATTGGCTTGATACTGGTTGCCGCTAGCCAAGGTCAGCGGTATCGTCAAGCTGTCATAATCAGAACCCGATCCTGCCATGCATGTGGCCGGAACGTTGTTAGTAACGGTTTCGCCAAGCCTTACACTGGAATTATTATTCTGCCAGGTATGCGTGGGTTGCGAAATTTTTGGCGCCACGCAGTTGGCCGCGCTGTTAGGGCAAGTACCGTTGGTACATGTCCCCGTGCAACATTTGGGACCGCCCACCGTGCAAAACTGGCTGGCAGGCACACAACCTGCCGGGCTAGTAGACGTGCATTGGACGAATTTTCCGTCGCTCCCGGCCGTCTGCAACTGTTTACAACTTCCGCAATCAACCGAAAGCTCTTTATCTGTTTGGATAGGATAAACGCAATAGCCCTGCGCATTGTTTGATGATAATTGAGCCACGTAATAATGTTGTCCGTCGGCCGTGCAAACTTCTTTGTTGTTTGGAAACTGGTTACAAGACTGCGTTAATCCTACTTTGCAATCGCAACCGACCACACCGGCGTTGCAGGTCTGCAACGCGCCTGAATTATAGCATCCCTGGCTCTGCCCTTTGGCATCAAGACATTCCTTGGTACCAGACGGACACGCCGAGACCGGCGCCGTTGTTGAACACGCCGCTTCTTTCGTTATCATGTCCGTTACGCATTTTTTACAACCCACCTGGGCGGCATCGGTCGATTTATGGTATACACAGCCATTTTTATCCGTTGGCTTTGAAGTTCCGTCCCAAACCGTGATAACTTCCCCGGCCGCCGCATTGCTATTGCATTTGGTCTTCGGACATCCGGTCGAGCTCGTTGCGGCAGATTTGCATTTGGCAGTGCTGGGATCGCAGCCGTTGGGGCAGCTGATAAAGAAAGCTGTGTTCGTCTTGGATTCATTCATCGCGCAATTCTTGGCAGGATCAGCCAAATAAATGTTGCCATCTTGAGTACTGCACATTGCCGCCGGACTACAACTTTTTGTAGTAGTTGTGGTTTTTTTTGCCAAAGCCGCCGCAATGCCGTCTTTCGTCCACATCTGCGGCCCCGGAGCACCATTGCACTTCATAGTCCCGCAATAATTCTGGGCCGCGTCCTGCTCATCGCTAGTCCAGGCGTTGCAAACCTTATTGGGTGACCAGCAATTAGCGTTCGGGTTATTTGTGTCATTAGTTGTTCGATCGCAAGATTTATAATTGCCCGCGGATGAGATCCCGCTGCCACAACCAAATGTTCCTTTAGTACAAACATCGCATACTCCATTCAAATTTATCTGATTCGCCTTGGCAAACGGATTGTCCGGGCCATTTTCAAGACCACAACCCTTTTGCACATCGTAAACTATCTTTTCGTCGCATCCCTTTGCCTGGCAGTGATCGGTGGTCAAACAGCAAGCCAGTCTGACCGTAGCCAGATCAGAGATCCCAGTCCTAATCTGATCTTCAAAATTCTCCTTGGTATCTCGAATCAAATCCTTGCAATATCTCTTGCCCTCCAAACTATCAGAAACATAAAGCTGGTCATCGTTAGATGACTGGCCAACATCCCCAATTGGCTGGACCGGCGCGGTGTCGGTATCGATCGTAAAATTGTCTTCAGGTTTAATGTTGTTGCGGGCAAAATCCAGATTATTTTGCATTGCCTCATAGCAAGCCACTCCTTCTTTTTGCGTGGTATTCAAAGTACACTGCGCGTGTATGGCGGTAAAGCTCTTGTCACAAATATCAAGATAAGTGGCACCGTCTTGCATCGATGTCGCCTGGATCGAACCGGCAGAAGTACATTTAAAATCGCTTAAATTGGCATCCGGGCAAGGTTGCAACGGATTGGTATTTCGATTAACAAGATCGTCTGAATTGCATCCGGTACTGCCAGCAGGACACACCCCTGTGCAGATGGCCGCGGTACATTGTTTTTCGTTGGAATAGCAGCCGTTGGAACAGATACGGTAAAACCCTGACTTTGAAAGACACATCGTTGTCGGACTGTCGCATTTGCAGCAAGTCTTGGTATCGGAACTATTATAATCGCATTTGGTTGTACCAGCTGTCGCGGTTTGATCAGAAGTTGCGGTAGAGGTAGTTTTGCACTTACCCTGGCTGGCAAGACAATCCGCATCCGAGCACGGCGCAACCTTTTGCCAATGGCTTGCTATGTATTGATCCGTAAACTCGGCGTCCGACAATCCAGAAAAGATCGCTTGTTTCTGTTTCCACAAGTAGCCATCGAAACATTTATACATGAAAGTATCAGGGGCCGCAGGCTCGGCGGGACCCGTATCAGCCGCCAAGATTTTTGTGAAATGAAAAATACTTATTATCGCTACCGCCGCAATAAAAATGAAACCCATAACGAAAAGCGCGGAGAATTTTTTTGTGATGTTCATATTATTTTGTAAAACAAAAAAACAAGTTTAAAAAAGTTAATCAAATAAGCTCGATTATTATTTAATTTTCCCAAAGATATATGCGAATGTCAATTGTGCATAACCCAAAAATACCCTCCGGCATTTTTTGCGGCAAGATGAATCTCTCCGGGCTTACACCACGCGTATCTTCTTAAACCGCCTTCTACTACGCTGCACGCGTTTTAGTAAATCAAGACAAAGGGCTGCTTGAAAAACAAAAAGGGCCGCCATTCGGCAGATCCTTTTTGTTTTAATGTTTTTGAATTACGAATTTAGCTTTTTGCGATTCTTGTTTCTAAAACGACCACCCTTTGGACCAGAGCCATAAACTCGTCATAGTCAACCTTGCGTTTTAAATCTTGTTTTATAATCCCTAAGTCGGTTTTAATGATTTTAAGATCGCCATCAATTACATCCAAACGCGAATCGACTTTATCCAGGCGCGAATCGATCCCATCCAAGCGCTCATCAATCTGGTTAAATCTTTGATCGTGTTCCTCAAGCTTGACGGTATTGGAAGCCACTTGCTCCGCCACCAGCTGAATTTGTTATCCAAATCCTCGGCAACCACGTCAAAATGCCGTCGCGTTTCCTTATTGCTTTCCTCGACTTTCTCAAAATGTTTTTCTAAAAATTCTTTTGTTTCTTTATCCATAACTTTGCCCTCCTTTGGCAGTTCCAACTTACCATTTCCCTGCAAAACCTGTCAAATTTTTTTTAATTCTCGCTCCCCAAGCATAACCCGCTTACCCCCTCTTCCGAAAAGCCAAATTTATGCGCCAAAAAAACGGTAGCCGATCCGCCTGGCAACACAATTAATCGATCACTTGATCAATCCTCCTAATGTCGTGATAAAATTGAGCGGGCCGGTATACCAGTGGGTTTGGCTGGCAGTATTACTGCCAAAGCCGGGAGCGTTGTTTTGCGTTCCGCTGCCGGGCGAATAGGGCGTGCCGGTTTGACCCCGCAACGGAGCCGGCGTCACCGGCTGGTCCATGTTTTTGGCGTCGCCGGTCGTCTCGACAACATCGCTGTTGTGCAGCAAAGCGACATTCAGCGGTGTTATCAACCCCGACGGGGTACCGGCATTAACCGTCTGGTCATAATAATTTTGGGCTTCTTCTTTGCTGTTGAATGGTCGCACCGTAGTGTTACCATCAGTACCCTTCTCGGCCACTTTCCACTCCGCCGACTCCGATGCCCCAGAACTTGACCCATAGACCAAAGGATTGCCGGTGCAGGGATCGAGCCCGATAACGTTGATATTCAGACAACCCGATTTGCAGGCGCAATTGTCCATGCCAGCTGACTGGCCGTCGGGACAATCCGCGGGAACCATTTGCGGGCAGTTGTTGACATAGCGGCATTCGGAATAGCTTGATTCGCCGATCACACAACTTTTATTGCCGATAGTGCATTTGGGAGGATTGGGACACGTTGTTGCCGCCGGATTAGGTTTATTCACACAGCCACAGTTATTGGAACCGGTAATTGTATTGCCCTGGCAGGCATCGGACACCCATACGGCACAACCACTGCTGTTTTTTCGACATTCGTTGAAATTCTGGCCGCCCACGGCGCAGGTGCGCGCGCCGACAGTGCATTGGTCGACGCAACCCCTAACCGGCGTACCCACGCAATCGCAATTGCTTGCGGTGACCGTGTCGCCCTGGCAGGAGCCAGAAACCCAATTGTAGCAATCATCGTTGCTATTTTTCACACAGTCTTTGAAATTTTTACTGCCGACAGTACAGGTGCGCTTATCTTTTGCAATATCGCAATAGCTGACGCAAGTTGATTTGGCTGGCGGATTCACGCAACCACAGTTATCCGAACCGGTAATTGCGTTGCCACCACAAACATCGGACACCCATTCGGTACAGCCGCTGGTGTTGTTTTTGCGACACTCGTTGAAATTCTGACCGCCCACGGCGCAGGTACGCGCGCCGACAGTGCACCGATCTACGCAAGTCGGTTTTGCGGGCGGAGGCTCGCACGCGCAAATTGAATTAGTGGTTTCATTGTCCTGGCACATATGTGAAACTGGCTCAAAACACCCGGTATCGCTGTTGTGTTCGCAAACGCCGTAGCTTCTTTGACCCTCCCTGCATGATACTGCGCCAAGAGTACATTGCGGATCCGGGCATTTTTTTATGCCCGACCCGCACTGGCAATCCGAACCGGCCGGCTTGCTGGCATCACAAGAATCCATATACCAGGTAGGACATTTATCCAACGGATCAATCCGGCATTCCTGGTACACTATTGAATTAAGTTTGCAGTTCCGGTTGCCAAGAACACAAACGTTGGAGCAGTTTAAATTATTCGCGCCGGAAAAACTCACGTTTGGATTTACATCCGACATCAGCGGCATAAACATGCACTGTGGCAAAATCGGCTTGCCATCATTAAGATCCTTATCGGAGCAGAAAAAATGGTTGTTATGCCCGCCCCAGGAACAATCGGTATAATTGGAAATATCGTTTGGATCGGTAGCCCAGGTAAGACAACCGCCATCATTATTGACGCATCTTTCCATAACCCGGGGAACATACTCGTTTGCCTTGACAACGCAACGCCACGCCCCTTCCGTGGAACAATTATTCTTGCAGGCGATCGCACCCGTAGCCCGTACGCCTTTTTGCGCGGCTTTTGCCTTGACCGCGTCCTGCTCGCTCCATTCGGTCAAGGACAAACTTCCGCTGGCGGGCTTTTTGCAAAACAAAGAACAGCCGCTGGTAGTGTCGTTGACCGCGCAGGCTAAATTCTCTCCCCAACAACCCGGACTCGATTCCGGGAAAATCGATCCTTTATTTGATCTACAAGTCCGATAATTATAGTAACCGTCTTGAGCTTCGGTCAAATCGCCGCCGCAAGCATAAGTTGCCTTGTCAGGATCGCATACCACACAGTCGGTGTTATCGCTGGTATTTTTTACTTTTGGCTTGTTTTGCAATGCCATCATTTCTTTGGCCTTAGCCGCGGTCCAAGTCTGCGGGCCGGGAGCGCCGTAACATCCAAAAGTGGCGCAATAATCCTGCGCCGCGTCTTGCGCGTCGCTGGTCTTCGCAACACAAACTTTGTCAGCTGACCAACAATTTATGCCGGGGTCGTCTTTTGACTGCGCGCAGGCTTCGTAGTTGCCGGCAGATGAAATCCCGTTGCCGCAACCGAAAGTATCCTTGGTGCAAATATCGCAAGCCCCCAACCCAAGCTGGTTAGCCTTGGAATACGGGTTGTTGGGACCGGTTTCCAGCCCGCAGCCATGCACCGAGTCATAAACAATTTTTTCGTCGCAACCCCTGGCCTTGCAATGGTCGTCGGTCAGACAGCACGCCAGCCTGACGGTATCCCAGGAATCTCCCAAATTGCTTTTTATCTGGTTTTCAAGATCGGATAGGCTTAACTCCGTCGCCGCAATATCCTGGCAAGCCGTAATGCCATCCTGATTGACAATAAACAAACCCTTGGCAACTTTGACTCCCGGATCATTGTCCTTGATCGTAAAACCATATCCTTGCCGGTCGATTAAAGCCAGCGCGGCCGGCAACCCGTTTTTGCTGGCCTCGTAGCAAACCGCGGCGTATTTTTGTTTAGTGCTAAGGGTGCACTGCGCATTTATCTCTTTAAAGCTCTTGTCGCAAATATCAAGATACGTTGCGCCATCCTGCTGGGATAACGACGAGATCGACCCGGCGCTCGCGCATTTAAAGTCGCTGGCCTTGGCATCCGGGCAAGGCTGCAGCGGATTATTTATCGAATCATCCGACTGGCAAACAGCGGTCGTGCATTTTTTTTCAACGGAATAACAATTGCCGCTTTTACCGTCCGCTCCCGTAACAGCGTCGCAGGTCCGGTAAAACCCGGATTCGGCCAGGCACATCGTCGAACTCTCGCAAACGCAACAAGTCTTGGGATCGGTACTCCTATAATCGCATCCGCCCGCTCCCGCGGCCGTAACCGTAACCGGAGGCACAAGCGATGGCACCGGCGCCGCCGCGGCCCGCGCAATAATTATTAACGCAAAAAAAATTACCGCCGACAAACAATAGATTTTTCCCGCCAAAGACCGGTATCTCATAATTATTTTTGTTATTTCAGTCCCCCGGCTTACGAATTTCTTAACGAAGCATATTCCGCCTTTGGCGGGAAACGTTAAGAAAATATAAATTGACTTAAACGCGGCGGTCTTTGGCCACTCTTTACTTTTTATTATAAGTTATTGACTGCCAATGGTCAACGGACGCGATTTTTGTAAAAGACGCCGTCACTGCAAACATCTCTTGGACCTGTTGGGCAAGCCCGCCTGCTTGCTATTTTTTAACAAATTTTGAGTTTAATTGTTTTTATCGACTTCGACACTAAGATCTTGCTTTGCTGATAGATCGGTTATGTATTTGTTGGAACCTATGCCGACAGGGTTCAACGTATAAGTGTATATTTCGGATTTATCGGTCGCTATCGGCCAGTTGCCGGCGCCGACCGGAATGTTATATTTATCAATAACAATAGCGTTGTCTATCCTCATGAAACCCCAATCAGCGTTGTTGTATGCATTGGTCACCTGGGTGCCGTCCGCGCCCAGCTGGCCCATAACATAATCCGCTTGCCCGTTTTTATCTTGTTGCGGTTCAATTACCGCAAAGGTCGGCACATAGTCATCGCCGCTTTTTGAATTTGGATATTTGACTACGCCCACTTTGATAGCAACGCCCACATGGCTAACTTCTCCGCTTGAGTCCACGCCATTGTATATCACAGTATATGCGTCAATACCCTTGCTCACAAGAAGTGCTGCGGCGCGCTGGGAATAATTTAAACAAACATTAGTGCTCGTACCATATGGAAGATCGGTGTCGCCGCTATCATTCAGCTTATATTGGCTGTCCCCTATACTCTCGCTGGATTGGCTATTTTTATTTAAATCGTCAAGGGCGTTATCCAGCATTTTTAATCCTTGCGGATCGCCAACGATTTTAACAAAATTATTTCCTGCACTCTCTAAATTGACTTCGTATGGATTTTCCGAAGGCGCAGGCGCCGGCCCCTTCCCGTCCCATGGTTTTATATTCGGATCAAGGGGAGGATTATTCGGATCAACCTCTTGCCCGGTAGCCCGGTCAACCAGAGTACCGCTTTCCCAGCTGTCGGCGATTTTTACGATCGTATTTGAAAATGGCTTATACACGCTAACAACCCGATTACTGGCATCGGTTGTTTGCCCTTGTTGCACCGTTAATTTCTGGGCATCGGCTTCCGGTGTCGCACTCTGAATCACCAGTTTTTCGCCTTTGCTCACCAGATTGCCGCCAACGCAGTCCCAGCCCTTGACGGCTTCGCCGGCCTTAAAAGGAACGTAAGCACAGTAACCGTTCTTGCCGTTGGCAGTTGCTACCGCGGCAAGCTGCAAAATACCATCATGGCTTGCGTTACAAATATAAGCCGGATAATTACTGCCTGCCGCGTTATACGTATCGCCATAATCCTGGGTACCCGGACAGGTCACTGTCCCGTTATCGCATTTCTGGAGATTGTCGGCATTATAACAAACATTGCCGCGAGCCGCGGCATTGCTGTCACAAACAACTGTCTTTGCTTTGTCAGCGGTTTTTGCCGTGCCAGTCGGAATGGGTTCAGGTTTTTTTGCCGCCAGTGTTGCCGCCACGCTGTCTTTTGTCCAAGTCTGCGGCCCGGTTGTGCCGTCGCACTTTAAATCAGCACAATAATTTTGTGCCGCGTCCTGATCGTCACTGGTCTTGGAATTGCATTTTGCATTAGCCGACCAGCAATATACACCCGGGTCGTCTTTTGAACGCAAACATGTTTTATAGTAACCGCCCGACGATATTCCGGAACCGCAACCAAAAGTATCCTTGGCGCAAATATCGCAGGTACCGTTGATACCCAGCTGGTTGGCCTTGGAAAACGGGTTGTTGGGCCCGGTATCAAGTCCGCAACCATGGACGATGTCATAAACAATGTTTTCGTCGCAACCTTTTGCCTTGCAGTGGTCATCGGTCAGACAACAAGCCAGCCTGACGGTATCCCAGGAACCGCCAATATCGCCTTTTATCTTGTTTTCATAATAGGCCCACGAACCCGCGATCAGGTTTCCATTGGAATCCTTGGAATCGGCATTGAAATTGCCGGCATCGCTTTGTTCCTGCAATACAGCGGCACAATCATGAGCGCCGGTCGAATCATTGACGATATATACGGTTTTTGGGTTTTGGTGATCGCTGTTGTCGCCTGCCGCCAAAACAGAGAGACCATTGCTGCCATTGCTGTAATAATCGGGCTCATTTAAATTATGCTCGAAGTCATAACAAGCTGCCGCCTCCTTT
>Ga0182021_10002302_pt1 | contig 22189 bp, 22 predicted proteins | sample 612E3MmetaG_FD_120493 | JGI IMG/M metagenome (GOLD analysis project Ga0182021, IMG submission 120493) | Permafrost microbial communities from Stordalen Mire, Sweden - 612E3M metaG (Illumina Assembly) | ecosystem: Environmental > Terrestrial > Soil > Wetlands > Permafrost | place: Sweden... | reverse complement strand
GGCAGGGCCGCCTCGACGACTTCGCTCAACGCCGCCTGCGCGAGCGAGGTCTTCCAGCTCAAGACCACGGGCGGTGAGTACGAGGTGGCGTCGCTTCTGCCGGGATGTACCGCGACCACCGCCCTCCCCGAGAACGGGAACCACGGCTTCTACCCCGCTGCACCACCGACGGCCCTTGTCGATCGCGTGGCCACGCCGGTCGGCGATGCCGTCGTGTTCTCCAACCAGTACTCGGACTGCTCCAGCAGCTGCTACATGGGCACCGACGAGGTCGCGCTCGTCACGGTCGGGACGCGCGTCGTCCAGATGATTGCGGTGACGGCGCCGGCGAGCGGGACGACGGAGCGCGACAGGGCCGGCCTCGTGGCCGTACTGCAAGGACTGCGCCGGGCCTGACACGTACCTCGTAATGTGGCGGCATGGAACAGGTACGTCTCGGTCAGTCAGGTCTTCGCGTCTCTCGGCTCGCGCTGGGATGCATGAGCTACGGCGACGCCAGCCGTGGAGGCCACCCGTGGGTGCTCACCGAGGAGGAGTCGCAGGGCTTCTTCATGCAGGCGGTCGAGCTGGGGATCACGTTCTGGGACACGGCCAACGTCTACTCGGGCGGCAGCTCCGAGGAGTTCACCGGCCGCGCGATGAGGAAGTACTCGCGCCGGGAGGACATCGTCCTCGCCACCAAGGTGCACGGGCACATGCACGACGGTCCCGGCGGTTCGGGGCTGTCCCGCAAGGCGATCCTCGAGAACATCGACGCCTCGCTCACACGCCTCGGCACCGACTACGTGGACCTGTACCAGATCCACCGCTTCGACCCCCTCGTCCCGGTCGAGGAGACGATGGAGGCGCTGAACGACGTCGTACGGGCCGGCAAGGCGCGGTACGTCGGTGCGTCGTCGATGTGGGCCTGGCAGTTCTCGAAGATGCAGTACACCGCCCGCGTCCACGGCTGGACAGAGTTCGTCTCCATGCAGGACCAGTACAACCTCATGCAGCGTGAGGAGGAGCGTGAGATGTACGGGCTGTGCACCGACCTGGGGGTCGGCGTCATCCCCTGGAGCCCGCTGGGACGCGGTCGACTGACCCGCCCGTGGGGCACCGAGACGACCCGCGACGGCTCCGACCAGATGATGCGCCATTACGGCGAGGCCGATGCGTCAGTCGTGGGTGCGGTCGAGAAGGTGGCGGCTGACCGTGGCGTACCCATGGCGCAGATCGCGCTCGCGTGGGTGCTCAACAACCCCGTGATCACCGCGCCGATCGTCGGAGCAACCAAGCCGAACCACCTGACCGATGCTGTCGCTGCGCTCGAGATAGAGCTGACCGGCGACGAGATCGCGGCGCTCGAGGGTGCCTACGTGTCGCGGCCGCCCTCGTACTTCGGGTGATCACGCTCTATCTGCGCTGCCGCCTCGCGACGACCCGCGAGGCGGTGGAGGAGTTCTTCGCGAGAGCCAGGAGCACGTACGAGGCGCCCGGCGGCATCACCGCTCACCTCCAGTGGAGCCTCAGCGACGCGTCGAGCTTCGTCGAGGTGTTCGAGTACACAGATCGCGACACGTACGACGCCGACCAGCTGAGGGTCGCGGAGGATCCGGCCATGCGAGCGCTCATCGCCGAGTGGCACACCCACCTTGCCGCCCCGCCCGTCGTGGAGCCGTTCCAGGAGGCTGTCCTTCCGACGAGGTGATGCCGGTGTCCATCGATACGCGGCTTATGGACGCCATGCCGATCGCGCCGACTGACTGATCCATCGAAGCTCGGGTTGTGGCGTGTGGATGGGGCGCCATAAGCCGATTCTCGATGGACAAGCCCTGCGGTGGCTCGGCGACACCCCCCAATAAGCCACGTTTCGATGGTTACGGCCGGAGCTGGTACGTGCTCTCGTGGCCAACCATGAGGGTCGTGTCCAGGGTGATCGTCACTGGGTCGTCCGGGCCTCCGCCGCTGAGCCGCTGCAGCAGAAGCTCGGCGGCCTCGGTGGCCAGGCTCTCGATGGGTTGCGTGACGAGGGTCGGACGCGGACGGATGAGCCGGGCGAGCTCCAGGTTGTCGAAGCCGACGAGAGCGGGACGCAGCTCCTGGCCCAGCTCGTTGAGGGCGATCGTGGCGCCGAGCGTGAGGACATAGTTCGCGCAGACCACAGCCGTCGGAGGGGCGCTGAGGCGGAGGAGCCGCCGCAGCCCGGTGCAGCCGCCCTCGACGCTCACATGCTCCGGCGTCATGAGCTCGGCGCGGGGGAGGAGCCCGGTCCTGTCCTGCATCGCGTCGCGGAAGCCCGCGCGACGTTCGCGCATCGTGTACGTGGTGTCGGGGCCCGCGAGCAGGCCGATCGCAGTGTGGCCTGCCGTGACGAGGAGCTGTACGGCCGAGGCGATCGCGGCGCGGTTGTCGATGACGACCGAGTCCGTACCGGGCATGAGGCGGTCGACCGCGACGACCGGCACGTCACGGTCACGTGCGGCGGCGAGGAACGAGGTGTCGTCGTCGACGGGGATGACGACGATCCCGTCGACCATCTTCCCCACCAGGAAGCGCATGACGTCGGCCTGGGACTCGGCGTCGCGTCGTGAGTCGCAGATGATCGTCCCGTACCCCGCCTCGCGAAGCCGTTCCTCTATCCGCGACACGATCGTGGTGTTGAAGGTCGAGGCGAGCTCGTCGAGGATCACGCCCACGGTCATGGACCGCCGGCTCCGCAGCCCTCGGGCGACGTTGTTGACCTGGTAGTCGAGCTCGGCGGCAGCCTTCTCGATGAGCTCGCGGTTGGGGCCGAGGACGTTCCCGCCGTTGTAGTACTTGGAGATCGTCGCGAGCGACAGCCCCGTGATGCGTCGGATGTCCTTGTACGTCGCGACCACGTCGGCCTCCTTTGGCGAAACGTTTCGAACCACTTTTCCAGCGCCGTGCAGGGGTGTCAACCGATCTGACGACAGAGTGCCTCCACGCGGGCACCTCGTACAGGTCGGTCTCGTCAGGCATCCGTCGCCAGTCGCTGGGGGAACCCATCCAATCAGCGGCACGCCCCGCAGCAGTTCCCGCGCTCGTCGCTGAGACGGCATCCGAAGGCCTCACGGATCACCCTCGCCGCTGCCTCCGAACTGCCACGATGGGGTGGTCCTAAGGAGACGAGCATGGTGGCGGACGAGATCGTACGAGTCCTGGTTGTCGGTGCCGGAACGATGGGGCAGCAGATTGCGCTGCAGTGCGCCGGGCACGGCTTGTCGGTCGTCATGCTGGACTCGGACCCTGAGGCCCTGACGCGGGCACGCGCCCAGCTGACCGGCATGGGAGCCGCACTGGGGAGCGACCCGGCATTCGCCGGGACCGACCTCGTACAGGCCGTCGCAGCGATCACGTACGAGACCGACCCGGCGACGGCCGCGGCGGACGTCGACCTCGTCTCGGAGTCCGTACCGGAGGACCCAGCCCTCAAGGGCGCCGTGTTCGCCGAGCTCGACAGATGGTGCCCGGAACGTACGATCTTCGCGAGCAACACGTCGTCGCTGCTGCCCTCCATGTACGCCGAGGCGACCGGCCGTCCCGACCGGTTGGCCGCCCTGCACTTCCACCAGCCCGTGTGGTCAGCCAACATCGTCGACGTCATGCCCCATCCCGGCACGTCACCCGAGACGATCGAGACCCTGCTCGGGTTCTCGGTACGCATCGGCCAGATCCCCATCCAGCTCCGCAAGGAGAGCCCCGGCTACGTGTTCAACGCGATGTACAACGCGCTGAACCGCGAGGCGATCACCCTCGCGACCAACGGCGTCGCGACGATCGAGGACATCGACCTGGCCTGGACGACGGTGACGAAGATGCCGCACGGACCGTTCGGGATGCTCGACTTCGTCGGCATCGACACCGCCTGGCACATCACGCAGTACTGGGCCACCGTCACCCAGGACCCGCAGCTGCTCGCGAACGCAGCGTGGCTCAAGGGCTACGTCGACACAGGGCGTACCGGCGTCAAGGCCGGCAAGGGCTTCTACGACTACTCGCCCGCAACAGACTGATCTCCCCCCCGGCGCCTCGACCGCTTGCTCGGCTCGGACGCGTGAGGATGGCCACATACGGGCGACGGCCGACGGTGCCCACTCGGCATGCTGCACAGCGTCGGAAGCTCACGGAGCTCTGACACCACCACACGCGGCTTGGGTACCTGCTGGGGGCAGGAGTCACGCCGCACAGACAGCCCACCCCTTCCCTGGGGAAAGACCACGAGGCACCAGACGTGACGTCCATCACTTCTGTTCCGGCCGAGCGGCACGGATCGAGCCGGTCGGTCAGGTCTCTGGCCCGTCGGCACGACCCGGCGCCGCGCCGGATCCCGTGGCGCCCCTCACAGAGCATGGTCCTGGCGGCGGCGGCGCTCATCGGAATCTTCTCTCTCGGCTGGTTCTCCGCCCTCACCCGGCCTGCGGATGCTGCGGCGGCTGTGTGGTGGAGGCCGGGGGCGATCTTCGGATCGCCGCAGCGGGCGAGCAGGCGATGATGGTTCTCCAGCTCTCCAACGTCGACCGGATCCCGTGGCCTCGCCTTGATCAGGCTGATGGTCGACGGACTCACGTACCACCATGACGGCTCCCAGAATGTCTGGCAGGTCAGCCGGTCACGGCGGACCTGAACTGTCACCGGGCCGGGCCGGTCACACTCTCGTAAGCATCAGGTAAGACCCATGATCTAGAGCTGCGTCTCCAGCCGGCGTTGAGTTGCGCATGTCCCCAAACACCTTTCTAGGGAGCAGGAACATGCAGCATCTACGTATCCCCATGGTCGTGACGGCCGCCGTGGTCGCCGCCGGGCTGTCCGTCGGCTTCGCGCCGAGCGCATCAGCGTCCACCGCGTCCGACGGTCACGGAGCCGTCTTCGTCCAGACCGACGACCTGAGCCACAACGCGGTCATCGCCTACGTCCGCACAGCGGACGGACACCTCACGAGAGCAGGCACGTACGCGACGGGCGGTTCAGGCGCCGCGGAAGCCGGCGCTGTGGTCGACCCGCTCGCCTCCCAAGGTTCCCTCACTCTTGACCGCGCGCACGGTCTGCTGTTCGCCGTGAACGGCGGCAGCGACACGATCACGGTCTTCGGCGTCGACGGCAGCAAGCTGGTGCGCCGACAGATCCTCTCCAGCCGCGGTGACCTGCCGGTCTCGGTGAGCGTCGTGGGCAACCTCGTGTACGTGCTCAACGCTCGCGGCGGTGGCTCCATCACCGGCTATCGGGTGGACGGTCGCCAGGTCGAGCCGCTGTCCGGCTCCACCAGAGCGCTGAACCTGGCACCCAACGCCAACCCCGAGTTCCTCCAGGCGCCCTCGCAGGTGGCGATCACGCCCGACGGTCGGGACGTGGTCGTCGCGACCAAGACGCACGGCACCCTGGTGGTCTTCCCGCTGTCTGACAACGGTCGTCCTGCTTCCACGCCCGTGGTGACACCGTCCGGAACGGTGCCGTTCGCGCTGACGTTCGACCGCTCCGGCAGCCTGCTCGTCGTCGATGCCACCGGGCACGCCTCCGCGTACAGGGTTGCTCACAACGGCACCCTCGCGCTCGTGTCCACGGTCGGCCCGACCGGGCAGGCCGCGGCCTGCTGGACGGTTCTCATCGACGGCAGCCTGTACGCCGCCAACGCGGGATCGAACAGCATCACCGCGTTCAGCGACCACCGTGGGCAGCTGGCGATCGCCCAAGCCGTCGCAGCGACGACCGGGGCGGGACCGATCGACATGGCGTCGTCCCCGAACGGCCGCTACGTCTACCAGCTGACCGGAGGGTCCGGCCAGGTCAACGAGTACGTACGAGGCGCCGACGGGTCCCTCACGATGGTCGGCACGGCCGACACCGGACTCGGTGCAGCCGTGGGGAAGCCCCTCGAGGGCATCGCGGCCAGCTGAGCAGGAGAAACCCTGAGCGATCGTGCCGGCGCCATCGCGCCGGCACGATCCGCGTCCGGACGCTCGCAGTCGTGGAGGGAGTGGCCTCGAAGGCATGGGTAGCGTGGTGAGTGTGGCTGTCACGATCCGTACCGCCCGAGTCGACGAGCTCGAGAGCCTGGAGGCCCTGCAACGGAGGGCGTCGCTGGCGAATCCCGGCGACCGCGAGGCGATCCTCGCTCATCCCGAGGCGATCGTGATCCCGCTCAACCAGCTCACCGACGGCCAGGTCTTCGTGGCCGAGAGCCACGGGTCCCTGCTCGGGTTCTCCGCCGTCCTCGACCGCGAGGACGGCCAGACCGAGCTGGACGGGCTGTTCGTCGAGCCATCGCTGTGGAGGGCTGGGGTGGGACGGCTGCTCGTCGAGCGTGCGAAGAGCTACGGGCATGATCACGCCGCCGTCTGGTTGCACGTCGTCGGGAATCCCCATGCCGAAGGGTTCTACGAAGCGTGTGGATTCGTCACGTACGGCTCGCAGCAGACCGAGTTCGGGCCGGGGCTCCTGATGCGTGCCGCAGTCGGCCCTCGCGGTGGAGGGGCCACCTGAATCCCCCGGCCTGACGTCGCCGCGGTCGCTCAGGGCGCCCACTCGAGGAGCGCGGGGGCGCCGTGCGATGGGCATCAGCCTGCCCCGGTGGCGGCATCCGCCGGAAGTTACGGTACCGTAGGTTCATGATGGAGACGACAGGGCAGAGTGTGGCGGTGGTCCGCCCCGTCGTGATTCAGGGCGGCATGGGGATCGCAGTGTCCGGCTGGCAGCTCGCCCGAGAGGTCTCCAGATCCGGCCAGCTGGGCGTCGTGTCCGGTACAGCCCTCGACAGCGTCGTCGCCAGGCGGCTTCAGGACGGCGACGAGGGCGACCACATCCGACGGGCCCTCCGGCACTTCCCGTCGCAGGCCATGGTCGCTCGCGTGCTCGAGCGCTACTTCCGCGACGGAGGACGCCACGGCGCCCCGTACCGTCCGCAGCCCGCGCTCGGCGTCGATCCGAGCCCCGCGGCCATCGAGCTCTCCATGGTCGGCAGCTTCGCGGAGGTGTGGCTCGCCAAGGAGGGCCACGACGGCGTCGTCGGCATCAACCTGCTGGAGAAGATCCAGACGGCAACCCTGTCGACCGTACTGGGAGCGATGCTCGCAGGTGTCGACTATGTCCTGATGGGCGCGGGCATCCCGCGCGAGATCCCGCAGCTGCTCACCGACTTCGCTGCCGGGCGCACGGGCGCGATCTCGCTCGATGTCGTGAATGCCACCCGGACCTACACCGCGTCACTCGACCCGGCGGCGCTGTTCGGTGACGAGCTGCCGGTCCTTCACCGTCCGCAGTTCTTGGCCATCGTGTCGCTGCACGTCCTTGCCGCCTTCCTCAACCGCAGCGAGCAGTTCCGGCCCGACGGCTTCGTCGTGGAAGGCCCTCTGGCGGGCGGCCACAGCGCCCCGCCGCGAGGCAAGATGACCTGCGACGACGAGGGGAACCCCGTCTACGGCGGGAAGGACGACGCCGACCTTGCGGCCATGGTCGCCATCGGACTGCCCTTCTGGCTCGCAGGCGCGTACGGCACCCCTGAGCGCGTCGCGGATGCGGTCGCGGCCGGCGCTGTTGGCGTGCAGGTGGGGACGCTCTTCGCGTTCGCGGAGGAGTCCGGCATCCGGTCCGACCTGAGGTTGGGACTGCTCCGGTCGCTCACCGAGGGAACCCTCGCGGTCCGCAACGACCCCCGCGCATCGCCCACCAGCTTCCCGTTCAAGATCGCGTGCATCGAGGGCAGCCTCTCGGAGCCCGCGACGTACGCGGCGCGCGAACGCGTCTGCGACCTCGGCCTCCTGCGGACGCCGATCGAGCGGGAGGACGGACGGGTGGCGTACCGCTGCGCCTCCGAGCCTGAGCACATGTACGTGAAGAAGGGCGGCGACTCCGCCGACACCGTCGGACGCATGTGCCTGTGCAACGCGCTGCTGGCCGACGTCGGCCTCGGCAAGGTGCGCAAGAACGGCTACGCGGAGCAACCCGCCATCACGCTGGGCCAGGATCTGTCGGGTCCCGAGCGGCTGGCCGAGACCCACCCGGACGGCTGGACCGCGGCTGAGGCTGTCCTGTGGCTCACGAGCAGTCTCCCCAGTCTCTGAACGCACCGGTCGTACGGCCGTTGCAGGCCGCACGAGGCTTGGGCCGGTAGGCTTTTCAGCCCGCCTGGACCTCGGTGAGGGCGATGCCCGCTCCGGTCAGGTGCTCCCTCATGTGCCCCGGAAGGCTGAGGTCGGTCACGACCCGGCTCACCGCGCTGGCGGGCAGCAGAGGCACCGAACCTTGACGCGGGAACTTCGCAGACTCGGTCACGACGATGACGTCCTTCGCCTGCTTGGCCATCGCCTTGACCACGGCGGCACGAAGGTGGTTTCGTCCGGTGAAGCCGGACTCGATGGTGTAGCCGTCGATGCCGATGAAGAGCTGGTCGACGTGGAAGTTCACCAAGCACTGCTCAACCAGCGGGCCGACCGTCACCTGGGACTGCGACTGGTAGTCGCCCCCGAGGAGGACGACCGACAAGCCCTGGCTCGTACGCACGTAGTCGGCGATGAATGCCGAGTTCGTCACCACGGTGACGCCGCGCTTGGTGTTCGCCAGCTCGTCGGCGAGCAAGGCGCAACATGACCCGGACTCGATCATCACGGTGCTTCCGTTGGGCACCAGGCCGGCCGCTGCCGCGGCGATGCGACGCTTCAGGTCGTAGTGGAAGGCCAGCCGGCTGAGCAGGTTGTCTGGAGCGATCGCGACGGCATAACCGTGCTGTCGTCGGATCAGACCCCTCCGCTCCAGCTGATCGAGGTCCTTGCGGATCGTCACCTGGGACACGGCGAACATCCCCGCGAGCTCGTTGACGTCGACGCGCTCGCTGTCGATGACGTGCTCGAGGATCTTCGACCTTCGATCGCCCACCACTCTCAGAATCCCTTCTCCGGGTCGCATCGACTCCGTAACGAATCATAGTGAACTTTCGTACGAAATCAGGTTCTGTCGATATCGAAACCCATGAGGATCGGAGTAGACCCTTGTCCAGCCAGCGGGCAGACGCCAGGGCCGGCTCCCCTCGAAACCGGCCCTGGTGGACTGGACGCCCTCGCTCAGAACGACGTTGCTCCCTGGATGTTGGTGGGGGCGGATGCCCCACCGGCCTTCTCGATGCTGATCGCCAGAGCGTCGGACTGGGCTATCGGGCCCGTGAACCACTGCTTGGCGGCGCCTCCGGCGCTCACGAGTGCGTCCGGCGTGACCCGGGTCGGTGACGTCAGCGGACCGGCAAGCGTCCAGAGCTGATAGGTCTGATCCTGGTTCAGCGCTGGGAGGTCACCACTGGAGAACATGGCCCGGTTCAGGCTCTTCGATGCGACGAAGGTCGCCTGCCCCCCGTCCTTGAGGGTGATCGTGTACGCCTTCAGGTCGGGCGCCCGCAGCAGTTCGGTCTCAGCTGTGACGCTGGCCAATGGTGGCTGGCGCTGGCTCAGCGACACCACGAAGCCGCCCAGCACCAGGGCGACGACCGTCACGGCGGCGACGGCGAGCGACAGCACGCGCATCCTTCGCCGCTGGCGACGCACCGCCAGCTCGTCGGTCGGCGCGACCGGCACCTCACGGAGAGGTTGACGAGGAACGGCCTCTGGCGCAGTCGCTGCGTGGTTCCCCTCAGCTTCCTCTGGGGGCAGGACGCGTACGCCTGCGATGGCAGCCATCACCGACCCCTTCAGCATCGGCGGCGGGTCCGTGCGCGAAAGCAGCGACAGCTCTGTGGCTGTCTCACGGAACTCGACGACCTCTCGCTGACAGGTCGGGCACTCGGCAAGGTGCGTCTCGAACTCGACGAGCTCGTCACCTTCGAGTGCATTCATCACGTAGGCGCCCACGGCGCCATGGATCTCGCTCATTCCTCCACCCCCAGGGCATCACGCAGGCCGATGAGGCCGTCTCGAATTCGTGTCTTCACGGTGCCCAGGGGCAGCTTCAGCAGGGAGGCGACCTGAGTCTGCGTATAGCCGCCGAAGTAGGCCAGCCCGATCGCCTCGCGCTGGATCGCGGTCAGGGAGGCCATGCCCTTGCGGACCCGTTCGACGTCCATCTTCTGCTCGACGTCCTCCCAGACGTGGTCGGCTTCGCGAACGACGGTGGTGACCGCGTACTGCTCGTCGCGGGCCACCTCGCTGCTGACCGAGCGCACCCGGTCGACCGCGCGACGATGGGCGATCGTCGACATCCAGGCCAGGACGCTGCCCTTGTCGGGCGCGTAACGGGCTGACTGGCGCCAGACCTCCACGAACACCTCCTGGGTGACTTCGGCTGCATGGTCGGCGGAGCGCAGGATTCGCAGCACCAGCCCGTACATGCGGGAGGCAGTGAGGTCGTACAGCTCCGAGAACGCGTCCTCGTGACCTCGCGACGAGCGGGCCACCAGGTCGGCCAGGCGCGCTGCTTCCGCGCCACGTCCAGCGACGTCGCGAGGGGGTGCCGGATCGGTCCGGGAGGCTTCGCCTCCCGGACCGGACGGTACTGCAGAGAGCCCCATCACGATCTCCCGTCAGTGACTGTCAGCGACGTCATGATGACCTCGTACCCGTCGTCAAACCCGATCAGGAAGCCGGCAGCAGGACGGTGTCGATGATGTAGACCGTCGCGTTGGCCGTCTGGACGTTGCCGCAGACCACCTTGGCGGTCTTGTTCACCGTGAAGTCCGTGCCCGAGCCGGTCACCATAACCGGCTGCTTGGGGTTGAGGCTGTCGAAGGTGCCGGAGAGCTTCTCCGGGGCAAGGGTCTGGCCGACGACGTGCTCGGTCAGGATCGCGGTCAGCATCGCCTTGTCGGCCAGGACCTTGTTGAGCGTGGCCGGGTCGATCTTGGCGAAGGCGTCGTTGGTGGGCGCGAAGACCGTGATGCCCTTGGCGTTGTTCAGAGTGTCGACAAGGCCGGCCTTCGTGACGGCCGTCACCAACGTGCTCAGCAGCGGGTTGTTGCTGGCGGCCGTGGCGACCGGATCCTGCGACATGCCGTCGAAGGAGCCCTTGCCGCTCGTCGGCACGGAGGCGCAGCCTGCGCCGAAGGGCTGGGCCATCGCGGAGCTCATCGACGGTGTGCTCATCGGCGCACTCATGGACGGGGCGGGTGCAGCTGGCGCTGCCGACGTCATCGAGCTGCTGCAGGCGGTGAGTGCCAGCGACAGCGAGAGAGCGGCGGTGACGCCGGCGAGCTTGACGGTACGGGTCGTGGAGGACATCGGGTGTTCCTTCCCATTGGTGGACGGGCCCTGAGGAGGTCCGTCTCTCGGTGGGTATTCGGCGCGGTCGACCGGACGGATTGGTCGTCTCCTACTCGGAGGTGAACTGGATCTGGTGCCAGCCGCGGGCGCCGCTGGGGAAGACCTTGGTCCGCTGTTCCGGCTGGGTGTGGCCGTCGAGGTCGGTGGCCCGCACCTGCGCGCTGTGGAGCCCGGCCGGCCCGTCGTAGACGTAGGACCACTGCCGCCACAGGTCGATGCCGCCGTCCGCTGCGAGCTTCGCCTCCTTCCAGTCGCCCTCGTCGATACGGATCTCGACCTTCGCGATGCCGCGGTGCTGTGCCCAGGCGACGCCGGCGATGACGGGCTTGTCCTTGGGCAGGGTGGTCAGCGATCGTGGCACGTCGATGCGGCTCTGGGTGAGGATCGGGGCGTCGGTCGCCCAGCCGCGCGTCGTCCAGTAGGCGGTACGGGCGGCGTAGGTGGTGAACTCGATGCGCTGCAGCCATTTGGTGGCCGAGACGAACCCGAACAGTCCAGGCACGAGCATACGAGCGGGGTAGCCGCGCTCGTCGGCCAGCGGTTCGCCGTTCAGTCCGACGACGACCATCGCGTCCCTGCCGTCGCTGAGCGCCTGGAACGGTGTCGAGCAGGTGTAGTTGGAGTCGAGCGAGTACGAGTAGACCTGGTCGACACCGGGGTGCACGCCGACGCGGGCGATGAGGTCGCGAAACGGCACGCCCGACCAGCGACCTGTACTGACGTACGGGCCACCGACCTCGTTGGAGACGCAGGTCAGGGTGATGTCGCGCTCGACCAGGGGCATGGCCAGCAGGTCGTCGTAGGTCAGGGTGAGTGGACGGTCGACCAAGCCGTCGAGGGTGAGCGTCCACGTCGAGGCGTCGATGTGCGGGGTGACCAGGCTGATGTCGACCCGGTAGAAGTCCGCGGCCGGCGTGGTGAACGTACTCACCCCTGGGACCTGGACGCCCTCGGGGAGCGCCTTGGCCGCGGAGGCGGGCGCCGGCAGGCCGAGGGCACGGCGCGCGGCGGACGCTGCGTCGCGGGCCCGGCCTACAACGACGCCGCCTGCTGCGGCGACGGCTGCGACCGCCGCGGTCCCGCCGAGTGCGGCGAGGAAGCCGCGTCGCGACCGGCCCTTCGCTGCGTCGAGGGCTGAGCCTGCCGTGGCGTCAGCCACCCGGCGGGTGAGCATCAGGTGCAGGGCCGCGACGCCGACCACGCCGGCGGCGACGGACGGGATCGCGTTCGTCCACGGTCCGCGGGTGACGGCCGCACCAGCGCCGGCGACCCCGAGCAGGCCGATCGCGACCGATGCGATGCGCGGACGGCGCCAGGCGATCAACCCGACGGCAGCGCCGAAGACGACCAGTACGACCCCGATGCTGCTCACGAGGATCGGCTTGTCGTTCGTGCCGAACGTCCGTACGGCGAACTCCTTCGCCGGCGTTGGGGCTGCGTCGATGAGCGCCGAGCCCACCGCCAGCAGCGGCGAGGCGACCGGGTTGACCAGCGATGCCACGAGGTGGCCCACTCCCACGGCAGCGCCAGCCGCGACGACGCCGGCTGGTGCCCGCAGTATCGCCCGTGGTGGTGCCAGGCGGCCCGGCTGAGGGGTGGTCGACGGCACGCGTGAAGTGGTCACGCCTCTGGTTCGTAGCCGAGGGCTTGGAGGATTGGTCGAACCTAGATCACGAGGTCAGGGTAGGAGGTGACCTCCATGGTCAGCCTCCGATGGAGCTCATGGTGCGTGCAGGCTGGTGGAAACCCGCGTCGTCGATGCCGTGGCCGGCCGGCTTGGTCGCGTGGGCGCCCGACCACATGCCCGCCAACGTCGCGTCGTCAGCCCCCGCCCGCAAGGGCGTCCGCAGGTCGGTCTCCGTATGGCTGAACAGACACGTACGGATCTGGCCGTCGGCGGTGAGTCGGGTCCGGTCGCAGGATGCGCAGAAGGGCGCGGTCACGGAGGCGATGACGCCGATCCGTCCTGCCGGGTGGTCCGGCCCCGCGGCGACGAGCCAGTCCTCCGACGGTGCCGAGCCGCGACCGGGCGCGGGCGTCAGGTCGAACCGCTCGCGCAGCCGCGCGAGGATGTCAGCGGCGGGGAGCATCGACGTACGGTCCCAGGCGTGTGCCGGGCCCAGGGGCATGTGCTCGATGAAGCGCAGCTCGTAGCCTCGGGCCAGGCAGAACTCGGCCAGCGGAACGATGTCGACGTCGTTGACTCCCCGCATGGCGACCGTGTTCACCTTGACCGGGCGCAGGCCCGACGCCTCAGCCGCCTCGAGGCCCCGCAGGACGTCAGGGAGCCGATCGCGCCGCGCCAGCGCCGCGTACCGCTCCCTGTCGAGTGAGTCCAGCGACACGTTGACCCGGTTCAGCCCAGCTGTGGCGAGCGCGTCCATGTGCTTGTCCAGGCCGACGCCGTTGGTGGTCAGGGACAGCTCGGGTCGACGGTCCTCGTCGGTGCGGAGCTGTGCGGCTGCCGCGACGATGTCGACCAGACCTCGACGCAGCAGCGGCTCGCCGCCGGTGAAGCGCAGCTTGCGTACGCCGAGCAGCGTCACAGCGACTCGGATGAGCCGTACGACCTCGTCATCGGTCAGGACGTCGGGCCCCGGCAGCCACTCGAGCCCGTCGGCTGGCATGCAGTAGCTGCACCTCAGGTTGCAGCGGTCGGTCAGCGACACCCGCAGGTCCCGGGCGACGCGGCGGTGCGCATCGCTCAGCAGTGTCTGCGGTCGGACGGTGATCGACAACTCAACTCCCTGATGGGGAACCCTTGGGCGGAGCACGCAGGATAGTGACGACTCCTACGGGAAAGATACGGCCAGGCGACAAGGGCGAGACCGGGGAGGACGAGTTCGCCTTCGACGCTTCTCGCCAACTGCTGCTTCCACATCGGCAAGGAGCGACGTCGGGTATCAGTGGTCGCCTCCGTCGAGCTGGTCGAGGATGTGAGGCAGCAGCTCCAGCAGGACCCCGATCCCTTCGCGTGCAGCACTCGGGCTGCCGGGAAGGTTGACGACGAACGCCGAGGGGCCGGTGTCGCTCGCAGCCGTCACTCCCGCCAGCCCGCGACTCAGGGCTGCGTGCGAGGAGTGCTTGCGCCCTTCAGCGCGGAGGAGCTCGGCCACCCCTGGAAGCTCCCGGTCGATGACCTCCCTCGTCGCGTCGGGGGTGCGGTCGCGCGGAGCGACACCAGTGCCTCCCGTGGTGACGACGAACCGCGCTCCGCCGGCCAAGGCGGTTCGCAGGGCTGCCGCCACGGGGACCTCGCCGTCCGGCACGACCGTGAGCGTGGCCTCGTACCCGGCGGCGGTCAAGGCGTCCACCAGCACCGGGCCGGAGAGGTCCTCCCGCTCGCCGGCTGCCGCACGATCGGACACGGTGATCACTGCACAGCGCTTCATCCGGACAACTCTAGTGGCCCCGCTTCTTTGGCTCGGTGAACCAGGGAAGGGCCACACTAGCGACCGTACAGTCGCACCTGGACGGCCTTCACCACGGCCCAGACCGCCTGCCCTGGGTGCAGACCGAGCCGTGCGACCGACTGGGTCGTGATGTCGGCGGCGAGCAGCTGGGAGGCCACCTCCAGTCGCACGCGGACGACGGCACCTCGGGGTTCCAGAGACACGATGACTGCCGACAGCACGTTGCGTGGACTGCCGCCGGGCAGTTCGAGGTGTACGGCGACGGCCTCCGGCGGGATGCCCGCGAGCCCGCGACCTCCCGGTATGAGCGGTTGCCCAGGGTCGCTGAGACCTTGCAGGAGGAGGCCGGGCGCGATCTCCAGCTCCCCGTCCCGTTCCACGCCGGACAGGAGCGTGAGCCCGCTCAGCTGCGCGAGGAACGTGCTCGTGGGCCGGGTTAGGAGGTCCTCGACGGCACCGGACTCCACGACCTGCCCGGCGTCCATGACGGCGACACGGTCGGCGACGGTCCACAGGTCGAGGACCTCGTGCGTGACGAACAGTGCCGTTCGTCCTCGGAGGCGCTCAGCCAGGACGTGGCGGACCTCGGCGGCGACGCTCACGTCGAGCCCTGCCATCGGCTCGTCCAGCAGCACGACGAGCGGGTCGCCCGCCAAGGCCCTGGCGATGGCCACCCGTTGCGCCTCTCCGCCGGAGAGCTCATGGGCCTGCCGGGAGGCCAGGTCCGCGCACCCCGCAGCCGCCAGCTCCTCCAGCGCGCGCTCGCGTGCGGCGCTGCGTGAGGCGCCGGCGGACCTCGGGGCGAACGCGACGTTCTCGAGAACGGTGAGGTGCGGGAACAGCGAGCTGCGCTGCGTCAGGAGGGCGACCCGCCGGCGATGGGTGGGGACGACCCGGCTCGCATCCGACAGCGTGCGGTCCCCGACCTGTACGGAGCCGGAGGTGGGGTGCAGCAGTCCTGCCACCAGGTGGAGCAACGTCGTCTTGCCGGCCCCGTTCGGTCCGACGATCGCGGTGACCGATCCCGATGGTACGGAGAGGTCGATGCTGACACCTCGATCGACGAACGCGGCCTCGACGGTGACCTGGGTCATGAGGTCGCGCCTTTGACGCGGCTGAACACCGAGGTGGCGGCGATGAGGCCGGTGGCGATGATCAGGAGCACCACCGACAACGCGATGGCGGTGTCGGTGTCCGACTCGCGCGCGAGATAGATCTCCAGCGGCAGGGTCTGCGTCGTGCCCTGCAGAGAACCCGCGAAGGTCAGCGTGGCGCCGAACTCGCCCAGTGCTCTGGCGAAGGCAAGCGCCGTACCGGAGGCGATCGCCGGAGCCGCGAGGGGGAGGACGACGCGTCGCAGGACGGTGATGGGCGACGCTCCCAGGGTCGCGGCGACGATCTCGTAGTGCTCCTGTGCCGAGCGAAGCGCACCCTCGACAGAGACCACGAGGTACGGCATCGCGACGAACGTCTGGGCGACCACCACCGCTGCCGTGGTGAAGGCGAGATCGACGCCGAAGGCCGACAGGTGCCGCCCGAGCCATGCTCGCCGGCCGAGCGCGACCAGGAGCGCCAGCCCGGCGACGACCGGCGGTAGGACCATTGGGAGGGAGGCGAGGATCCGTCCGGCCGTGGCCCATCTCCCGCGGGACCGTGAGAGGACCAGGGCGAGCGGAAGCCCGAGCACGAGGCACAGGACCGTGCTGGCGGTGCACGTGCGCAGGCTGAGCCACAGCGCATCAATGGCGGCTGGGGACGCCAGCAGGCTCGGCAGGTGGAGCCAGTCGACACGTCCGAACATCGCGAGGAGAGGCACGGCCAGGAACAGGGCCGCAAGACCTGCGGGAACGGCGAGCCAGCGGGGGAGCGCAGGACGGATCACGGGAGAGTGAAACCTGAGCCGGACAGAACCTTCCGTCCCTCGGAGCCGGTGACCCACGCGACGAACTGGGTCGCGAGGGCCGAGCTCTTCGATGTGGCGACGACGCCCACGAGGTAGTCGTTCTTCACCTGGTCGGCGTTCTTGATGGCGATCGTGTCGACCTTGCTGCCCGATGCCTTCGCGTCCGTGACGTACACGACGCCCGCGTCGGCCTGGCCGGACTCGACCTTGGCGCGGACATCGGTGACCTTGGTCTCCCGGGAGACCGGCGTCAACGTCACGCCGAGCAGCACGGCGAGCTTGCTCGTGGCGCTGCCGCATGGCACACCGTCCGCGCAGACGACCAGCTTCTTGCCGTCCAAGGACGAGTCGAGGCCCGTGATCCCCGCCGGGTTCCCCTGGGGGACGATGATCGTCAGAGTGTTCGTTGCGAAGAGGCTGGGTGTCCCCGTCAGGAGGTTCGCGGTGGTGGCCTTGTCCATGGTCGGCCGGTCCGCCGAGGCGAAGACGTCGGCGGGCGCCCCCTGCGTGAGCTGGTCGACCAGCGTCGACGACCCGTCGAACGAGAACTTCACCGTGACACCGGGATGTGCGGCTTCGAAGGAGCTGCCGAGGGTCGCGTACGCGCCGCTGAGCGAGGATGCGGCGTACACGACGAGCTCCGTCTTGGGCGTCGGAGACGTGGTCGGCACAAAGGAGCAAGCGCTGAGGAGCGCCAGTGCGGAGAGGGCGACGAGGGTACGGATCATGCCTGTGCCTCGATCGCGACGTCTGTCGCCTTGATGACGGCCGTGGCCATCGATCCGGGTTCGAGGCGCAGCTCGCGGACCGCCTCGGTGGAGATGAGGCTGACGATCCTGTACGGCCCGCACTGCATCTCGACCTGGCTCATCACGGTGTCGGAGACGACCTTGGTGACGATCCCGGTGAGGTGGTTCCGGGCGCTCCGGCGGCCGGAACCACGGTCCAGCCGTCCGAGCTCCTTGCCCGAGTCGACCAGCGTCGCGGCCAGCTCCGTACCGTCGACGACCCGAGCACCGGCCTCGTCCCTGAGGTCCGACAGGCGACCTTGCTCCACCCAGCGCCGCACGGTGTCGTCGCTGACGCCCAACAGTGCCGCTGCATCGCCGATCTTGATCTGGCCCATGAGCGCAGCCTAGGCGCACATGCCTAGGACCAATCCGCATGCGCGGTGTGACCGTGCCCTCTTGCTCCGCAGATGCGGAACAGTCGAGGCGACGCTCGCGGCAGATAGGGTGCGGACATGTTCGCGATTGCGGTTCGGTTCGACCTGAAGGACGAGGACGCCGTACGCGACTTCGACTCGCTGGTGACGCAGATGTGCGACGGGATCGCGGCGCTGGAGCCCGAAACCCTGGTCTACGCGGTCCACTCGGTCGAGGATGCCCCGCTCGCCCGGGTCTTCTACGAGGTGTACGCCAGTCGAGCAGCGCACGCCCACCACGAGGCGAACCCGTCCACCCACCGCTTCTTGTCCCAGGTGGACGCACTCACGACCAGCGTCCGAGTGGAGTTCCTCGGGGCTCCTGCCGGCAAGATGTCCTGATCGTGCGTGGGCTGGTCTAGGGTGCCCCGGGCTCAAGGGTGTTGACCGAGAGCAACGTCATCCCGAGGTCTGCTATGCGTCGAAGCAGGCCCTGCAGGGCGGCCTGGTCGGCCACCGGCCCGGACAGAACGGTGGTGCCGTCGGGCTGAGGGATGATCCTCAGCCCGTCGAACCACTCGGCCCATCGATCGTCCAGGAGTCCCTGCAGCCGGATCTCGAACACCGAGGTCATGACGTTGGTCGCCTTGTCGCCAGGTGCGCGGGATGGGCATTGAGCGGTCCTGGGCTACGTACGTCGCGCATGTCAGGCAGTGACGGACGTCAGCTGCTGCTTGCCCGCGCGTGCGGCGACTCCGCGCTGCTGGGCGAACAAGCTGACACCCAGCGCGACGAGCGCGATCCCCATCGGGACGGCCGCGTACCGGGCCAGCTGGTGGGGGAGGACAGCGGCCGACAGCGAGGCGAGAGCGGCCACGATCAGCAGGATGCCCGTCCAACCGGGAAGCACGTGGGCTCGGAGGACACCGACCGCGAACAGGATTCCGCCGCCGAGGTAGAGCACGGCGCCGAGTGAGCCGACGATCGCGAGCGGGCCCACGTCGGTCTGCAGCACGTATCCGGAGACGAACAGGCTCGCGACATCCTCGGTGAGCTTGGGGGAGCCCGCGGCACTGAGGGGCAGGATGAAGGCTTCGGCGAAGTTGACCGCCGACTGGGTGATGAAGAAGAGGGAGAACACGAGGTAGCCCAGCAGGCCCAGGATGCCGGAGCGGCTGGCTTGCGTGAGGTACAGCCCGGTGATGCCGGCGAGGCCGAGCACTGCCATGGTCAGGCTGAGGATGTGAACCATCACCCAGGCGCTGGTGGTGATGGAGGCGACGTCCTCGTGCGGGTGCAAGGGCTGGATCAGGATGAAGATGACTCCCGCCATCGCGAGGGCGACTGCCGCCGCTCGGGTCAGGGTGGATGACGTGATGCTCATGGTGGCGCTCCTCGGCCGGGTTGCCCCGGGCGGGCGCCTCGGGACGCCTCGAAACGTACGGATGCACGTGGTGACGCGTCATCACCACAAGTGGTGATCCTCGTCAGATCAGACCTTGCTCCTGCGCCCGCCGGACCGCCGCGGGACGGGTGTTCACGGCCAGCTTCTCGAAGATGTGCTTGGTGTGCGTACGCAGGGTGTTGAGGGAGACGAAGAGCTCGCGCGCTATCTGAGGTCCGGTGAGTTCGGTCGTCAACATCTCGAGTACCGCCAGCTCGCGTGCGCTGAGGGACTCGGCAGACGTCGCGGCCGACGCGTCACCGGTAGGCGGGAAGGAGCGACGCAGGCGTCGGACGTACTCGGGACGTATCGCGCGGCGGCCTGCCTCATCGAGGAGTTCAGCCATGGCCGGCCCTTCATCGGTGAAGAGCCGGACATATCCCTCTGGCTCAGCGACGGAAAGGACCTTCCGAAGAGGCCCCATCGCTTCCAGCAGTCGGCCCTGTGCCTCGAAAGCCAACGACTGGAGCACCAGGATCTCGTTCACGCTGCCACCGCGTCCACCCATCTCAGCCGCCGCGAGCAAGGTGTCGAGCAGGCGGGTGGCGTTCGCGATGTCAGCTGCATCCTCATGGAAGCGGAAGCGGGCGATGAGGAGCCTCGCGAGTGTGATGTGGTGAAACTCCCGCATGTACGAGGGGTCGTCGCCAGGGGACAGAGCATTCTCGGTGGCCCATGCAGTGGCGTCCGCGAGCCGGTTCTGTTTGATCCAGATCCTTGTCCTCATCGCGGTGATCGAGCGGGTGTCGGGGAAGTAGCCCGGAAGGTAGAGCTGTTCGGCGTGGTCGAGGAGCGCGGCGGCGGCGTCGAGATCGCCTTCGGCCTCCTTGAGCCGCGACATAGCGACGTACCAGCGATGGCGGTTCTCGGGAACGCCGGCATGGGTTTCGGATGTGGGGTCCGCCTCCAGGATGCTTGTCGCGCTCTCGAGGTCGTTCTCCTCGCGGCTCAGCTCGCTTCTGCCCGGCTGGAGGTCGATCGTCCATCCCTCGCCCGCGGTCGCGGCGAGTGAGACGGCTCGGTCGTACGCCTCGCCTGCGGCGAGGTGGCGACCTTGAACGGTCAGCATGTCCATCATGACGACTGTGCCCGAGATGGCATCTGTCAGATGGCCCGCAACTTCGAGGCTTGCCATCGCATCACGAAACGTCGGGACAGCCGCTTCGAGGTCTCCCTTCGCCCAGAGCACGAGACCGAGCAGACCACCGCCGGCTCCACGGCTGAGATGGTCGTCCGGAAGGCTGAGCGAAAAGGCCCGGCGTGCCTGCGTCTCCGTACCAGCGATGTCGCCGCGGGCCTGCGCGATGGCTGCTCGATAGGCCGCGATGGTGGCGGGCAGCTTCGTGAGCTCCGGGCCTGGCATCGAGTCGTGGCTGTCCTCCGACGTGAGGGATTCCTCCACCTCGCTGAATCGTCGGTCGGCTCCGTCAAGGTTCCCCGCGACGAACAGGGACCATGCGGAGAATGCTCGAAGGACGGGCAGGCGCAGTGTCGTGTCGTCAGGCAGCAACTTCAGCCAGGCAATCAGAGTGGTGTCTTGGCGCCGACGCCGCATGTTCGTCAACGCGCGTTCAATCAGATGCGCGGCTCGGAGGAAGTCGCGTGCGGAGAGCGCGTAGGCGATCGCGTCCTCGGGCAGGTCGTGTTCTTCGTGCCAGGCGCTGGCGAGTCGGCGGAGACCATCGGCCTGATCATGGTCCTCACGCAAGGAGCGAGCGCGGAGTACGTCGGCGAAGAGGTGGTGGTACCTGTACCAGCGGCGCTCGTCGTCGAGCGGGACGACGAAGACGTTGTCGCGTTCGAGGTCGTCGAGGATCTGGCCGCTGTCGGTCCGACCAGTGAGCGCATCACACAGCGAGGCGCACATCCGCTCCAGGAAGGCAGTCTGGAGCAGGAAGCTCCGTACGTGTTCCGGTTGACCTTGAAGCACCTCTTCCCCGAGGTAGTCGATGACGAAGCGGTTGCTGCCGGTGAACGCTTCAATGAATGCGGTGGCGTCCGTGGGCTCACGCATCGACAGGGCGGCGAGCTGGAGCCCCGCGATCCACCCCTCCGTGCGCGAGTCCAGGGCGTCGATATCGCTGGCCGACAACCCCAGCCCCATCATCTGGTTGAGGAAAGTCGCAGACTCGTCCTGCGTGAACCGCAGGTCGGCAGCGCGGAGCTCGGCCAGCTCGCCTTTGGCGCGGAGGCGAGCGAGCGGGAGCAGTGGGTCCGATCGGCTCGCGATCACGACGTGGAGGGTCCGCGGTTGGTGCTCGAGCAGATAGCTCACGACGTCGCGAACCGCGGCGCCCTCGATCGACTGGAAGTCATCCAAGACCAGGATCGTCGACGACGGCGCCTGATCGATCTCGTTGATGAGCTCCGCCAGAATCGCAGTCGGTGAGTTCGCTGGCAGGGCGCGAGGACGCCCCAGGGCAGCCAGCAGGTAGCTCAGGAAACGGGACGGGTCGTTGTCGCCCCCGTCGAGCGAGATCCATGCGACGCGTACGTCAGGTTCTCGGGCTTGGACCTCAGCGATCCATTCGCTCACGACGGTCGTCTTGCCGAAGCCGGCTGGCGCTGAGATGAGGGTGAGCTTCCGGCCCGCGGCACGGCCGGCGCTGAGCCGATCGACCAACCGCGCGCGGGGCACCGATTGCGGACGCCGTGGCGGCACGAAGAGCTTGGTCGACAACACCGGCATCGGCATGGGCCCATCATCACTGATCACCACATGTGGTGATGCTGAGTCTCAACGCCCGCCCATAGGTTCCGACCCATGGCTATCACATCCACACAGCTCCGCCCCTCACGGGGGACTTGGCTCATCCCCACCGGGTTGATCCTCCTGACGCTCATTCCGATCGTCTCCGGCTCATTCAGGATCACCCAGCTGGCCGGCGGGCCGCAGCTCGTCCCCGAGGCTGCGAGGTTCACCGGTTCCCCGGTGCCGGTCGTCCTGCACATCGTGTCCGCCATCCCGTTCTGCGTCATCGGCGCCTTCCAGTTCTTGCCCTCGCTCCGGCGAGGAAGGCGCAGCTGGCACAAGATGGCCGGTCGGGTACT
>Ga0182021_10002301_pt1 | contig 22189 bp, 19 predicted proteins | sample 612E3MmetaG_FD_120493 | JGI IMG/M metagenome (GOLD analysis project Ga0182021, IMG submission 120493) | Permafrost microbial communities from Stordalen Mire, Sweden - 612E3M metaG (Illumina Assembly) | ecosystem: Environmental > Terrestrial > Soil > Wetlands > Permafrost | place: Sweden... | reverse complement strand
GTCTGGGCCAGCAGGGTGCGCATCCCGCGCTCACCGTTTACCGAGGACCAGTCATCGCTTTTGGCTACCAGGCAAGGTGAGGCCTCCAGGCCAGCCTCCTGCAGGGCTTCCTGCCAGCCGGCGAAGCGTTCATTGGCCTCCCACCAGGCCAATGGACCGGTGATGATGCCGATTTTTTTGGCACCCTGCGCGATCAGGTGGTTTACCGCCATTGAAGCGCCGGTGATGTTATCAATTGAGATCACATTTAAAGAGGAGTCAGGGTGCATGTGCAGAAAAATAATGGGGGGGTAATTGCCTGATTGAATGTTTTTCACCCAGCTTCGATTGCCATCAATTTCATGAATGGTCCAAATGATGCCATCTGATCTGCGGGCACGAATTTGATCAAGTGAGGCAATGATCTCTTTGTTGGTTGAACCCTCCACAAAATTGAGCATGATCGAATAACCCAGTTCGTTGGCTCTTCTTTGAATTCCAGTCAATGCCGATGAATACCCATAAAAACCCAGTTCACGAAGTTCCGTGATCACGATCGAAACCACATGGCTGCGTTTATTGACCAATCCCTGGGCGAGAAGATCCGGCGTGTAGTCCAGTTCTTCAATACTTGCCAGGATACGATTGCGGGTTAATTCCGCGACTGGGCGTTTGCCGGTGAGCGCGTTGGAGACAGTACCTGAAGAAACTTTTGCGTGACGTGCCACATCCCGAATAGTGATTTTCATAAAGAATTCCCTGAATTTGGTACTTGACAAATTAAATCGTTTTAACTATAACTATTATAGCAATTAAAACGTTTTAATCAAATTGAATATATTCCATTTTTCAGAGGTATACCATGCCGTTAGTAACCTTGAAGGAAGTTCTGGATACAGCATATCGGGAAGGATATGCTGTCGGTGCGTTTAACATCATTGACCTGGAGTTTCTGGAAGCGATTGTTCTTGCCGCTCACCGAAAAAATTCTCCGGTGATCTTGAATATCGCCGAAGTCCATTTCCCGTTTGTCAACCTGGAGCATATTGTCCCGGTCGTTAAAGAAATTGCCCGCGAAGAACACTTTGATATGGTTCTCAACCTGGATCACGGGTTGACCATGGAAGCCATTGAGCGTGCGATTGCCAATGGGTTTACATCCATTATGTTTGACGGGTCACACCTGGATTTTGATGAAAATGTCAAACAAACGCGTGAAGTCGTGAAGATGTGCCATGCGGTGAATATTTCAGTGGAAGGGGAACTTGGCGCAGTCGGAGGAGCAGAAGGAGGCGGCCTGGTCGGGAAAGCTGACCCCTCCAAGTATACGGATGTGGTGCAGGCAAAGGAATTCGCCAGGCAGACCGGGGTGGATGCCCTGGCCGTGGCCATCGGTAATTCGCATGGCAAATATAAAGGTGAACCCGACCTGGATTTCCAGCGGCTAAAAGCGATCCGTGATGCGGTTGCAGTTCCTCTGGTGCTGCACGGCGGTTCGGGGATCTCTGCTGCAGATTTTAGAAACGCGATTTCTCTGGGTATTGCCAAGATCAACTTCTTTACGGGGATGTCTGAAGCTGCCATTCAAACAACCACCAGCTACGTTCAAAGAATTGGAACGCAGTACAACGACTATCCTATGATGATGAAGGAAGTAAAAGAAAGTGTAGCAGCCGTAGTTGCGGAGCAAATGGAGATATTTGGTAGTACCGGTAAAGCAGCCAATCATTAATTGTACCTAGATCGTATTGAAATAGGCTAAAGGAATCTCATTCATTCGACGGGGAGAGATCCCCGAAAAAACTTCAGGAGAAAAAATGACACAGAAATCCAGATTTGCCTTGTTCTTTGGAAACCGCGGTTTTTTCCCGGCGTCTTTACAGACTGAAGCCCGTGCAGAACTCCCCAAAGTGTTGAAAGCGGCAGGGCATGAGTTCATTATGATGGATGAATCGACCACGCGTTATGGGGCAGTCGAAACCACGCGTGAAGGAGGCTTGTTCGCGAATTTTCTAAAAGAAAATGAAGGCAAATTTGATGGTGTAATTTTGTGTTTGCCTAACTTTGGCGATGAAAATGGGGCTGTGACCGCTTTGAAAAAAGCCGGGGTTCCCATTCTCATTCAGGGTTACCCTGATGATTTTGATCGCATGTCACCCGAGTTGCGCCGCGACGCTTTCTGCGGCAAAGTTTCGATAATGGATATTTTCCACCAACACGGAGTGAAATTCACTGCACTCAAACCGCATGTGGTCAGTCCATCGAGCGACCTTTTCAAAGCCAACCTCGACCATTTTGACAGACTGTGCCGTGTGGTCAAGGGGTTTCAGCACCTTTCGGTTGGCGCTATTGGCGCGAGGACAACGCCCTTCAAAACTGTGCGCGTGGATGAAGTCGCTTTGGAACGTGTGGGCGTCACTGTAGAGACCTTTGACCTTGCAGATGTCATTTTCCGAGCCAAATCCATGGCTGCCAACAGCAAATCGCTCAAAGAGAAAACTGCGGTTCTGCGCGAATATACCTCCTGGGAGGGCGTGCCAGAAACAGCCCTCGAAAATATCTCCCGCCTGGGCGTTGTCATCGATGAGATCATCGATGAATATCAATTGGATGCCATTGCGATCCGCTGTTGGATGGAATTGCAGCAGCAATTGGGAGTTTCACCCTGTGTATTAATGGGCTTATTGAATAACACCGGCAAATCGGCCGCCTGTGAAGTGGATATCAGCAACGCGGTCATGATGTCTGCGTTGACGTTCGCATCCGGAAGTCCGGCGGCGATATTGGATTGGAACAACAACTACGGAGAGGAAGAGGATAAATGTATCCTGTTCCACTGCGGCCCAGTACCCCAATCTTTGATGACAGATAAAGGACATGTTTCTGACCATCTGATATTAGCCAACTCAGTCGGGAAAAATAACAGCTTCGGCTGTGTTGTTGGCCGCATCTCTCCGACTGAAATGACCTTCGGCAGCATGATCACCGAATCCGGCCGGGTAAAGGCCTATTTGGGCGAAGGACGCTTTACCAACGACCCGATCCCGGGCAATTTCTTTGGTGCCGCAGGGGTTGCCGAGATTCAGAATTTGCAGGATGTTCTGCAGTATGTGGGCAATAACGGCTACCGCCATCATGTTGGCGTAACCACTGGCAAATATTGCGCTCCGGTCAAAGAAGCCTTGGAAAAATATCTTGGGTTCGATGTTGAACTGCCCCAATAGGTAAAAATGTTGACTCTTAATGAGATCGTAAAAATTATTGCGAAATCTGGACTGGCAATTCCGGCTTTCAATGTGCCTTACCTGCCCATGGTGGAACCGGTCATCCAGGCCGTGGTAGATCAGAACAGCTTTGCTCTAATTGAAACTGCACGTCTGGAGTGGCTCAAGTTCGAAGCGCAAAGCCCAGAAGCTGTGGCCAAAGAGTTCTTTCGCTGGCAGAATCCCGAGCATGTGCGGCTGCACCTTGACCATATCCCCGTGATTGACGAAGATGGGAAACGGGTGGACTATCTCAATCTCATTCAGCGTGCCATTGATTTGGGTTATCATTCTGTAATGGTGGATGGTTCACGACTTTCTCTGGAGGAAAATATTGCCGCCACATTCAGTGTGGCAGATCTGGCTCACCTAGCCAGGATCCCTGTTGAAGCTGAGTTGGGGGCAGTATTGGGGCATGAATCTGGCCCCTTACCCCCATATGATGAATTATTTGCTTCAGGGAAGGGATTCACCAATGTCGACGAAGCGCGCCGCTTTGTGCACGAGACCGGCTGTGACTGGTTATCTGTGGCGATCGGCAACATTCACGGAGCGATCTCAGGCAGCTATAAAGATCAAAAGAAACTGGCTGCCCGTTTGGACCTGGCTCATTTGGAGAAACTTGCTAAAGCGACTTCCATTCCCTTGGTGCTGCACGGCGGGTCAGGGATCCCCAAAGAAACTGTACTGGCTTCCTTCAAAAAAGGCATCGTCAAGATCAATATTGGCACAGAAATTCGCCAGGCATATGAAACCGCGTTGAAAGAGTCAAATAATACAGTGGCTGCGCAAAAAGCGGTTTATGAACGCACCAGTTGGTTAATCAGCGACTATTTTGGTCTGAAGGATATCTACGCACTGTTGGCAGTGGAGGAAAAATGAATTTAATGGGAATTGATGTTGGCACAACGGGCTGCAAAACAGCCGTGTTTTCTCTAAAAGGGAAAATATTGGCCTCCGCGTACCGGGAATATGACATTCAATTCTCTCAACCGGGCTGGGCACAGCTCGATTCTGCATCGGTTTGGAATGATGTAAAAGATACGATAAAAGAAGTGACCTCAGCCATCCCGGATGTACAGATCGGGGCGCTGTCGGTTTCCTCATTGGGCGAATCAGTCGTCCCGGTGACTGCGGATCGAAAGATTTTGGGGCCTTCCTTATTAAACTTTGACGCGCGCGGTGAGGAATTCTTAGCCGGGTTGGCAGAAGAACTTTCTGATCAATACCTGTATGCGATCAACGGCAACCCTCTGGGGAATTTATATACTTTAACCAAGCTCAAATGGATCTGTAAATATCAACCTGAGCTTTATGCGAAAGCCTACAAATTCCTGTTTTGGGGTGATTTCATCAGTTTCATGTTGGGAGCGGATCCGAAGGTCGATTATTCACTGGCCAACCGTACTTTGCTGTTCGATATCAATAAAGGCGATTGGTCAGATGAATTACTAAGAATTGCCGGGCTTGATCGTTCCAAATTACCGGAGACGGTACCCTCGGGGAAAAAGATCGGAGTGGTTTCTGATCAAATTGCCAGAGAGTTAGGCCTACCCGATGGTGTGCAGATTATCAGTGGGGCGCACGATCAGTGCGCCAATGCTGTTGGCTGCGGCGTGATCGACCCCGGCAGTGCGGTCTACGGCATGGGAACTTATCATTGTATCACTCCAGTTTTTTCGACCCCACCAGACCCGAATTTAATGCTTGAACGCGGATTAAATACAGAACACCATGCTGTCCCAGACCGTTTTGCTTGCTTTATTTATAATCAGGGCGGCTCCCTGGTCAAATGGTACCGAGACACGTTTGCCGCAGAAGAGTATCATCGGGCGATTAAAGAAGGTCATTCCATTTATCCAAAATTATTGGAAGAGCTTCCAGAAAAACCGAGTAGGATTTTGGTGCTTCCTCATTTTTCCAATACCGGCACGCCTGATTTCATCACGGATTCTTCTGGCGTAATGGTGGGGTTGCGTCTCGAAACACAGCGCGGTGAGATTCTTAAAGGGATCATCGAAGGGATTGCTTTCTACCTCAAAGAAGTGGTTGATTCTCTGCCGGCAACGGGCATAAAAACGGAAAACTACCGTGTGGTTGGCGGTGGCAGTAAATCTGACGTTTGGATCCAAACCTGCGCGGATATTTTCGGACAGCCATTTCTCAGGCCAGTCATTACAGAAGCCGGTGCTTTAGGAGCTGCCATTATTGCCGGGGTCGGGTCCGGCATATTCGCGGATTATACCGAAGGGGTCGATGCTATGATCAGAATTGAGCGCACTTTCGAACCCAACCTGAACCAACATAAGCTTTATCAAACGCGATATGATTACTATAAACGTATGTGGCCATTGATGTCTGATTATTTACGTTCTCTATCCAAAGAAACAACAAACCTGGCGTAGAAGGGAAGTAATTATGGTTTCACTTTATAATCGAAATTGGAGTCGAGCAGAACTGCAGCGCCGGGTAGGCAGCATGAGTCAACTGGCCGGCATTCGCCTTTCTGAATTGAGTGACGGCAAAGGCCGAGGTTGCCGGGTGTTGGATGTTTGGACCGGAACTGGTTTACGTTTTCAAGTAAATGCTGACCGGGCTTTGGATATCTCTGCCTGCGATTATAAAGGAATACCGATGTGCTGGCGTTCTCAGGCTGGAGATGTTGCCCCTGCGTTTTATGAACCGAAGGATCTGGGTTGGCTGCGCTCTTTTTCGGGCGGGATGCTGGCTACCTGTGGGTTAAATCAATTTGGGTCGCCGTCTGAAGAGAATGGAACCGAAATTGGCCTGCACGGGCGCATCAGCAACCTTCCCGCTTCCCAGGTGAATTACCGTACGTATTGGAGCAGCGAGGATTATATTTTGGAAATCTCCGGCGAAGTCCGGCAAGCAGCGGTATTTGGCGAGAACCTGGTCTTACGCCGCCGAATCACCACTAAATTGGGCTCGAATCAAATTTCGATCCATGATGAAGTCACAAACGAGGGTTTTGAGTCTACCCCACACATGCTTCTCTATCATTTCAACGTGGGTTTTCCGGTGGCTGATGAAACCACCCAATTAACCATCGATTCCAAAGAAGTACTGGCACGCAATGAGGATGCTCAAAAAGGAATAAAGAACTGGGATCATTTTCAGGCTCCCACACCCGGTTTCCAGGAGCAAGTGTTCATCCATTCACCCAAAGCAAATGAACTGGGTATTGCCAGGGTGGATTTGAACAACCTGCAGATAGGCTTGGGGCTGCGCTGGTCATATGATACGACCAACTTACCCTACCTGATGGAATGGAAGATGATGGGTGAGGGTCTTTATGTGATCGGGATTGAACCGGCAAACTGCAATGGCCTTGGGGGTCAAAACGCGACTCTCAAACAGGGAGGGCTGCCTTTCCTTCAACCAGACGAAAGCCGCAGTTATCAGTTGAATTTGGAAGTGGTCAGTTTGGATAAATAAATATCCTCAAACTATTATCAATTGTAAGGTCTGCTAAAAAGATTTAAAAATTAACTTAAACAACAGGTCGAAAATGTGAATAGGTCAGTAACTGCAAACGCCCAGAAATGGGCGTTTGCAGTTTGGTGATGGGAACAATCCCCCGACCGGATCGGAAGGTCTTAATCCGTGAGTAAAATCAGATTGTAAGCAAATTTAAATCAGAAGCCCTGCAAATAATTTCCCTCACTCCTCATCGCTATCACGGAAACGATAGCCTACGCCCAACTCGGTGAGGATGTAATTGGGGCGGTTAGGATCCGTTTCGATCTTGCGGCGCAGGTTGCTGATGTTAACACGCAGCAACCGGGATTCATCTTCGTAAAAGCTGCCCCAAACTTGATGGATCAATTGGTGGTGGGTGACCACAACCCCCTGGTTTTGCATCAGCACAGCCAGTATGTCGAATTCAGTAGGCGTCAAGGCAATTTCTTTCTCAGCCAGAGTGACGCGGTGGCGCGGAATATCCATCAAAAGGCTACCGGATTTTAACAATGTTTTGGAAAGCTGAGGTTCATTTCTGCGCAGGACCACACGAACGCGCGCCAATAATTCACCCATGCTAAAGGGTTTGGTCAGGTAATCATCCGCGCCCGCGTCCAGAGCTTCGATCTTATCTTTTTCGGCGTTCCGGACTGAAAGGATAATGATGGGTACAGTGCTCATCTCGCGAATCTGTTGGGTGACTTCCACTCCATCAACGTCAGGCAGACCCAAGTCGAGAATGACCAGATCAGGTTTTTCTTGATAGGTTTTATCGAGTGCTTCTGTTCCTGTTTCTGCTTCGAGAATTTCATGGTGATATAGTTTAAATGAGGCACGCAAGAATCGTCTGATCTCAGGTTCATCGTCGACGATCAAAATTTTGCGCGAAGAATCACTCATCTAGTTCTTCCTTTTTTGGATTCAAAGGTAGACTAAAGCGGAAAGTGACACCCCGGTCAGGATTGAGGGAGGCTTTTATCCAGCCACCGTGAGCTTCAACGATCCCTTTGCAAATTGAAAGCCCCAGACCGGTACCATTTGTATTCTTATGGTGAGCTCCACGATAAAACTTGGCAAAGACTTTTTCGAGTTCTTCTTCTTCCAAACCTTCGCCGGCATCACAAATAAAAACTTCAATGGTTTTTGAGTGGCTGACGACTCCCAGTGTGATAGGGGTGCCGTCTTTGGAGTATTTGCAGGCGTTGTCCAGAATATTGGTGATGACTTGAGCAATGAGAACCGCATCACAGGTGACCAAAGGTAAATCATTGGGAATTTCCAACTGAAGCGGGTGATCTTTAAGACGGGTTGTAAATTGTTGCAATACAGTTCCGATTAAGTCCTGAAGGTCGCAGGGTTCCAGGTTAAGATGTACGCTGCCTGCTTCCAAACGGGTCATGTTCAGTAGATTCTCCACCAGACGGTTCAATTGATGGGCTTGACCTGCAGCGGAATCCAGAAGTTCAATTCGGGTGGCTGGGTCAAGTTTGTGTGATGGTTGATGTGCCTTTTCAGATTCACTCAGCGAGGTGATGACTCCAGTGATCGAGGCTAAGGGAGTACGCAGTTCGTGAGAAATCGAATTCAGCAGGGCAGATTGCAGCTTCTCGGTATTTTGCAGCATTTCGCTTTGTGCGGCAGTTTTTGCCAGTATGGCACGTTCCAGAGCGAGGGCAGTCAGGTTGGCCAGACCTTCCAATTGCATGCGTTGGTCGTTGGTGAGCAGTTCTTCAGCGCTGTTAGGTTTGACCCCCAGAACGCCAACCGGATTTTTGGCATTGGCTGTTAAAAGTGGAACAAAGCGAAGTGAAGCTGCAGGCAGGGTGTCAGTGCCATGGCCGGCGGGACGGGAATGCTTATAGGCCCATTCTGCCACAGCCAGCTCATTTTCATCTACTACAAAACCAGGCGAGGCTAAGCTGACTTCCAATCCGCCGTTTTTGGGTAATAAAATAACACTCTCTCGATTTAAAAAAGAAGCGCTGCTGCGGATGGCAATTTCGAGCACCTGTTCAAGAGAAATAGCTGCGGTGAGTTCACGGCTCAAATCAAGCAGTGATTGAGATTGACGGTCTTTACGGCGCATGATATCCACCTGATCACGCAGCAGTGCAGCGGAGCTGCTAATGATGAGGCCAACTGCCAGCAGCCCTATAAAGGTGAGCAGGTATTGCGTGTCGTTGACTGTAAACGTGAATATTGGATTGATGAAGAAAAAATCGAATGCCAAAACGCTGGCAAACGAAGCCAGAATTGCCGGACCCCTTCCCAGATAAACCGCAGAAATAACCACTGCCAACAGGTAAACCATCACCAGATTGGTCGGGTCCAATAAATGCTTTAATGGTATTCCCATTAATGTGACCAGGGCTACCAGAACTATACTGACTGCATAACGCCAAAGAGGGCGATGCGGATGCGCATATCTCTTAGAAATCCTTTTTGAAATTGCGGCTTCTCCGCTGACTACATAAACATCGATCTTGCCGCTGCCGCGGATGATCTGGTCGATCACCGAGCCGCGCAGTACTTCAGAAAAACGAGGTTTGAATGGTTTACCAGCAATGATCTTGGTTATATTATGTTCATGGGCAAAATTGATCACAGTTTCAGCTACAGATTCCCCTGAAATACTGGCTACTTTGGCTCCTAATTCTTCAGCCAAAGCTAAGAAACGCTGCACTCTAACACGGTTTTCCAACGCCATGTGCATATGCTGCGGTGTCTCAACAAAGAGTACATACCATTCCGCATTCAGGTCATCTGCCAGACGCCGCCCCGAACGGATGAGCTTTTCTCCCATCGGGTGAGAACTGATGCACACCATGATCTTCTCCGCGGCGGGCCAGGGGCCGGGGATGGATTCGGAATGCATATAATTTAACATTTGATTGTCGACTCGGTCAGCGGCGCGGCGCATAGAGAGTTCACGTAAAGCAGTAAGGTTGCCTTTGCGGAAGAATTTCTCGAGCGCACGCATGGCCTGGTCAGAAATGTAGACTTTTCCGTCCCGCAATCGTTTGAGCAGTTCGTCCGTGGGAAGGTCAATCAATTCAATTTCATCGGCTTCATCCACGAGCCGGTCCGGAATCTTTTCGCGTACGGTAACGCCGGTGATTTGCAGTACTACATCAGAAAGACTTTCAAGATGTTGAATGTTTACGGTGGAATAGACATTAATACCAGCATTGAGGATTTCTTCGACATCCTGGTATCGTTTTGGATGCCGCGATCCGGGAACATTGGTATGCGCCAGTTCATCGACCAATACCAACTGCGGCTTGCGAGCAAGAACCGCATCGATATCCATCTCGGTCAGGGTAGTGCCGCGGTAATCCACCTCGCGCCGCGGCAAGATCTCCAGCCCTGGTAAAAGCGATTCAGTTTCTTTCCGTCCATGCGTTTCTACAAAGCCGACCACAACGTCCACTCCCTCCTCGTGGCGTTGATGGGCAGCTTCGAGCATGGCGTAGGTCTTGCCGACTCCGGCTACATAGCCCAGGAAGATCTTTAACTTACCGCGCTTGGCGCTTGCTTCTTCAGACTGGATGCGAGCCAGCAATTCATCAGGATCAGGACGTTTATAATCTGGGACCATGTTCTTATTGTATCTTATCCAGTGCCAGATTCAACTTTAAAACGTTGACTCTTTTTTCACCCAGAAATCCCAGAATGCGTCCGCGGGTATTTTGGCTGATCAGCGCGTTGACCTGGTCCAGGCTGATATTGCGAACTTTGGCCACACGTGCAGCCTGGTACTGGGCTGCCGCAATACTGATATCGGGGTCGAGTCCGCTGCCAGAAGCTGTCACCAGGTCTGCAGGCACCGGCAGCGTATTCTGCGGGTCAGCCGCTTTGAGCGCAGCCAGACGGGTTTCTACCTGAGCTTGAAGGGCCGGGTTAAGCACACTATAGTTCGATCCGCCTGAAGCGGAGGCATTATAGGCTACACCACTTGTATCCGATATGCGCCCCCAGAAATATTTGGGTTGGTCAAATTGCTGGCCGATCAACTCAGAACCAACCACTTGCCCATTCTGTACGATCAAACTGCCATTGGCCTGGTGTGGAAAGATCAATTGTGCCAGGCCAGTGATTAAAGTGGGGTAGAGAATACCAGTAATAATTGTAAAAACGACTAAAAGCACTAATGCAGGTTTCAACTGCTTCTTCATTTTATTTTCTCCGATCGATCTAGTTTCCCTAAGGTCGGGTCGATTTCTTTTGACCCTTTTTCCAATTGATTCAGGAAAGTTTGTGAAACCAAGAAATTTGTTTCATTGTGGCTGATCCAGCTATTCAGTAAAATGCCAAAAACAATCAAAGTTCCGATTAAAAGCAGCGTTAGGTCATTCGGCAATATAGGTAAACTATTATCCCAAAAACATACAGCGATCATTACAACCACCAGAAAGTAAAGCGGTCCCCATCGAGTAAAGCGATAAATGAGTTTCATTTTTTCTCTTTTCGATTCGATATTAATGTACCAAACCAGTGGCGGTCATGAGCATATCAATTAATTTGATGCCGATAAACGGAGCAATCAGCCCCCCCAGACCATAGATCAGCAGATTGTCACGCAGCAATTGAGCAGCCCCTACAGCACGGTAGGGAACACCCTTCAGGGCCAGTGGGATCAAGGCGATGATGATAAGGGCATTGAATATCACGGCTGAAAGGATGGCGCTTTCGGGCGAGGTGAGGTGCATAAAGTTGAGCACCTGCAGCTGCGGATAGGTGGAAGCGAATGCAGCCGGGATAATGGCAAAGTATTTGGAAACATCATTGGCGATGCTGAATGTTGTCAGCGAACCGCGCGTCATGAGCAGCTGTTTGCCGATCTCGACGATCTCGATCAACTTGGTCGGGTTGCTATCCAGATCCACCATATTGGCAGCCTCACGGGCAGGTTGTGTACCAGTGTTCATGGCAACAGCCACATCTGCCTGGGCCAGAGCCGGCGCATCATTCGTGCCGTCGCCTGTCATGGCCACCAGTTTACCGGAATTCTGATATTGGCGAATGAGCGAGAGTTTTTTCTCGGGAGTAGCCTGTGCCAGAAAATCATCCACACCGGCTTCAGCGGCAATTGCCGCAGCGGTAAGCGGGTTATCACCGGTGATCATTACCGTCTTGATGCCCATGCGGCGCATTTGCGCAAACCGGTCCTTTAGCCCGCCTTTGACGATATCTTTGAGGTGAATAACGCCCAATGCAGTAGAGTTGCGCACCACCACCAATGGAGTTCCGCCGCTGCGTGCAATGGTATCTACGATCTGGTGCAGTTCAGGTGAAGCGGTCGAATCATTATTCAATAGATATTCGAACATTGCATCAGGAGAACCTTTACGAATATGTATACCGTCATAATCCACACCGCTCATGCGGGTTTGTGCAGTGAAGGGAATAAAGCTCATCCCCTCAGGTGCAGATGCGGTAGGAGTTAATGTGCGTCCGCGCAGGCCAAACTTTTCTTTAGCCAGAACAACAATGGAGCGGCCCTCAGGAGTTTCATCTGCAAGCGATGAAAGTTGAGCGGCTTCAGCGAGGTCATCTGGTGAAATGTCGCCGACCGGGATAAACTCGACTGCCTGACGGTTACCCAGGGTAATGGTGCCGGTCTTATCCAGCATCAACACATCCACATCTCCTGCGGCTTCGACTGCCCGCCCGGAGAGGGCGATTACGTTGCGCTGGATCAGGCGGTCCATGCCCGCAATACCGATAGCGGAAAGCAAGCCGCCGATGGTTGTGGGGATGAGGCACACCAGTAAGGCTACCAATACTGTGATAGTGATGGGCGTGCCCTGTCCGGCAGCGTGAATGCTGTATAACGAGAAGGGCAGAAGGGTAATACACACCATCAAGAAAATGATTGTGAACGAAGCGAGCAAAATGCTCAAGGCAATCTCGTTGGGGGTCTTTTGGCGTTTGGCGCCTTCAACCAGGCTGATCATGCGGTCGAGAAAGCCTTCACCTGGGTTAGCGGAAACTCTTACAACCAGCCAATCCGAAAGGATACGTGTTCCCCCGGTGACTGCGCTGCGGTCGCCGCCAGATTCGCGGATGACCGGAGCGGATTCGCCGGTCACAGCCGATTCATCCACCGATGCAATACCATCCACGATCTCCCCATCGGCTGCCAGTATATCTCCGGCCTCGACAAGGAAAAGATCACCCTGCCGTAAGGTTGCTGATGAAGCAATCGTATATTTGCCGGGGCGTTCCCCTTTGGCGGGGAGATGGGATATTTTTTTAGCATTGGTGTCTTTACGGGTTTTCCGTAGTGCTTCAGCCTGGGCTTTGCCGCGTCCTTCAGCCAATGCTTCTGAAAAGTTTGCGAATAGTACTGTAAACCATAGCCACAGGCAAATGGAACCGACAAACCAGGGTGAGGCTTCGCCTTTGCCTGTGAGGGTTTGGATCCATAGGCCGGTAGTTAAGACACTGCCAACTTCAACTACGAACATGACCGGGTTGCGCACCATTCGGCGTGGATCCAATTTCACAAAGGCATCAAAAATCGCCCGGCGGTAAAGCTCCCTACGCAGGGAGCGAGTATTATCATTTGTTGTTTTCATGTTATGCACCGATCATAATTAAATGTTCAATTACCGGGCCTAGTGCCAGGGCGGGGACGAAATTCAACGCACCCACCACAAGAATAATGGCAATTAGCCAGACAATGAATAATGCAGAAGTTGTCGAAAGCGTGCCGACACCTGCGGTTGCTTTCTTCTTGGCAGCCAACGAACCGGCTAGCGCCAGGGTAGGGATGGCAAGCCAAAAACGGCCGACCAGCATTGCTAACACGCCAAAGAAGTTGTAAAAATTAGTGTTTCCCGAAAGCCCGGCAAAAGCACTGCCATTGTTGTTGGCCTGCGAGGTAAAAGCGTAGAGAATTTGACTGAACCCATGCGGTCCGGGATTGGAAACTCCTGCCTGCCCGGCTGCAGTAACGGAAGCCAACGCGGTCAGGCCTAAAACAACTATCGGCATGATGAGGATTAGCAAGGCAGCCATTTTCATCTCGAAGGGCTCTATCTTTTTACCCAAATATTCAGGTGTACGCCCCACCATTAGACCGGCGACAAAGACAGCCACGATGACGAAAATCAGCATGCCGTATAATCCGGAACCATCACCACCCAATACTACTTCTCCAAGCTGCATCATCAAGAGCGTGATAAGTCCGCCCAAAGGAGTATAAGAATCGTGCATGCTATCGACTGCGCCAGTAGAGGTGACGGTGGTTGTTGTGGCGAAGAGCGAGGAACGGGCAATGCCAAAGCGCACTTCTTTGCCTTCCATGTTGCCGCCCGGGTTGATCGCCGTAGTGGTTTGGTCAATACCCAGCTTGGTCAATAATGGATTGCCGGCTGATTCTGCGGCGTAGGTGCAGCCCACAAAGATAATGAGCAAGATCATCATGGCTGTAAGAACTGCCCAACCCTGACGGGTGTCGCCCACCATTTTACCGAAGGTGTAAGTGAGAGCAGCAGGAATGATTGTTTGTGCCAGTACCAGCAAGAAATCTGTCAGCCCATTTGGATTCTCGAACGGATGTGCTGCATTTGCATTGAAGAAACCGCCGCCGTTGGTACCCAAATGTTTAATTGCAAGCTGAGAGGCTACCGGGCCGACTGCGATCACCTGTTGAGTGACAGAATTGCCGTTGCTATCAGTGATCGGTTGGGTCAATGTGGCAGAAACTGAAGTAGAGAAAGTCTGTACCACACCCTGCGAGACGAAGACCATAGCCAAAATAATGGAGAGCGGCAGCAGAATATAGAGTACACTGCGGGTGAGATCCACCCAAAAGTTCCCCAATGTGGCAGCGCTGTGGCGCGCTAAAGAGCGAATGAAAGCCATCAGGATGGCAAGGCCGGCGGCAGCAGAAAGGAAGTTCTGCACGGTCAGGCCCGTCATCTGGGTTAAATAGGACATCGTCGATTCACCGCCGTAGTTTTGCCAGTTGGTATTGGTGATGAAACTGACTGCGGTGTTAAATGCTGTAGCCGCTGGAACGGCAGCCATACCGGTGGGATTCAAAGGCAAAATACCCTGAAGCCTCTGGATGAGGAAGAGCAGCAAAATTCCGAAAAAACTAAAAACCAGCAAGGCTACAGCGTAGGTCTTCCAGGTCATTTCTTCTTCGGACTTTACCCCGCTTAAGCGATAGATGAATTTCTCAACAGGAGCAAGGACGGGGGTCAAGAACGTGCGTTCGCCCTGGAAGACATGAGCCATAAAGCTACCCACAGGTTTGACCAGCAGCAGAAGCACAACAAAATATACAATTATTTGCAGCCACCCATTAAGAGTCATTCAAATTTCTCCGGTTTAAGTAGTGCAGTGAATAGATAGATCATTAACAAGAGGGCGATGCCTCCGGCAATCCAATAGAGTAGCGACATAATCAATCCTTTATCCTTTCAATTCCATGAACGATCAGTAAAGACAGGGCAAAAAACAGAAGTAAAAACAAAATAGACCATAAATCAAGCATATAACCTCCATAACCTCATCATTTATACACACATGAGGGTTAAGATGGTGTTAAGAAAAAAGTACGTATTTGTTCCTTGACCCTTGAAATTTTATATTGAAAATTTCGTTCCGGCCCGTGATTTCTTTAGATTTTTAATAGGTGGTGTTAGGGACGTTGATAGCGTTTTTAGAATATGATAACTTTGTTAAAAAGCATACAATTTAATTAACCGGAGCCTTGATGGCCGATCAATACTTTAAAAGGTCTGGAATACCACAAAACCAAGATAGATACAGATTTTTTTACCTGGTAGACGCTTGTTTATTTTTCAGAATTCTTCTAAAATTTACTTTATTAGTAGATGAAACTGGTAAAAATTGGCTGAGATAGTAATTGGTCTGGCTAGATGATCGGCCCTTTATTTCTCAAATCTCACTGGCTATGACGTCCGATAATAGAAACCTATTCAAAAAGAAGGAGTCAAAATGTCACAAAAAAGTAAGACCATTCGAGTTAAATTGATCGGTAATCCAGATGCCGGGAAACCTTCGGATTCAGCAAACAATTTAAAGCTGGTTACCGGTTTTTTGGAGAAAACCGGGTTTAAAACAGATATCACTCTTGAAAAACAAAAAGAAAAAATTACGCAGACCGCCCAGAAGGCCGCAAAAGATGGATACAAGATCATAATTGCCATGGGGGGCGATGGCACGATCCAGGCAGTGATGCACGGAATGATTGGCAGTAAAGCTCGTCTGGGAATTATTCCGACTGGAATTGATAACTTTATTGCCAAGAGATTGGCGATCCCCGATAACCTGGAAGAAGCGTGCGCTCTGATCGCCACTGAAAATACCTATAAGGTTGATGTTGGTCATGTCAAAACAAGTGACGGGAAGAAGTCTGTATTCTTCGAGATGGCCACGATCGGACTCGCGGCAGCTATTTACCCCGACACGAATAAAATTGCCAAAAGCATTTTATCTGTCAAAAAAGATCTGCCTGACGTGCAAGAACAAAAAGAAAGTAAAGTGATGGTCTTCATCACTCTGGACGATGAACCAGAAAAAGAGATCGAAACAAATGTATTGATCATACGTAATACGCCTGGCTTTGAGGAAAATATTGGGGATGTATCGGAAGGATCTCCACAGGGAGGTCTGTTGGATGTAATGGTATTCCCGGATTTTAGTAAACCCGAAATCTTGCGTTATTTTGCAGCAGAATCAGATCGCGGTTATAAGGGTAAAGGAAAAGTTCAGCACTTTCAGGCGGGAAAAATAAAAATAAGAACGTCTCCAAAGTTAGATGTGATGATCGATGGAGTTGCTTTGGGGAGAGATGCGGTGACAGTAAAAGTGCTTGAAAGCGCTCTACAGGTGATCACCACCAAAAAAAATCCTGTCAGCGAAAACCCACAGAAAGTGATGACTGAAACTCAAACAGTACAAAAATTTGAACCGTCTTCATCAGTTGAAGTGGAAAGCCTTATTGGCGAGAGTTGACCATCACCGGGAACGGCCAAAAATAATCAGAGGCGGGTAGGAAATGGTAGTAGAAGAAGAAAAACTGCCCATTGAAAAATTGAAAGTTAATGCTCAAAAGGCCGTGCAAGCTGAGAGCGTTTCAACCCCTATTCAGCACTATCGGGCGATTTTGTTCCAGGTGAGCCTGCTCATAGCAGCGGCTGCTTTTGCTATATTAACTTTTCTGGTTAAAACTACGCCTTTTTTTGCGATCGATCTTCAGATCACAAAAGCGATCCAGTTAATTAATTTCCAACCCTTTGGAATATTAATGAATGTAGTCAGTTGGCCGGGATTAAGCCCGCAATCCGTAATCACTTCGGCAGTTATCATTCTTGTGATTTATATCTTTGGCTTTCATTGGGAAGCCATGATGGCGTTGATCGCGGCTGTAATTACGCCAGTAATCAATGTGTTGGTGAAAGACCTAGTTCAACGTGCGCGTCCTCCCTCAAGTTTGGTAAATGTAATTGCCACACTCAATAGTTACAGTTTCCCCAGCGGACATGTCATGTTTTATCTGGGCTTTTTTGGTTTCATCGTTTTTTTGGCATTTAGTTTATTGAAACTATCCTTAATGCGAACCTTTTTATTTATTTTTTTTGGCAGCCTGATCGTTTTGATCGGAATTTCGCGTATTTACCTGGGTGAACACTGGGCCAGTGACGTGGTTGGAGCTTATTTGCTCGGCAGCCTCATGCTCGCTGCTTATATACAATTTTATCGTTGGGGAAAAACACGTTTTTTTGTTCACCAACCAGTGGCTGCAGCAGAACGAAAAAAGTAATTGCTGTCCATCCACCAAGCTGATAGATCTAGGAAGGAGAAACAAATGTCGAAAAAAAATGAACCTATCCGAGTTAAATTAATCGCCAATCCTGGCGCAGGGGATGTGCAAAAGTCTGCTTCTCGTCTTGAGGAAGTTACTCACTATTTACTGGATCAAGGATTAAAAGTTGATGTTGCACTGGCAAAACCCAAAAGGAAGGCTGTCCCGATTGCAAAACAGGCAGTCAAGGATGGCTTCGAGGTAGTTATTGCTATGGGCGGGGATGGTACAATAGGCGCGGTAATTCGAGGAATTGCCGGTTCAAAAGTGAGTCTGGGAATTATTCCCGCCGGGACAGAAAATGATATTGCCAGAAGCCTTGGAATCCCGGATGATTTGAAAGAAGCCTGTGCTGTGATCGCATCTGGCAACATTCGCAAACTGGATTTGGGCCAAATCAGCACTAAAAAGAGAAAGAAATTCTATTTCTTTATGGTGTCTGCGGTTGGCCTAACAGCCACTCTTTATCCGATAATTAGCGATGTTCCTCAGGGAAAGTTATGGGGAATCAAGGATGCGTTGATGACTTTTCTACGATTTAATCCATCCCCCATCGTAAATTTGACGCTGGATGATGAAAGTAAAATTGAGGTTAAAACGATGTTAGTTACCGTAGCTAATACTCCCATTTCTGGTGTAAAAAACCTGGTAGCCCCAGATGCCTCGTTGGAAGATGGACTTTTGGATATTGCGGTGTACCCTGGTTTTAGCAAATCTGATTTGATCAACTATTTCCTCAAATCGGCTAATGAGGGATCAACTCCAGATGGACGCATCCAACGTTATCGGGCACGAAAAATTAAAATTAAGACGACTCCGAAACTTGATATAGCTGCAGAAGGGATCATTCTTGGAAAAGGTTCTGCCTGGATTAAAGTGCTCCCTGGAGGACTAAGGGTGATTGCTCCTGAACCGGGTAAAGGGACTGAAAAATCTCCCAAGAAAATGTCAAAGAAACTGCCTAGCCCTGTTTCGCCTGTTTCCAAATGACTTTGTCGGTTTGAAATTATGGCTTGTATTCCTGTCAGACACGATTAGCTCCACAAAATCGGGAGATTTATTCAATGGCAACAGAACTATTACTTATCCGACATGGAAATGCAGTACGCATAAAAGGCGACTATTATCACGCACCTTTAACTAAACTGGGGAGGGAACAAGCTGCACAGACTGGTGAATTCCTTAATGATCCAAAAAATCAGGTAGATGGTTTTTACGCCAGCCCTCTCCATCGCACACGAGAAACCGCAAAGATCATTGGAGAAAAAATTGGAAAAGAAGCCGAAATGCAAATAGGGATTCAAGAAGTTCGCTATTTCGAGATTCCTGCTTTGATCTTTTTGGAACTCCTTTCGATATCAGATCCTATTGAAGATTATCTGGATGCGCGTGTGGGTAAACCCATCTTTTGGCCTGTTGAGAAACGCGTTTCAGCAGTTCTATTGGAAATCATAGTGAAACATCCAAATCAACGAATTGCTGTCGTCGCTCATGCAGGGGTGATCTCGGCAGCACTATCGTGGTATTTTCCCGAAAAACGTTGGCGTTGGTGGCGCACAACCGTCAGTAATTGTTCAATTACGCGATTTAAAATCGAAGGTACCCATGCGGAACTTCTGGCATTTAATGATATTAAGCATTTGAGCCCTGCACACATCTCCACACAACCTCCTGCGATGCCGGTCGAAATTACAAAGGATGTCCATCCAGTTGAAAAAGCTTTGGTGTTTGAAAAGACCAAAAAAGAATGAAATATCGATAATGGCATTCACCTATTGAAATTGGATATCAGTTTAAAGTCATTAGCATTCACTTGACATTAAAGGCTTGATAAAAATATGAATTATGTTTTAATCCTTATAAGGATTAACCAGGAGATAAAATGGATCGCTATCGAATCAAGCTCAATCAGAAGCTGAATTTAGAAAAGGATTTTGACCCAAATGATCTGGGTGATTGGGGGGGAAAAAAGAATGAGGGAGTCGCCAAATTGGCGGACCTTCACCTGGAATTAGATCAACTGCAGGAAGTCCTTTACGCCGAACATAAACATAAAGTTCTGATCGTGCTGCAAGGCATGGATACGGCTGGCAAAGATGGGACCATCCGCAGCGTGTTTGATGGTGTAAACCCTCAAGGTGTAAATGTATCCAGTTTTAAAGTACCGACTGCGATAGAGATGGATCACGATTTCCTTTGGCGAGTGCATGACCAGGTGCCTGGCAAAGGTGAATTAGTCATATTCAACCGCTCACATTATGAACAGGTTTTGGTGGTCCGGGTGCATAACCTTGAGCCTGAAAGTGATTGGCGCAAGCATTACCAACAGATCAATGATTTTGAGCGCCTGCTGACCGAGACCGGGACGATAATTCTTAAATTTTTCTTGCACATCGACCGGGACGAACAAAAAAATCGCTTATTGGAAAGATTGGATACGCCAGAAAAACATTGGAAATTTAACCCGGCAGACTTAGTTGAGCGTAATGTGTGGCCGGAATACATTAAAGCCTACCAAGAAGCAATATCAGCTACAAGCACAGATTATGCCCCCTGGTATGTGATACCCTCCAACCATAATTGGTATCGCAATTTATTAATATCCAATTTTGTAGTTGATGAGTTAAAGAAATTAAATATGCAGTATCCGCCTGAAGCTGAAAATTTGGACCAATATCGCAAACAATTAGAAGGCGAGTAAGATCGTCTACTTAGTTAAAGGCGTGAAGATAATAAAGGCAGAAAAGTTTTTATTATCGGTTATTTTGAGTTGAAAATTGCCTGTCGAATGATCAAATTCAAACCGAAGGTTTTTTTAAATGCTGCTTTGTGGTTTTCTGCTCCCCAGATTTCGAGCTGATCATCTTTGTTAGCTTCAATATCCAGAAGGATGTTTTTTTCACCACTCTTGGATAAGGTCACTTTGGTCACTGCCGACCTATGAGAACGGTCTAAACTTTCGCCCAGCCGCAGGAACATACTCATTATTTTGACTGCTTCCTGTTCCGTTGGACCAAGATCGGAAAATTGGGGTTGTTTTCGGTTGGGTAGCCCTTTTCGGTGATAAAAAGCCGTGCTGGCCATAACAGAGATTTCGGTTTGGTCGAATCCAAGTAGTTCGGCATTGTGGATGAGATAGTAACTGTGAGCATTATGGTTGTTATAGCTGAGGAAAGCGCCAACATCATGCAAGAAAGCTGCGTAACCAAGCAATTCGCGTTGTTTGATGTCGAGATGATGCAGCCCGATCTTCCCAGCGCTATCAAATATTTGTAAAGAAAGTCGGCGTACCTGTTCAGCATGGACTTCATCCACCATGCCGGTGCGTGCCAACTGTAAAACGCTGCGTTCACGTACTGTAAGCTGGTCCGAGGTTATCTGAAGCTGATTATAAGTGAGGTAATCAACTAAAAGCCCATCACGCAATCCCCTCTGGCTGATCGTAATAGAAGGCAAGTGCATTTCTTCCATCAGCACATCCAGAATCGCGGCGCCAGGGATAATAATATCAGCCCGTTCAGGGTTGATCCCCGGAATCAGGCGTCTTTCTTCAAGATCGCGGGAACACAGCAGTTGTATGGTGGCTTTTAACTCTTCTGCAGTCATTACATCATCTTGTTGCAAACGACGTTTGTAAAACATTCTTGAACTGATCTCTGCCAGATTGATGATTGTGCCGGAGGAACCGATCGCCATATCCAATTGGTAGGGTTGGAAGAGAAGGACGGTCTGTTTTATTTGTGGTTGTATGGTATTTCGAATCATCATGTAGTCTTGCACATCTACCACACCATTTTTCTTTGGCAGCGAGATCACACTTGCCAGGCGGATCGCGCCCATGCGCATAGATGCGAGTTCCTGATATTGTTGTTGGTTGCCAACTATTAGTTCTGTTGAACCACCTCCAATATCTATGAACAACGCCTGATGTTCTCCCAAATGCAATCCGCTTGCGACCCCCAGATAGATCAAACGTGCTTCTTCTTCACCAGAAACAGGGAGAACTTTAATATGGGCTTTTTCTTTTAACATATCGATAAATTCTTGCTGATTTATGGCTTCACGTGTAGCTGAGGTTGCTACAGCAATGATCTCATCGGCGAGGCGTGAGCGAGCCATTTCACAAAATTTTTGGCAGACTAGGGCAGCGCGCTGCATGGCGGGTGGCTGCAATTTCTGTTCGATAAATTCATCTTCACCCAAACGCACTACTTCTTTTTGCTGGGTAAGAGTGGTGATTGAATGATTTTTATCGATGCGAACTAAGAGGAGGCGAATTGAGTTAGTACCAATATCCAAAAAAGCGACATTTCGTGGTAACTTAGTCATGACGACTCTTTTTATAAACCAAAATTAGTTCCCGCTGGAATACTAATTCAAAAAGGTCCGCTTTTTTCAAGGATACCAGGCTTTCATTGGGAATCACTTTCTTTACCGTGCAGACCATGGTAACCCGCTTTTTGGTTATTTTGCAGGTGAGATCACGGACACGGTTTTGATGAAGGCAATCCAACCCATCCGCTACCCGAAGTAAAGCAGCTAAAATGCGAACGATTTGCTGTTCTTCAGGAGTAAGCGACGCAAAATTATCATGTCTGGGGTCAGGCAATGCTTTGCGGTG
>Ga0182021_10002299_pt1 | contig 22194 bp, 14 predicted proteins | sample 612E3MmetaG_FD_120493 | JGI IMG/M metagenome (GOLD analysis project Ga0182021, IMG submission 120493) | Permafrost microbial communities from Stordalen Mire, Sweden - 612E3M metaG (Illumina Assembly) | ecosystem: Environmental > Terrestrial > Soil > Wetlands > Permafrost | place: Sweden... | reverse complement strand
GTCTCAACGGGCGGCGGCGCGTCGCTCGAGTTCCTCGAGGGCAAGGAACTGCCCGGCGTGGCGTATCTCAGCGAGCGCTGAGGAGCGCGACGGCTCGGCGACACACGTCGGGGCTCGCGTGCCTCGCCGGCGCGCGCGCCGAAGCCTCTGACGGCTGCACGAGATGAAACCGTGAGCCTCGATCCAACCCCGCGCCCAGCGACGTTGCGTTCTCCGCTCGTGCCGCCGCTGCTCGTGCTCGGGGTCATCCTGCTGCTGCAGTTCGCTGCCCAGCTCTTTCAGGTCGGCCTGGGGATCGCCACCGACACGCCCTACGCTCCGCCGTACCCGATCGCGCGCATGTCGCTGACGCACTCGGACTACCGCATGCAGCGCGGCGCCAACGAAGCCTATCTCGCCGGCTCAGGCGACTTCGACGCCGTGCGTCAGCAGGCTCAGCAGCGCGACGATTGGAAGCGCAAGTACTTCTACCCGCCGATGGCGTACCACCTGCTCGCCGCGCTCAACCGCCTGCCGGAAATGGCCGGGCACTTCACCTGGCTGGCGGCGACGCTGCTGGTCGTGACGCTCGCGCTCACGCTCGCGGCACGGGAGACGCTGGGCCAGCCGGGCCAAGCGCATCGCGCCGTCCTGCTGGTCACGCTGCTCTGCCTGTCGCAGAGCACTCCCTTTCTCTTCCAGATCGAGCGCGGCAACTTTGACTGGCTCGCGCTCTCGCTCTGCGCGCTCGCGCTGGTTGCGCTCGGGGCCAGGCGTCCATGGGTCGGCGGCTTCTTGATCGGAGTAGCCGCCGCGCTCAAAGTCTACCCATTGCTGCTCCTGCCCATCCTCGTGTGCGTGCGCCGCTGGCGTGCGCCGCTGGCGGCGCTGGCAACGCTCGCCGTCAGCGTGCTGCTCTTCGGCCCGCGCGATCATCTCCAGTGGCTGCGCGCCATGACCGCCGACCGCGCCCAGAGCTTTGGGCCACATCCCAGCAATGCCAGCATCGCCAACCTGCTCTACGCCTGCGGCGTCACGGACACGGCCGCGCTCACGCGCGTGACCGGCATCGCGTTTCTCGCCTTGTGCGCGGCGTTCATGATGGTGCTCCTCTGGCGCAGCCGGCGCACGCCACTCGACGTTGTGCGCATCGGCCTCTTTGCACTGCCCTTCATGTTCCTCGTGCCAGCGGTTCACTGGGCCTACACGCTCTTCATCCTGCTGGCCCTCGTGCCGGTGCTCGCGGCACTCTATCGGGACCAACCAGCGCTGCGCTTCGCCGCCGTGCTCTTGGCCGTCGTGATCGGGATCACGCAGGCGCCGATCACCGCGCCGCGTTTCTCTCCGGCCTTCTTGCCGTTTGTGATGCCGCTCTACTCCGCAGCCCTATTGACCGTCGTCCTGCTCAGCATCTGGCTCGTGGCGCGCGGAGCTGCCGACGCGCCGCGTGCGACCCCGGCTGTTTCCGTATAGAATTCCTTCCCGTTCCGCACGTGCGCTCCGCACGTGTACGACGTGTCATCGCTTTCACGAGGTGAGGATCTGATGCGACGCAAGCTGATCGCGGGCAACTGGAAGATGTATAAGACCACGGGCGAGGCCAAGACCCTTGTCGAAGAGATCAAGAAGGGCGCGGCAGGCGCGCCCAGCGACATCCTGGTGGCGCCGCCCTTCACGGCCCTCGCGACAGCCGTCAGCGCGGCCAAGGGCTCGGCCGTCGCAGTCGCCGCCCAGAACATGCACTTCGAGAAGGAAGGCGCGTTCACAGGCGAGGTCGCCCCAGGGATGCTCAAAGACATTGGCGTGACGCACGTCATCCTCGGACACTCGGAGCGGCGCCAGTACTTTGCCGAGACCGACGAGGGCGTGGCCAAGAAGACCAAGGTCGCGCTCGACAACGGCCTCACGCCCGTCTCGTGCGTCGGCGAGCTTCTGGCCGAGCGCGAGGCAGGCAAGACTATGGACGTGGTCGGCCGCCAGGTCGACGCGATCCTCAAGGCGATCACCGCGGACGAAGCGACCAAGATCGTCATCGCCTACGAGCCCGTCTGGGCCATCGGCACTGGCAAAGTCGCCACGCCCGAGCAGGCGCAGGAAGTCCACGCCTTCATCCGCAAGCGCATCAGCGCCGTGCACGGGGCCAAAATCGCCGACGTCCTGCGCGTCCTTTACGGCGGCAGCGTCAAGCCGGACAACGTCAAGGGCCTGATGGCACTGCCCGACGTCGACGGCGCGCTCGTCGGTGGTGCCTCGCTCAAGGCCGATTCGTTCCTGAAGCTCGTCCACTACGACAAGCAGTAGGGCCACCCGAGTGACGCAGTCCGGCAAGCTGGCGTCGGCGGCGTTCCTCGCGGCGCTCGTCGCGACCGGCAGCCTCGCGGCCGAGCCGCCGCGCCAAGGCGATCCGCAGAACAGGGGTCACGCCTTCGCTGCCGCGGACTACACGCAGGGCAAGGTTCTCGTCGTCTCCGCCGAAGGACGCGTCGAGTGGGAACACGAGGCGCCGAACAGCAACGACCTTTGGGTCTTGCCAAGCGGCAACCTGCTTTTCACCACCGGTCACGGCGTGCTGGAGGTGACGCGTAGCCAGCAGGTCGTCTTCAAGTACGAGTCTCAGAGCGAGATCTACGCGTGTCAGCGCTTGCCGAACGGCAACACGTTCGTGGGCGAATGTACCGCCGGACGCCTGATCGAGGTCGCGCCCGACGGAAAGATCGTGAGCGAGCTGCGGCTGCTACCTCCCGGCCAGGATGGTGGACACACCTATATGCGCAACGCGCGCCACCTGTCGAACGGCCACTTCCTTGTGGCGCACTATGGACTCGATGTCGTGCGCGAGTACGACGCGACCGGCCGGGTGGTCTTCCAAGTCCCGGCACCCGGCGGACCGCACAGCGTCGTGCGGCTCCCGCACAGCCACACGCTGATCGCGTGTGGGGATCAACGCGGCGAGCAGGCGCGCGTCTTCGAGGTCGATCGCAAGGGGCGCACGGTCTGGGAGGTCAAGGGCGACGATCTGCCCGGCGCCAGCCTCAAGTTCATGGGAGGCTTGCAGCGACTCCCCAATGGCAACACCGTCATCACCAATTGGCTGGGTCACGGTCACCTTGGCGAGGCGCCGCTGATCATCGAGGTCACCCCGGACAAGCGCGTCGTCTGGACATACGCGGATCACCAAGCCATGAAGACCGCGTCGAGCGTTCAACTGCTCGACGTGCCTGGCAACGCCGTCAAGGGCGAGATCCTGCACTAGAGCGCCGGCCGACGCGCGCGCAGAGCACCCGAGCGTGCTCGCAGTCCGCTGCATTCGCCAGGCCCCGAATTCTACCGACGGCCGTACAGCGGCCCGTAGGCGGCGCAAGCGCGGAAATCGGCGCCCTCGGGATCCTGGGTGCCGAACGCGCTCCAGGCCGCTGGACGGTAGACGCGCTCGGGCTCCACGTTGTGCATGTTCACGGGGATGCGTAGCATGGCGCAGAGCGTGATCAAGGCCTCGCCGATGTGCCCGGAGCTGATGGCGCCGTGGTTGGCGCCCCAGTTTGCCATGACCTGATAGGCGTCCGCGAAGGCCCCTTCGCCCGTGAGCTTGGGTGCGAACCAGGTGGTTGGCCAGGTGGGATCTGTGCGTTCGTCCAGCTTTGCGTGGACGTCCTTGGGCAGGTCGATGGCCCATCCTTCCGCAAGCTGCAGCACGGGCCCCAGGCTCTTCACAAGGTTCACGCGGATCATGGTCACGGGAAAGGCGCCCTGGGTGAGGTACTGGCTGGAGAAGCCGCCTCCCCGGAAGTAGTCGCGGGTGGCGGGGCACCAGCGGGTGGCCTCTAGGCAGGCCTTGGCCTCTTCCGGCGTGATCTCCCAGAAAGGCTTGAGGCAGGGCTGGCCGTTCTTCTTCAGTTGGCCCGTGGCGTCGAGGGTGGCAGCGCCGGAGTTGATGAGGTGGAGGATGCCGCTGGAGGCGTGTCCGGTGAGGTCGTGGCCCGTGACGCGCTTCACCGCCTCCGGGCTCCAGTAGGTTCGAACATCGGCGAAGATGCTGGCGCTATCGGTCAGCAGGTGACCGAAGAGCATGGCCAAGCCATTGAGACAGTCGTTCTCCGTGGCCACGAGGAAGGGCTCGCGGATGCCGTTCCAGTCGAAGCTGGAGTTGAGCATGGCTTCGAGGAAGTCGCCGTTGGGCCAGTGGTCCGTCCAGTGCCGCTGGCCCTGGAAGCCCGCCAGGATCGCGTTCCGGCCCAGGGCCTCCTCGCCCCAGCCCATGTCGTGGAGCTTCGGATTGCCCACCATCAGATCCCGCACGATCATGGCTGACTTGATGGAATCGGCCCATTCCCGGTCCTTGCGTTCGCGGCTGGCCCGATTGGGCGCTGGGTTGCGATCCGGACCTTCTTGGCAGTGGACCTTGGTCCAGGCCGCGGCACGCCCAAACTCCTCCTGGTCGTAGATGCCCTCCTCGATGCGTCGGACGACTTCGGTCATGTCCACGGACTCGGTGCGCATTCCCAGGTAGCTGAGAAGGAAGTCCTGATCCACGATGCTGCCGGCGATGCCCATAGACGTCCCACCGACACTCAGGTAGGACTTGCCGCGCATCTCTGCCACCGCGAGGCCCGCCTTCGCGAAGCGCAGCAGCTTGACGCGCACGTCCTCGGGGACGCTCGTATCTTGCTTGTCCTGCACGTTCCGGCCGTAGATGCCCAAAGCGGGCAGTCCCTTCTGGGCATAGCCCGCGAGGGCGGCGGCGAGGTAGACCGCGCCCGGCCGCTCAGTGCCATTGAAGCCCCAGACCGCTTTGGGCAGCAGCGGATCCGTGTCCATGACCTCCGTGCCGTAGCACCAGCAGGGCGTGACCGTGAGGCTCACGCCCACGCCCTCGCGCTCGAACTTCTCGGCGCAGGCCGCGGCTTCCGCGACGCCGCCGATGCAGGTGTCCGCGATGACGCATTCCACCGGCAGTCCGTTCGGGTGGCGGAGTTCCTTCGTGAGCAGGTCTCTAGCGGACTGGGCCATCGCCATCACCTGCTGTTCTAGGGACTCCCGGACTCCCTTGCGGCGTCCATCAACGACGGGACGGATCCCGATCTTGGGGAGACGCCCCTTCAGACGCTGAACCGGTGAGCAGATGGCAAACGTAGGTAGGGTGTTCCTATTCTCAGAACTTGCGGCTGGCGATGGCCTCGGGGACGTTCGTCTCCGGCAGGCCGCGCGAGTTGTGGATGGCGAGCCCGCGCACGTTGGCGACGGACAGCTTAGCGGCGCCGGTAGAGCTCGCGAGATCGGCCCCATCCAGGGTGACGCCGCCGACGTCCTCGAGCCAGACGACCGGCCGCGCGTCGGCGGTGGCCGTGCGCAGCTCGAACGATCTCACGACCAGGTTCGTCACGTGGCGCGCGAACAGGCCCCAGGAAGAGAGCTTGCCGAAACGGCCGGGCTCAGGGTAGGCGCTCTCGTCTTCGGGCACGAGGCGGGCGGCGTCCTGCTCGGTGCCGCCGCCGGCGAAGTCGATGAAGATGTTGCTCAGCCAGACGTCGTCGATCGTGTGGTTGGGGATGCCGGCGATCAGGATGCCGGCCGTGGCGGCGACGTTGTGCGCCACCAGGTTGTCGATCCGGATCCGGCGCGCCGTGCCGACCTGCGTGCCCTCGGGACCTCGCAGGCGTGACCCGAGCCGAATGAAGATCGGCGCATTGACGATGTCGCGCATGGTGATGTTCGAGACGACGATGTCCTCCATGAGCGCGCCGTCGACGGACTCGAGGGCCAGGCCGCTGCTGTAGTCGAAGACGCAGTTCGAGATGGTGATATTTCGGAACCCACCGTTCGACTCGGTGCCGCACTTGATGCGCCCCGTCGGCCTGTGGCCGTCGGTGCGCTTGCGCGTGCCGTCGAGCAGCGTGCCCTCGTCGTAGCCGCTGACTTGGCAGTTGGTGATGGTCACGTTCTCGGTCGGCCGCGCGTAGCCGAGGCCATAGCTGCTCTTGGGGCAGATGCCGTCGTCGTGCGGCGAGTTGATGGTGCAGTTGCTAACGCGCACGTTCTGGCAGGCGTCGAAGTCGATGCCGTCGCGGTTGGTGTCGATCTTGAGGTTGTCGCAGGTCCAGTTGTCGACGCCGGTGGCCAGGATCGCAAAGTGACCGCCGTGGTAGATCGTGAAGTCGCGGAAGATGACGTTGCGGCAGTTTTTCAGCGCGATGGCCTTGTTGCCGACTCCCGCGGGCAGCGTGTCGCGGCCGGGAAAACCAAAGGGTCCGGGCTTGAGCTGGGCGATCGCCTCGCGAGCCGCGGCCGGCAAGGACACGTCGGCTTTCGCAGCCGCCAGGCGCTCCTCGGGCAGCCAGTCGCGGCGCATCGTGCCGCGGCTGAGGCCTCGGCCGAAGATGCGCCCCGGCCCGACGATCGCGACATCCTCGAGGCCTTCGCCCCAGATCAGGCTGTTGTGCCAGTGCGAATGCCCGAAGTCCTCGTACAGCTCCGCCCCGGGATTGGGCTCGGGCGGATCGTAGCCCTGCGTGAGGTCCGCCGAGGGCTCGGCGGCGATGATCGTGGCGCCGGCGTCGAGTTGGAGCGTGACGTGGCTCTTCAGGTGGATCGAGAAGCTCAGGTAGTTGCCCGCCGGGAAGACGACCGTGCCACCGCCTGCGGAGGCGGCCGCCTCGATGGCCCGGTTAATGGCCAGGGTGTCGAGCGCGTGGCCGTCGCCCTTGGCTCCGTAGCCCTTGACGTCGAAAGGTGCGGCCGATGCGACCGCGGCGCCAACGAGCAACAACCCACAAGCACGCATGACAGTTCTCATCGAGGTGGCCTCCTGCGTTTCCGGCTGTTTGCCGGGAGGATCTTAGCATCAGGCCGCAGCGCATGCTCAATCGGCACAGACTGTTGCGGATGCGCGATTCAGAGTGCCGCCAGGACGCGCACCGCCGCTCCGCCCGCCCGAAAGGCGGATCACCCAGACCCGGTAGCTGTCGAAGACAGGAAGTCCCTTTGGCTGTTGCCCGCGATCGATCGTGATCGATCGTGATTGATCGTGCTCGAACCTGCTTGATCGTGCTTGAACGACCGGCTGGAGTGTGACAGGCTGAGGGCCGACTGAAAGCGCTTTCAGGTCAGTTTCTTGAGTTATCGCCGACAGCGTCCTGTGCACCACGCTGTCGTATGGCCTGGGCTGACAGCGCTCGTGCGGGTGAAACATTCCGAGGATTGAGTCCAGAGAGGAGTGAGGGAGATGAGATGTCGCATGCTGCTCGCGGCCTGCGCCCTGGTTGGCTCCGTCATGGTGGCCGACGCGCAGGAGTTTCGGTCAACGCTCACCGGCAGAGTAACGGATCCTTCCGGATTGGGCATTCCCAACGTCAAGGTCGTCGCTACCAAGGTCGACACGCAAAGCCACTACTCGTCTGTCACCGGAACCGAAGGCTTCTACGCGATTCCCGCCCTGGCTCCCGGAGCGTATGAGCTGACGGCGGAGGCGCCGAGTTTCCGGAAATACGTGCAGTCGGGCATCACCGTGGGCTCCAACCAACGCATCGCCCAGAACATCCAGCTCACCGTCGGGGCGATGGTCGACACGGTCACGGTCGTTGCGGATGCACCGCCGCTCAACACCGTGAGCGCTTCCTTGGGACAGGTGATCACCGCGCGCGAGGTGGAGAACCTGCCCATCAACGGTCGGGCGCCGATGGATCTCGCGGTCCTGGGCTTCGGCGTGGTGAACACCGGCAACCGCGACCAGAATCGACCCTACGAGAACGCCGGGTTCTCGAACTTCGCCATGGGCGGGGCCGCGGTCGGCGCCAACGACGTGACGCTCGACGGCGTTCCCAACATCGGAACTGTCGGAACCACCGGGACCCGCGTGGCCTACAGCCCGCCCGTCGATGCCGTCGAAGAAGTGAAGATCGAGACGTTCAACGTGGACGCTTCCCAGGGCGGCTATGGCGGCGGTACGGTCGAGATCACCACCAAGGGCGGATCGAACAAGCTCCGCGGATCGGCGTCTTGGTTCAACCAGTCGCCGGGTCTCGCGGCCACGCCGTTCTTCGTCAACGCCTCGGGGGGCACGCAAACCAAGCCGAATCAGAAGCAGAACCTCTATAGCGGCACGCTCGGTGGACCGGTCTATCTGCCGAAAGTCATCGACGGTCACGACAAGGTGTTCTTCTTCGCCACTTTCGAGAAGCAGAAGACCGCCGAGCCCACACCCGTCTACGGGACGGTTCCGACGGACGCGGAACGCCACGGGGACTTCTCGCAGCTTCTGGCGCTCAAGGCCGTCACCGGGAAGGACTATACGTTGTACGATCCGAGCACGGCCACCCTCGTCGGGGGCAAGGTCGTGCGCCAGGCATTCCCGAACAACATCATCCCCGCCGGGCGGCTGAATCCCATCGCGGTCAGGTTCCTGAACGACTACGTCGCCTTGCCGAACACGCCAGGCAATGCGGACGGAACCAACAACTACTTCCAAAACAGCACCACGACGAACGACTACTCAGCCTACTCCGGGCGGCTGGACTTCAACCTCAGCAATGCGAACAAGCTGGCCATCAAGTACCAGCAGAGCAGTTGGCGCCAGGGGAAGGAGCCGATCTTCGGGACGCTCGCGTTCGGTTCGACGACTGCCCGCGACATCTTTGGTGCGATGATCGACGACGTGCACGCCTTTTCCTCGACGCTGGTCGGCAACTTCAAGCTCGGCTTCAGCCGCTACCGCGCCTTCTATCTGCAACCGAGTGACGGCTTCGACCCCACGGCCCTCGGTTTCCCCTCGTACATTCGCGACAACTCGACGCATCTGATGATGCCACTCTTCAGCATCAGCGGCTTCACGTCCAACGCGGGTGGTTCCTACAGCGATCAACCGTACAACAACTACCAATTCCGCACCGAGTTCACGAAGGTGGCAGGGTCGCACACGCTGAAGCTCGGCGGCGAAGTCCAGCTCATGGACTTTTCCAACCTCGACTGGAGCAGTTCCACGGGGCTCTACACCTTCGATTCGACCTGGGTCAAGGCGGACAGCACCAGCGGGGGACCACAGTCGGGCGGCGGCATGGCTGCCTTTTTGCTTGGCCTGCCCACCAGCGGCACGTACCGGATCGCCGCGCCCCAGAAGGATGACTCCTTCTACTACGTGGCGTTCCTCCAAGACGACTTGCGGCTTCGTCCCAATCTGACTCTGAATCTCGGTCTGCGCTGGGAGTACAGCACGCCGACCGTCGAGAGCCACAACCGTATGTCGAATGGTTTCGACCCGACCGCGGTCAACCAGGTTACCGACGCGGCCACAGCGGCGTACGCCAAGAGCCCGCTGGTCCCTCTGCCGGCTCCACTGCCCCAGGCCTCGGGGTTCAGCTTCAACCCAGTCGGCGGACTGACGTTCGCCGACGACCAGCATCGCTCCGCCTACAGCGTGAGCAAAGGTGCCTTCTCCCCACGCGTCGGGTTCAACTGGGCCGCCAACAGCGAGACCGCCGTACGTCTGGGCGCCGGTGTGTTTCGTTCACCCTATGGTGTGATCACGCCCCAGCAGCCCGGGTACACCGCGAACAGCAGCATGGTCGTGACCGACAACAACTACCTGACGCCGACCACCACGCTGAGCAACCCGTTCCCCAACGGTCTCCAGCTTCCGGCCGGGGCTTCGGGTGGGGTCAGTACCTTCCTCGGGCAGGGCATCACGTACGTCAATCCCGACCTCAAGAACAGCTATTTCCTACGCTGGAACGTTAGCATTCAGCGCCTATTGGCCAAGGATCTGATGATCGAGGTGGCCTACATCGGCGATAGCGGCTACAACCTCACGAACACCTACAACGCGGGGGCGCTGCCCGCTCAATACCTGAGCCGGTCGGCCACGCGGGACCAGGCCACGATCGATGCGTTGGCCAAGCAAGTCCCCAATCCCTTTGCCGGCCTGTTGCCGGGCTCGACATTGAACGGCGCCAAGACGTCGGTCGCGAGCTTGCTGAACCCCTACCCGCAGTTCAACGGCACCGTGAACATCCAGAACATGAACACGGGCAGCTCGTCCTACCGCGCGTTGGCAACGGGTCTGCAGAAACGATTCGGGCACGGGCTGCAGCTCTTCGTGAACTACAGCTACTCGCGGCTGATGCAGCGCAATAGCTACCTCAACGCCGGTGACCCGACGCTCGAGAGACGCCTCTCGTCCGACGATCGACCGCACGTCCTGAGTCTCAGCAGCACTTACGATCTGCCGTTTGGCAAGGGGCGCCGCCTGCTGGGCAACGCCAGCCCTGTCATCGACGGCATCTTTGGCGGTTGGTCGCTGGCGGTGACCTTCATGTACCACCCCGGCGCGCCACTCGGATGGGGCAACCTGCTCTATTACGGCGGCCCCCTGAACTTCAACAGCCACGTGGCATCGCCGCAGACAGCCTTTGACACCACGCAGTTCAACACCGACTCGAAGCAGCAACTGGCCAACAACTTCCGCACCTTCCCGAGCGCGTTCAACGACGCGCGTGCGGACAGCACGAACAACTGGAATCTCACACTGGCGAAGTCGTTCCACATCTACCGGTCTGCCAAGCTGCAATTCCGCGCCGAGGCATTCAACCTGACGAACACGCCCATCTTCGGAGGGCCCAACATGACTGCAACGGATTCCAACTTCGGAAGGATCACCAGCGTGACCAACACACCGCGCCTGATTCAGTTCGGCGGTCGCCTGACCTTCTAGACGCCGTACGGATACGGGAGCGTCGGGGCCCGACGCTCCCGTATCTCTTCCGAAGCCTCGCCACGCTCTACGTCGGCCAGTGGTTTCCGATCGACAAGCTGCCGCTGCTGCCTTTGCCGATCAGCCTTGCACGACGACTCATCGATGCGCCGGTAGGCCATAATCAGATCGTTGTCCGGCTGAGACGACCGGGAGGTGGCATGTTGGAGCAGACCGCGCTCGAGGCCGCAGGCATATCTAAGCGCTACGGGGCCAGAGAGGCCCTTCGTCGCGTGGATCTCGTGGCCCGCCCCGGCCGTCTGCACGGGCTCCTCGGCCCGAACGGCGCTGGCAAGACCACGCTGATGCGCGTCCTGCTCGGGCTCGTCACCCGCGACGCGGGCACTGTGCGCGTGCTCGGCCGCACCGTGGATTCGACAGCTGGGCCCGTGCCGGACGGGGTCGCTGGCTTTGTGGAGACGCCGGCCGTCTATCCTTATCTTTCCGGCCGCCAGAATCTCGCGCTGCTCGCTCGGCTCGATGGCGACAAGGCGCCTCGCCAGGGCGACAGCATCGGCCAGATCCTTGAGCAGGTCGGCCTCGCGGCGCAGGCGGACGATGCTGTGTCCAGCTACTCGGCCGGCATGCGTCAGCGCGTCGGACTGGCTGCTGCGCTGCTGCGGTCCCCGCGATTGCTCCTGCTCGACGAGCCCACGAATTTCCTCGACCCGGCCGGCGGCCGCGACGTGCGCGCGTTGCTCCGGCGTCTGGCGGATCAGGGCGTCGCGGTCGTGCTGAGCAGTCACGACATGTCTGAAGTCGAGGAGCTGTGCGCCGACCTGACGATCCTCCACCTGGGCCAGGTCATCTTCTCAGGCACTGCTGACCAGCTGCGCGCGCTGGCGCTGGCGACCGTTCACGAGCTGCACACAAGCGACGATCACGCCGCGCTCGATCTGGCCGCGCGCCAGCCCGGCGTCAAGGTGGCCGCTGACGGCAAAGGCAGCGGCCTGGAGGTCGTAGCCGACGTCGCTGCTCTCGACGCATACGTCGTGGCGCTCGGCCGAGTGGGCGTCGCTGTTCGGAGCCTTGTGAGGCGCGCGCGCGCATTCGAGTCGCTGTTTCTAGAGCTCACCGGGCAGAGGACCCGATCGGCGCGTCTCGACGAGCCGATCGAGAGGCAGTCTCCGGCGGTGACGTCATGAGTGTCCGCGGTGTGCTCGCGGTGATCGGCGTGGAGTGCGCCAAGCTCCGGTTTCAGCGCACCGCGCGCATTGCGCTCGCGGCGTGCGTGGCCGGCCCATTCGCCTTTGCCATCGCGATGCGGCTACAGAACGCCTTGCCGGAGGACACGTTGTTCGGCCGATCCGTGAAGGAGTCCGGCTTTGCCACGCCGCTCGTCGTACTGGGATTCGCGGCGCTGTGGGTCTTTCCAGCGCTGACCAGCGTTGTCGGCGGCGACTTGTTCTCGGCTGAGGATCGCTACCGCACCTGGGCAACGCTACTCACACGCTCCCGCAGCCGCGCCGAGGTGTTCTGCGGAAAGGTCGTGACAGCACTCGGCTTCTCCTCACTCGGCGTGCTGGCACTCGCAGCGAGCAGCCTCGCAGCCGGAATGCTGGTCATTGGACGCCAGCCGCTCGTCGACTTGTCCGGCGCTTTGCTCCTGCCCGGACAGGCGCTCGCCCGTGTCGTCGTGGCGTGGGCGTCCGTGCTGCCGCCGGCCTTCGCGTTCACTGCGCTGGCCATACTGCTGTCGATCGCCACGCGCAGCAGCGCCGCAGGAATCGGGCTGCCCGTGGTCGCCGGGCTGCTGATGCAGCTCAGCGCCTACGTGGACGGACCCGAGGCGATCCGGCGCCTGCTCATCACCTCTGCCTTCGGAGCATGGCACGGAGTCTTGACGACGCAGCCGTACTGCCGGCCGCTGGTTTGCGGAACCGCGGTGAGCGGAGCCTACGTTGCGGTCTGCCTGGCGATCGCGTACCGGCTGCTGTCGCGGCGCGACATCGGAGGATAGCAGGGTGAGGCGCGTGGCTAGGTGTGGAGTGCTCGCGGTCGCCGCGGCTTTGGCGGTGAGCTGTGGGGGCAGTCCGATCACGTCTGCCCGGATCGAGCGCGCGATAGCGCCGACGTTCGCCAACCTGGTCCACGTCCAGATCGCGCGGGTCGGCCTGCCGGACGTTGCGGCAGCGGACGTTAAGGTGACAGCGAACTGCCGCAAGCTGGTGGCAGGCAGCGGGCCGACCGGGGCTGGCGACTGGGTCTGCACGTTCGGCTGGTCTGGCCCCAATGGGATCGCTCTCATGGACCGGTACGATGTCTCTGTGACCACCGACGGCTGCTATGCGGCCACTGTCGACGGCGCCGAGGCGCATCTCGGTGGGCCCACCATCAGGACCCGGGACGGCCGCGAGGTGAGGAACCTGCTCTACACGTTCGAAGGCTGTTTCGACACGATGTGAGTGATCGGCCCTTGCGGCCAAGGAAAGCGCGCCGTGTCTACGAGCAGGTTCTGAGAGGCAGAATCAAGGGCGGCGCAGGCGTCTGGTTGAAGTTGAACATGTCGAGCAGGCTGTTGGCACTCGCGTCGCGCGCGGTCAGAGGTTTCAGATTGAAGCGCGTCTCGATCAACTGCAGCACGGACGCGAACTCGTAGACCGTGTGCGAGACCACGCCTTGCCTGGCATAGGGTGAGATCACGATCAAAGGCACTCTCGGGCCATAGCCGAACTGGTCCACGGCCGGCGGAGGAACGTGGTCGTAGAAGCCCCCGAAATCGTCCCAGGCCAGCACGATGACAGTGGTCGACCAGGCCGGCCCCTGCATGATCGCGTTGATGTACTGGACTGACCAGTTCTCTCCAGCGCAGAACCCAGCCTGACTCCGGGGATGGTCGCTCACAGGCATGTCTGGAACGATCCAGCTGACCGCTGGAAGTGCTCCGCTCGCAGCGTCATTGATGAACTGCTCGACAGGAACGACGCGCTGGCTCCAGAGCGATGTCGTTCGAATGTGGCGAATCGCGTCGAGCGCAGACCAGATGTACCCGATCTGCCCAGCGCCAGGCGCGTAGTAGCGCCACGAGATACCGGCTGTCTCGAGGCTATCGGCCAGCGTTGGGAGGTCGAAGCACGGGAGCTGCCTGGTGACGTTGCCTGCTTGATCCATGACGGTCACAGTCGTCGTGGCATCGGTGTCGCATCCCCAGACTGGATGTGGCTGCAGGTTCGTATCCACCGGCACGTCGACCGCACCGCCGGCCTGGGCCGCCACGGTGTACAGGTGATTCGGGAAGCTCGGTCCTGACATCGAGGAGAACATGCGATCCGCGAGCGCGAAAGTCTGCGCATAGCGCCAGTAGTTGGGAAGGTCAGGCCCGACAAACTGTGTCATGGGCAGGATCTGGCCGCCAGGTCCTATCGCGGTCGAGACCAAATCGAACTGATCCATCCGGCCGTCGTGCATCGCGGTGCGAGAATCGATCCATTCGTGGCCGATGTCCTGCGGCATGAGGTTTAGCGCATGGCCCAGCGCGATCCTCTGACCGGTCGAGATCACGCCGCTCGTGGCTCCGTCGGCGCCCGGAAACGTTCCGAAGAGGTTGTCGAAGGACCGATTCTCCTTGATGAGGAACACGATGTGCTGGATCTGCGACTGGAACGCGGTGACCGTCCCAGACGGTGCCTGTGACGAGGTCGGCGGCTGCTGACACGCGACCGCCAAAGCCAGCACACACGCGCCGAACCCGACAAAGGCGGCGCGCGCGAACGTCGACGCCGGGGATGGTTGGGGCATTGCGCTCATAGTTTGGAGCCTTTCACGATAGTTCCGCACCCGCGCCTCAGAACCGCACGTTCAGTCCAATGCTCGCTCGGCCGAACCCCAGCTTGGGGTCGCTGAGCGTGAATCCGGTGACCGTCACTTCTTTGAAACTGCGGAAGTACCGGGCGTCAGCACGCACGCCCCATCGCCGGCCGAAGTCGACGTTCATGCCGCCGCCGAGATCCCACGCGAGCGAGCTGGCGTCCGTAGCGTAGAACGTCGCCTGTGTGAACTGGACGTGGGTCTTCATCAGCCCGATCCCGGCCACGGCGTAAGGATGCCAGCGTCCGACTGGTCGGGTCACCACGGCGCTGGTCATCGCAGTGAGCACGTGGGAAGAGAGGTTGGTGGCTGCGCCGAAGAAGTCCTTGGTGTACGACACCTCCTCTTCGACGCCAACGGTACCGAAGAACAGTCGTCCTCCCGAGGCGCCCACGTTGACCCTCCGGTCAGCGCAGTTCAGCACGTTCAGGCAGGCGGCCTCGGTGCCAAAGTTGTACCCGACGAACGGGCTGACGAAGTACTGCGCCCGGGCACTCGCTGCCGCTGCCAGACCCAACGCCAGCGCCAGCGAGCCGATCGCCAACACGCGACTGGTCGCTCGTCCGTCGTGACGCCGAAGTTCCATTGCGATCGCCGAGGGCTTCATGAACAGCTCCTGAGAGGCCGGATCAGAGGCGGCGCTGGCGCCTGGTTGAAATCGAACATCTCGAGCAAGTCGTTCGCCGCCGCGTCGCGCGGGCCGAGCGGCGCAAGGTCGTAGCGCCTCTCGATCAGCCGCAACACGGACGCGAACTCGTAGATGGTGTGTGAGACCACGCCCTGCTTGGCATAGGGCGAGATCACGATCAACGGCACGCGCGGTCCGAAGCCGAAACGGTCCGCTGCCGGCGGAGGCACGTGGTCGTAGAAGCCTCCAAAATCATCCCACGTCAGCACGATGGCAGTGGTCGCCCAGTCCGGCCCCTGCATGATCGCGTTGATCTGCTGGACCGTCCAGTTCTCGCCCTCGCAGACGCTGACGTTGAGGGTGGTCCCGTCGAAGTTGATAACGGACGGGTGTTCGCTCACGTCGAACGCTGGGATGAGCCAGCTGACCGCTGGCAAGCCGCCTGCCCTGGCATCGGCGGCAAACTGCGAGTAGGGAACGACGTGCTCCGTCCAGAGGGACGTCCGTCGGATGTGCTGGATGGCGTCCAGCGCTGACCAGATGTAGCCCTCGCGTCCGTGTTCCGGCGAGTAGTAGCGCCAGGAGATGCCCGTTGTCTCGAGGCTGTCTGCCAGCGTCGGGAAATCGAAGCAGGGATACTCGTGGGTGATATTCCCCTGTGGGTCCATCACCTCGACCCGCACCTCCGGCTCCGCGTCGCAGCCCCAGTGAGGGGAGTCGGGCAGACCGATGGCGTCGCCTGCCTGCGCCGCTACGGTGTAGAGGTGATTGGGGAAACTCGGCCCGGCCATGGAAGAGAACATGTGATCGCCGAGCGCGAAGTGCTGCGCATAGCTCCAGTAGTTGGGCCCGTCCGACGCCAGGAACTGCGTCATGCTGAGGAACTCGCCGTTGCGTTCCGCTGCACGCGACACGAGGTCGAAGCGATCCATCTTGCCGTCGTCCATCGCCCTGCGCACATCGACCCACTGGTGTCCGATGTCGTGAGCCATCCGGTCCTGCGCTCTGGCCAAGGGCACTCGCTCGCCTGTGGAGATCGTCCCACTCGTGACGCCATCGGCCCCTGGAAACGTCCCGAAGTAGTGGTCGAAGGTGCGGTTCTCCTTGATGATGAACACGATGTGCTGGATCTTCGACTGGAAGGCGGAGACAGTCGCGGTGGCAGGCACCGGCGGAGTCGCCGGCGACCTACACCCGGCGGTCAACGCCAGCAGGCATGCTCCGAGACCGCTGAACACCGCTCCCCCCATCACGCCCCTAGGCATCGAGCATCACGTGTCAGTCTGCCCCGAACCAACTTGGTCGCCAGCCGCCGCGGCTGTCCGGCGCAGGGCCGCTGGCAGCCAACCTCAAGACTCTATTGGTAAGTACGGGGTCCGGCGCGTGGACGGATCTGCCCGATTTTAGGCGCGCATGTGCCGAAGGAATGCGCTTCGAGGCCAGCGAGGCCGCGAAACAGACGACCGGTGCGAGCGCCTCATTCGGGACGCGACCGTGCGATACTGCGCGAGAGGTGAACGATGAGCTTTCGGTCCTGGCTGCAACGAGCGACGGTCCTGGCCTGCTGTTTCCCAGCGATCTCGATCGCCCAGGAGGCGAGCCAGACCCAAACGCCAACTAGTGAGCCGCCCAAGAGCTGGATCGATCCGGGCACCGGCCATCGCGTCGTGCGCCTGACGTCAGAGCCCGGCAGTGCCAGCCTCTACTTCCACCAGAACGCCTTCACTGGCGATCAGCGCGAGATGGTCTACACCACGCCGCAGGGCATCTCGGTCCTGGATTTGAAGACGCTGGCCACGCGTCCGGTCGTCGAGGGCGGCCGCGCCATCGTCACCGGCAGGCACAGCCAAAACGTCTACTACATGAAGGAAGGGGCGGTCTTCTCCACGGACGTCGACACGGGTGCCACCCGTCTGATCGCCAAGCTCGCGCAGCGCGGCTCGATCGACACGGTCAATGCCGACGAGACGCTCCTGGCCGGCACGTACGTCGAAGGAAGTGGCCAGGACTACCGCGGCGATCGGTCGCAGCAGACGCATTCCCTGGACCAGCCGCTCAACAAGGGCCAGATGATGGAACAGCGGCTGGCGGCGCATCTGCCGATGGCCCTGTTCGTGATTGACGCCAAGACCGGCGAGCCCCGGACGATCCTCAAGAGCACCGACTGGCTCAATCATCTGCAGTTCTCGCCGACCGACCCGACGCTGCTGATGTTCTGTCACGAGGGCCCGTGGCACAAGGTCGAGCGCATCTGGACGATCCGCACCGACGGCAGTCAGCTCACCAAGGTCCACAACCGGACCATGGCCATGGAGATCTTCGGCCATGAGTCCTGGAGCGCCGACGGCAAGACCATCTGGTACGACTTGCAGACGCCCCGCGGCGAGGACTTCTGGCTGGCCGGCTATGAGGTCGCCCGCGGCAGCCGCACGTGGTACCACCTGCAGCGCAACGAATGGTCGGTCCATTTCAACTCCTCCCCTGACGGTACGCTCTTCGCAGGTGACGGCGGCGACGAGGGCCAGGTGGCGCATGCGCCGGACGGAAGGTGGATCTATCTCTTCCGGCCGGAGCTGATCGAGAACCGCGACGTGCAGGACGCGGCGCTGATTCGGCCGGGAGTGCTGCGGGCCGAGCGCCTCGTGGACATGAGCCGGCACCAGTACCGGCTGGAGCCGAACGTCAGCTTCACGCCGGACCAGAAGTGGATCGTCTTTCGCTCGAACATGTTTGGAGCCAGCTACGTCTTCGCGGTCGAGGTCGCCAAGGCATCCGGGACTCCGCCGGATCGCCGCTGACCTGGGCCGGGCCCGAGCGCCGAGCAGGCCAGTGCCCTTTGCGCGGCGCGTCCTCGGGAAGCGGGTGAAAGCGGGCCGCGTGACAGGCGGAGCCGCGCTAAGATGCGCGCTAGCTGGAGGACAGACGGTGCGAATGACATCGCCGCCAATACTGCTTTTATGCAGCGCCGCGCTCGCCGTGCACCTGGCGTGTGCCAAGTCCGAGAGCCTGGCGACGCCAACGCCGACTCCGACCGCGTCCGCCTGTCCCGACGTTGCCGCTTCAGCCGTCTCGCCCAGCGCCGCCCTGGCGCGCACGCCGCCCATGGGCTGGAACTCCTGGAATCGGTTCGGCTGCAACGTCAGCGAGACGCTGATCCGGCAGGCTGCCGACGCCATTGTCAGCAGCGGGATGAAGGACGCCGGCTACGAGTTCGTCGTCATGGACGACTGCTGGCAGACGACGCGCGACGCCTCGGGCGCGATCGTCGCGGACCCTCAACGTTTCGCGTCCGGGATGAAGGCCCTGGCAGACTATGTCCACAGCCGCGGCTTGAAGCTCGGGCTCTACTCCGACGCCGGAACTCAGACCTGCGGCGGTCGACCCGGCAGCAAGTGCTTCGAGGTGGCAGATGCGCGCCAGTACGCGGCCTGGGGAGTCGACTACCTCAAGTTCGACTGGTGCAACACCGATGGCATGACCGCGCCGGAGGCCTACGCCAAGATGCGCCGCGCCCTCGACGCGGCCGGGCGACCGATCGTCTTCTCGATCTGCGAGTGGGGCAGCAGTCAGCCATGGCGCTGGGCACGCGGTATCGGACACCTCTGGCGCACGACCGGCGACATCGCCGACTGCTGGGACTGCGAACGGCAGTACAGCCGCGGCTGGCTGAAGCTGCTCGACCAGCAGGTCGGTCTCGAGAGCTACGCCGGGCCGGGCGGTTGGAACGACCCGGACATGCTGGAGGTCGGCAACGGCGGCATGACGACCGCGGAGTATCGCGCGCACTTCAGCTTGTGGTGCCTGCTTGCCGCGCCGCTCATGGCCGGCAACGACGTCAGCGCCATGTCGGCTGAGATTCGCGAGATCCTGACCAACAAGGAAGTCATCGCAGTCGACCAGGACGCGCTCGGAAAGCAAGGCACGCGCATCCGAGACGACGGCGACCTCGAGGTCTGGGCCAAGGACCTGAGTGACGGCGCCAAGGCCGTGGTGCTCTTCAACCGCGGAACCGCGGCGGCGAGTCTCACCGTGAGCTGGACCGAGCTGGGCATGCGCGCGGGCGCGTCGCTCAAGGTGCGCGACCTCTGGACCAAGGATGATCTGGGCGTCTTCACGGGGAGCTATGGCGCCCAGGTGCCACCGCACGACGTGGTCATGGTACGCGTGCAGAACTAGGCTCACGCACACGCTAGGCGTCGCGCTCGACCGCGAACCGCGCGGGAATGGGCACCCGCGCTGTCACAGCCGCGTTGTAGACTGCATTCGTGGCAGAGACCGCGCGACCCACAGACGCCTTGGCCGGCTTCCACCCTCTCATCGCCGCGTGGTTCCGCGCGGAGATCGGCGAACCGACCAACGTCCAGGCACGCGCGTGGCCGGTGATCGCGGCTGGCGCTCACGCCCTGGTGATCGCGCCCACCGGCAGTGGCAAGACCCTGGCCGCGTTCTTGTGGGCGATCGAACGCCTGCTCACCGGCGCGTGGTCCGCAGGCGGCGTACGCGTCGTCTACGTGTCTCCGCTGAAAGCGCTCGGCAACGACGTCCAGCGCAACCTGCTCTCCCCGCTCGCAGCGCTCTGCGAGCGTTTCGCGGCGGCCGGGCACAGCGTCCCCGACGTCCGCGTCCTCACCCGCACCGGCGACACGCCCGCTGACGAGCGCCAGCGGATGATCCGCCGCCCACCCGAGATCTTGGTCACCACCCCTGAGAGCCTGAATATCCTCCTCACCTCGCGCCGCGGTCGCGCCCTGCTCACAGGCGTGCGCTCCGTCATCCTCGACGAGGTCCACGCCGTGGCCGGCAACAAGCGCGGCCTGCACCTCATCACCGCGGTCGAGCGCCTGGTCGCGCTCGCGGGAGAAGTCCAGCGTGTGGCCCTGTCGGCCACGGTGCGCCCTGCCGAACGCATCGCTCGCTGGGTGGGCGGCTTTGACGAGAACGGAGTTGCGCGCCCCGTCAGCGTGGTCGAAACCCTGGCTGACAAACGCTACGAGATCCAGGTCCAGTTTCCTGCGGAAGAAGATCGTACGGGCGACCGGCCGATCGCCGATGGCACTGACGAACTGTGGTCACGGATGATCGCCTCGATCCGGCCGTCGATCGAGACCAACCGCAGCACGCTCGTCTTCGCCAACTCACGCCGCTCAGTCGAGAAGCTGACGCGCCTGCTCAACGAGGCTGGCCGCGAGCGGGTCTTTGCTCATCACGGCTCGCTCTCGCGCGAGATCCGCGCCGTCGTCGAGCAGCGGCTGAAGGCAGGCGAGCTGGCCGCGGTCGTGGCCACCAACTCCCTCGAGCTGGGCATCGACATCGGCACCCTCGACGAGGTCATCCTCTTTCAGACACCGCCGAGCGTGGCCTCGACGTTGCAGCGCGCTGGCCGCGCTGGACACACGGTCGGTCAGACGAGTCGTGCCCGACTTCTCGCGCTCATCCCGCGCGAGCTGCTCTCCGCCGCGGTCGTCGCACGTGCGGCGCTCGAAGGCGCCATCGAACTGCTGCGGCCGATCGGTGCGGCGCTCGACGTGCTGGCCCAGACGATCGTCTCCGCGGTCGCGACCGAGCAATGGCATCTCGACGAGCTCTTCGAAACCGTGTGCCGGGCCGCTCCCTACCGGGAACTGCCGCGACGCGTGTTCGACGCCGTGGTCGACATGCTTGCAGGGCGTTATCAGACGCGCCGCGTGCGCGCGCTCGACGCTCTGGTCTTTGTCGACCGCAAGGCGGGCACGCTCCACGCCCTGCCGGGCGCTGAGCGCCGCGTCTACATGTCGGGCGGCACAATCCCCGATCGCGGCTACTTCCATCTGCGCGTGGCTGGATCGAGCGCGCTGATCGGTGAGTTGGATGAGGAGTTCGTCTGGGAGCGTTCCGTCGGCGACTCGTTCACGCTCGGCGTGCAGACCTGGCGCATCGAGCGCATGACGCACAACGACGTGTTCGTGACTCCCAGCGCGCGCCGCTCCGCGATGGCGCCGTTCTGGCGCGCCGACGAACGACACCGATCGTTCGAGCTGTCCGAGCGCATCGGCCTCTTCCTCGAGCAGGCCGAGCCGCGTCTCGACGACCACGCATTCGCCAACGACCTCATGCGCGACTACCCGCTCACATCTGCGGCGGCCCGTGCACTGATCCGACACCTGAGTGACCAGCGCCGCGCGACCGGCCTGCTGCCGCATCGCCATCGCCTGGTCATGGAGCGAGTGCGCGAGGGCCAGGACGAGCAGCTCATCCTGCACACGCTCGCTGGCGGACGCGTGAACCTGCCGTGGTCTTTGGCGCTGCGCGAGGCCTGGGAGCGCCGGCACGGCAGCCCGCTCGACGTGCTCTACGAAGACGACTGCATCGTGATCGACGACGCCCAAGGCGTCGATGCCGACGAGTGGCTGTCCTTGGTCACGGCCGATAACGTGCGCGAGCTGGTGCGCGCGCGTCTCCCGCTTTCCGGCTTCTTCGGCGCGCGTTTCCGCGAGGCTGCCGCTACAGCGTTGCTCCTGCCACGTGCGGGCTTCACGCGGCGCACGCCCCTGTGGCTGTCGCGTCAGCGCGCCAAGGAACTGCTCGAGACCGTGTCGGAGTCGCCCGACTTCCCGCTGGTGCTCGAGGCCTGGCGCGCATGCGTCGACGACGCGCTCGATCTCGACGCACTCGAGGCCCTGCTCCAGGAGCTGGCAGACGGGCGCACGTCCGTGCACCACGCCACGACGAGCCACCCCTCGCCGTTCTCCTTGCACGTGCAGTGGAAGCGCACCAACGAGCTGATGTACGCGGATGACACGCCGCTGCCTGGCACGCGGCCCAGCCTGTCGCGTGACCTCGTGTCCGAGGTGGCGCGCTCCGCCCGTCTACGGCCGCGCCTGGCGCCAGCGCTGGTCGAGACGCTGCGCCGCAAGCTCCAACGCACAGCGCCCGGCTACGAGCCCCGCACGCGCGAGGAGCTTTTGGCCTTGATCGAAGAACGCATCGTGACTCCGCTGGGCGAGTGGCGCGAGCTGGTCGAGGCTGTCGAGCGCGATGGCCCGGCGGCTGAGCTTCCAGCGAT
>Ga0182021_10002298_pt1 | contig 22198 bp, 26 predicted proteins | sample 612E3MmetaG_FD_120493 | JGI IMG/M metagenome (GOLD analysis project Ga0182021, IMG submission 120493) | Permafrost microbial communities from Stordalen Mire, Sweden - 612E3M metaG (Illumina Assembly) | ecosystem: Environmental > Terrestrial > Soil > Wetlands > Permafrost | place: Sweden... | reverse complement strand
TCGGTAGGGTAAATCGAAAGTTTATCCCCAGTCATTACTGCAAATTTGATTTTCCATCATCAAGCGGTGTAGATTTCGAAGAATATTCTTATCGTCTTGCCATATTGCCAAACCCCTATACACTGTGGCGAAGTGGCAAAGCAGTATATCATTCGAGCATTTTTAACCTATTTTTAACCGCATAAATGGCGAATTTGATTTGTTTTCATGGAAAGTTAAGAATTAATAATCTTTTACAACTGTTTGTTCCATAAAAATTATAATTATATAGAAATAGTTGTGACCGTTTTTGCAATGATTATTAATTTTGGCTACTCCTCATCCGTAGACTCCAAGTATGAAAAACTGCGTGTCCAGATGTCCAGAAAGAAAAAAATAAATTATTAATTGCAAAATTATTTAGAACCAAGTATATTAAAAATAACCAACGGTGGCTCGACACAAAAATGTGTCCAATTCGTGTCCACATTTGGAGGAAGAGCAGGGAAATTGAGGGAACGTCGGATGTAGATTGAAGCAATATTTTTCGATAAACCTCAATAAAACTTAACATTTATTTTTTTGCCGAATGTTTCGAAAATTGGTTTTCAATTCCCGCCCTCGGCACAAAGCGTTTTGATACATGTGACATTATTTTCGATATGATCAAACCGGATTCTTCTCTATTGCTTCCATTTTTATCCTTACATTTATCATAGTACTTATCTATGAATACAGCGATTCTCTCGATGTTCTTATCTGTGGTGTTGACCATCTCACCTCTTCTTGCACAACCTATCGATTCCGGCAAACCAGCTTCTGATCGACACCAGAAGTTTGATCCTGCACGCAATGCACAGAAAGATATTCAAGATGCCATTGTACTGGCGAAGAAATCGAACAAGCGTATTTTTCTTGATATCGGAGGTGAGTGGTGTATTTGGTGCCATCGGTTCGATAGTCTTTTCATTCGGAACAATGACCTTGATAACTATCTCAGCGAGCATTATGTTGTTGTCAAGGTCAACGTAAGTAAAGAGAATGAGAATAAAGTAGTTCTCTCGAAGTTTCCGAAAATTGCAGGTTACCCGCATATCTTTATTCTCAATAAAAAAGGCAAACTGTTGCACTCACAGGACACAGGAGAATTGGAATATCCTCAAGGCTATCCTTACAAAGGACACGATAAAACAAAGGTCTTTGCATTTCTAAAGAAGTGGGCAAAGTAATCTTTATTTGCTGGAGGAATATATATGACATCGGTTGAGCAGCGAAAAATGGTCCAACGATTGAAGCACGTGATGATGAAAATGAGTTCCGACGAACGACAATCGTTTGAAATGATGCTCAAAAGGGATCGTGATGACGAAGAACTTGATTCACTCACCATGGCAAAATTGAAACAGCTCCATGCAAAGTTTTTTCCGAAGAATTCCAAACAAACTCTTGAGGATAAATGGAAGAAGTTGACAGGTGAAGAAAATTGAGTAAGGAGAAGTGCTATGGAGTATAAAGAACTTGGGAAAACCGGGCTGAAGGTTTCAGAAATCGGCTTCGGTGCTTGGGGTATCGGCGGGACATTATGGCATGGGGCAAAGGATGATGAATCCATTTGTGCCTTACATCGTGCAGTCGATCTTGGACTGAATTTTATCGATACGGCTTTGGTCTACGGCAACGGGCACTCTGAGAATCTGGTTGGAAGGGTGATGAAAGATCGGAAGGAACAATTGTTTGTTGCGTCAAAAATTCCTCCAAAAAATGGAAAATGGCCGGCCCAACCGGGAACAAAACTGCGGGAAGCATTTCCTTTCGACCATATCATCAAGTCCACTGAAACAAGTTTGAAAAACCTCAATATTGATTCCATTGATATTCAGCAATTCCATGTGTGGGATGACGATTGGACACCGGATACTGAATGGCAAGATGCTGTTGCAAAGTTAAAAGAACAAGAGAAAATACGGTTCTTCGGGATTTCTATCAATGATCACCAACCGGACAATGCGTTGAAGGTTGCTGCAACGGGATTAGTGGATTCGTTTCAAGTTATATATAATATTTTTGATCAAACTCCGGAGAATAAATTATTTCCTCTTTGCCAGGAAAAAAATATCGGTATTATCGTTCGTGTACCGCTGGATGAAGGCGGGCTGACAGGGAAGATTACATCGGAGACAAAATTCCCTGCGGGAGATTTCCGTAATCATTACTTCCGTGATGATCGGAAACAACAAATAGTTGAAAGAACAAAAGCACTCACAAAACTTCTTGGCAAAGATGCAGAAACATTACCCGAGTTGGCATTACGTTTTTGTTTGCATCATCCTGCTGTATCGACAGTTATCCCTGGAATGCGCAGTGTTGCCAATGTCGAGACGAATTGTCAATATTCCGACGGAAGAAAGTTGAGCAATAGAATGATTGAAGAAATTCGCAAACACAAATGGGAACGAAATTTTTACCAATAAAAAAACAATAAGAATCTTGTATCAAAATGCAAATAAGAAAGGGTAATGCATGAGAATTATTGCATTATTACTCTCACTGCTGTTGATTTCCTGTGTCTCAGAAAAAAAGAAATCATCGGATGAAATATCTGAAGATGCTGCACTCATCGAACGTGAAATAGCCGATTTCCACCAAGCCCTAGTGCAAGCGTATAACGGCATTTCGATAAATACCGATAGTTTAATAGACAATTTCTTTGATAAGGATGGCTATTATGTTACATATTGGGGCATAGCAGAGCCGATTGATTCGACAAAATCGCGATTGCGTCATGCATTGCATGGAATCAAAGAGTACGAAAACCGCTTGGAAGGCGTGCATATTAAAATTTACAACGGTGGTGCCTATGCGTTCTTTATTCTGCGGCAGACATATTCACTCAATGGAATTATGATGGATGAATATCTGCCTACTACCTTCATCCTTGAGCGCCGGGATAATCGATGGATGGTCGTGCACTCTCAGCGTTCAGCAGATTTTCAAACCATTCACCATCTCATGGAAGTGGCGCGGCAACGTGAGGAATCGGTTGGGCAGAATATGAAGTAAGGGGAAAATGTACTGATAATAAGAAAAGCCCCTTCAACTGAAGGTTGAAGAGGCTTTTGGTTTACTTTCATACGACTACAATTCTTCTGATGCCGCACGCTGAGACCGGCGAATTGCTTTCGCCTGTTTCATACGTTTCTTGACCGAAGGTTTAGTGAAGAATGCACGCTTCTTTACTTCTTTCAGAATGCCAGATCGTTCATATTTCTTTTTAAAACGTCGTATAGCACGGTCGATTGGTTCATTTTCACCTATAATAATGCCGACCAAGAAATCACCTCCTTCGCTCAGGGTAACAACTATAAAACTTTGTTTTTTATTACTTTATTTAATTATGCCTGGATGTTTTCCAGAAGCTTTCGCTCGCCAATTTTTTCGAATGTAACAACTATCGAATGAATTCCATTCGACATTTTATCTTTTCGGACGACTTTTCCGACATCATCCCATTCTGAGTGATAAATGTTTTCACCAACCGAGAATATTTTTTCCTTGGCGTACGGTGTGCAGAGTTCACGGTTTATGGCAACAGCACGTTTCTTCTTCATCTGGCTTGCAGGTGAAAGTGTGAGCAGTGCGCTGTGTTTGCATTTACCACAACGATACCAAACCTTTATAACTTCAGTGTTGATATTATCCGCAGACGGCTGGCCGCCTATGAATTCCATCTTTGTTTCCCGCCGACAGTATGCACATTGGTGCATGATGTATTTTGTCTTTGCCATTTTAATTCCCTATAAACCCTTCTTTGGGTCGCATGAGGTTGGCTGATTCAATATGGAGAGAACAGGAGATAGCCAACGAATTATATAAATATACTCAAAATCGACAGGGAAGTCAAGCAATGCATAATTTTGATTTTTACCTTTTTTTTGTTATACTTTACACAAATAAAAGTCACAATTGAGGTGAAAAGCAGCTTTTGGCAGCAGATCGTCAGCACCATAAATCGAAGAGAAACCGATACACGATTGTACTGGTGCCGGATGAAGATGCCAGCAAAGCTAAGAACTTCCAGTTAGCGTTCTGGCAGTTGGCAATAGGATTGATGCTTTTCGCAGTATTGACAGTAACGGTTGTTGTACTCGCTCTGACTTATACTCCGCTAGGTCAGGTTTTCCCATTGTCGAATAAAGGGCTTGAAAATAAGTATAACAAAGAGTTGGTTTCTTTGAACGAACAAATGATGAGTTTAATGGAGCAGCTTGTCGAGTTACGGAGTTATAACATCAAACTCCGACGGGCATTCGGTGAAAATATTTCGTTGTCTGATTCCGGAGTTGTTAAAGTTGCTTCTCGAGCACCTGAGGCAGAAAAGATTGATTTGATACAGGAAAGACAGATAATGCCGAGATCCGTCCAATTGATGAATACGGCGCAGCGGATGATTCCAACCCAGATTGCGAAGTCTGAAACAGATGGACGAAATGCAGTCTCATTTCCTGCAATTCTTCCAGCCGAAGGATATTTGACGCGTGGATTCGAGCCAGAAAATAATCATTATGGATTGGATATTGCGGGAAAGATAGGCACGCTCATCAATGCAGCCGCAGATGGAAATGTCGTTTTTTCCGGTTGGACATACAACGACGGATATATAGTCATTATATCGCATGCGAACGGTTTTATGAGCTTCTATAAGCACAATCAAACGTTGTTGGAATCTGCTGGTTCGTTCGTTCGGCGGGGTGAAACGATTGCAACTATGGGAAATTCCGGAACTACAAGTTCCGGCCCACATCTGCATTTTGAAATTTGGAAAGATGGAGTTCCAGTGGATCCATCCATATATATAATTAATTATTATCTCTAGAGGTGATGTGTGGCTACGAAACTTGACCCTATCAAAGAAATGAACATCATTGGTGCCGGGACAGTTGTGGAAGGCAAAATTCGAAGCCAGGGGAGTGTGCGTGTGGATGGGAAATTGGTTGGTGAGGTAACAGCAAGTGAATCGCTTGCCGTAGGTGTTACCGGTGAAATTGATGGGAATGTTACCGCAAAAAATGTTACGATTGGCGGAAAAGTACGGGGCACGATTAATGTTGCGGAAAAAATTGTATTCGAAGGAAAATCAGTCGTCCGTGCCGATATCCGCGCCACTCGCCTTGTCATTGACGAGGGATCGATTTTCGACGGTAAGGTTTCTATGACCGATAGAGCCCCGACGTATGAAGTGAAACACTGATTGGAATACGATCGGAGACCGAGGATACAGGATGAACTCTGAATCTCCGAATAACGGAACGCAAGACAAAAAGAAAAAAAATGAAATCCAAGGAACATATCGCGAGTATGGACCGTACCTGACACTCGGATTTCAATTAGCAGCAGCGATCGTCGTTTTCTTTTTTCTTGGTGATTGGATTGATAGACGATACGGAATTGCACCTATCGGGAAGTTAGTAGGAACATCGATCGGAATGGTTGGAGGATTTGTGAAATTTTTTAAATCGGTTGCTTCCATGATTGCGGATGAAGAACGAAATCGGACGAGTAATAAGCGTGAAAATTGATTGGTCATTTCTACGGTTAGTTTTGTTTTGTTTCATGTGTACGGCAGCACTCACCTATTATCCGATTTCGGAGTTTGCAACGAGAGAAGTAATGCATAGTATTATTGCGGGCAGCATCATGAGTCTTGCGAATTTATTGTTGGGATATTTGGCAATTGAAGCATCGTTTGAGCGATCACATACAACATTTCTGAAATATGTGTTAGGTGGAATGGTCGTACGATTGATGCTGATGTGGGGAGTGTTTTTACTGCTCATTCGCGTGTTTGGCTTCCATCCCGCATCGTTAATGCTGACATTGTTATTTTTTTATGTAATGAATTTGGGATTAGAAATTTATTATCTTCAAAAAAGAGTATCTACAAAAAAATAGATTGAGAAAGAATTGATCTTCGAGAATCCAATAATACATGATACGCTACAGCATTCTGCTGCAGCTATAGCTGATAGTGCCAAACAAATTATGAGTCATGAAGCATCCGGACATGGCGAGAAATTTAATTTTCAGCACCTTTTAGATCATGTCAAGGACTCGCATACGATTGAACTTCCGGGTTTTCATATTGAATTACCCCAATTACCGCCAGTTCATTTAGGCGGGTTCGTGCTTGATCTTTCACCGACGAAGCATGTTCTTTTCCTGCTGCTTTGTGCTCTTCTTCTCATTATTGGAGCCATCTTTGCATCCCGTGCATATCGAAAAACTTTCGTACCGCATGGGTTCGTAAACCTCATTGAGATGCTGGTAGTATTTATTCGTGATGAAGTAGTTCTCCCGAATATGGGGCCGGGAGGTATCAAATACATGCCCTATCTTCTCACCACTTTTTTCTATATTCTTTTCATGAATCTGATTGGATTAATACCATACGGTGCTACAGCAACCGGTAATATAATGGTAACAGCTGGGTTAGCCACGGTCGCTTTTTTTATGATTCAGATTTCGGCTATCCAAGCGCAGGGTTTCAAAAATTACCTTATGCATCTCACAGGAGGCGTGCACTGGGGTTTGTGGATTATTATGATTCCAATCGAGATACTGGGACTCTTCACAAAACCGTTTGCACTTTGCATCCGTCTTTTTGCAAATATGAGTGCAGGTCATATTGTTATTCTATCGCTTATCGGTCTCATTTTTATGTTTCAATCGATTGCGGTAGCCCCGGCTTCAGTGTTGTTCGCATTATTCATTAATATGTTGGAATTATTTGTCGCTGTTTTGCAGGCATACATATTTACCATGCTGACTGCAGTATTTATGGGATTTGGGATACAGACGGACCATGAAAGTCATCACGAAAATCATTAAAAAGTTTCAAGTTAATTCACAATAAAGAATACAATCATTTTAAACAGGAGAATTCATCAGATGGAACCCAATGCAGTTGCGTATCTCGCCGCCGGTCTAGGCGCAGGACTTGTTATTCTCGGTGCATCGTATGGAATAGGTAAACTTGCCGCCGCCACAATGGAAGCAAGCGGCCGTCAGCCTGAGGTTGCCGCACAAGTTCGAACGGCCATGATTATTTCTGCGGCGCTTATCGAAGGTGTAACGTTTTTTGCACTTGTCATTTGTATGACGCTTGCAGGCAAATAATTTGAGGTTGAATATATGCTAGAGATTAATCCCGGTCTTATTATTTGGACCATTGTCACATTTATCTGCCTGTCTGTCGTGCTGGCGAAATTTGCTTGGAAGCCAATGTTGAAAGCGCTCAGTGACCGTGAGGAAAAAATTCATGCTGCACTTGAAGAAGCTGATCGCGCACGAGCAGAGGCGGCAGAAATGCTGAAGCAGAACGAAAAGAACCTTGCCCGTGCGGAAGAAGAATACCAGAAGATGATCCGTGAAAGCAAGGCGTTTGCTGAAAAGCTCAAGGAAGACATTGTCACGAAGGCGAAACAACAAGCTCAACAAGAGCTGAAATTGGCGACGGAAGAAATCCAACGCAATGTAGAGGCAGCGAAACTGCAGCTTCGTACAGAAGTTGCTGATCTTGCAATCAAAGCGACAGAAAAAATTCTGGAAGAAACGCTCGACGAGAAAAGGCAGAAACAACTCATAGATTCTGTCATGAATCAACTTCCGAAGAACTGAATAAAATATGAGTAATCTGCGAATAGCAAATCGATATGCAGAAGCGTTGATGGCCACCGCTGAAGAATTGCAGGTACTTAAACTTGTGAGCGATGATTTTATTGTTCTTCGGCGGAGTATCAACGAGTCGCATGAGTTCCAGCTGTTCTTAAAGAGTCCTATCCTGACAAAGGAGAAGAAACAGCAGGTGTTTGGAGCAACATTTGGCAACGCGGTTCAGCCGCTCACGCTAAAATTTCTATCTCTCATTACAGAAAAGGGGCGAGAAGATATTCTTTTAAACATCATCGATGCTTTCTTTCGTTTACAGGATGAGACGTTGGGAATTGTTAATGTGTACGTGAAATCGGCAGCAGAATTATCGGCGCAGCAAACAGTTCAACTTGAGCAACGATTTGAAGCGTACTCGAAGAAAAAAGTGCGTGTCGATGTAACCTTGGATCCGAAACTCATTGGCGGCTTTATAGCTCGTATCGGAGACACAATGTTTGACGGCAGTGTGAAACGCCAGCTTGAACTTCTTCGTAAGAAGTTTACGGATGAAATTCCTGTGGCATAGTTTCCAAGCAGTAATTATTTAACACTATTTGTTCAATATCATCCAGCCGGATTTGTGCTGGATATGCAAAGAGGAAGAAAATGGCAGAAGTACGACCAGATGAAGTATCGGCAATATTACGAAAACAGCTTTCCGGTTTTGAAAAAGAAGTAGATGTATATGATGTAGGAACTGTTCTGCAAGTCGGTGACGGTATCGCACGTGTGTATGGCCTCTCGAAAGTTATGGCAAGCGAGTTAGTGGAATTCCCGGGTAACGTATTCGGTATGACATTGAATCTTGAAGAAGACAATGTCGGATGCGTGATCTTCGGTGATTCCACGCATATCAAGGAGGGCGATACTGTAAAGCGAACAGGCCGTGTTGCATCCATGCCCGTAGGTGAGCAGATGCTTGGGCGTGTCATGACACCGCTTGGCCAACCGCTTGACGGAAAAGGGCCAATCAAGACTAATACATTCCTTCCTTTGGAACGCAAGGCGCTCGGAGTTGTTGCTCGAAGTCCTGTGAAAGAACCTTTGCAGACTGGCATCAAACCGGTGGATGGTATGATCCCGATTGGGCGTGGACAGCGGGAGCTGATTATTGGCGACCGTCAAACAGGAAAAACAGCGATTGCGATTGATACCATTATTAATCAAAAATATACGCACACAGAAAAGGCAAAAAAAGAGGGTGTTACGCCGGTTTATTGCATTTATGTCGCCATCGGTCAAAAGGGATCAACCGTAGCGCAGGTGGTAGCGACATTGGAAGAATACGGTGCGATGGAATATACAACGGTGATTCATGCATCTGCGAGCGATTCCGCGCCGTTGCAGTTCATTGCCCCCTATGCGGGTGCTACGCTAGGAGAATATTTTCGCGATTCCAGCCGTCATGCTCTTGTGATCTACGACGACTTGTCAAAACATGCACAAGCGTATCGCCAGATGTCGTTACTTTTACGCAGACCTCCGGGACGTGAAGCGTATCCTGGGGATGTGTTTTATCTGCACTCACGATTATTAGAGCGAGCATCAAAACTCAATGATGAACTCGGTGGTGGAAGTCTCACTGCATTGCCGATTATCGAAACACAAGCAGGTGACGTTTCTGCATATATACCAACCAATGTCATTTCTATTACTGATGGACAGATTTATCTTGAACCCAGTTTATTCAATGCCGGAGTTCGTCCGGCAATCAATGTTGGTATCTCGGTATCACGTGTCGGCGGAAACGCGCAGATCAAGGCAATGAAACGAGTAGCGGGACGTTTGCGGATGGATCTTGCCCAGTACCGTGAGTTGGAAGCGTTTTCGAAATTTGGTTCTGATCTTGATAAATCAACTCAGCAGACGTTGCGACGAGGCTCGCATCTTGTGGAGTTACTCAAACAAGGACAGTATGTTCCGATGACTGTTGAGAAACAAGTGGTCAGCATGTTCACAGGTACGAATGGATATTTAGATGATCTGCCGTTGGAAGATGTACAGCGATTCGAAAAAGAATTTCTCGAGATGATGGAAATGAAACATATGGATATTCTACTTGGCATTGCAGAGACAAAAGAATTATCAAAAGATACGGAAGCGAAGTTGCAAAGTATTGCAAAAGAATTTGTTCAGAAGTTCAAACTAATGGTGAAGTAATCTGTGGCAACACTTCGAGAAATACGGCGACGAGTCACAAGCGTTAAGAGCACACAGAAAATTACTAAAGCGATGAAAATGGTCGCCGCGGCAAAACTTCGCCGAGCTCAAGAGGCACTCATTTCGGCACGTCCATATGCACGTAAAATCAACGAGCTCCTTCGCCGTTTGGTTACAAAAATTGATCTTTCGATCCACCCGTTGCTGAAAGAACGTGAAGTAAAACGTGTGCTGCTCGTGGTTGTATCGGGGGATAGGGGTATGTGCGGGGCGTTTAATGGCAATGTTATCAAAGCAGCTATTGATCATATGAACTCACAGTATCGATATTTGCTGAAGGACCCCGATGGTGTTCGGATTGTAACGGTCGGGAAAAAATCAACAGATTTCTTTTCGAAACGAAATTACTCTCTCTATGCGAAGCACGTCGGCTTTTTTGGCAGTCTCCATTTCGGTCATGCGCGAACTATCATTCAGCAGATAGTAGATCAGTATCTCAAGGGTGAATATGATAAAGTAGAAGTTGTCTACAACGAGTTCAAATCGGTCATCCAACAGCGGATTGTTGTCGAGCAAGTGCTGCCGATTCCCCCGGAACAAATTCAAGAGACCAAGGATCTTCACGCACTTGCTCAGGTTGACTATATTTATGAACCATCCATAAAAGAAATTATCGATGTACTATTGCCAAAACACTTAAACTTCCAAATGTGGCGTATTTTACTGGAATCCAGTACAGCAGAGGAAGGTGCCCGAATGACAGCAATGAGTAATGCGACGGAAAATGCGAAAGAGCTTATCCGTGATTTGACATTATCGTACAATAAGGAGCGGCAAGCAAGTATTACGAAAGAACTGCTCGAAATCGTTAGCGGGGCAGAAGCATTGAAGAAAGCAAGCTAAAAACACACAAGCAATCTCCATTCAAAAACCATCATAAGAAATTGAGAAACGGTCTATGGAAGGAAGATTGAAAAAAATCAATGTGTAAGGTACCATTGAGCCGTCACTTTGGTGGAGAAGAACAATGGCAGTCACACCACAACAACCCATACCGCCGCGACAAATGCCTGGACAGCCGGGGCAAGTTCCGCAGCGGATTGCCCTCGAGCAGCTTGATATAAAGTCTCTATCGAAAGACAAAATTCGAGAATTATTTCGCTTGGGCAAATTGCCCACAGCGGATCAAATCGTTGAAGAAATATTGATCCGAGCTATTCAAAGCGGTGCAACAGATATTCATTTCGAACCGATAGAAGGTGAACTCCAGATACGTCTGGGGCATGAAGGAACATTAAAGAGGCTTGTCTCTCTATCCCCCGATATGAATGAGCCTATTATCAGTATTTTGAAAACAAAAGCAACGCTGAATCAATTTGAGAAAAAGAAACCACAGGAAGGGCGCTTTTCTTCAGTATATGGAAATGAGCCGTTCGATTTTCGCCTGAATGTCATTCCCGTACTTTCGGGCGAACGCTGTTTGGTACGATTATGGAGGAAGACAGCGTCTATATCTCGGCTTGACGAACTAGGATATAGCAAAGAGAATCTCGATAGATTACGAACATTGCTTCGAAGTCCTCGTGGATTGATTTTAGTCACCGGGCCATCTGCAAGCGGAAAATCAACAACTGTCTATGCCTCGGTAAACCATGTCCAGACTCCAGAAAAATGTGTTATCACTGTTGAAGACCCGGTAGAGTTTCGTCTACCGTATGCAAGTCAAGTTCACTTGCCGGCTGATAAATCATTTAATTTTATTGATGCACTCAGGGCGATTCTCCGCCAGAATCCCAACGTTATTATGATTGGTGAAATACGTGATGCAGAAACCGGTATCGTAGCTGCTGAAGCCGCACTGACCGGCAATCTGGTATTGAGTACTATGCTTGCTGATGACGCCATTGGTGCTATTCATCGCCTTTACAATCTGGGTATTCCCCCTTACTGGCTTGCATCATCACTGGCTGGAATTGTTTATCAACTTTTAATTCGAAGAATTTGTCTTAATTGCAAAGAAGAATATCAGCTTTCACCCGATGAACTTCAAATGGTCGGTGCGCCGATGGGATCATCCGATCTCAAACTCTTTCGCGGTCGTGGTTGCCAGAATTGTTTTGGTACCGGCTATAAAGGCCGGGCTGCCATCAGCGAAATTGTTACGATTAGCACGGTATTACGCGATTTGATTATCAATAAGGAATCGATTCTGAAGATGCGTCAAGAGGCTACCAATTGTGGGTTCCAGGCAATCCGGCAGGATGCAGTCCGTAAAGCTCTTACCGGCGTGACAACATTGCAAGAAGTGGTGCGCGTGCTCGGTTGAGCATTTGGCTATTGAAAAGTCCTAGGTAAAGGCCGGTCTCATCTTTATCTTATCGGAGACGAGAATCCCAAATAACTCTTGATTGCCTCCCCTTTTTTCGTTATTTTTTAGTAAGTAAACTCGTATGAACTTCTGGCGCTCTCGGTTTTACTAACGCTGAGGCAAAAGAAGTTTTGTTTGTACTATTGATAATGGAAAACGAATGTTTGAGAGCCTTACCCAGAAGTTAGAAGCGGCATTTAAGAAACTTCGGGGACAAGGGAAGATTACGACTCAGAATATTGAGGAATCTTTGCGTGAGGTGCGACGTGCCTTGCTTGACGCTGATGTGAATTACAAGGTTGTCAAACAGTTCATTGAAGATGTTCAAAAGCGTGCCGTGGGCCAAGAAGTCCTGGCGAGCTTTACTCCAGGGCAGCTCATCATCAAAATTATTCATGATGAGATGGTGAAATTACTCGGTGAGTCGAAGGCAGATATTGTAACAGCACAATCTCCGCCTACTGTTATTTTAGTGGCAGGATTGCAAGGATCGGGAAAGACGACGTTCTCTGCGAAGTTGGCAAATCATCTGAAAGGCAAAGGGCGATTTCCATTACTGGTCGGAGTAGACGTTCATAGGCCTGCGGCTATAGATCAGTTGGAGGTATTGGGAAGGCAGATTGAAATTCCGGTATATGTGGAACGCGGGGTTGGAGCAGTGAAGATTGCACAAAATTCTATTGATTTTGCGCGCAAGAATATTCGAGATACAGTCATTATTGATACGGCGGGTCGTTTACATGTCGATGAAGAGATGATGAAGGAAGTGGAAGCAATTCGTGATATTACGCAGCCGCATGAAATTTTATTTGTGGTTGATGCGATGACTGGGCAGGATGCTGTTCATACGGCAAAAGCATTTCACGAACGTTTAAATTTCGATGGGGTCGTTCTTACAAAACTGGATGGTGATAGTCGTGGCGGTGCTGCACTTTCGATACGAGCAGTGGTTCAAAAACCGATTAAATTCATCGGTGTCGGTGAAAAGTTAGATGCATTAGAACCGTTTTATCCGGATCGCATTGCATCTCGCATTCTCGGCATGGGTGATATTGTAACGCTTGTTGAGAAAGCTCAAGAACATTTCAATGAAGCAAAAGCGATCAAGCTGGAGGAAAAACTCAGGAAGTCGCAGTTCACTTTTGAAGATTTCTTGGATCAACTTCGGGAGGTAAAAAAAATGGGGTCTCTCAGTCAGGTGATGGGGATGATTCCGGGGATGAGTCGGATGCAGGCAAATACCGAGATTGACGAAAAGAGCCTTATACGTGTTGAAGCGATTATTCAATCGATGACTGCGGAAGAACGATCGCGTCCATCAATTATCAATGGAAATCGGAGACGACGTATTGCACTAGGAAGCGGCACGGCAGTGCAGGATGTTAACAGGCTGCTGAAACAATTCGAAGAGATGCAAAAGATGATGAAACGGTTTAAGAAAGGGAATATGCGTCGTGCAGTGCAGGGCATGCAGTTTCCGATGAATTAACATTTGGCTATGAAAACAACTATTTTAATAACTGAGTCAAGTAAAACACAGGAGTAATAACATTGGTTAAAATTCGAATGCGGAGAGAGGGAAAGAAGAAGCATCCAATTTATAGGCTGGTAGCGACAGATTCCCGTTCTCCTCGCAATGGTGGATATCTCGAAGCCCTCGGGCAATACGATCCGCACACAAACCCAATCACCTTGGCATTGAAAGAGCCGCGCATAGAATTTTGGCTGCGCAAAGGTGCACAACCGACTGATACAGTGCGTTCGTTATTGAGACGTACGGGTTTTTGGCTGCACTGGACCCTTACACGACAGGGAAAAGATGAGGCGACGGTAAAGAGTGTGATGGAACGTTGGCAGATGCTTCAAGTTGAAAAACCAAAGCGCGAAGCCGATCGGAAATCACGACGAGCAGAGCGGAAGAAAAAATCCGTTCCTCCGGCAGAAACTCCAGCTCCAGCACCGGCTGCTGCGTAACAGAGTCAGCAAATCTGGCGAAACACCTGCTGTTTTTTCCATCAAACGGATTTTTAACAACTGTTTTTTTCATAGCAGTTTATTAATCCACGGTTAGGGCAGAAGCAAGGCACTAACACAGTTTCCACAATTGAAATTGTTGGACACGGGGTTCGCAGGGGGCGAAGGAAACCTGCAGACGTCCGGAAAACAACTGATACCGAGGTGGAACGATGAAAGAATTTCTGGAGTTCGTTGTAAAGCATCTAGTGGATCATCCGGAAAGCGTTACAATTGAGGTAGAAGAAAAAGAAAGCAAGCATATCTTCAAACTCAAGGTAGCTGAAGGAGAGGTCGGAAAAGTCATCGGCAGGCGCGGTCAAACAGCAACTTCCTTACGCGTGCTCCTAAAAGCGGTCGCAGCAAAAGAAGGGAAACGGGCAGTTTTAGATATCATTGGGTAGGCAGTTCAATGGACTCAATGATGTGAATCGGGGATGGATAGCAAGATATTCTATATGGATTTGATTGCGATTGGAAAAATTTCCAAACCGATTGGTACTCAGGGCGATGTGAAAGTTTTTCCGTTGACAGACGACAGACAGCGATTTACAGGTTTACAATCAGTGTGGGTGGGACACGATGCAGTGAAAGTGGAGCAGCGGGATATTCTCGCAGTTCGGATTGATGCCAAACAGATTGTTATAAGTCTGAGGGATATTAAGACTCTACAAGAAGCAAAAGAGTTTCGGAATAAATATTTATTTGTTCCGAGCGAGCAGACGATAAAACTCCGTTCAGGGAGCTACTTCATGGACGAGGTGATGGGATGCGAAGTAGTAACTGAAGAACAGGTAGATGTCGGAATTATTACTGATCTGCTTTCGCTTCCAGCGAATGATGTATGGGTTGTCCGGAATGGTGCGAAAGAATTTTTAATCCCGGCAGTCAAAGCGATTATCCGGAAGGTAGATATAAAAATGAAACGCGTCACGATCTACGCTTTGGAAGGATTGCTTGAGTGATGCGCATCGATATTATAACAGGATTGCCGAAGTTGTTGGAAAGCCCATTGCAAGAAAGTATTCTGAAACGGGCGCAGAATAAAGAGATTGTTGAGATTGTTGTACACGATTTGCGTGCATATACACACGATAAACACAGCATCATAGACGATGCACCCTATGGCGGTGGTGCAGGAATGGTACTGAAACCGGAACCGTTCTTTGAATGTGTCGAAACCTTGAAAGCACAACGCCAGTATGATGAAATAATATTTCTTGCAGCGGATGGCGAAGTGTTAACACAAAAAATTGCAACGCAATTGTCGCTGAAAAAGAATCTCATGTTATTGTGTGGTCATTATAAAGGTGTTGATCAACGAGTACGTGAGCGGTTAGCTACACGCGAGATTTCTATTGGAGATTTTGTGTTGACGGGCGGAGAATTAGCGGCAATAGTTGTTGTAGATGCGGTGGTTCGGCTTATCCCCGGTGTCTTGAATGATGGTGAGTCAGCATTGACCGATTCATTTCAGGATGGGATGCTTGGCTGTCCTCAATACACAAGGCCGGCAGAATATCGAGGCATGAGCATCCCGAATGTGTTGCTTTCTGGAAATCATCGGGAAATTGAGGAATGGCGACAAGAACAAAGAGAGCAAAGAACGAGGCGTTTGCGGGGTGATAGTTCGATATTGTAGTTTTAGAATAGAGAATTCAAATACACAATATATTGATTTAGCGGAGTGAAATACCAATGGATAAGTTAAAACTTGTTGAGGCGACTCAATTGAAAACAGATGTCCCCAAATTCAAATCAGGCGACATTGTGAATGTGCATGTGAAAGTGAAGGAAGGTGATAAAGAGCGCATCCAGGAATTCCAGGGCATTGTTATGGGCCAGCGTGGATCGGGCATCAATGCGACATTTACGGTTCGAAAAATTTCCGACGGAGTCGGTGTCGAAAGAATCTTTCCGCTGCATTCTCCCCGCATTGCAAAGATTGAAAAAGTAAAAGAAGGGAGAGCTCGTCGTTCGAAGATTTACTATGTGCGCGAACTTGCCACAAAAGCAGTTGCACAAAAAACCAATGCCTGATGAAATCACGGCTTGCGGTGTCCGATGCACTCTACCTGAAGCCGCTCTTATTTGGCTTAGATCGAACAGAATCTCCGTTCGATCTCATTAGAGACATTCCTGCACACAATGCATTGAAATTCAGCCAGCGTTCCGAAGGAATTCGGAGCGCTTTTTTATCTCCTATCGATTATGCACGGCATGGAGCAGAATATTGCATTGTTCCGAATATCTGTATCGCCTCCTCTATGCCGACCAACACCATTCAACTCGTTCTCAAGTCGGAATTACATAACATCGATCGCATTGCTGTCGATGTGCGGTTTACTTCAGAAATCATTCTCGCGAAAATCATTCTGGAAGAAAAATACCGCAATAACTCATCCCGTCAAAAACTTCAATTCGTACCGATGATACCGGATATCGACGCGATGCTTGCAAGGGCTGATGCTGTGTTGTTGGTAAATGAAATTCCAAATTTACACAAGAAAACAGGTGTTTTCACCCTTGACCTCGTTGAAGAGTGGAATGATCTGACAGATTTGCCTTATGTTCATGGTTTCTGGGTAGGACGTGAGGAAGAAATGACTGAACGGGAAGCGGAAGCCTTATTCACAGCGAAGAACAATGGTGTACTTCTGCAATTACAGATTGCTCAAGAAGTTGCACGACAGCAGAATCTTTCTATTGAAGAGACAACACGATATTTTTCTTCATTTTCTTATGACTTGGGAGAGCAGGAAGAAGAAAGTTTGGCAGAATTTATTCAATATGCATATTTCCATACGGTTATTGGGGATGTGCCGGAAATTCGATATTTTGATCTTGAATCGGAAAAACCATCACGCAATTAACTTGCTGCCAAATTTTAGAAGATCAGTTATACGTTTGGTGCTGCACTCATTAATATTTATGTCAGAATTCATCAATAACAGAACCATAGTCTTTCGAGACACACGAAATCATTTCTTTATTGAAACAGGCGAGATAATGATTACGTCAGCTTTTGTGTGTTTGAGTGTCGTCGATACTCTTGTGAATGTGAAGAAGTAATTGAATTAATAGGAAGAATATCTAAAAACCTGTAACTGCAAATAATTATAGGAATAGAACGAACATTAAAGAGGAAATGTAAAATCCTGTTTCTGCTCATCTGATTCAAAGGAACTGATTATGAAGATTCTTAAGGCAGTCATCACTGCGGCCGGTAAAGGACAGCGAAATTTGCCTCTCCAGACACTCATCGATCGAGATGGACAACAAAAATCTGTCCTCAGTGTAATTGTTGAAGAGGTCGTCCGGGCAGGAATAAAAGATATTTGTATTATTATTCATCCCGATGATAAAGACGCATTTCGTTCGGTTGCAGGAGATCATTCCAGACATTTGTCTTTTGTGTTCCAGAAAGAACCGCGCGGATATGGGCATGCGGTTTGGTGTGCAAAGGATTTTACTAAAGGAGAATCGTTCCTTCATCTCATTGGAGATCATTTATATGTGAGCAGAACGGAAAAAGGGTGCGCGCAGCATGTCGTGGAAACTGCAGAAGCGGAATCATGTTCTGTCTCGGCTGTCCAGGCTACACGTGAAGGGCTTCTTCCGAATTTTGGTGCAATCAGCGGCAAACGCATTCATGGCAAAAACGACCTCTATGTGATTGACCATGTCATTGAAAAGCCTACGCCTACGGAAGCCGAACAACACTTGATTGTACCCGGACTTCGTGCAGGATACTACTTCTGTTTTTTCGGAATTCATGTCTTAACACCGGTAGTGATGGAAATCCTGGATAATGAATTCAAGAAAACGAATACTGCAAATCTTGCCACGATATCAAATGCTCTGCAGGAATTGGCACAGAAAGAAAAATATCTTGCTCTAGAGATGAATGATTATCGATATAATGTCGGCGTGAAATATGGATTGTTGAATGCACAACTTGCCCTTGCACTCCATGGAAAGGATCGCGATGAAGTTATTGCAATGCTCATGGAAATGCTTTTACTCCGTGAACACCATGCAAATGAAAGGAGCAGGGGATGAGCCGCCTGACGGCCATTATTAAGGCAGAAAACCTGGATATTCGAAATCAATCACTCGATGCTTTTTGCCATTCGGCAACCCTGGAACAATTGCTCGACGAGTGTGTGTCCCTCGAACAATTTCGTCATGCAAGTTCCAATCTCTACGAACAAGTCAGGGCACTGTTTTTCCTCTATGCGATTCATCGGTTTCATATACCGACCAAAAAGGAATTTTCAGCACGGGGACTTATTCCATTCGATGGATATGAGGATCTCTTGCACCGTCGTTTTGAAGAAGCTATTCAGAAATTTCTTGCTGTGCAGAGTACGAACGGACCTCATGATGGGATTTCAAGTGCTCTCGCTGCGGCGTATCGCAATCTTGGTTTTCAGACACTGGCAAATCAAGTGCGGGCAAGCGTCCGTTCTGTCCGCGGAAATCAGTGGATGTTCAGAGCGGGGCATCCTTCAGATCATCCGTTGCGTATTGACCCGTCCCTGCTCGAAAAGACAGACGGGCTTTTTCCTATTCTTCACGAACAAACTCCTGTGCGCATGGATCTATCGCATAGCGGCTGGAGCGATATTTTCTTTTTAGGAATGGATTATCCTGAAGGCGCACGAGTTCTCAACATCTCTATTGATCTCGCTGTGAAGGATCTCCATGCGCAACAGATTCCCCATCCTCCAGTGGAAGCATTTTTCAGGATTATTGATTCGCCGATTATTCGGTTGGTTAGCACTGATCTTGGCGCTATAGCTGAAATCTCTTCGTTTGCCCAAGTATTTGATTATGCAGCAGATTATCTTGGTTTACTTAAAGCCGCCGTGATCGCGTCGGGAATTGTGCCGCCTAGTATGGAAGGTGCACATCAATCTATTTCAGATCTCCTGTCGCAGTTGATAGGGCCGGGTTTAGGAATTGAAATCGTGAGCCAGGTAAATGGGATTCCCAAGGGATCTCGTCTTGCTGTTTCGACAACACTTCTCGGTTCTATTATTGCCGTTTGCATGAGAGCCACGAGACAAACTTCTGAGCTCACCGGCTCATTGACCGAAAGCGAGAGGCGCACGGTCGCTGCTCGAGCTATTCTCGGTGAGTGGCTCGGTGGATCGGGAGGAGGTTGGCAAGATTCCGGAGGCATCTGGCCCGGCATCAAACTCATCGAAGGAGTATGCAGCGAGGAAGGTGATATCGAGTATGGTATCAGCCGTGGATGTCTGCTGCCTCATCACACAATTCTCACGCTGGACGATGTTTCCAAACAGGTGCGAACACAACTTCAAGAGAGTCTCATTCTTGTTCATGGTGGTATGGCACAGGATGTCGGGCCAATTTTAGAAATGGTTACGGAACGTTATTTGCTTCGTTCGGAAATCGAATGGAAGGGGCGACAACAAGCTCTTTCAATATTTGATCAGATCCTTGCGCAACTCAAGGGAGGAGATATTCTTGCACTAGGTAAATCTACACATAAGAATTTTATTGGTCCGATACAGACGATTATTCCGTGGGCGACAAATCTTTATACCGAATCTATTATTGCACGGATTGAAGCAGAATTCGGAAATGATTTTTGGGGATTCTGGATGCTTGGGGGAATGTCCGGCGGAGGAATGGGATTTCTTTTCAATCCGGCACGCAAACATGAAGCTCAGATACGCTTGCAGGATATCATGAGTTCTGAAAAAAAACGCTGTGAACAAGGAATTCCATTTGGTATGGAACCTGTTGTGTACGATTTTATGATCAACGAAAAAGGATCATGGGCAGAAATGCTGTTTGGTGGGAAGACGGTGATGCCGCCGCTCTATTATACTCTCACTGTGCCATCATTGCTTCGGCGGGATCCGCGAATGATTACGCTCAATCAACGGAATGAACTGGAACATTTTTCTTCAGTGTGCAGAACGCACCCGGCGCTTGAAGGGATGCTGCAGAAAATATTTGATAGCATTTTACCGGACGGAGGCACACAAACAACACATCTCCATACATTAGAGGAGCTGCTTGAACGCTATGGATTCGACAAAATTCAGCATGATCAAATAAAGACCGACTTGCGCAGCGGCCGAATCGGGCTTTCGCAGAACCGTCTACCAGTCAGTTCTACGATAACCGATGTTAAAGAAGAAGACGTGTTCGATATATCTCAACAACCCTCTACTCACTATACCTCAATTGGGTCTGAGGCGCTTGCATCAGGAGCAGTGGCGGTGTTCACTCTGGCGGCCGGTGCCGGGAGCAGATGGACAAAGGGCGCGGGAACAGTAAAAGCGCTTAATCCATTTTGCCGGATCGGCGGAGCACACCGCACTTTTATAGAAACGCATTTGGCAAAAAGTCGTCGCTCGATGAAACAATTCGGAACAACCATACCCCATATTATTTCGACGGGTTACCTTACGCACGAAGCCATCAAGAACACTCTGGAAGGTGAACAGCAGTATGGGTATGAAGGCGAAGTTCTATTATCACCAGGAAACAGTATTGGATTACGTTTGATTCCCACTGTAAGGGATCTCCGATTTGCCTGGCAAGAATTGCCGCAGCAACTTCTTGATGAACAAGCTCAAAAGGTACTTGAGAGTCTCCATTCTTCTTTGATGGATTGGGCGCAGCGAAACGGTGAAGCAAGCGACTACACCGACAATCTTCCTTTGCAGTGTCTCAATCCTGTCGGACATTGGTATGAGATTCCGAATCTTTTTCGTAACGGCATTCTTTTACGGTTGCTGAAAACATATCCACGGCTCAAACATATCCTCGTACACAATATAGACACGATGGGTGCAAATCTCGATCCTGCTCTTCTTGGGAGACACATAGAAAGCCAAGCTGGCATGACCGCTGAAGTTATTACCCGTCGACTAGATGATCGCGGGGGTGGATTGGCAATCATCGATGGAAGGCTCCGGTTAATCGAAGGGCTTGCACTTCCTCGAGAAGAATATGAGTTCATCCTTTCCTATTACAATTCAGCTACATACTGGATCGATCTAGATCAAATACTCCATGTATTTGGACTTACTCGTTATGACCTGGACGACCAGAAAAAAGTAACAGATGCTATACGTACACTCGCATCGCGCATGCCGACATACATCACGTTGAAAAACGTTAAGAAACGTTGGGGCAAAGGCCAGGAAGATGTCTACCCTACGCTGCAGTATGAAAAACTCTGGGGTGATATGACAACCTTGCCGGAACTTCGATGTTCCTATATTACTGTTCAGCGAGAGCGCGGCCAGCAATTAAAAGAACCTGCACAGATGGATGGCTGGCTTAGAGATGGATCAGCAGGTTATATAGAATCGCTTTGCGATTGGCAGAAAGACAAGAAGAAGTAGGAAGAAAAATTGAAGAGCGATGGCGACAAACAGGCGACTAAACAGAATTAACCTTCTTCATTGAAATTCCATCTTTTTTGCTTACATTTGAGCAAATGCTTAAATCTCTCTCTATTCACAACTATGCTCTCATCGAATCTGTGGATATCGAATTTGAGGGCGGGCTTAACATCCTTACCGGTGAAACCGGTGCAGGGAAGTCAATCATCATAGATGCACTGAGTCTCATCCTCGGTGATAGAGCAAACTCTGATGTCGTGCGTAAAGGAAGCGACAAAGCTATTGTAGAAGGAATTTTAGGAATAGCCGGAAATCAGAGAGTAAAAATGTTGCTCGAACAAAATGAACTCGAATTGAAGGATGAACTTATTCTCCGTAGAGAAGTTTCCTTTAAAGGTCAATCTCGATGTTTTGTGAATGACTCGCCGGTTCCCCTGAATATTTTAAAAGACATTGGTAATCATCTTGTTGATCTTCATGGCCAGCATGAACACCAATCGTTGCTCCGATCAGAGACGCACATTGGTCTTTTGGATGAATTTGGAAGTCTTGATGGCCTGGTAGATGAATATCGCTT
>Ga0182021_10002296_pt1 | contig 22200 bp, 16 predicted proteins | sample 612E3MmetaG_FD_120493 | JGI IMG/M metagenome (GOLD analysis project Ga0182021, IMG submission 120493) | Permafrost microbial communities from Stordalen Mire, Sweden - 612E3M metaG (Illumina Assembly) | ecosystem: Environmental > Terrestrial > Soil > Wetlands > Permafrost | place: Sweden... | reverse complement strand
CCATGCCTTTCCATTTGTCAACAAAGGTTTTCCATCTTTTCCCGTACGAAGCATAAGCAGTTCATCATTTGCATTATTCATTTTGTTATACCATACGGAGTATGAATACTCAAGATATTTCCGGATTTCCTCCCCTGTTAATGACATTGTATATAACATATTTTCAAACCTGTAAAGTTTGAACATATCTCCGACAGTTATTGGTCCTTTTGTAATCTGAACATCGAAGGATAATGGGGCTGCAAAAGAAATGTCAGCTCCGGTTATTTCAAGCTGAATTGAATGGATCATATCAACAAATGCCGACGGACCGAAATATGCATCCCTCGATGAAATAGTTTCAGAGGAGGTTCCAATGACCCTGTTTACATATCCTTCAATTATTTTTTCCTGGGGTGAGAACTTCGAAATATATTCAGGGTCTGGTTTAAAATCAGCTACATTAATTATACTGCCTTTGATTTTTCTTTGTTTTTTACCTTTTGTCTTTCCTGAGCTGATCGTAACATCTGCCCTGGTGATCTTTTCAGAACGGCTGCCTCCGTCAAGAATCAATACAGTATCACCCGCTGAATTGACAAATTTTTCATTGGCAAGCTTATGATCATGACCATTAAAAATTATATCAAAACCAGGAACATTGTAAGCAACAGCTGCAGAACCATTCTCATTTAAAGGATTATCGTTCTGAGATTGATAATCCGACCTGTCCCACCCTGAATGGAACAGCCCCACCACTAGGTCAGGCTTTTCATTTAAAATTACTGGCATCCATTGTTTTGCTGTTTCCACCATATCCCTGAATTCAATTCCTGAATAGAGTTCAGGAGGCAGCCAATTGGGTATTGCTGGAGTGACAAGACCTAAAACTGCTATTTTAATCCCATCTTTTATAATTATCTGATAAGGTTTGAAATATGGTTTTCCTGTTTTAATGTCAACTGCATTTGCAGCAAGCAGCGGAAAATTATCTTCTTTTACCATTCTGTCATAAACTGCATGACCAGCCTCCACATCGTGATTTCCTATCGTACAGGCATCATATCCCATAAAATTCATTACTTCCGATACGATATGAGGCGATATGGTATCTATGAAATTGTAGTAGTAAACTTCAGGTTGTCCCTGGAGATTATCCCCGTCATCAAGGAGAATAACTGCTTCTTTCTCCTTTCTGGTCTTTCTTATAAAAGTATATGATGATGCGAGAGAAGCATCCAGCTTCTTTTGTTCTATAAAATCGTAAGGAAGTATAACTCCATGAATATCTGTGGTTTCCAGAATACTGATCTTTTTTTTAACGGTTGCAGAGCATGATACCAGAATTAACGCCGTTGCAAGAATAATCCTTATCAGTCCTATTGATCTGAATTTCATTTCGTTACTTATTTGGTTCATTTATAAGATTATAACCATCTATTTTCCCCTTTTCTGCCTGGGAAATTCCATACTTCATCCAATAGGGCATCGGCGCTCCTTTAAGGTAATGGTCGAAGAACTGCATCTTCCTGATGGAAATATCTTTCCGGTTCGGCCGTTTTACCAGATTGTGGGATTCATCGTTATATGAAAGCAGCCATGCAGGTTTATCAAGCCGCCGGAGAGCAGTAATAAACTCTATACTCTGATACCATGGCACTGCATCATCGGCATCATTATGCATCAGAAGAAGAGGTGTGTTGATCTTTGGTACAAAAAAGATAGGCGAATTTTCAATGAACTGCACAGGTTTATCCCATAGTGTTCCTCCTATTCTGCTCTGGGTTTTTTCATATTGAAACATCCTCGACATACCTGTACCCCAGCGGATACCTCCGTAAGCACTTATCATATTGCTGACTGCAGCTCCGGCATAGGCACAAGAAAACATATCAGTTTGTGTTACCAGATAAGCAATCTGGTAACCTCCCCAACTCTGCCCGTCAAGTCCAAGCCTGCTGCTGTCAATGAAAGCAAATTTATTAAGGAGATAATAGGTTCCGCTGACTACAGCATTATAGCAACTCTGCCCGGGATAACCTATAACATAAGGAATATCAGGTACAAAAACCAGATAGCCATTACTTACCGCAAATGTCCTGTTTATTATTGATGCACTTGGGGCAGGTGGCATATAGCTGTACAAGCCGTCTGAGCTCCTCTCATAAAAATAAACTATCATCGGGTATTTCCTGCCAGGATCAAAATCCTCCGGTTTATAGAGTATCCCCTGAAGTTTTTTATGTTCAAACGACATCCATTCAACTAATTCGGCAGTACCCCAGTTATACTTTTCCTGTTGGGGATTAGTTAAGGAAATTCTCTTAACTCCATCAAAATTCATATTACTTATGTACAATTCAGGGGAGATTATGTAGCTCCCTTTCTGCCACATTATTATATCGGCTTTTTTCGCTTTTACCAGGTCACCGGGAAAAGAAGCCTTTTCCATAATCAGTTTCACGGGATCACCGGTCTTCCCGGGCTTCAGCGAATAGAATCCTGACTCTTTATTAGTGTAATTAAAAGCAGAGAGATACAAGAGATCCTTTCTGCCAATAAAATCGGCTTCAGGATCAAGTTTATTATAACGCAGTCTCAGATCATTATTCCGTCCAAAACTATTTGTAATATTAATGGGATTCTCGATTCCGTTAAGGTCCAACGACCAGATATCATAGCGATCATATACAAGTACATGCTTTTCATCGTCCATCCAGCCCGCAATTCCGTAAGGCGCCGGATCATCAGGGACATCATTGAGTTCGTCATCCAGAGGTACCTTAATAGAAAAAGTCAGATTTTTCCTGCCAGCTCCGCTGACAGGTATTGAAAACCAGGCTTTCGTTTCATTATCCCAATACAACAGATATTTGCCTGAGGGTGAAAGGGAAGCTCTGGAGGAACACTTTTCAAGCAAGGGTGTTTTGGTTCCGGTTTCAACATTCACAATATAATAATCCGAATATCCGCCTCCATCCCAGGATGATGATCTCCTGTATTTAAGATCGGATGTACCAAGAGCAATAATATTGTTACCTTTTTGAATTGTTCTTATTGATGGTATGACAGTATCAGCAAGCTGATGCATCAAACCCTTGCCAATAAGGTAAACAGCCTGCCAGTTTCTTTTGCGCTCCTGTTCAAGCTGTTTCTTTTGCATCGGTTGGAGAACATCATCTTCCCAGGACCAGATATCAAGTTTATACTTTTCGTCGTCGAGCAGAGTATCTTTCGGCTCATTAACCGGTTTTGGTGCAGTGCCAAAATACATTTTGGTATCGTCGTCAGAGAAGGTAATATTCCCGTTTTCACTGACAGACCATCCTTCAGCCATTGCCGGATTTGAGGAATCGATCACTTTTGACGCCTTTTCAGAGTTTATTGACATCCACAGGTCATAAATTTTTACCTTGGCAGTATCGGCAGAATAGATGAATGATACCATGTTACCTTGTCTGTCAGTTGATAATTTTGAAGCACTTCCCTTACCTTCAAAGATGACACCTGAAACTTCTTTCTTCGTATCAAAAACATTTACTTTGAATTTTTCAATCTTCGAGGTATCCGGGATACTCTGTATAAAGCTTATGGTTTTACCATCACCGGCAACTATGAATTCTGTAACGTCCTGATATTTATATTCCCTTTTTAAAACAGGATTATATATAACTAACTCACTACCTTTGGCTTCAGGTGATTTACTCCTTTTTGACAATTCAGTTCCGACGACCGTTGACGTATCACCCGGAGTACTTATTGCTTTCTTTTCACCGGTTTTCTTTTCAAGAAGATAGGCCATCCAATATGAGTTTTTCTCTGCTAGTGAGAAAGATTTCACATTCATAATATTTATTACCTCACCATTAGACAGAAGTCTTATTTCCAGTCCGTTTTTTGGCAGCTTGTCGTCCTTGAGTTTTTTCTTTTTTGCCTGACGTAATTCGGAGTACGCAGGAATTACCTGATAAGCAAGATATGCCCTGTCAGGAGAGAAAACCGCATGTGAACCTCTCGCAACTGAATCGATGACGCCGGTTGTAACATTATAAATATATAACCAGTCATCACCCTGCTGAGGATTAATTGTATATGTTATCCACTTTCCGTCTTCTGAGATAACAGGTGAATTTAAACTTCTCCAGCTATCATAAACTGTATTATCAAGAGGAGCCTTTTGGGCAGTTAGAAATCCGGAAAACAATATTAGTATAATAAAAATAGTCCCGTGTTTTTTCATAGTTTTTATAATGTCTATGACTATATTCCGGTTTCCTGAAAAATCTTCGCACAGCATCATCCCCAAAAGTTATGTTACGAGGCAGGTAATTCGCATCTTCAGGGTTTATCAAGTCAGGAGTTCACGTTTATCTTATATATCAGGTTAATAACCGGCTTTAATTAATAATGTCCAAACTTATGAAAGATAAATCATTTATGACTTATAAAAATATATGTTCTATATCATTTATAAACGATAATTATATATTTGCCTTAAATTCTTGCATATGGTAGTTACAGGTCTGGAAAATATATTGGGAAATTTCCCATCTGCACTGAAAGGTAAAAGAGTCGGTATTTTATGCCATGCTCCAAGTATAACAAGGAAATTTGAACATATCTCAGATATTTTTTTTCAATGGAAGGATTGCAGGTTATCAGCAATTTTCGGACCTCAGCACGGCATTTACGGGCAAACTCAGGATAACATGATTGAGTGGGGAAATCAAATTCATCCGGTTTATGGTATTCCTCTTTATAGTCTTTATGGTGAGCACCGGAAGCCCACAAGGGAAATGCTTATGAATATTGATATTCTGGTAATTGATTTACAGGATGTCGGCGCAAGGTTATATACTTATATCTGGACTGTTAAACTTTGTATTGAAGCTTGTTCTGAAGCTGGAATACCGGTATTGATACTCGACAGGCCAAATCCGATCGGAACCCTTCCCTTTGACGGACCGGTCCTGAAAGAAGAGTATTTCACATTTGTCGGGGGAGCATCAATTCCAATGTGTCACAGGATGACCGTTGGAGAAATTGCGTTATGGATTAAAAACAAATACTATCCTGAATGCAATCTGAATATTATCTGGATGAAAAACTGGAAAAGGTCATCTTTATTTAGCGAAACAGGTCTGCCATGGGTTTTGCCATCCCCGAACATGCCGACACTCCAGACAGCGATTGTTTACCCGGGAACTGTTCTTATTGAGGCACTTAACCTTTCAGAAGGAAGAGGAACAACTATTCCGTTCGAGCTGTTCGGAGCTCCCTATATCAATTCTGAAAAACTAAAGATGAATCTTAACAGACGGAAAATCGAAGGTTGTGTCTTCAGAATTCACAATTTTATTCCTACGTTTCATAAGTTCTGTGGAGCGCTGTGCAATGGCTTGCAGATACATGTTATTGATATACATCGCTATAAACCGGTGGAAACTGCATTGGAAATTTTCGATGCGATAATCGAAACATCGAAAGAGGGTGCACTTAAGTTCAATCCTCCTCCGTATGAGTATGAATATAGTCTGATGCCTTTTGATATATTGTCAGGAGATTCATTTATGAGGGAATCATTACTTAGGAGAGATAGTACCGGTATAGAAAAAGAACGATGGTCTCATGAAATTGAAATATTCAGCAATGAATTCCGGCACTTTGCCGTTTATCCTGAATAATACCAACTAAGATGTGTGAATAATGCAATCATTTTTTAAAATTATATAACCCTTTTCAGCATAAAGAATTTCAACTTTGCAATGCAGAAGTTAACGATTAAGCCTGGACTTAAGTATATAACTATAATATATACAATGAAATCAAAAAAAATCAGATTGTTGAAATATAGCTTTGCTTTGATTTTATTTGTCCTGTTTACATCTACCGGTTGCGTATCAGTACCCAAGACCAGTTTCAATCATAAGAAAAAGAGTTCGGATTGCAGTCTTAAACAACTTGTCGGACCTAATAAAAACTTTTATACAGATCATTATCAGAGAAAACTGACAAGGAATACAAAAAGAATTGGCAGACAATAGCCTGTTATTAACTGCTTTAAAGGAATTTAAATTCTGGATATTTTACTCGAAAAGGCCGTCATCTCTAAGTAGAAGTAATATTGCCGAGTGTGACACTACAACATATTTTTCCCTGTTGAACTCAATTTCAATTGCACTATTCTGAAGATAGACTGCCTGATCGCCCTCTTTTGGCTGGAGCGGAACATATTTTGGCTCATCAGAACGGTTTCTCCATGGTTCATCATTATCATTTACAGAAGGAATTGGATAGCCGGGACCAACTTTAACCACATAACCAATCTGCACCTTCTCATTTTCATTTACACCAGGAGGAAGCAGTAATCCACTCCTTGTCTTTGACTGAGGAACTTTAGGTTTAATAAGTATCCGGTCGCCAATTACAATCAGTTTGTGCAGATCCTTCTCATCTAATAATGCAGCCATAGTCTCTTAAAATGAAAACAAAAGTATTATTTTTTACGCTAATCCGCCAGAGTATAGAGGGAAATTAATTAATATTGCATCACACCCTGCGAAGCGATCTCGACGAAGTCAATTATGTACGGTTCCCTGTCTGCCGACAGGCAGGCATCATACCGCTAAAATCAAAATTATATCATGATGAGATCTGATAGTTATAAATCGATTGAAGCATCTTCGGAAGGATTATATAAAGAGAAAGGTAGCCGTTTCATTTCTTTTGCATTTCCTGTTTCAGATTCCGAGGAAATCAAACCAATCATAGATAAAATACGTTCTGACCATCATGATGCAAGACATCATTGTTTTGCATATATGATTGGCCAGGAAAGGAATATCTGGAGAGTGAACGATGACGGCGAACCCTCGGGTACCGCCGGCAAACCGATTCTCGGACAAATAAATTCCTTCGGTTTAACAAATATTCTGATTGTGGTCAACAGATATTTTGGCGGAACATTACTCGGGGTCAGCGGACTTATTAATGCATACAGAAGTTCGGCAGCCAGCGCTATCAATAATGCCGTTATAGTTGAGAAAACTCTGCAGGAATTCTATGAGATTACATTCCCTTATATTGTAATGAATGATATAATGAAGTTACTTAAAGAAGAAGACACAGGTCAGTCAGGACAGTCATTCAACCTGGAGTGTCGTATTAATATTAATTTCAGAGTATCTGCCTCAGAAAGAATTCTGGGAAGATTATCCAGGATTGAAGGATTGAGATACAATTATCTTGGTACACATTGAGAAGAATATTAAGTTCAAAAGTTTTAAGTTAATTATTAACATGCCTCGATGATGATATAATTCTTGAGTAAATTTGATATAATATTCTGCAAGTGTCGTTAATGTTTCAAATAAATGAAAAACAGAAGCTTAGTATCGATAGATGACTTTTCGACCGATGAGATCCTGCATATCCTGGATCTGACCGTGGAATTTGAGAAATCGCCTACAAGGAAATTACTTGAGGGTAAAGTAATAGCAACTTTATTCTTTGAACCATCCACCCGTACCCGGCTTAGTTTCGAAAGTGCAATCAACCGATTAGGTGGAAAGATTATTGGCTTCACCGATGCTTCCTATTCCAGTGTATCCAAAGGGGAAACTCTTAATGATACAATCAGAATTGTCAGCAACTATTGTGATCTCATCGTTATGAGACATCCTATTGAAGGCAGTGCACGGTTTGCAAGTGAGATCGCGACCGTACCGGTTATAAATGCAGGCGATGGTGCAAATCAGCACCCTACCCAGACTCTTCTGGATCTTTACTCAATCCGTAAGACACAGGGTAAACTTGACAACCTTAATATTTTCATGGTCGGAGATCTGAAATATGGCAGGACGGTTCATTCGCTTGTTATGGCTATGTCAAGATGGCGGGCAACCTTCAATTTTATCTCTCCTGAAGAACTCCGAATGCCTGAGGAATTTAAACTATATCTTGACAATCTGGGACTCAAATACTATGAGCATAATGATTTTACAGAAATCATTTCAAAAGCTGATATCATCTATATGACCCGGGTCCAGAAGGAAAGATTCTCCGATCCTATAGAATATGAGAAAGTTAAGAATGTTTATGTTCTCAGAAATGCAATGCTTAAAAATACGAAAGAGAACATGCGTATCCTCCATCCGCTTCCGAGAGTAAACGAGATACATCAGGATGTTGATTTGAACCCTAAAGCCTACTATTTTGAACAGGCACTGAATGGAGTTTATACACGTCAGGCTATTTTATGTTCATTACTTGGAATAAAATAAAACTGCAGAGAAATGAAGGAACCAAAGCAACTCAGCGTAAGTGCAATTGAGAATGGAACAGTAATTGACCATATTCCTGCCAGTAACCTGTTCAAGGTTATCCAGATCCTTGGACTTGACAGAATTGAAAACCAGATAACTTTCGGCACAAACCTTGAAAGCAAGAAACTGGGCCGAAAAGCTATCATTAAAATTTCAGGCATCTTTTTTGAAGATGAAGATATTAACAGGATTGCACTCGTTGCCCCTGATGCCAAGCTGAATATCATTAAGGACTATGAGGTCATCGAGAAAAAAGTTGTGGTAGTGCCTGACAGAATAGTTGGAATTGCAAAATGTATGAATCCAAAATGCATCACAAATTTTGAATCCGTTACAACCAGATTCATTGTTGTTTCAAAGAAAAATGTAGCTCTGAAATGTCTTTATTGTGAGAAAATAACCAACCAGGAAAATCTTGAAATAATCTGATTCTGAGCAATATACTATTAATTTGGATTGTGTGGTCATGCTACGGAATGTCCCTGTTCCATTTATCACAGCAAATTACCTCAACCTGTCATACGATTTAACCAGCCGATCGTCTTTTAGGATTCCCCTGTATGCTAAAATTGACAAAATCAAGATCACAACCGGCAGGATAATTTTAAATCCCGCTATTATCCCCGCCTTGTATTCAGAAATAACATACCAGGAATAATAAACGGAAGCAACAATTAATCCTGCTGTAAGGATAATTACTGACAGCGCCAGCAATAACTGAAGTTTCCTGTTTTTAAAACAAAATATGGTTATAAAAGATACCACAGGAATAAGAATAATCAGAACAGAAAGAAGCAGAAGATTTTCAATATGCTCGAATGTTTGTCCGCCGGAATTACTTAAGAGACCATTGAATGTGACTTTTATAACCGATCCGGATTTTTCTGAAAAATTTATTATTCCTCCTTTAAAGAATAATGATGACAGAAGTGTTGCCAGAAAAAGATATAAGGATTGAATACGCTGAATCATTTTAGTAAATGTTTATGCTACCAAATTTACTTTCTTTTAATGAAAATGACCGGTTTCAACAGGATTCATTTTACGTTTATTTAACATTATTTTCGAGGTGCTGCTTATTGTGAAACTTATAATTTACCTACATTTGTGCCATCTTTCTGATTTTTAGTTTATTTTGATCTACTATCACACATTAAATTAAGATATTACAGTATAAAAATATCATTAAATCATGAATATTTAATAATCTTATTATTTATTTTAAAATGAATAAGAAACTACGTACAACAATAACAATACTTTTAATAGTTTTTCTTGCAGGAATTGTTTTTTATCCAAAATACAAGCCATTACTGGCTACAAAAATTAAAGGAGAGGGTATTGCCGGAGCGCCATTGCGACAGGCTCAGCAAAAACTAAATGCAATTGGATTCGTAATTACTCCAACTCGTTTGAGTGAATTGATCAATCAATCAGGAACACTGAGACCTGATGAAGAAGTTGATCTCACCTTTGAGACTTCAGGAAAGATAGTGCAAATTAATTTTACAGAAGGAACCCGTGTAAAAAAGGGAGATCTCCTTGCAAAAGTTAATGACAAGCCACTTCAGGCTCAGCTTGAAAAACTTGAAGCAGAGTTAAAGATGACAGAGGCTAAAGAGTTCAGACAGAGAAGCTTACTTGATAAAGACGCAATTAGTCAGGAAAGTTATGATCAAGTCCAGACTGATGTGCAGACTATAAACGCGGATATCAATCTTATAAAAGCAAATATTTCGCAGACCGAACTTAGGGCGCCATTTGATGGAATCGTAGGATTAAGGTATGTGAGTGAAGGAAGTTTTACAAACGCTTCAACCAAAATCGCAAAACTTATAAAAATCAGTCCGATAAAAATTGAATTCTCCATATCTGAAAAATATGCCTCTGAAATAAAAATCGGCTATCCGATAACCTTTAAGATCGTTGGCAATGATCAGGTATTTACTGCATCTGTTTATGCAATTGATCCAAAAATTGATTTAGATACAAGAACAATCTTATTGCGTGCATTATATCAAAATAAAAATGAAGAACTCAGACCTGGTACATTCGCTGGTGTTACATTAGAGTTGTCCAAGATAGATAGTGCAATAGCCATTCCAACTGAAGCTTTGATACCACAGATGGATGGTGAGACTGTCTTTATTTATAAAAACGGGAAGGCTCAAACGATAAAAGTTAATACAGGACTCAGGACAGAATCAAAGATCCAGATTACTAATGGACTTAAATTCGGAGATACATTGATTACTTCGGGAATCATGCAACTGAGACAAAATCTTCCGATAGTACTTGACACAGTGATTATAAACAAATAACCGGGATCATTAATATGAGTTTATCATCAGTAAGTATTAACAGGCCCGTATTAGCAACCGTATTTGCTATAGTGATTTTACTATTTGGTGTTGTGGGCCTCACCTTTTTGGGCATCAGAGAATTTCCTAGTGTCGATCCTCCTATTATATCAGTAAGCACATCCTACCCCGGAGCCAACTCCGATGTAATTGAAACGCAAATAACAGAACCGCTGGAACAATCAATTAACGGAATTCAGGGGATTCGATCGCTGACCAGTGTGAGCCGTCAGGGTGGCAGTGATATCACAGTTGAATTTGAGCTCTCAGTTGACATGGAGACCGCCGCAAATGATACCAGGGATAAGGTTTCGCAAGCTCTGAGAATGCTGCCACGTGACTGTGATCCACCTGTAGTTGCAAAAGCAGATGCTGATGCTAACCCTATTCTTCAGATCACAGTTGAAAGCAAAAAAAGATCTCTTCTGGAACTGTCAGAAATTGCCGAACTGACTTTAAAGGAACAATTACAGACCATTTCAGGAGTAAGCGCTGTTGGCATATGGGGACAAAAACGCTACGCAATGAGACTCTATCTCGATCCTGTCAAGCTTGCAGGATATCAGATGACTCCGCTCGATGTAAGAGATGCAGTACTCAGAGAGAATGTAGAACTTCCATCGGGAAGCATTGAAGGCAATACAACACAGTTAACAATCAGAACTCTTGGACTCATGTCAACGCCGAAAGAGTTTGATGATCTGATACTCAAACAAACCGGAGATCAGATTGTACGCTTTAAAGATATAGGCAGAGCGGAACTTGGACCTGAGGATATTCGTGGTATACTCAAAATGGACGGAGTTCCAATGGTTAGTGATGTTATCATACCTCAGCCAGGATCTAATCAGATAGATATTGCTGATGAAGTTTACAAGCGACTTGAATATATTAAAAAAGACCTTCCTGAAGACGTCAAAGTCAGGGTAGCATTTGATAATACACAGTTTATAAGAAATTCTATTAAGGAAGTAAAAGACACGATCTATATAGCATTCGCGCTGGTAGTTGTAATCATTTACTTCTTTTTAAGAAGCTGGAGAGCTACTCTCATTCCTATTCTTGTTATACCTGTATCACTCATCGGGGCATTCTTTATAATGTATCTGGCCGGTTACTCAATAAATGTTCTCACTTTACTTGCAATAGTACTTGCAATTGGGATTGTAGTTGATGATGCTATTGTGGTGATGGAGAATATCTATGTTAAGGTGGAAAATGGAATGCCTCCTGTGGAGGCAGGGCTTGAAGGATCTAAAGAAATATATTTTGCCATAATAGCTACCACAATTACATTGATTGCAGTTTTCTTCCCGATAGTTTTCCTTCAGGGAATAACAGGAAGGCTCTTTCGTGAGTTTGCAATAGTTATGGCCGGAGCTGTAGGTATATCAGCATTTCTTGCACTTTCTCTGACGCCTATGGTCTCAACGAAAATGCTTCGCCATGAAACAAAACATAGCTGGTTTTACAGGAAAACAGACAAATTTTTTAACAGCCTCAATGACTGGTACAAAGGTGCACTTTCATCATTTCTCAATCACCGTAACGTAACATTCCTCATACTGATAGCAGCGTTTGGTCTGATTATTTTTCTCTGGAAGAATATTCCGGCTGAAATGGCACCACTTGAAGACAGATCGCAGATTTCAGTGAACACAATCGCCCAGGAAGGATCCACATATGAGTTTAATCTTGACTATATTGACGATATAGCTAAAACGATCACCGATCTGGTTCCTGAAAAAGATGGTATTATGTCTATGGTAAGAGGAGGTGGTGGATTTGTAAGAATAACACTTTTAAATCCAAAGGACCGTGAACGGACACAGCAGCAAATTGCTGATGTACTGGGAGTAGCTTTGAGGACAAAAACCAAGGCAAGATCTATGGTTATGCAGCAATCTACTTTTGGAGGCAGACGTGCCGGCTTGCCTATTCAGTATGTGCTTCAGGCTACTTCTATCGATAAACTCAGGAAAGTACTTCCCGCATATATGGCAAAAGTAATGGAAGATCCGATGTTTCAGATGGCTGATGTAAACCTTAAATTCACTAAACCTGAACTCAGAATTCATATAGACAGGGAAAAGGCCAGCAATCTCGGAGTATCAACAGCTAATATTGGCCAGACTTTGCAGCTTGCTTTAAGCGGACAGAGATTCGGATATTTCTTTATGAATGGCAAGCAATACCAGATATTAGGTGACCTGGCAAGAAGCGACAGAAACAAACCATTGGATCTTAAATCGTTATACGTAAGAAATAATTACGGCAATATGATCCAATTCGATAACCTCGTTACCCTGACGGAAGAGACAGCTCCTCCCCAGCTTAACCGTTACAACAGATTTGTTGCTGCTACAATATCTGCCGGTCTCGCAAAAGGAAAAACTATTAGTCAGGGTCTTGATGAAATGGATAAGATCTCTAAGGAAGTTCTGGATGACACGTTTAGAACTGCTCTTGCCGGTGACTCAAAAGATTTTAAGGAGAGTTCATCAAGTCTTATGTTTGCATTTGTGCTGGCGCTTATCCTCATATTCCTTGTTCTGGCTGCCCAGTTTGAAAGTTTTAAGGATCCGTTAATTGTGATGATGACTGTACCGCTGGCACTTACAGGAGCACTTTTGTTTATGTGGTATTTTAATATTACGATGAACATATTCAGTCAGATTGGTCTCATCATGCTGATCGGGCTTGTTACCAAAAACGGGATTCTGATAGTAGAATTCGCCAACCAGAGGAAACAGACCGGAATGTCTAAAATGAACTCAATAAAATATGCAGCAGCTTCACGATTCAGGCCAATTCTGATGACAAGTCTGGCTACAATCCTGGGCATCATGCCACTTGCCCTGGGATTAGGAGAAGGCGCTCAGAGCCGTGTTTCAATGGGAATTGCAGTAGTAGGAGGAATGGTCTTTTCAACGTTTCTGACCCTTTTTGTTGTTCCGGCAATCTATTCATTTATATCAAGCGATACAAAAATTTCTGAAAATGAGGTTCATTTATCTTAGTTTACTTATTTTATTACCATTCTCATTTACAACTGTAAAGGGACAAAATGTGTATGGACTCAAAGATTGCATCTCAATTGGTTTAGAGAGGAATTTCTCAATTCTGATTGCCAGGAAAAGTGAGTTAATATCAAGTAATAATTACACTCTCGGTAATGCAGGTTTTTTACCTACGGCTGATCTTAGCGGATATTATAGCGGGACAAGGAATGGCGTTACTTATAATAACACTGACGGAACCCAGACGATCTCAAGCGCCGCATTAAATACAACTACCAACGGAGGTGTGGTACTTGGTATGACAATATTCAACGGATTCAGTGCAGTCACCTCCTATAAAAAACTCGGAGAGCTTAATCAGGTAGGACAGTTAAACACTCAACTTACAATTGAAAACTTTGTCGCAGATTTAGTGTCGGGTTATTATAATTATATTCTGCAGGTTCAGCTTATGAACAACCTTAAATATGCACTAACCCTTTCGAGAGAAAGACTGAGAATTGACGGAGACCGGTATCTGCTTGGTTCCGGTTCAAAACTGGAAGTTTTACAATCCCGGGTTTATGTTAATTCCGACAGTTCCAACTTATCGAGACAAAATGAAGTAGTAACATCTGCCCAGATAAGACTTAATGAAATGATGGCTATTGAGAATCTTGCCAATGAATTTTCATCAAAGGATACTATTATTGATGTAAATCCCGGCCTCCTTTATGAAAAACTTCTTGAGGAGACTCTTCTCAGCAACACAAATCTTCTTATAGCATCCAAAAATAAAACTATTTCAAACTATGATTATAAGTTAACAACAGCCCGGTCATATCCCTACCTCAATTTCACCGGCGGCTACAGCTATAATCTGTATACCTTTGCACAAAGTACTAATAAGAATCAGATAATCAGTGGTTTGAATTATGGACTGACCCTTGGCCTTAACCTGTACAACGGAAGTAATCAGAGGAGAAACATTCACAACGCATCAATAGCCAGAGATAGTAAAGAACTTACATATCGCCAGGTTGAACAGGGAATAAGGGCTGATCTTCTATCCATATACAGCGCATATAGCAACAATCTGAGACTTATATCACTTGAAGAACAGAACTTTCAGACTGCAACTGAAAACCTCGATATTGCGCTTGAAAGATATAAACTTGGAAGCCTTTCAGGAATTGATCTGCGCGAGGTTCAGAAAAGTCTTCTTGATGCCAGGGAAAGATTAATTTCAGCTCACTACCAGACTAAACTGGCGGAGGTTTCTCTTCTGCTTATCGCCGGAAAGATAATGGATTACTATAAATAAAAAAGGTTGTTTATCAGTTGCTGCTTTTAAAGGTTGATTACATGTCATCTTTGGTTTCTTTGGAAATGACCTGTTATAGCTAAGTACATACTGATCTTCTCAGCTGACAGTTTAATAGATCTTCAATAAATCCTTTTGTAACAGTCAGATAAACAATTTTCTCAACAACGTCTCCGGTAATAATAAGTTTATTGTAAATTTGAATCCTAATTTTTCCTTATGCAAAAGAAAACAGAGCTTATAACTAATAAAGACGGAAGTATTTTTCACCTTAATCTGCTTCCCGGAGATATCTCCGATAAAATAATTATAGTTGGCGATCCGGGGCGTGTTGACATGCTCGCATCCCTGATGAAGGAAATCAGGGTCAGAAAAGAAAACAGGGAATTCCGTACCGTCACCGGAACATTCGACAATGGTGAGATAACTGTTATCTCTTCAGGTATTGGAACAGATAATATAGATATTCTCATAAATGAGCTTGATGCTATTGTAAATATTGATCTGAAGACAGGTATATGCAAGGAAGATCTTGTTTCATTGACATTTATCAGGCTTGGTACTTCAGGCGGATTAAGAGCCGATATACCTGCCGGTTCATGTGTTATGGCAGAAACCGCTATCGGGTTTGATGGTCTTCTGCATTTTTATGAAGGTTACGACTGGATACTTGATACTGCTCTGTCGGATACTCTTACCGAATATCTTGAATGGCCCGATACTCTTTCCTACCCTTATGCAGTAAAAGCAAATAAGGAACTTCTTGAATTATTCGGGAATGAAGGTTTTATTAAAGGGATAACTATCTCAGCTCCTGGTTTTTATGCGCCACAAGGCAGAAGACTCAGGCTTGAAACATTTGACAATGAGATAAATAACAAGTTAGCTGAATTTTCTTTCAGAGGCAGGACGATAAGTAATTATGAAATGGAGAGTTCGGCAATATATGGGTTATCATCTCTCCTGGGGCATAAAGCACTAACTATTTGCCTGGTTATAGGAAACCGGGTAACAGGAGAATTTGTTCAGGACTACAAACCTTTGATGAGTGATCTTGCACTTAAGGTTTTCAAACTTTTATGATAGCCTGAAACCGCTGTTGGATTTAATTCAATTTTGAATATATTTGTATAACTAACCAGTCAATCTGCAATATATGCCTGAAAATACTTCAAAAAAAAATATCAGTGATGATGAAATTGATCTTTTGGAACTCTTCAGAAGGATGGGCAAAACCATTATCCGCTGGGGTCATGGTTTGGGAACGGCTTTTCTGATATCTGTAATTTTTATGTTAAAACGGTGGTTACCACTGGGCCTGAGTATTATATTAGGGGGGGTGATATCATACTTTGTAAAGATCAAATCTGATTCATCATTCACATCTGAACTGGTATTCAGAAATAATCTGGCACTGATGGACGGCCTGACAAAGAGAGACAATTCGGGTACAACTTCAGAAATAATTTCCAAAATCAGCAAACTTCATCTGTTTTGTTTACAAAGGAACTCATTAGCTCTATCAAATGCTTTATTGCTGGAACCAGAGGCAATAAAGAACATCTCAGACATCAGCGCCTTCTGGATCATTGATAACAGCAAAGATGGCATTCCGGATTTTGTTGATTACAAGGGAAATCACAGCCCTTATGATACCAATAATATCAGGATGCAGGACCGGCTGGATATTCGTGTAAGAATAAAAACTCCGCAGGAATTAAATTCCATACGTGACGGAATTATAAAGTTTATTGAGAATGATTCATTGTATCAGCAAAGAAACCGTTTACGGTTAAATCACAACCGTGAATTACTCGCACGAACAGACTATGATATTCAACAACTTGACAGTCTTCAAAAAGTTAAATATTTTGAAGAAACGAGAAACAGTCTGCCTAAGATAGGTGGTCAGATGATATTTCTCCAGGAACAGAAGACCCAGCTCCTGTATGGTGACATCTATTTACTTTACTCAAGGAAACAGGCCCTGGAATCTGAAATAGATTTATATAAAGGAATCGTGACTCTATTAAGTGATTTCTCCGCACCGGCAAAAAGAGATAATGGAACGTTTTATTATGCTAAATATATTATTTCCATACTCTTTGGTATTACCCTGCTAATTTTGATATTGCTGGCGAACAAAAGGAAACTTAAAGAATTATATGAAAAATACTGATAAAAAAAGGGAGTCTCAAGCTCCCTTTTTTTTGCAGTTATGTTCTGTGGTTTAATTTACCGGTTTTGACTTTACATGTATAAGCAGAAAGGAGAATAAAGCGAAAAAAGTAATTCCTGCCAATCTGTTTAAAACTGTTTCAAACATAAAAAAAATAAACATCATAATTATAAACAATCCTGAAAGAATGTTCTTCTGGGAAATAGCAATATAGGACATATATCCTAGGATGGTTAAGAAAAGTATAATTCCAATCAATCCATTCTCAAGCAATACTTCCAGAAATTGATTGTGGGCATTTAGGTTATCATAGAATCCATTGATATATCCGCGGTTTTTAAACTCTTTTTTCAGTTCGTCTGAAGCATCCCCGGTACCTACCCCCATTACAATGTTTTTCTTAATTACTCCTATTGCTGATCTCCATATCAGAAGACGTTCATCTTTCTCAAGAGTTTTATTTAATTCAGCTTTTGAAATACCCATGACAGACAGGTATATTCTTTGATTTGTTTCAGCTATTATTACAAACAAACCTGTGAGACATACCAATACAACTAATATGAACCATTTTGAGAATCTGGTATAAAATTTAAACAGCAAATAACCGGGAACAATAATTATCCCGGCCAGAATTCCAGCCCTGGATGAAAGCAGATAAAGTGTCGCCAAAAAGACCAGAATTATTAACAGCCATAATGTTTTTCTGAAAAGAGATACGGAATTGTTAAAAAATGACTCAAATGAGATCAGAACAGAGATAACTATATACATTGCCAGATAAGACGGATGAACCAGAGAAGAAAGCCTGGCGCCATAGAAATAGTTCTCATAATCGTATTCCAGAGGATGTGGATTGAAAATCCATTTATGAGTAAGAATTATCAGCGAATTATGAAGTGCATTTCCAAAACAGTATACAATATAAATAAAGGTACAAATGACAAATAGCCTTAGTATCAGATAAATGTTTTCAATAATTTTCCTTCCCGGATAAAAAAGAACCAGAGGAAACAGCAGAAATGATAGCCGTTTGAAAAGTCTCTCAAATCCTATACTGACTGAATCAGAAAACAACAAACCTGCTAATTGCCACAGGAAAAAAATCACAAAAATAAAAAAAAGCGTTTCAGGTTTACTCCTGATAATGAATCTATTCCCAATTTCCGATCTGTTTTCCACAATCCAGAATAACCCCCACAAAATCATAAAGGGAGGAAGGTAGTGAACATAAACTGGTAAGATTACTATACAAAACAAACAGGCAACAAATGTGAGCCCACCATTATTTATGATTTCTTTTAACTTCACAGATGATGTTAATATATACCTATTTGCCATATTTAAGAAGTCTGTCACAAACAGCGGCAAGTTGCAATTCGGTAATTTCAGGATATATCGGAATTGAAATTACTTCAGACGTTATCCTGCCAGCTACAGGGAAATCTTCTGACTTATGTTCCTTATATTTATATGTGCCAACAAATGGTAACGCCCTGGGATAATGAATTCCCCATGATATCTTTTCCTCATCAAGGAGTTGTATAACTTTTTCTCTTTGCCTGCATGTCACCACAAAGAGATGGTAAACGTGATTTTTATCCTTGCCGGAATAAGGCAATCTGAACTCCCTATTTGCTTTTAGTCTTGAGATATAAAAAGCGGCAGCTTCCTGTCGTTTCTTGTTCCAATCATCCAGGTACTTCAATTTAACTTTAAGTACTGAAGCCTGAATACTGTCCAAGCGACTATTCCTTCCGAGCCTGATATGATTATGTTTTTCAATCAGCTGCCCGTGATTTGAGATCATTCTAACTTTCTCAGCTATGTCTAAGTTATTTGTTACGACAGCTCCTGCATCCCCAAATGCACCAAGATTCTTGGTCGGGAAAAAGCTGAATGAAGACGCTATTCCAAATGTTCCTGCTTTCTTCCCAAAATATTCCGCACCGTGAGCCTGAGCACAATCTTCAATAACAAATAAACCATTTCGGGAAGCAATATTCATGATTTCCTTCATATCAGCCGGACAACCATATAAGTGAACAGGAATTATAGCTTTTGTGTTTCCTGTAATTTTTTTCTCAATTTTATTGTGATCAATAGTATATGTATCCGGATTTATGTCCACAAAAACCGGCTCGGCTCCTACATTATTAACAGCTTCCGCAGTTGAAATCCAGGTTAAGGCAGGTACTAAAACTTCATCTCCGGGTCCAATGTCCAATGAAGTTAAAATGATTTCAAGAGCATCCGTTCCATTACCACAACCTATACAGTATTCAGCACCAAGGTAACCTGCAAAAGCATTTTCAAAATCAGAAACAACCCTGCCTTTAATAAAATTCCCATCAGAAATACATTTATTTATAGCAGCATCAATCTCATTCTGTATACTCCTGTACTGTGCATTTAAATCAACCAACGGTATCATACTTAACTCTTTAGGTGCTCTTTCGTTCTCTCATGGTCTCTAATATCTGCAATAAAAAATCTATTCCAACTGATAAGACCACCGCTTATTATTTGCCGGATCTCCCGGCTGCAGTATATATTTTATCAATAATCTCAACAGTTTTAAGTCCTTCAAAACCATTTGTAGCAATTGAACCCTGATTTAATAAAACATCAATAACATTCTTATAAACACAGTCGTGGTTTGACATTGATCCAACATATTTTCCATAATTGTTCGGAGGATTGCCTGCAGGCAGGTCTGTTATAAAATAATCTTTAATATTCTGGTATTCCAGCTCATTAAGATACTGACCACCGATCTTGACTGTTCCGTTCTCACCGAAGATTGTCAGTGAGCCTTCCATGTTCTGCGCGTAACTATTTACTGTATAATTTATTGTACCAATTATCCCGTTATAAAACTCAACTATCACCACACCACAGTCTTCAAATTCAATTACTTTATCATGGTTCAGATTTTTTGTAATAGCTTCTACTTTCCTGATGTCACCGAACATCCAGTATAACAGGTCAATAAAATGGCTGAACTGCGTGAAAAGGGTGCCTCCGTCGAGCTTGATCGTTCCTTTCCAGTCTGAGCCGGTGTAATATTCCGTATTCCTGTTCCAGAAACAGTTCAGTTGCAGACTCAGGATCTTTCCAAGGCGCTTTTGATCAAGTGCTTCCTTTATTGCTACAACCGGTGGATTATACCTGTTTTGTTTTACCACAAAAAGCCTTCTGTTTGCTTTTTCAGCCTCTTTTATCATTTCTCCGCAATCATATACGGATATTGCCATGGGTTTTTCACACAAAACATGGAAACCATGCCGGAACGCGCTTATTGCTTGCTCTGCGTGCAAACCGTTTGGAGTACAAATAGATATAACATCCAGATCCTTTTCATTCGCCAACAGATCCTCATAATCTGAATAAATGTTAGATCCTGAATTTTTCCCAATCTGAACAGCTCTTGATTCAACCTTATCACATACTGCCTGCAAAACTGCCATGCCCTTTATCTGCTCGGCATGTCTCCCCGCTATCCTGCCACATCCTATAATCGCAAATTTTAATTTTTTCATCCTGTTATATATCTTCAATTTTAATCAGTATGTTCATTATAATTAATCTATAAAGCGATTATTGCTCCGACTCAGGTGATTAAAAACTGTTAAGAATTTTGATTACCTGTTGTATATCGTCAAATGTATGAAAAGCAGAAATTGGTAAACTTAGTGTAGTCCTGTGAATTTCTTCGGACAAAGGTAATTTCAAAGAACTCATGAATTTCATTGCCTTTTGCATATGGGGGGGCACCGGATAGTGCACCTCTGTTATAACTCCATTTTCAAACAGGAATTGTTTTAGCTTATCTCTTTTTTCATGACGTATATTGTAAATATGATAAACATCAAAAAAATCGTCATTGACCACTGGTTTGACAAAATTTTCAGATATCCCGTTGAAGTAGATCTGTGCCAACTCACGTTTGTGAGCATTGATTGAATTAAGATGTTTCAATTTAACTCTCAGGAACGCAGCCTGTAATTCATCAAGCCTTGAATTTAAACCCGGATAATCATTGTAATATTTTTTTTCTGATCCATAATTTCTGATCATCCTGGCTTTATGGTAATAATCATGATTATTAGTCAGGAGGGCTCCCCCATCTCCCAGGCAACCAAGATTTTTTGTCGGATAGAAACTGAAAGCAGCAATATCTCCAAAGCTGCCTGCCTTCTTACCCTTATATTCCGCACCATGTGCCTGGGCACAATCCTCCACCAGAAAAAGATTGAACCTTTTACAAATATCCATTATAGGATCCATATCGCACGGTTTGCCATAGAGGTGAACCACCAATATGGCCCTTGTTTTGGAAGTGATCGCTTCTTCAATCCTAAGAGGATCAATATTATATGTAGCTATCTCAGGCTCAACAAGAACAGGTACGTTTCCGCTATGCAGAATCGATAAAACCGTAGCTATGTATGTATTAGAAGGGACAATTACCTCAGATCCCTTTTCAAGATCCAGGGTCAAAAGTGAAATTGTCAGCGCATCCAGCCCTGATGCAACTCCGACACAATTCTGAACATTATTATATTCTGCAAATTCCTTTTCGAACTCTTCTACATTATGGCCCAAGATGAACCATCCTGATTCAAGAACCTGATTAAAAACCGCATTGAATTCTTCAAAATAAGGCTTGTTTAATTTGTTCAGGTTTTCGTATTCAATCATAATTTTCGAATATGTAATCGTTTTGATCAAACTTTTCCGATGCAAGTACCATCAGGATTGCATCATCTGAGAAATCATACATTTTATGCCAGTCTTCAGGCTTAAGCAAAACACATTTCGACGGTTTGTTCAGATGAAAAGTCACACTGTCTTTACCGTTATTATTAAATATTTTACATTCCCCCTGAAGGCAGATAGCTGCCTGGATTGTTTTATGATGACGATGGCCTCCGCGTTCAGATTTGTCAACTCCATAAATATAGAAAACCCTCTGAATTGTGAATGGTAAGACGTTTTCAATTACAGTGAGATTGCCCCGTCTGTCAGTATG